>Ga0210406_10001309_pt1 | contig 30921 bp, 24 predicted proteins | sample IncBWC30MmetaG_FD_155454 | JGI IMG/M metagenome (GOLD analysis project Ga0210406, IMG submission 155454) | Forest soil microbial communities from Barre Woods Harvard Forest LTER site, Petersham, Massachusetts, United States - Inc-BW-C-30-M | ecosystem: Environmental > Terrestrial > Soil >... | reverse complement strand
TTCCGGCCCAAGTTCCGAATATGCCCGTATGTCCGACAACAACCTCCTCAACTACAACGTGCGTTTTCCTTCTTCGTTCATTTCTCGCCGCGCCCACAAAGGCAAAAACGTCAGCCAAATGCACTACGCCCGCAAAGGCATAGTCACAGCGGAAATGGAATTTGCTGCGCTGCGGGAATCGATACAGCTGGAGCGCTTATTGCAGGATCCTTACTACGAAACCCTCGCCCGCCAGCACCCCGGACAGCCTTGGGGTGCGCGCCTTCCCGAACAGATCACGCCCGAATTCGTTCGCGCCGAAGTGGCCGCTGGGCGCGCGATTATCCCGGCGAACATCAACCACCCCGATCTCGAACCGATGATCATCGGGGCGTCTCTCAGTTGCGGCATCCTAAGCGACACAAAAGGATACAGTTTGACTAACATGGGTCCAAAGTTGGGACCATACTCAGGATTGGCGTCGCGGCTATCACGGTGAATGCCTTGCGGGACTGCGGGGTTCCCCTCCAGGTTTGAGTGCATAGCTCTAACCACCTGCCGCCATCCAGCAACGGTTTAGCAAATTCCCGATTCCACACACTGTTGTTCGGAATCAATAGGTTACGTTCGGATGAGATGCCTCATTGTTGGGCAAAGAGCCACTGTTCGGGAGCATTTGTGCAACTATTGTGCGCGGGAAGGTTTGCGGTTTGAGCTGCCTCAAGAATCGCTCGGGAAAGGGGATGTTTTGAATAGTGCTCCAGGCTTGCAGTCACTTGGAGAACCTCGTCCTTCGTAAATCCTGGAACGCAAAGGATCTCGGACAGCGAAGGCTTGCCGTATGTCAGCGTTCCAGTCTTATCGAAGATAAGGGTGCGGCAACGGTTTATCTGTTCGAGCGCGGCTGGGTTTTTTATGATGATGCCGCGTCTCGCGGCCAGAGAAATTGCGCCAATCACTGCTACCGGAATGGAAATTAGAAGTGGGCAGGGGGTTGCTACGACTAAGACGGCCAGGAAGCGGTGGGATTCGCCGGTCGCGGCCCAAGCAATTCCTGCGAGCGACAGTGCCAGGGGTGTATGCCAGGCGCCAAGCTTGTCTCCTAAGCGACGGATGCGGGGTCGACGTTGTTCTGCGTCTTGCATCACTTGCATAATTCTCGCGTAACGCGAATCCACTGCCAGTTTTTCAGCACGAATGTGCAAGGCGGCATCGCCATTTATTGAGCCCGAAAGCACTTCCGAGCCTGGCGTTTTGGCGATCTCGAATGGTTCACCCGTGAGATAGGCTTCATTCATCTTTCCGTGACTCTCGATGACCACACCATCAACGGGGCAAATTTCGTGTGGAAATACGACGAGCGTGTCTCCGACTGTTATGTCCTCGAGTCTTACATCCAATAACTCGGGGCCGCATTTGCGATGGGCGACTTGTGGCATCCGTTTCGCCAGCGCATCAAGAACCGAGGAGGCACGCCGGCTGGCGAATTGTTCAAGGGCCGTTCCCCCTGAGAGCATCAGGACCACGATCGCAGCGACAAGATATTCGCCGAGAATTACCGACGTTATGATCGAGATTCCGGCGAGGTGATCCGATCCAAATTCCCGCGCAAACAGTTTTTGGGCCAGGGATGTAAGAAGAGGTACACCGCAGATGATCAAGACCACGATAAGGGGCACTTGCCAAGCGATTCGGGGAGAATGCAGAAGATATCGAAGAAACAGATGGAGAAGAATGCCCGCAATGGTGAAGAACGCAATGTTGTTTGGTCTCGTCCGCGCAGTAAACGCACTGGGTTCTTCCACCTGCAGTGTCTGCATGGCCCCGAGCGCGCTGGGTTGTTCCGAAATAACGATGCCAGTCGACAGGGAAGTCTTAGCTTCATTCTGAATACTCTCGTCCCGGATCATGGTCACTGGGCAGCCCCGCTTCCTTTCCGAGATTCCAGGTTTCCGAGCACCTTCCCCTAGCGTCTAAGGCGCGCAGCGAATTATGCCTTCGGTTCGGCCACGTCGGGCGGGCTCAAATTCTTGCCGGCACGGCCAATTCCACTTCGACCTTGACCGCGGGAACGAGGGTGACTTTGAACTGAAGGGACCGTGCGATAAGGCACGATTTTTCGGCTTTCTCAAGCAGGCGGATGGCCCGGTCACGATCTTCTTCTTTCAGGACGGTGACGACCGGCCGCAGTTTGATTTCTGTAAAACGCCAGATACCATCCTCGTTGCCGAGCACACCTTCCGCATCCACGTTGAAGGACTCAAATTCCAGGCGGGATATCTCCGCAATTCCGGAGAAGGTGCTGACAAAACAGCTCGCCACAGCGGCAACGAGGAAGCGTTCCGGTGTCCAGCGACCTGGTTCCCCCAAGAACTCCGGTGGGGCGCTGAACGATATACATGACAGGACTCCTTCCGCATGGACGACGCCATTGCGTCCGTCTCCGCGGAATGCGTTGACTCGATATTCATGGTGAGCTTCCATTTTGTTCTCCTTGTCAGCGGGAGCTGCATCCGACTCTGCCCCCGCGTGAGCAATTCAAACCTAACAAGATGGCCTTTGCGGCGGTGTGACCTGAGTCACGATTGAAAGTGGTTTCCGTCACAGTCAGACGGATTCGTCTTGGCGTATTCGTAGTTCGTAGGGAGGTGGCCCATGAAAGCACTTCAGGCAAGAGCGAGAATCTCACTAAAAAACATTCTTTTTGCCACTGACTTTTCTCCAGCCGCAGACGCGGCCACGCCGTTCGCGGTCCAGATCGCCCGGAGTTATGGAGCGAAATTGTACGGCGTGCACGTAAATCCATTCGACGATTACACAGCAGCGGCGCCGGAGGCCTGGGCGGCGATGGCTGAGGCGGCTGAAAGACAAACAAAGGAACATGAACAGCGCCTGAATGAGCAGCTCAAGGACGTCGAACACGAAGTGGTGATCGGCGAAGGCAACATTTGGGAAGTGATGTCGAACCTGATTAAACAGAAGGAAATTGATCTGATTGTCCTTGGGACCCGCGGGCGGACGGGGCTTGGAAAGGCATTGCTTGGCTCTGTTGCCGAACAGATTCTGCGCCAAGCTCCGTGCCCGGTGCTGACCGTAGGGCCGCACGTGACGCTGCAGCCCGAAAAGGCGGTCAGGATGCGTGAAATCCTCTATGCCACCGATCTCGCCGCGGACTTTCCGGTAGCCGCACCCTACGCCATCTCACTGGCGCAGGAAAACCAGGCGCACTTGGCGCTCCTGTACGTCATCGAAAACCAGAAGACTGGGGAACTTGTGCATCCTGCGGAACTTGCGGACTCCAAATTGTCCAAGCTGCTTCAATTGGTTCCCCAGGAAGCAGAGCTCTGGTGTGAGCCTCGATATCTGGTCGAGCAGGGGATCCCGGCAGAGAAGATTCTGGAAGCCGCCGACAGGCAGCACGCCGATCTGATCGTGCTGGGAGCCCAGCCAGCAAACTGGCTGGTTACGCATCTGAACGCGGGCACAGTTCACAAGGTTGTTTCTGAAGCAAAGTGCCCTGTTCTCACTGTTCATGGCTAACGGCAAGATAAGCGCGGAGTGATACGGGCGAATAGGTTGCCCCAAAATGGGGTTGAGGTTCGGGCGAGCATAATTTCCTCAGAGTTCGCCCACCTCAACGCCGGAAAGCAGTGAAGTGCCGTCTTCACACGAGTTTGCCAAAACCGGATCGGCCCGAAATCGGAAGAACTTTCCGCGGCCGGTTCAACGCAGTCGGACACGCCGGCTTTGCAGACTTCGGATGGCGCTGCTGGTAGAGGAGCGTTCCCCTCAACGTTTCGCCGATTGGGGTTGGCTGCTTGTGGTAGTCCCTTCGATTAGCCGTCTGCTCTTTTTCCAAACGCTGAATAATCGCCCGCAGCCAGGTTCCGACTGTTTCTTCGATCTCATCAAATATCAGGACCTCCAAGAGGTCGCGCTCATCCTCTTGCACATTGCACCTCCAAGCGATTCAAATCATGCACTTAGCTGAAACCGACGGTTGAATGCTGGTTCACACGAGCACCAGCCAGTCGCAAAGCGCCGGACCTGCTAGGCCGCGGACAACTCCTTGTCAGTTTCCCCGCCAGCGAGTTCAGGCCAGATCAGCTTGAGCGTGACACCGTGTTCTTCGTCATACACCAATGTGAAAACATGCGAGCAGCGCTCGCACAGCCAATAATGCCTTACGCCATGGATTCCGCCCGGCGAGTCGGCTGTTGGATTACTCCCAGTTGCCGAAACCGGATCGGGCCGAAATCGGAAAAACTTGCCGCCCCCGGTCCAATGAAATGCGGTCGGACACGCCGGGTTTGCACATTTGGGATGCTGCTTCTGGTACAGATGTGTTCCTCTCACCGTTCCGCAGCCGGGGGGCGACTGTTTGCTGTGGGCCGGTCGAGCCGTTGCCCGTTCTTCTTCCAGGTGCTGAATCGTGGCCCGCAGCCACTTCCCGACAGTTTCTTCGGTCTCGTTTTGATTGCTGTACCGATACAGTGAATCCAGCGTCTCACCGGAATCGTTGAACGGAATATGGCGGCAGGGAATCTTTTCGGAACGGCGCTCGGGTGGCACCAGTTGCATCAGAACACAATCACTGCACGGGCCGGGATTCTCTTTGGAATCGTGGTTCATGCAAGTGAGAGAGTCTTCGAAGACATATTGAGGTCTCCAGGGCGTCCTCGGCGAACGGCGGTAACCTCCATCTTCGAGGAATTGAAGTTCAAATTTTAGAACGTCTAAGAGGTCGCGTTCATCCTTTTGCATCTTGCACCTCCTACACAACTCAAAATATGCACTTAGCCGAAAGGGGCCGCTGTAACCTTTGTCACATGGCAGCGTGACGCCCATCACAGCCGAGGAACCATCTTTCCAGTAAAAACATGGGCGTTGGTGTCATTCCGGGGACGGATGTGTATGCCAAGCGGGTTTCGTTTTGTATCGCGTAGGGATGGAGGTATACTCCGGGGCAGTGAACGCATGCGCGCCCCCTACGGCTTGGAAATCATTGAGAATTGCCTGGCCTGCCCTCACCGCGAGGATAGGCTCTTCTGCAACCTCCCTCCCCCCGCGGTGCAGAAGTTGGCAGCAATCACCTCCGCCGCGGCCTATCCGAAAGGAGCGACTCTCTTTGTAGAAGGACAGTCACCTCGGGGAGTCTTCGTTTTATGCACTGGGAAAGTCAAACTGTCGACCTCTTCTGCCGATGGAAGAAGTCTCATTCTTAGGATCTCGGAATCGGGAGAAGTTCTAGGCTTGCCCGCTACGGTTACGGGGAAACCTTACGAGCTGACTGCTGATGTAATCGAACCTACTCAAGCGAATTTCATCTCCCGGCAGGATTTCTTGCAGTTCCTGCGCGAGCACGGGGAGGCGGCATTGCGCGTGGCGCAGCAGCTTGGTGAAACTTACCATTCCGCAATATCAGAAATGAGAACCATCGGCCTCTCTCATTCTGCAGCTGAGAAGCTGGCGCGCTTCCTGTTGGAGCTTTCTCCGAGAGATAACAAAGCTGAGAGCGAAATAACAGCAACGTTGACGCTGACTCACGAAGAGATCGCCCAGACCATTGGTGCTTCCCGGGAAACCGTCACGCGTTTGTTCAGTGATTTCAAGAAGAAACAACTGGTGCAGGTTAAGGGCTCCACGGTCATCATCAAGAACAAGGCCGGTCTGGAGAGCTTGCTTACCCTCAATTGAGTCGTTTTTTTCCACAACCCGTGTGTGGGTCCTGCTCCTCCTGTACTTTCTAGTTCTTCTTACCAGTGGATACGTATATTTGTTCATTTTGTAGTTGCAAAAGTATCATTATTATTCCACTTTGCGCTTACCCTTAGACCGGACCCTTGGGAGCTAAGTTAATGCGGACTTTGTCCGGATCCGTCCCGCCTGAATGTGATCGGCGTCACGAAACGATGTGACCGGAGTCACAGACTCAAACACGTGAGTCCAGCATGGTTACAGCATGGTCGGACATATAGAAAGCTGATCTGGAGAAGGAGAAACCTACTATGGGTTTTCTCAGGTCACATGTGTCACTGCTTCTCTCAGGACTCTGGATTGCTGCTTCACTGTCGGTGACAGTTTGGGCGGCCCCTGACGATTCGAAACCAGGAGGGCCGCAGGCCTCGTCGGCACAGGAAGCGGCGAAAGCGACGGCGCCGAAGGGCCCAGACGGGGATTACGTCGGCAGTGAAACCTGCGTCACCTGTCATGACGATCAGAAACGCCGGTTCAAGAACACGGTCATGGGCAAAGTGATGTTGGGCAATCCGCACACTCCCGAGGAAGCCCGCGGTTGCGAATCATGCCACGGACCGGGCCGCACCCACGTCGAAGCCGGTGGCGGCAAAGATACAATTCCGATTCGCTTCGGCAAGGATTCGAAAAACTCCGTTGCCGAACAGAACTCCGTTTGCATGGACTGCCACGCGCGCGGCACGCACATGTTCTGGAAAGGCAGCCCGCACGAATCCCGAGGCATCGCCTGCGTGGACTGCCACCAGGTCAAACAGGAGATTCACACCACGCTCTCATCCGATGCCCGCTACACTCAGCCCCTTACGGACAATCGTGGCGTGAAATTGCGCCAGCCGGAGCTGTGCCTGCAGTGCCACCAGATGCGCCGCGCGCAGTTGCAGCGCTCATCGCACATGCCCTATCGAGAAGGGAAGGTAACGTGCACCAGTTGCCACAACCCGCATGGCACGGCGAATCCCAAGCAACTCATCCAGAGCACCACCAACGAAAATTGCCTGAGCTGCCACACCGAACGCCGGGGCCCCTTCCTGTGGGAACACCCGCCGGTGCTGGAAAACTGCGCCAACTGCCACGAACCGCACGGCAGCAACAACCCGCAACTGCTGAAGGTGCGCATGCCGCGCGTGTGCGACGACTGCCACGACAGCAGCCGCCATCCGACCCAGGCGCAACCGCTGAGTTCGATCAAGAACTTCAACCGAGGCTGCACCAATTGCCATTCCCATATTCACGGTTCGAACCACCCGTCGGGTTCAGCATTCCTGCGATAGGAAGAGAGAGCTGGCGAACATGAGAAAATCGAGTGAATTCGCGCTTCTGGTGATTTCGGCCCTGTTGTTGTTCCCTGCAGGAACGTTTAGCCAGGACAAGGATACCGATCATGGCAGCGCCGAGTTTGGCGTCCGCTTTGCCACGGGCGATGTCTACGGGCGTCCCGATCTGCCGTTCCAGCCTTCTCTGAAAACCTCGCAATTCAACGAGTATCAGGATGTGCGCGACGGTTTTTATGTGCGGCGCCTCGACGTCAGGTTCGACAACGTGCTGCACACCAAGGACTACTTCGCCCTGCAATCGCAAAGTACCCTCTACCGTGACCAGAGTTATCTGGCGACCTTCGGAAGTTACGGCAAGTTCAAGGTCCAATTCCGCTACGACGAAATCCCGCATATTTACAGCAACACCACGCGCACGCTGTTCGCGCAAACCACGCCGGGTGATTGGAGTTTTCCGGCTCTCATCCGCCAACAGTTGCAGGCGCCGGTCCCTGCCGGGACGAGCCTGCAGTCGATCATCAACACCCAGGTTGTGCCGCAATCGGGTTTCATCACGCCGCAAATTTACCGCAAGGGCGGCACGGCCTCAGTGGGCTACAACCTCACCCCGCACTGGAATGTGAACGGCCTGTTCTTCCGGGAAAGCGAGAAAGGCACGCGGCCCATCGGATTGATCATGAACTCCAGCCCGAGCGCCAGCGCCACTTCCGGTTTCGGCGTCGAACTTCCGGAGTTGATCAACTACTTCAATAATCTGGTGCGGGCCGGGGTGGAGTACGGCAGGCAGAGTTTTGTACTACAAGGGGCCTATGTCGGTTCCTTCTTTCAAAACAATACTTCCCAAATGCTGTGGGACAATCCATTCCGCTTGACCAACGAGACCATCACCAATCCGCTTACGGGACGCACGAGCCTGTACCCGGACAACCACGCGAATTACCTGAATTTCGCCGCCGGCACCGATCTCGGCAAGTATCTGCATGTGACGGCCAGCATCACTCCCGGGTGGCTCCGGCAAAGTGATGCGTTTCTCCCGTACACCAGCAACACCGCCATCAACACCTGCGGCAACGGCGCCCAAGCTTGTAATTCCCTGGCCGTGCTGCCCGCGGCCAACCTGGGCGGCGACGTGCAAACCCTGGCCATGAATTACAGCGTTTCCACTTCCACCTGGAAAAATCTCGCCGCCAAGGTCAACTACCGCTATTACGATTGGAGCGACAACACCAACAGCACTTTCCTCTTCACCCCCGTCCAGGGAGACGCTTCCGCTCCCGCCTCCGCGGACAGCCACACGCCGTTCGGCTTCACCACGAAGCATCTGGAATTCACCGGCTACTGGTACTTCGCCAAAAGGAGTTCCTTGAAGGCCGGCTACGACGCGCTATGGACGGATCGTTCCAATCGCGACGTCGCTCACTCCTTGGAAAATTCTTTCTTCTTCTCTGGCGACTGGTCCCCGCTGCGCAGCCTGTTGCTCCGGGTTTCCTATCGTCACTCCGACCGCACTCCCGACTCTTACCAGGACGGTCAAGCCTCAGATCCCACCACCGGCGCTAACGTCCTCTGCACGGACACCACCAACGTATCCTTCACGGGCGACCAGCGTTGCCACCGCCGCTTCGACGAAGCCGCGCGCCTTCTCAATCGTGGTGACTACCTTGTGCAATACAGTCCGTCCGACAAACTCACGCTTTCTGCATTTGGCGGCACGCTGCAGAACAACTACAACCTGCGGAGCAGCGTCAACAGCCCGACCCCTTTGAATTTTCTTACCGGGGCAGCGGCCACCACCCAGCAATACTTTCTCTATGGCCTGCAGAAGGACATCTCCTACAACTACGGCTTTGACGCGGACTACGCTCTCTCTACCCACGTCACGCTGTACGCGGAATATTCGCGCGAGCACTATTACCAGCGGATGATCACCCGCTATCGCACGCCGCCCGGCACCGGGCAGAACATCCTGACGTGCACCGGCTGCGACACACCGAACAACGACTGGACAAGCACCAGCACGGATCCCATTGACGTTTATTCCGCGGGCGTGGATCTCTACTTGGGCAAGAAAGCTTATTTCACCACCTACTACACGCTCTCCGCGGGCAAAGGCAATGTGAACTCGCACTTCCTCGGCGATCCTACGATTCTCACCGGCCCCAACGCGTTTCAACTCGTTGGCACAAACGCCGCCACACCATATCCAGAAACGGTTGATCGCAGCCACGAAGTCGGCGTGATTTTCAAATACAAGCTCACGGACAGGCTCACGCCCAGAATCGAATATCGCTATCAACAGTGGGACAACCGGGATTACCAGACGACGGTCATGACTCCCTACATGGGCTGCGTCAGCCCTATCCCAAACGGACCGCCGGTCACGAATGCCGTGCCAGGATGCACCGCGCCCATCCTGACATCAAACACTCCTAACCCCCAGCCAGGAGCGGCTAGCCCGTTCTATCCCGGCTTCGTGGTTGGCGACCCGTCATCCGCCCGGTACCTGTTTTTGGGAGTCGACCAGCCGTCTTATCACGCGCACACGGTGATGGCTACGCTGGAGTACCGCTTTTAGAAATCGCAATCGCTGAGGCGGGTGGGCTAACCTCTCGCTTCGTTTGTTCCTCCGGAGGAGGACACATGACGTCAGCGCAGACTAATACACTGGTAGCCGTGGCTGCCGGGCTGGCGCTGAGCATGAAGCCTGATGAAATAAAGGCTATGGTGGCTTACGTCCGGAGCCTGGCAAAATGATGCCGACGTTCTTGATCCTTCTGCTAGTTGCATTCAGTATCGTCTTGATTGGCGTTTTCGTTTTCCGCCCGCAAGTCACAGCCACACGCGGCGGGAAAATGACGGCCTTTCTGGCGCTGTTTGCGTTGCCGCTTCTCTGCTTTGGAATTGGAGCTTCCACCGAACTGGAACACGCAAAGAGCACTGAATTCTGTCTTTCGTGTCACATCATGGAATCATACGGAAAGAGCCTGCGTGTTGACGATCCGCAGCACCTGGCCGGCGCGCATTTTCAAAATCATCGTGTTCCGCCGGACGAAGCCTGCTACACATGCCACACGAATTACGCGATGTTTGGGGGGATCAAGGCCAAGCTGGGCGGGCTGAGACATATTTACGTGTATTACCTCGGAACGCCTCCGGCCCCGGAGAACATCAAGCTCTACGAGCCCTTCAACAACAGAGAATGCCTGCACTGCCACGCTGGAGCACGCTCCTTTGAAGAAGGCGCCGTGCATACGGCCGATCCCGATTTGCTGCCAGCCATCAAGGCCAACAAGACATCATGCATCTCGAGCGGCTGCCATGGAGTCGTGCACGATGTGGCTAGTCTGAAAGACGCGAAGTTCTGGAAGGGAGGCAATTGATGCTCAGCACAAGTCCCCTTGAGCGGAAGCTACAACTTTCCGGAATCGTCTTGATTCTCGCTCTGTTGGTGGAGGGCCTTTGTCTGCTGCTAGGTCACGGTCCGATTGCGTTCATGGTCTTTGCCGGCCTGAGCGGTGCTTTGTTCGCGGTTGGCATCCTTCTCTATCTGTACTCGCTCGTAAGCGCAAAGGCAGAGCCCTCCAAACAATAAGCCGCAGCTTTTCCCCTCCGAAGTTGGGCGTGTGATGTCTGTCACATTAATAGGTGACGTGCGTCACAGTAGATCAACTGAGCTTCAAACAACAATGCGGACCATTGAAGCCTAGCCGTGAGTTCGGGAACTTGGCCCGCGGCTTCGCGGGCAAGAGTTGGAGGGCGAACGAATGAAGAGCCGTGTACTAAATACCAGCATTCCTAAAATCATTGGTTTGAAATATAGACCCAACTGCCCGACTGCCGCTTAAGCACTGCCCGGATTCGGGCACCCGAATACGGCACCGTCTCGAAAGCTAGTGTTTATCATTGATCTCCATTGGCACTCTGGTTGCAGTTCGCAGTACGGTAGAGCGAAAAAGCAAAAGGCGCACTTTCGAATTGACATTGACGAAGAATCACTGGGGACATCTGCAGCGTCTAAAGGGGCATGCGCCCTACAGACTGGAAATCCATGGAGCCCAAATCAAGGAGTTAAGAAAATGACATCGAGAGTACTAGTTGAGGAACCCGCGTTGCTCCCGCTGAGTGCGTATGGGAATGCGCGCTCCACGGTGCAAGGTACGCCGTTGACTTCAGAGGAAGTGAAGAAAACTCACGCCTACTGGCGGGCGTGCAATTATTTGGCGCTTGGAATGATCTATCTCCAAGCGAATCCGTTATTAAAAGAGCCGTTGAAGCCTGAGCATATAAAGAACCGCCTGCTCGGACATTGGGGCTCCAGTCCAGGGCTGGCTTTCACCTATATCCACCTGAATCGCCTGATTAAAAAAATCGATCTCGACATGATCTTCATGGCTGGTCCTGGGCACGGCGCGCCCGGGGTTTTGGGGCCGGGCTATCTCGAGGGTACTTACTCCGAAATTTATCCAGAAAAGAGCGAAGACGAAGAAGGTTTGCATGAGTTCTTTAGGCAATTTTCCTTTCCTGGCGGTATCGGCAGCCACTGCACACCGGAAACCCCCGGTTCGATTCACGAAGGCGGCGAGCTGGGATACGTGCTTTCTCATGCCTGCGGCGCAGCGTTTGACAATCCAGACCTGATTGTCGCCGCGGTGGTCGGCGACGGCGAATCCGAGACCGGGCCGCTGGCAACCTCCTGGCATATCAGCAAGTTTTTGAACCCTATTCGCGACGGAGCAGTACTGCCGATCCTGCACTTAAACGGATACAAGATTAACAATCCCACGCTGCTAGCCCGTATTACGCACGAAGAACTGGAAAACCTGCTGCGTGGCTACGGATGGACGCCTTACTTCGTGGAAGGCTCGGACCCGGACAGCATGCACCAGGCGATGGCGGCGACCGTTGAACATTGCGTCCTCGAAATCCAAAAACATCAGCGGGAAAGCCGCGCGTCCGGCACCGCTAAGCGGCCGCGCTGGCCGATGATCGTGTTGCGCACTCCGAAAGGCTGGGGCGCACCGCAAGAAGTGGACGGCCACCGGCTCGAGGGCTTTTGGCGTGCGCACCAGGTGCCATTGACCGACGTGAAAAAGAATTCCGAGCAGTTGCGCATCCTGGAGAAATGGATGCACGACCAAAAACCGGAAGAGTTGTTCGACGAAAAGGGCAAGCTAATTCCGGAACTGAAAGAGCTTGCGCCCAAGGGAAACCGCCGAATGAGTGCCAACCCGCATGCTAACGGCGGAATACTGAGAAGGGCTCTGCGCTTACCAGACTTTTGCGACTACGCGCTGAAGGTGGATCGCCCCGGAACCATTGAGGCGGAGAATGTGCCGCCGTTGGGGAACTTCCTGCGCGATGTCATGAAGTTGAACATGAACAATTTCCGCGTGTTTGGCCCCGACGAAACAACCTCCAACAAACTCCAGGCGGTGTACCAGGCTTCAAAGAAATTTTGGATTGCTCAATATTTTCCGGAAGACGAGGATGGCGGCGAACTGGCGCCGGACGGGCGCGTCATCGAGATGCTCAGCGAGCACACCATGGAGGGGATGCTCGAGGGATACCTACTTACCGGCCGGAACGGCTTTTTCTCCTCCTACGAAGCCTTTGTTCATGTTATCGATTCCATGTTCAACCAGCACGCCAAATGGCTATCCATCTGCAATCATTTGTCCTGGCGCCAGAAAATAGCCTCGCTGAATATGCTGATCACGTCTACGGTGTGGCGGCAGGATCACAACGGCTTCACGCACCAGGACCCCGGTTTTCTGGATGTGGTCCTTAACAAGAGCGCCGCAGTAACGCGGATTTATCTTCCCCCGGACGTCAATTGCTTGCTCTCGGTGGCCAATCACTGCCTCCGCAGCGAGAACTATATCAACGTGATTGTTTCCGACAAACAGCTTCACTTGCAGTATCTGAATATGGATGCAGCCATTACGCATTGCACGAAGGGCATCGGCATTTGGGATTGGGCCAGCAACGATCAGCGCGGGGAGCCGGACCTGGTTATGGCTTCCGCCGGCGATATACCTACGCAGGAGGCATTGGCTGCCACCGTCTTGCTTCGCGAGGAATTTCCCGACATCAAGATCCGGTTTATCAATGTTGTCGACCTTTTCAAGCTGCAACCGAGCACGGAACATCCGCACGGCTTGACCGAAGCGGACTTTAACTCTCTGTTCACCTGCGACAAACCGATCATTTTCAATTTCCACGGCTACCCATGGCTGATCCATCGCCTAACCTACGGGCGCAAGAACAAAAGTCTGCATGTGCGCGGGTACAAAGAGAAAGGCAACATCAACACACCAATGGAGCTGGCCATGAACAACGAGATTGACCGATTCAGTCTGGCTATTGATGCCGTTGACCGCGTCCCGCGGCTGCAGAGCATCGGTGGCCACGCCAAGGACAAATTCCGCAACGCGCAGATCGCTTGCCGCGCCCATGCCTACAAGCATGGCATCGACAGCCCCGAGATCACAGGATGGAGATGGCCCGACTCGGCAAAGTAAGTTGGTCCGGTTGAGGTGACCCAAGCCGGCGTCCAATCAAGATCCAGAGCGCAACGCGACCAGGAAGGTTTCTTTACGCCAATGAATGTCCTTGTACTCAACGCAGGAAGTTCCAACCTTAAGTTTCAGTTGATCGCTATGAACCCTGGCGCAATGGCTGCGGATCAAGATGTGCGCCTGTGCCGGGGGCAGATTGACCGGTTCGGCGGAGAAGTAGTTATTGGGGTGTTGATGCGTGACGGCTCGCGGAAGAAATTCACTGCCTCAACACGGGATATGCAGGCATCACTGGAACACCTCATGCACTGGATCGCTTCAGATGCTTCCGGAATTGACGAAATCCGATCCATCGCCGATATCCATGCAGTCGGTCACCGGGTCGTTCACGGCGGTGAGTTGTTTGGGGAGTCCAAGCTGATCAGCGATGAGGTGCTCAAGGGGATTGAGGACTGCATCGAGTTGGCGCCGCTGCACAACCCCAATAACATCAAGGGAATTTTGGCGGCGCGCCACGTATTCGGCCCGAAACTGCCGCAGGTCGCGGTGTTTGATACTTCCTTCCACCATTCGCTTCCAGAGCACGCCTACCTGTATGCCATTCCCTACCACTTATACCGCCGTCATCGCATTCGGCGTTATGGATTTCATGGGACGTCGCACCGCTACGTCGCCGAGCGCTATCAGGTGCTCCGCGGAATGAGCAAAGAGCAAACGAATGTAATCACGTTGCACCTCGGGAATGGATGCTCGGCGGCCGCGATTCGTGGCGGTTGCTCCGTAGACACGTCGATGGGGATGACGCCGCTGGAAGGCTTGGTGATGGGAACACGGTCAGGGGACATCGACCCGGCGATCGTGAGCTTAATTGCCACCAAAGAAAGTCTATCCGCCAGCGAAACAGAAGCACTGCTCAACACGCAGTCCGGATTGCTCGGCATCTCCGGACTGACCAACGACATGCGCGTATTGCAGGACGAACTCAAATCCAACGACGACCGTCGCGTGCGCCTGGCGATCGAAGTCTTCTGTTATCGCGCGAAAAAATATATCGGAGCATTTCTGGCGGGGATGGGCGGCTCGGATGCGATTGTTTTCACTGGCGGTATTGGGGAGAACTCGCCAGATATCCGGTCGCGGATATGCACTGGTTTGGAATGGGCGGGATTGAAGCTGCACGAAAAGAGGAATCAGGGAACGGTGGGATCCGAAGGCCAGATCAGCACCGATGACTCCAGGCTGCACGCCTTCGTGATCCCAACCGCTGAAGAACTTCTGATCGCGCGTGATACGGTCCGTTGCGTTTTGGGCCAGCAGGATGCCTCGCAATTTGAGGATTCGTCGAAAGCCAGCGGACTGCGGAGCTAAAGGGGCTGGAAGCATTGCAATGGAAAACGAACTGCCCATTGTTTACCTGGCGCGCCATGGCGAAACAGCATGGAGTCTGTCTGGCCAACACACGGGTCGAACCGACTTGCCTTTGACACCAAGTGGCGAACGCAGTGCAAAACGGCTTGGAGAACGCCTAAGAGGGCTCACATTTGCGAGGATCTTTACCAGCCCGTCTCAGCGTGCGTCCCGAACATGCGCCCTGGCGGGGTTCGGAGCAGTAGCCGAAATCGATCTCGACCTGGTCGAATGGAATTACGGTGAGTACGAGGGGCGAACATCAGCCGAGATACACGCGGAGCGGCCGAACTGGGACCTATTCCGGGATGGCTGTCCTGGAGGCGAGTCACCCGCGCAAGTCGGCGAGCGGGCTGACCGAGTCGTGCAACGCATCCGGGCGATAGAGGGAAACGTACTGCTCTTTTCCAGCGGGCATTTCCTGCGAGTCCTGGCTGGTCGATGGCTGGCGCCGGGTCCCGGATTAGCGGGGAGAAATCTGCTTCTGAGCACGGCCAGCCTGAGCGCCCTGAGTTACGAGCACAATTGCTCTCACCTAGTCATTCGGCTTTGGAATGACGATCATCACGTTGTTTCGTGACGTCGCTCACATTTAACTGCAATGAAATTTCAGGCATCCCGGATGAGAACGTTGAATCAAAGAATTGAGGATTCCCAATGAGCACAAAAGGTGTGACAGCATCGGAAGCCATTCGAGTCGTCCCGAAAACGCCGGAGGAATGGCGAGTTTCAGAACTTCTCAAACAGTACGGCTGCGGCCCGATTTCGTTTGTCGGTTCGGAAAATGCGTTCTACGAGCGGCATTTGGTGTTTGACCGTGTAATCGATCCGCAGGTTGCTACAGCGCGAGAGCGTTTCGAGGCGTTTTCGCATTCGATTCGAGATATCCTCGCGCAACGCTGGGTGCTGACTAAGAGCACATATAATAAAGCCAATCCCAAACGCGTTTATTACTTGTCTATGGAATTTCTTCTTGGGCGCTCTCTTACCAACAACATAACCAACCTCTTGCTTAGCCCGCTGATTCAGTCCGCGGTAAAGGAGAAAGGACTCGATTGGCTCAAACTAATTGAAGAGGAACCCGACCCGGGCCTCGGGAACGGAGGTCTGGGACGCCTCGCAGCTTGCTTTCTGGACTCGATGGCCACGATGCAGCTTCCGGCTGTTGGCTATGGTCTGCGCTACGAATACGGCATGTTCAAACAATCCTTTGTGGATGGATGGCAAAAGGAAAATCCCGACAATTGGATCCGCATGGGCGATCCCTGGGAGGTCGTGCGGACTCCCGAAATGGTGGAAGTGAAGCTGGGTTGCTCGTTTAAGCTGATCGGGGGCAGCTTTCAGATGATTCCCGGCCGACCGTCAACCTGGTTCGGCGTACCATTCGATCGGCCAGTAGTGGGGTACGGCGGCAAGACGATTAACACCCTCCGGTTGTGGGCTGCCGTTGCGCCTGACTACTTCGATTTTCAGGAATTCGGTGCCGGTGATTTCGTTGGCGCACTAGCCGAGACTCTCGGGGCGGAGTCGCTCACACGCGTGCTCTATCCCGACGATTCAACAACTGCGGGGAAGGGGCTGCGATTCGTCCAGGAATATTTCCTGGTGGCTTGTTCACTCGCTGACATCGTACGGCGGTTTCAAAGATTCAACAAAGATTGGGACCAACTGCCCGAGAAGGCGGCAATCCAGCTCAATGACACACATCCGTCGCTGGCGGTCGCCGAGTTGATGCGAATTTTGCTCGATGATGTCCATCTGGGATGGGACCAAGCATGGGATTTGACCAAAAAGACGCTCGCCTATACAAATCACACGTTGCTGCCCGAAGCGCTCGAAAAGTGGCCTGTCGAATTGTTCGAGATGTTTATTCCCCGCCCTTTGGAGATCATTTACGAGATCAACCGGCGTCTTCTCGACGAGGTTCGACTTCGCTTCCCAGGCGATGACGGGCGTGCTGCTCGCCTGAGCCTGGTGGAGGAAGGCCCCACCAAGCACATGCGGATGGCGAACCTGGCGATTGTCGGCTCACACAGCACCAACGGTGTTGCCGCGATTCACTCACAGTTGCTGCGCGCGACCACGGTCAGGGACTTCGCGGAGATGTACCCGGAACGCTTCAATAACAAGACCAATGGGGTCACCCCGCGCCGCTGGCTTCTCCTCGCGAACCCACCACTGGCTCGAACGATTACGGAAGCCATCGGCGACGGTTGGATCACCGACCTGAGCCAACTGAGCAATCTCAAGCCGCTTGCCGAGGACGCCTCGTTTCAAGAGGCCTTCCGCGAGGCCACGCGCGAGGCCAAGTCTCAGTTTGCCGATTGGCTCAGGAAAACTTCCAACGAAGTTGTCGACCCGGACTCGATCTTCGATAGCCAGGTCAAGCGCATTCACGAATACAAACGACAACTGCTGAACGCCCTACGCATCATCGTGCTGTACAACCGCCTGCGGGAAAACCCGAAGCTGGAAATCCCATCACGCACGTTCTTTTTCGCCGGCAAAGCGGCGCCCGCGTATCACCTGGCCAAACTGATCATCAAGTTCCTCAATAATCTAGCCGCGACCATCGACGGTGACCCGGCGGTGCGCGGGCGAATCAAAGTGCTGTTTCTGCCCGATTATAACGTCTCGCTTGCGGAGCGGCTGATCCCTGCCAGTGACGTCTCCAACCAGATCTCCACCGCCGGCTATGAGGCCAGCGGCACCAGCAATATGAAGTTCATGATGAACGGCGCGCTGACCCTGGGCACCCGCGACGGCGCCACAATCGAAATGGCGCAGGAAGCCGACGAGGAGAATTTCTTCCTGTTCGGTCTGACTGCGGAACAGGTGGCCAACAGCCGCGGATGGTATAACCCGCATTGGCACTATGACAATGAGCCGGAGACGCGCGCCGCACTGGACTTGATCTTCTCGGATTACTTCAGCCTGAACGAACCCGGCACGTTTCTGCCGATTCGCGAGACACTGCTAACCCGCGGCGATTACTACATGCACCTGGCAGACCTCAAGTCGTACCTTGAGGCGGACCAGCGGGTGTGCGAACTCCACGCCGACCAGGCCGCATGGACGCGGAAAGCCATTCTCAATGTGGCTGGCTCCGGAAAATTCTCCAGCGACCGCACGATTGCCGAGTATGCCCGCGAGATTTGGAAGGTCGAACCATGCCCAATACCGTAGAAACACGATCAGCGGTACCTGTGGAGAGCCAAAGCTCGATTTCGCCGCTCGCAGGCAAACCAGCACCCAAGGAGATGCTGGTGGATGTCGCTCGGCTGGAGAGGGACTATTTCGATCGCCGCCCCGACCTCGAAGACCCCAATCAACTTGTGAGCTTCGGAACCAGTGGACACCGCGGCTCGCCCTTCCAGGGCACATTCACGGAAGCCCACATCCTCGCAATTACACAGGCAATTTGCGACTACCGACGGTCGCGGGGAACGGACGGTCCACTCTATATGGGGAAGGACACGCATGCGCTGTCAGCACCAGCACAGCGCACCGCCCTTGAGGTGCTCGCGGCGAACAATGTGGAGACCGTCGTTCAGCAAAACGATGGCGTCACCCCAACGCCGGTCATTTCGCGCGCCATTCTTGTTTACAACCGCAATCGAAAAGAGCATCTCGGGGATGGCATCGTTATCACGCCCTCGCATAACCCGCCGGAAGACGGAGGCTTCAAGTACAACCCACCGAATGGAGGGCCCGCCGATACCGACGTAACCCATTGGGTCGAAAGCCGGGCAAACGAATTGTTGCGAGCGGGCAACGTGGGGGTGAAGCGAGTGCTCTTCCACAAAGCGGAGACGGCCGCCACCACGCACCAGGAAGACTTGATGTTGCCGTACGTCCGCGATCTCACAAATGTTGTCGATATGGAGGCAATCCGCGGCGCGAAGTTACGGCTTGGCGTGGATCCCCTAGGCGGGGCCGCCCGACCGTATTGGGAACCGATCAACGAGATTTATGGACTGGACATTGCGGTCGTCAACCCAGCGATCGACCCGACTTTTTCCTTCATGACTGTGGATCATGACGGCAAGATCCGCATGGACTGTTCCAGCCCGTACGCCATGGCTAGGCTCGTGGCGTTGAAAGACCAATACCAAGTCGCCTTCGCGAATGATCCGGATTCAGACCGGCACGGTATTGTCACTCCGGTGGCCGGCTTGATGAACCCGAACCATTACCTCGTGGTGGCCATCCGGTATTTGCTCACGCATCGGCCACAGTGGCGCAAAGAAGTCGCCGTTGGAAAGACGCTGGTGAGCAGCAGCATGATCGATAGGGTGGTCAAAAAGCTTGGCCGCCATCTGCGGGAAGTTCCCGTCGGCTTCAAGTGGTTTGTGCCGGGTCTCTTCGACGGTTCGTACTGTTTCGGCGGGGAAGAAAGCGCCGGAGCAAGTTTCCTGCGGCTCGATGGAACGGTGTGGACGACCGATAAGGATGGTCCCATTATGGATCTTCTTGCGGCGGAGATTACCGCGCGCACCGATAAGGATCCCGGTGAGCACTACCGCGAGCTAACGGCGGAGTTCGGCGCTCCGCACTACATGCGCATCGACGCGCCCGCCTCCCCCGAGCTGAAGCACAGACTGCAAAAGCTATCGCCAGATGCTGTCAAAGAGTCGGAGCTCGCAGGCGAGCCCATAACAGCCAAGCTGACACGCGCGCCCAGCAATAACGCTCCCATCGGCGGCTTAAAAGTGGTGGCGAAAAGTGGCTGGTTCGCAGCCCGGCCCTCAGGGACAGAGAATATCTACAAGATTTATGCCGAGAGCTTTCAGAGTGAGCAGCATCTGAACGCCATCGTGGCTGAGGCCCAGAAGATAGTGAACAACGCATAGCGTTCATCAGCAGTTGGTCGCCAATGAGCGCAAGCTGAGGTAGGAATGCTTCCCCCGTTTCCGTCCGAATACCGCAGTTCCGGGATACTGCTGCACGTTACCTCTCTGCCATCGGCTTATGGCATCGGCGATCTCGGGCCGTCCGCGTTTTCCTGGGTCGACCGCCTCCACGGCGCCGGGCAAGGGTGGTGGCAGGCATTGCCGCTTGGACCCACCGGTTATGGAAATTCACCATACCAATCTCTGTCTTCCTTTGCGGGCAATGGTCTGCTCATCAGCCCGGAGTGTCTCATTTCGGACGGACTGCTGAATGCGAGTGACTGCGCATCACACTTCCCTTCAGATCAAGTCGACTACGAGACCGTTATTCCTTTTAAGGAGAAACTGCTCGAAAAGGCATGGACGAAATTCGCTGCGGGCGGGCGCGGGGATCTCTGTCAGGCTTATCAGGAATTTTGCGCAGCACAGGAGAGCTGGCTGGAAGATTATGCGCTATTTCGGGCGCTGAAGAACAAGTTTGGCGGCTCCTATTATCTGGAGTGGCCCGAGGATTTGGTCCAGCGCAAGCCTACTGCTTTGGCCAAAGCGCGGCGTGAGCTTGCCGATGATATTGATCGGTTTCGCTTCGAACAATTTCTGCTGCTGCGGCAGGCAGATCAGCTCAAGGAATACGCCCATGCCGGGGGCGTGAGCCTGATTGGCGACCTTCCATTCTTTGTTTCACCTGATTCGAGCGACGTGTGGGCCAACCCGGAGTTCTTCCTGTTGGATGAGCGGCGGCGGCCGCGCTTCGTCGGTGGGGTCCCGCCCGATTATTTCAGCGCTGAAGGACAGCGATGGGGTAATCCCGTCTATAACTGGGATGCGCTTCGTTCGACGGGTTATCAGTGGTGTATCGATAGAATTCGCACTCTGCTGGGGCACGTAGACGTGATTCGTCTGGATCACTTCCGGGGTTTCGCCGCGGCGTGGCACATCCCAGCCGGGGCCAAGTCAGCGCAATCCGGCGAGTGGGTGCCGGGCCCAGGAGCCAGCATTTTCCAGTCGATCCAGCGAGAGCTAGGGCGCTTGCCATTTATCGTCGAGGACCTAGGCACCATCACTGCGGACGTAGCGCTGTTGCGCGACCAATTTCAAGTGCCAGGCACGCGAGTCCTACAGTTTGCATTCGATGGTCAAGCTGATAATCCTTATCTTCCACACAACTTTGTCAGCAACACCGTCGCGTACACGGGTACACACGACAATCCGCCCACTCGGGAATGGTACGAACAATTGCCCGATTCGCAGAAACAAACCTTATGGAACTACCTCAAGCACCAACTGGTGAATAGTGCGGAAGCTGCACCTGCGCTGATGGAACTGGCGTGGTCATCCGTGGCAGCTCTGACAGTCGCCCCGTTACAGGACGTTTTGGACCTCGGTGTCGGAAGTCGAATGAACGTACCTGGTCGTGCAGCAGGAAATTGGCGCTGGCGCTTCACTGAGGAGATGTTGTCGACAAGCGCTTTCAAATGGCTGAGCGAATTGACAGAGAGGTCGAAGCGTCGCGCGAACATGGGTTCAAATGCTCAGGAGCTGAAGGCGGATGGCGTCACTTTTTGCGAGCGAACGGCTCAACTCAAGGCCGAGAACTAGGTTAAGAAAACGTGAGCCACCCGATTGATAAAACAGCTGCTGACAAGGACCACGCATTCAACGCGGAACGGTTCGGAGTCTCACCCCCCAAACGCCCCACGTGGGCACAAACAGAAGGAACCCCGTTACCCCTGGGTGCCACCTGGATAGAAGAGGAGCGGGCGTTCAATTTCTCGGTGTTTGCGGAGCATGCTGCGAGCCTCACTCTGTTGCTATATTCGGCCGACGATTTGGCACGCCCGATCATGACATTCGAGTTCGATTGCATCCGCAACAAGTCAGGACGAATCTGGCATTGCAGGCTCCCGCTTAATCAAATCCGTGGTGCTCGCTATTACGCCTACTCGGTCTCAGGACCAGTCGCTTCTCAGCTTCAGACCTTCGATCCCGAGAAGGTTTTGCTCGATCCTTATGCTAGATGTGTTTTCTTCCCCCCCGAGTTTGACCGCAAGCTGGCAATTGCGCCCGGCCCCAACGCAGCAAAAGCTCCGCTAGGAGTGCTCACCGGGCATACTGTCGAGTTCGATTGGTCAGGAGACGTTGGACCTCGCCCTGAATCCGAAGCAATCATCTACGAACTCCATGTAAAGGGCTTCACGAAGAACGTGAATTCTGGCGTACATCCTTCGCGTGCAGGCACCTACTCCGGACTGGTGGACAAGATTCCGTATTTGAAGGAGCTAGGGATCACGGTTGTCGAATTGATGCCTGTATTTCAGCGCGACCCGCACGAAGGAGATTATTGGGGCTACATGCCTTTGAATTTCTTTTCACCGCATGCCCAGTATGCATCGACGCGCGATGACGATGGGCAGCATCTTGAATTCAAAGAAATGGTCAAGGCTCTTCACAGAGCAGGAATTGCCGTAGTGCTCGACGTTGTTTACAACCACACGTGCGAGGGCGACCATCGCGGCCCCATCTATAGTTTCAAAGGTTTTGATGCTTCTGGTTATTACCTCCCATCCTCCGATCCGACGACTCCTTACGCCAATTACTCAGGCACTGGCAATACCCTGAATTTCAACCAGCCGCACGTGCGCAAAATGGTCATGGATAGCCTGCGCTATTGGAAGAATGAGATGTACATTGATGGATTCCGCTTCGATCTGGCATCCGTTTTTTGTCGCAATGCCGATGGATCACTCAATTGGGGAGATGCTCCAATTTTCAGTGAAATCGCCGCGGATCCGGAGTTGGGCCTATTGAAATTGATCGCAGAACCGTGGGACGCCGGTGCCTACCAGCTGGGACGCGGATTCCCGGGGGCGACCTGGCTTCAATGGAACGCGCGGTTTCGTGATGATGTCCGCCGTTTTGTCAGGGGCGATGCGGGTATGGTCCCGGATCTGATGCGCCGGATGTATGGCAGCGACGATTTATTCCCGGACAGCCGCGGCGATGCCTATCACGCCTACCAGACCGTGAACTATGTCGATTCCCACGACGGTTTCACACTATACGATCTGGTTTCCTACAACCAGAAAAATAACTGGAACAACGGTCATAACAATCAGGACGGCATGGACGAGAATTTCAGTTGGAACTGCGGTCATGAAGCAGACGAGGGCGCGCCTGCGGCTGTTCTGGCGCTTCGTCGGACACAGGCTAAGAACTTCTGCTGTCTGCTTCTGCTGTCGAACGGCATCCCGATGTTCCGGGCCGGCGATGAGTTTCTGAACACGCAATTTGGAAACAACAATCCCTATAACCAGGACAATGAAATCGGCTGGCTGGATTGGGGTCAGCTCCAGGCGAATCAAGACATTTTTCGTTTCTTCAAAAAGATGATTGCGTTCCGGAAATCGCATCCTTCTCTGTGTCGCAGCAGGTTCTGGCGTGAGGACATTTCCTGGTACGGCATTGGTCCTGCGGTCGATTTGTCTCCCGACTCGCGGAGCCTGGCGTTTTGTCTGCATGGCGCGACACAAGACGATGACGATATCTATGTAATGATCAACGCATACTGGCAGGAACTGCAGTTCCAAATTCAGGAGGGCACACCCCAGGATTGGTTGAGAATTGTGGACACGGCTTTGCCAAGCCCAGAGGACTTCTCAGAGCCTGGTTTGCCGCTGCAGCAATTAACATACCGAATAGCCCCCCGATCCATTGTCGTTTTGGTTCGAGCTAGAACAAAAGGGCGTTCCGGTTAGAACTCGCTGACTGAGCAGAATCACTGCGATGCAGCGAAGATACCCTAAACCAGACGGCCAGATTTCAATTTGTCAGTCCGGAAGCAATCGGTTTCATGGAAGGTCCGCGAGTTTCGTCTAAACGAAGGACAAGAACGCGTCAATGCGCAGCACTCAATGAAACAGGCTTTGCAAGGCGTCAAAATTTTTGCTCAAGAGCCAACGCTCGGCATCTTCCGCCTCTTCGCCGTGCTCCAACACATCCCGAACTCGACCGCCGATAGGAAGGACCTGCAGCAAAGTTGTAAGATGGCTGCGTTGGCGAGACATCTGTACCTGCCGATTCCTGCAGTCCTGGTTTTGATTGCAGCCGGTGCTCTTGCGAACTATTTATCTCGAAGGACATCGGGCCTATCGGGTTTTAATAAGGGCTTGCCGTGCCTAAAGTCCAGTCTCTAGCTCGGTTCTCTCTTCGATTCCTTGCCGCTCTCCTTGGCCTTGGCCTACTGGGCTACTTGGTGTTTCGCGCCGGCCCGGGTGTGATTTGGAAGCAAGCGCAAGAAGTCGGCTGGGGCCTAGCCCTGATCATCCTTCTGGGAGGGTTCTCTCAGTTGATAAGGACATGCGCGTGGCGACAGGCATTAATGTGCGATATCAGAAGGCTCTCCTGGTCCCGCAGTCTTGGCGTACAACTAGCCTCCGATGCGTGCGGACAACTTGGTCTTGCTGGGAAGCTACTTGGGGAGGGGATCCGAGTATCTCTGTTGGGTTCCGCAGTGCCGCTGGCCAGCGGAATTTCGTCTTGTGCTATTGACGGAGGAATGCATCTTTTGACGGCCGCAGTTGTTGCTGTATTGGGAATCAGTATCGCTTTATTGCATTTCCCTCTATCTGGTCAGTGGCGGGTCTACGCATTGCTGCTCGCTGTTGTGCTCATTGCACTGGTGGTCCTGGCGGCTGTGGCCGTGGCAAGCCGCTGGCGGTTGATGGGAAACGCGGCCAGAGCGATTGGGCGATTGCCTCAGCTTCACAACTGGATTATCGGCAAAGAGCCGATTATCGACTCTGCCGAACACGACCTCCTCACCTTTCGGAGCGAAGCGCCCGCCGCATTTTGGGCAAGCCTGATCCTCAGTCTCCTATGGCATGCGCTGGCAGTCCTGGAGGTATATCTTATCTTGCTGTTCATGCGAGCCAAGGTTACCTTGGTCGGCGCGTTTGCGATGGAGGGCCTGACAAAGGTGATCAACCTCGTGGGCGGTCTGAATCCAGGTAACCTTGGCACCTATGAAGGTGGAAACATGCTTATTGCAAACATGTTCGGTGTGACGGCCACTGCTGGATTGACGTTGGCATTGTGCCGGCGTGCGCGCACCATCTTCTGGGCAGGAGTAGGGGTAGTGTGCATGATCTTGATGAACAGGGCCGGAGATGCAAAGCAAAACCAAGCGAAGATTTCCGCCACCGTCGCGGGATGATTCTTTTCACGATAGGCCAAATCGCTTTTGAAGGAAATGCATGCCCTCACCAATGATCAAAACAATTCTATGGGCGGGCCTTCTGGCGGTGGTTCTCTTTCCCGTCGGCGAAGGCAGATCTCAGGTTACCGACAATTCGGCTGAACCGAACAGATTTTATCGCGAATTCATTGGACTTACGGATGAGCAGATCCGGAAAATTCATGAAGGAAAAGCCATAGCCAAGATTCTCGATTCCCCAACCGCGGACCAGGTTTTCGTTTTCGGCTCTGTCTACATCCATGCGACTCCCGAGCGCTATCTCACATTCGCATCGGATCTCGACGAACTACGGAGACTTCCCAGCTTTCTCGCAATTCGGCAGTTCAGTTCGCCGCCGCAGCTTACGGACCTCGAGGAATTCACTGTCGACGCGGAAGATTTCAAAGAATTGAAGGATTGCAAGCCGGGGCATTGCAAATTCCAGCTCCCGGCCGAACGCATGGAGGAATTTCAACGATCGATTGACTGGTCCGCTCCCGATGCTGCCGACCAGGTGAATCGCCTTGCGCAGAAAATGGCACTGCAGGCCCTGCTGGACTACCAGCAAGGGGGCAACGTAGCTCTGGGCGCGTACCGAGACAAGAGTCACCCCGCCGTCGTGGCAGAGACCTTCGCCTCTCTGGCAGATCGTACCAAGGGCCTGCCCGTTTATTTGCCCGAACTTCGCGATTATTTGCTCAACTATCCCAAGGCAGACTCTGGCAACATCGAATCTCAGTTTTACTGGGAGAAGGTAAATTTCGGTCTCAAGCCGACGTTTCGCATGGTTCAAGCCGTGATCTATCACGGCAAATCTTCAACGGAACCTGTGTATGCAGTGGCGCTGAAACAGATTTACGCAAGTCATTATTTCGAAACCGCTCTCGACCTGACCGTGTGCGTTAAGGACCTTCAGGCCGGAGACCACCCCGGCTTCTACTTGATTACCATGAAAGGCTCTCAACAAGCCGGGCTAACAGGACTGAAAGGCGGCATCGTGCGCAAAGTAGCGGTCGATAAGACGCGTTCGTCGCTTGAAAAGGCATTGGCGTCAATTAAACAGAAACTGGAGTCTGGGCCGAGCTAGCGTTATCGCATTGGTGGCAACTAAGATCTTAACCTTCCGCCACACCTTGATCGTGCTGCTGACAGCCCTGTCTTTCGCAGTGGCCTTAGACGTTTTCGAGCTCTTGCTGCTCAAATGTTTCAATAAGTCCATACCAAAAGGATTGGCGGACAAACGAGTGATAGGACCTAAGGTGGCACACGATCACCGTTGGCTTCGGGCTGCGAGTTTGACCGATGAGGCTTTCCCTTGGTTGACTGCTGGATTTCGCCGCTTACCTACTGACACGAACCGTCGTCCACAAATTGATTCGACGATGCCATCGACGCGAGCGACTGCCAGCACGTCAATAATCTCTGATTCAGAGGATCGCTATCCAAGGAGTTGGGCGCAAGATAGTCTCTACTGACTTCGATTTTCAAGTATTTGTCGGTCAAGGCGTTCATAGTGTTGAACTCGTTGGTCAGTAGCGGAAACGCCTTCTGATCCAGGTCCGTGCTCGCCGCCGCTTCGGTCTGCGCCAGGCTGGATCGAATTTGCCTTCTGAAGTTCCCGAACCATGTGTCGGACAGGGGATACCCTCGTTCAATAGCATTTTTCAACGCAGCGTGCCATTCAAGAATCTCCCTCATGGTCTCAATCCCACCTGTGAGGAACGGCTTAGAAAGGCCGGGCGCTGGCTCCGGCGCCAACTGCGCAGCCTGCGCTGGCGTATCGCTTCCGGGCAGTCTCAGAATGATCTGATTCCCTACGAAGCGCAGGGATCCGCCCGTGATCCGGGCTAATTCGTCCACTTCCACGTAGTTTTTCCCCTGCACCTGAATCATTTTTGCCTGTCCCTGTCGCCCTTCGACTAGGAGCGCACTCGTCTCTTGCGCAACCAGGACCAGCAGGGGTAGCAGTAGGATCGTCACCAGCATCATCGAACTTCGAATCGCGTTTCGTCGCATACCTTCTTTCCTTATCCTTCCCGAACTACTTCTTCAGCGGCGAGTGTTAAGAAGCTAGACCAAACCTTTTGCAAGGAGGCGTCTAATTCCTTCCTCGTGGGAAGTCCTTCAACAGTTTTTGTGCTCCCTTGTTGAGCCTTTCCTGGTTTTTCTCCTGTTTTTTGCTGGGTTCAATCGCATGTTGGGCAGCACCTATCCAAACGAGCTTCTTTGCAGCAGGGTCATACATGCCAAGGACGAAAGTCCCGATGTTGATGGTTGAAGTAGTCGCCGAAAATGAATCGAGGCCTCCGCCCCACGGGCCCCATCCTCCCCAACCCCCCCAGCCGTTCGCGAAGCCGCTTATTTGCCTCTCCCGGTCGATAGCGAGTTGGTAGCCAAGGAATAAATCGGCTTTATCGCCGTCAACCATCTTGGTTAGGCCCTTGGCCGCCATTTGGGAATCGACTGCTTGCTTGACCTGGGCGTCCAAGATCTGGTCGGGCTGGCCACCTACTCGGGGTACGCCCTTTACGCCATCGACCCATGCATAGGTGTGATATTTCGAAAAATCAGTTCCTGGCATATAGTTCGTTCTCACGTCCTGCGCGCCGGCCAGCATGCCAAGCATCAGGCCAAAGCAAATAAGAATCGCGATACGCTGCATTCATCCTCTCCTTGTCGCACGTCACAAGTGCGAATGTTAGTCGCCCTAGGGAAGGGCACGCGCCTTGCCAAACCGAAATGACGAAACGGACCGCGCAATCCGCGTGCTTTCACGGTTTTACCTTTCACACAATTTCAAAGGTTTTTGCTGTCAGCGGAAGATGTGCCCGGGCTCGGGCATAGTGCCGGGCAGTTTGGGCAGTTGGGACGCCCCACCGCAGGCCATCGCGGACTCACCGAGGCGTTCTTTACAGACACAAGGAAGTGACAGTGTCTCGATATGGAAGATGACATCTGACGGTGCTAGTCTGAAGCGCATGCCGGAAGACAAGGAAGGATTGGCACCGACCAATAGCCGGTATCGAGCCCTGCTCGATGTCTCCAGCGCGATGGTCGAGCAGCCTACCGTAAAGGCTGTCCTGCATAGCCTGCGCGACGTTCTCTCCAGCAGTTGTCGCCTTCATGGCGTCGACATCTATGTCCTGGGCAGCGGTGGAGACACTCTGCATCTCCTTGACTTCGATCGAGAAGCGGATGCGCCAGCGATCAAGATAGGTACCAAAATCTCGCTGACCGGCGCGGCAGCCCAAGTGCTTGAGGAACGGGAACCGGTCTTCCTTCCGGACGTATCGCAGGAAATGTTGCGACATCCCGAACTGGCTCCATTTGCGGCTGAGTCTGTCGGCCGAGCTACTTATGTCTTTCCATTATTTACCTCCCAACAGCGTTACGGAATTCTCGCGGTGACTAAGGAGCGGGGACAGGAATTTGTGCCCGAGGATGTCGAACTCCTCCGCTCTCTGGCATCGCACATTGCAGTCGCGCTTGAGTGCGCGGTAGCGAGGGACAGCGCAGAGCTTTACCAACGACAAGTCGTCAAAGAGCGGGACCGGCTTAGGTTGTTGCTGGAGATCAACAATCACATTGTTTCCAAATTGGACATTAATGAACTGTTTCGATCAGCGGCGACTTCGATCCGGACTTATTTTCGCGATGACTTTGCCGGATTTTGGCTTATCAATAAAAAATCGAACCAGCTTGAATGTGTCGTATTGGATTTTCCCAGTAGCAAAGGTTCCTTGACTGAGGTCGAGAGGTCGGAACTTAGCGGGCCGGACTACGAAAAGTTGCGAGCGCGTGTGCCCCAACTCTTGTCGATAGAGAAAATCGAAGAGCTCCCGGCGCGAGTCGTTGAGAAGCTGAAAACTGAGTCAATCACCTCGATGGCGATCGCCCCCATGGTAACCGCAACCGGCCCTATAGGTGTGATAACTCTGGGCAGCCGCCAGCCAAACAACTTCGGACAGGAAGACTTAGATCTCTTGTCACAAATAAGCAATCAGATTGCACTCGCGGTGGACAACGCGATTGCCTATGGACGCGTCACAGAGGCGAGAGATCGCCTCGAGGAAGAGCGCTTGTACCTCGAATCGGAAATCCGCGCGGAGCACAACTTCGAGGACATCGTTGGCAAAAGTACCGCTCTTCGCAAAGTGCTGGATCAAGTCGCTATTGTCGCCCCCACCCAATCGACGGTGCTCCTGCACGGTGAGACCGGGACTGGCAAAGAACTGTTCGCCCGGGCGATTCATAACCTCAGCCCGCGTCGCGAGCGCACTTTCGTCCGACTGAACTGCGCCGCGATACCCTCCGGGCTAGTGGAGAGCGAATTGTTTGGGCATGAAAAAGGCGCTTTCACGGGAGCCCTGATGCAAAAGAAAGGCCGGTTCGAGCTGGCGGATCACGGCACTCTCTTTCTAGATGAAATTGGCGATATCAGTCTCGAGCTGCAGCCAAAGTTGCTGCGCGCTTTGCAGGAGCGTGAGTTTGAACGACTGGGGAGTACGAAGACCATTCGCGTGGACGTTCGCCTGATCGCCGCAACGCACCGCGATCTGCCAGCAATGATACGTAACAGCCAGTTCCGCGAAGACCTTTTTTACAGGCTGAATGTTTGCCCGATTGAGATTCCTCCGCTTCGCGAAAGGCGCGAGGACATTCCGCTCCTGGTGCACTATTTTGTTTTGCGCCACTCTCGGCAAATGCAGAAGCGCGTCAAATCGGTCCCGAAGCACGCCATGGAGGCGCTGGTGAACGCCGATTGGCCGGGCAATATTCGGCAGCTGGAAAACTTCATTGAGCGTTGCGTGATCTTCACGCAAGGGGACGAATTGAATGTCCTACGTGCGGAGCTGAAGAAACCATCGGTCCGGTCCGTTGCTTCCGCCGCGCCAAGTTTCGAAGAGGCCGAGCGGCAAGCCATTATTGATGCTTTGATAGCCGCCTCCGGGAGAATCGCCGGCAAGGGCGGAGCGGCAGAGCGCCTGGGCCTGAAGCGAACAACACTCCAAAACAAGATGAACAAGCTGAACATTAGTCGTGCCGAGTATTCCGGGTGAGAATCCGGCTGTTCTCGAAACCGGACCTTAACTCTTATGTTCAAAGCGGCTATTGAGCTCCATGGCTCTTCAAGGACGAGCAATCGTACGCACATAAAAGGCATTGTCCGTGGTCGGGCATAATGGCTGCTACGACACAGCGGCGGAACCCGTCTTTCAAGGGGCTACTTCAAGGTCGCGGGCCAGTTAAAAACCACAGAGTAAGTTTCGAGGAAACCCTTACGAGGTTCCAGCACCAGAAACTTAAGTCCATCCTCGGTGACCGCATACTGATTGACGGTAGGATCGGGCGGAAGTCCCGTATCAAACAGCTTCCTTGGGATGCCGATTTTGGGAGCCACGCCGCCCTCCACGGTGGCCGACATCATTTTTCCTTGGGGATCGATGAAGAAGAGTTCTTTGCCGTCTCCCCGCCAACGCGGCTGGACGCCGCCTGCCAACGAAACCTGTTTGATATCGTGAAACGACGGAAATGAGGCCACAAAAACTTCCCATGTGCCGGTGCGATTCTCCCCGTAAGCGATTAGCTGCCCGTCGGGAGACAGATGAAATTCATCTTTCACGGAGCTTGATGAATAGAGTGTCTTAGGCTTGCTATTGCCTGTGACAGGTATTATCGAAAATGTTTTTGTGTCGTGCGTCAGCAGGAAGCCACCGTCCGGGGACCAGTCTTCGACCCAGTGCCTTTCATGGTCTCCATAGATCGGCTGTGATTGCTGAGTTCCGATTTCAATCTTCTGTACTAGGAACGGCGGATCGGATCCACCGTTAGGAAGAAGGTTGAATGCAACATAACGCGAG
>Ga0210406_10001308_pt1 | contig 30957 bp, 13 predicted proteins | sample IncBWC30MmetaG_FD_155454 | JGI IMG/M metagenome (GOLD analysis project Ga0210406, IMG submission 155454) | Forest soil microbial communities from Barre Woods Harvard Forest LTER site, Petersham, Massachusetts, United States - Inc-BW-C-30-M | ecosystem: Environmental > Terrestrial > Soil >... | reverse complement strand
CGATGATTGAAACGAAGATCACGCAGATCGTCGCAATGGTAATAACGGCGTTCTTGCCAGTGATGCTGATGCGAAAGCGAAGGGTCACGCACAGGTGTGTACCACGCCCGGAGCAGTTGTCGCAAGATCAGGGGGTTCGGTGGGATCGCGTCGCTGACGATGTTTTTGCGTGTTAGAATCGCCGCACGGAGAGAAACGCGATGTTAAATGACTCTATCTATTTGGACAAGCACGGCGACGGCGACCACTTGCCCGATAAATGGTCTTACTACCGCATAACCTCAGTTGACGGCTTGGGTAATCCTGAAGGAACCTTGGGCGCTTCCATCGAAGTGTGCCGCGTGAAATGGCCTACGCTGGAAGACATCCCGCCGGTGATTGATTCCATCGGCACTACCGGGTATGCGTTTGCCTATCCGACGGTGAACGATGCGCTCCGTAAGCAGTGGAATATCGAACGGGAACGAAGCATCTTCATTGGCATCAGAGACAGATAGCCCGCAACTCCATTTTCCAATCCAGAGGGCGGTATGCTCATAGCAACCCGCTATAGGCGTTGGCTTCCCACAGTCGCTTAACTTCTTTTTCAAACTCATCGCCTTCGTATGGCTGAACGCTTCCACATTTCCAGAACAGACTATTGTTTATTAGTTCGTGGAGTACGATGAAGCAACAGAGTTTGGGAAAGTATCGCAGTCTTTCGTCCACTTTGATTAGCGGCGACGACCCGCCCGTTTCAACCATTCCGGGGCTTTCCAGCACACTAGCAAACTCGATGGACTGTACTTGAGGCTTCACGTCGGGAAAATAACTATCCTGATAGTAAGCCAGAATTGCATACAAGTCAGCTTCGCAACGGTCATCGCCCATTCGCAGTACCCTAAACATGTCTACATCAAAGCCCATGGTGCGGTTCTCACACTGCCGGTTGAGTGGTAATATCACGTCCCAAAGGATGGTTGAAGCATGTTTTGCTCCAAGTGCGCCACTAGCCTGCCCGATGACGCGCAGTTTTGCTTAAAGTGCGGGCATGCTCTTACTGGAACGCTCAACACAAATATACCAACGACCCCGTCGCCAGAGGCAAAAACCGAACCGCTGGTTACGCCAGCGGCTCCAACCGATGCTCCAACTGTTTCAATGCCAAATGTTCCTAATGCAAATATTGGCACATTCGTATTTGCGTCGTTCGCGGTTCTTAGCCTAGTCGTTTCGTTCGTTAAAGGAGTTGTACCCATCTTCATAATTGAAGCTGGGCTTTGGGGTGGGCTAGCTTGGTATTGGAACCGGAAGAAGCCCAAGAGCCAAGCGGCCACCGCGATTGTTCTGCTGTTGGCCGTCGTTGTTGTCGCTGCCGAAGGCTACTCGCTGCTTCGGAAATTTGAAGGCCCAAATTACACCTACTTGCAACAGGGCAACGCACAGTACAGAGTGGACAACGCGGCTGGGCGTACAGATAGGTTGACCTCGACTGGCTGGACAGCAGTCAGCTTTGACAGACCGCCCGAACCGATTGTAGTGGGTGATTTGATTTTCGGGCTTACGTTGAACAAAGGGGAGTGGGACCCAATACTCAAGCAAATCTGTTTTGATGCCTCAAACAACTCTGATTTTGTCCTGCAAAACTTTACTATAATTGTTTCCCTTAACCCGAAACCTGCCGATGATAATCCTTTTGACGACATTGTCACCCTCAAAGGATACGGCGGCGGATTGCTGGACAAAGGAAAGTCATCGCTTTCCTGTGGCCCCGCCCCAAAAACTTACCCCGCTGGTTCAACAACATGGAGCTACGTGTTAAGTAGCGGCAGTGGTTGGAAAGAATAACGCCCGTAATAAAATCCTAGAAAGGTTTTCGGTACAAGTTCGGGACAATTCACAGGAGAAATTGGGAGTTTGGGTTTAGAGCTAAGCAACGCCACAGCAAGCATTTATGAGATTTTTGCACTGCTTTTCTGTGAAGCTCATAACCCGAAGGTCATCAGTTCGAATCTGACCTCCGCAACCAATTTGAGATGTGAACCCCGGACACAGGCGTCCGGGGTTTTTGTTTTTGGGGTTGGAGAAACGCCAAGCCAATCCAATACCCACGTACCGAAGGGCGGAACGTGGGGCCCCCGGCCGGAACCCATGATTCCAGCCCTTTTTGTTTTTAGGGAGAAATCAAGAGTCGGATCAGAGCACCCCAAGACCCAGGTACCAAACTATTGAACCTTGGGCACCCGGCCAGTTACCGACAGAAGAAGTAAGTCCTACCATCGAGACCTGCGGCTTCATCGAGAAGAATGTTTTGAAGTTTCGCAATGGGAACCTGGCCTCTTGAGTGCGGCAAAGATTAGTGGTGAAAGGAACACACAGATTTGCTCAATGTATCGCACAAATCTACACTTCTTAAATGCAGACAAGCGAGGGAGAAAACCGAGGTTTCCTAGGGATTTTGGTGTGCTTCTTTTTTTCGGGAGCCGCGGGTCTGATCTACCAAGTAGCCTGGGGCAAAGCGCTGGGACTCGTATTCGGCCACACTGCCTATGCCATTGCGACGGTTTTGGCGGTTTTCATGGCGGGACTTGCGGCTGGCAGCGCGTACCTCGGTCGGTGGAAGCAAAGCCACGCGGAGCCACTGAAACTCTATGCCTGGATTGAACTGGGCGTAGCGGCCACCGGAGCACTTTCGTTGCTGGGGCTCGCAGGTGTGCGTTCACTCTATTTTGCCGCCTATCCCGCCATCCATGAAATTAAACCACTCCTTCTTGCTTTGCGGTTCCTTGGGGCGGGCCTGGTGCTTTTCCTGCCCACGTTTCTCATGGGTGGAACACTGCCGATCCTGGTTCGCGGCGTGACAGGGAAATCCAACGAACTTGGCTCGCACGTTAGCAGGTTGTACTGGGTAAATACGCTGGGCGCCGTAGCAGGAACCATCTTCGCAGGCTTCATTCTCTTACCTGCGCTTGGATTGCGGCTGACGATCGCCTGCGCAGTGGCGCTGAATCTTCTGGCAGGTCTTGTGGCGCAACAGATTTCGCGTCGTGCAAGCAATGAAGGGGCGGAGATTTCCGGGGCCGAGCCGACCTCCAGCAATGAATCCACAGAAGATTTGCCACAAGTTGGAATCCTTTTTTTGCTCATTGTTTTCGGATTCGTCGGCGCGACTGCGATTGCCTACGAAATCTGCTGGACACGCCTGCTGGCAACCATCCTGGGAAGCTCAACGTACGCTTTCACGCTAATGCTGGCGACATTCCTGGGCGGCATCGTCTTGGGAAGCTTCCTTTTTGAGCGGTGGGTCGCCCGGGGCCGTGAGGTTACTTTCGTGACAATTTCACGAACGCAAACCTGGACAGGCCTGGCGGCTCTCCTGTTTCTGGCCTTCTTTAAACAATTGCCAACGATTGTTCCCCCGATTCTCCGGGCTACGCACGGAACCTTCGGGGGCCTGGTACTGGCGCAATTCGTGACCAGCGGCCTGGCGATGCTCCCTGCAGCCGCAGTTTTTGGATTCAATTTTCCCGCGGTGGTGGTGTTAGTGACTGCAAAAGTCCGCAAGGCGGAGCAATCGGCGACAGTCGGCGTTGCTTACGCAGCCAACACGATCGGGGCAATCGGTGGCGCGATATTCACCGGCTTCTGGCTGGTCCCAATGCTGGGAAGTTTCCGCGTCCTTGCCTTGACCGCGGGAATCAACCTCATCCTGGCAATTGCGCTTGTGTTGCCCAGCACGCAACGCCACGTAAAAAACCTGGTGGTAAACGCCGTGTTGGTCCTGCTCGTGGCCATCGGCGGATTCTCGCCGCTGTTCTATAACAGTGCGCTGGCGTCCTACTCGACAGTACTGTACTGGAATCTCCGCCAAGGCCAGCTGACCCTGGCGGAAAACGCAGGCAGGTTTGCCTTTCCGTTCAGCGCCGATGGGTTGAATTCGTCGATCGCCGTAATTCAAGGGGAGAATTACCTGGGACTGACGACCAATGGAAAGGTCGATGCCACCAACCGTGACGCTCCTACGCAATTGTTACTGGCTGATCTGGGAGCCGTGTTCGGTCCTCCGCCCCGGCGGGTGCTGATCATCGGTTTCGGAAGCGGCATGACGGCAGCTGCTTTGGCAAAGTATCCGGACGTGGAACGGATTGACTGCGTGGAGATCGAGCCGGCAGTACTGGAGGCAGCCAGATATCTGGAAACGCTGAATCGCGGCGTACTGCGTGACCCAAAGCTTCACATGCACGTGGACGACGCGCGGAATTTCCTTTTGACTTCGCGCGATAAGTTCGACTTGATAATTTCCGAGCCTTCCAACCCCTGGATCGCGGGCGTGGCCACGCTTTTCACGGATGAGTATTACGCCGCCGTGCGGGCACATCTGGCACCGGATGGAAACTTTGTCCAGTGGGTCCAGGGGTATTCGCTGGATCCCGCGGACTTACGCATGGTGTTGGCGACCGTCTCCCGTCACTTTCCGGAGACTACCCTGTGGCATGCCCAGGTGGTGGATTTCATGGTGCTGGCGCGCCTGGATACGCGGCCGATGAACTTTAACCGGATGAGAGAACTCTGGCAAAACACGGCGCTACGGGAGGATTTTGCGCCGTTGGAATTGCGTCATCCAGAAGGAATTCTGGCTTACTATTCGTTGGACGATGAGGCCGTGCGGAAACTGGGCGCTGGCAGTGTTCTCAACACGGACGATCGCACACTTCTGGAGTACCACGCCCCACGCTCACTATTGGATACGAGTCTGTCGGACAAGAATATAAAGATGCTGCAGCAGCAGCGCACAAGACTCTTGCCCGCAAATCTGGATCCCGCGGAAGGCCGTAGGGTGCTCCTGGGTATGGCGGAGACGCACTTTGCCCTCGGAGACAACTTGATCATGCCGTCACTTTTAGCTGCGCTGGAAAACGAGCCTCCCAGTGCGGAACTCGAGATTCTTCGCGGGCAGGTAGCATTGACGCAAAATCAGTTGGACGTAGCTCGCCGGCATTTTGAAAGTGCAACAGTTCTCGATGCAAACTCCCTGGAGGCAAAGCATTGGCTGGCGGTGACCGCTCACCGGCAGAACGATCGGCAAACTTCCGAGAAACTGATTGCCGAAATTCTGGAGCGGGACCCGAGGTTCCAACCCGCACTTACAGATCGCGTAAGATTTGCCACTGATTTTCAGGAATGGACAACTGCGATCGCGGCACAGGAAGCGCTCTTGAATGCGACGAACAAGCCCGCGGCAATTGAATACTGCAGACTTGGAGAGTTCTTGCTGACTACGCAAGAACCTGCCGAGGCGGAAAAGGCATTTCTCCGGGGGAATCTCGTCGACCCTTACAACTATCCATGCAACCGGGATCTGGCAGAACTCTACAGACAGACGGGCTATAAGGACCGTGCGCGCAGATACCTCGAGATCGTGGAAAAATTCTTTCCTGACGCGGACCCTGCCCTATATGTGTCACTGGCCAGTGTGGACGAGTCCTTGGGCGACCATCGGGCCGCCCGAAGAGCGTTGCAAAAAGGCGCGCGCATATTTCCAAATGACAAATCCCTGCGAAAAGCTACGGCCAACAATTAGCGGAAAACCGCAGAAGTTATGCGCTCACCGTGAGCGAGACTGGAATGCTGGCTTCCACACACGTGCCGCATCCCGGCAATGAATGAACTAACACATACGGCGCGGGATTCCAGGGCCGAAGGTTGTCAGTTCCCTTCGCTCCGCTCGGGGCAGGCAAATCTTTCCCCCGCAACCAATTTGAGATGTGAACTCCGGACAAAAGTGTCCGGGGTTTTAGTTTTGGGCTTTGAGAATTCGGAGACAAGGCGGGACAACCCAAGACCCACGTACCAAAAGGCGGAACGTGGGGCACCCAGCTAGGATCAATTTGGAATATCGGTGAGGCGGCAGAGGAAGCCCCAGCCGCCGCCGAGTTCGCTGAGGGCGAGGAGGAGTTCGTTGCGACCCTGGTGGAGGGGAAGGTAGACGGCGTCGTTTTCGGGATTGATGATGCCGAGGAAGCCGGGGTCGCGGAAACCCTGGGCGCTGCGCCCGCGGTAGAGAATTTTGCCATTGAGGAAGACGGTGACGTCGTCGCTATAGCCGATTTCGAGTTTTTTGAGCTGGTCTCGGTCGGAATCGATATTGGTGCGGGCGTAGAGGAGCTTCATGCCGGGCTGGGGCTGGAGGCGGGTGGAAAAGTCGGATTGAAAGGTGACGCGCGGGTGGGGAGCGTCGCGATAACGATAGAGGACCACGAAGCCGGGCGGCTCGGCTTCGACATCCCGCCATTGGATGGCTGCGGTTTCAGAGGCGGAGGGGGGATGCTCCAAGTTGCGCTGGAGAGCGTCGTAGGAGGGGGAGATGCTCCAGCGGGTGATGACGTTGGACTGCATGGCGGGAAGATGCCGCCCCCAGGGCGCGTCGGGTGTGGCGCGGATTTCAAAATTGGAGAAGTAAGTTTCGCCGGTGAGCGTGAACAGGGCGACTTTGCCTTTCTGAATGCCGCTTTTCAGATCGTCCATCACCAGCGCAGGCTTTTCCATGTCCTTGACGTAAAGCTTGGCCTGGGCGCCGGTAACTTCGAGGCGCAGATGGAACCAGACGCTTTTCGGGATGTCGACTGCGCCGGTGAAACCCGGGCCGTTGAAGATTTGCCAGTTGCGGCCGGTGTGGAGGACGGGCGTGTACTGCATGGCGTCGGGGAGGCCGGACTTGTGCTGGCGGAGATAAATCTCCTCGTAGTTGGCTTCTTCGGGATCGATGCGAATGTCGAAGCCGAAGAAGCCGCGGACAGCCGGGGTGGCGACGTCGACGTCAATGATGGCGTCGCGCATTTCGAAATCTTTCAGTACGGCTGCGCCGCCATTGAGGAAAATGCATTTGCGGCCGAGGTATTCGGCGGGCTTGGCCTCTCCCTGCAAATCCCAGCGAGGGGAATCCGGCGGGACGGCGAGCGTTTGTGGATGGGCGCGACCTGCGATGAGAAGCGCAAGACACACCGTGGGCAGAGCCAGACGCACGAAATGAAATGCTGATTGCCGATTCTCCATACGTTTTACCCCTTGTCTTACTAGCGCAAGCGAGCTTCATCGAACACGAGCTTGACCAATCGCGCGGCGACGTTGTCGAAAGCGGCCGCAAGCTCGGCGTCGTTGCCGGCAAAACGCTGGCGGAACGCTGACAAGTCCACGCTGCCTTTAACGTCGTCCACGGTTTGAAACATGGCGGGAGCGGTTTGCCGGAGCTTTTCATTGACTTGCTCCACGGCGCTCTGCATCAGGTCGCGGAGAAGATAGATGTAGGTTTTGTCGTGAAGGATGGGGCCGTGGCCGGGCACAATGGTGTTTGTGTCCAACTGCGCGAGGCTTTCGAGTGTGTGGATCCATTCGGAGGGGTAGCCGTCGTAAACGTTGGGAAGAGGGTGGTCGACTAGGTCGCCGGCGATGAGGATTTTTCCCCTGGGGAGATAGGCCACGGCGTCGCCCGGAGTGTTGCCGCGGCCGAGGAATTTGACCTGGACTTCGCGGTTGCCAAGGTCGACGGAGAAGCCGCGTTCAAAAGTAAGAGTAGCGCTCTGAAACTGGACGTTCTTTAGTTCTTCGATAACCTTCGGGAGACGGGCCAGCTCGGCTTTGACTTCTTCCTTGTCGTCCTCGCTGAGCGGGCGGCCGTCGGACAATTTTCCGGTGGCGAGCATTTTTTGAAGTGCTTGCTGGTTGCCGTAACTGTCTTTTTCCTCGCGCTGCAACGAGCCTGGGCCGAAGCGGTCCATTTCTTTTTTTGTTTCGACCTGAGCGATGATCGTCAGCGCCGGGAAGGCGTCTATGTACATGCGATTGCCGAAATTGTGATCGTTGTGGAAGTGCGTGTTCAGGACGAAGCTGACGGGTTTGTCCGTCCATTGGCGGATCTGCGCGATATCTTCGCGGGCGGCCGAGGGGAGGAAGCCGGTGTCGACGACAAAGACTTGCCGGTCGCCGATGATGACGGTGGTGTTGCCGCCCCCTCCTTCGCGGTGCTGAATTTCATAGACGCCATCCGCCAACTTGGTCACAGTGCGTTCGCTCTGCGCCATGATGGGCAAAGCGGCAGCCAGGAGCGCGAGGGAAACAGCAGGATAGAGCAGCGAGAATGCTTTGCGTTTGAGCAACATTGGGGGTCTCCGCACAGGCCTGCAGCACACAGATCCAAACTATCGGGAACGGGCCCGCTTACGCCAAGATCCGATTTGGTGAGCATCCTGGTTAGACCTGGCGGATGTCTCGCCCCTGCCTATTCCCTTGCCGGGCTTAGACGGCGCCGACCCACTGTTCGTATGTTTGCTGGGCTTGGGGACCAGATGGCAAGAACGGGCCGCATGGAATTGGTTGCCAGGAGTGCGCAAAGATTTGGACAAAGAGGCGAGCGGAGGCGGCACGATCGCTTCCAAAGCGATGAGGAGGCAGGGGTTTGGAGTGTGAGGGACTTGGCGATTGGGATGCACGGCTTTGGTCAGGCAAGTCCACCTTGTGCAGATCTCTCGTGTACTGGAACCTCGGGAACCGGGCCAATTACATCCTTATCATCTAGGAAGCAGATTCATTCGCCGGGGCACCAGTAAAGATTAAGGTACGGAGCGTGTCCAGTTCGACCGTGATGGCCAATAGGCCCCGCGCAGCTCATGCAGCGAAGGCACGGGTTTGCTCCGACCTCTTCCCCAGCGCGATTCATCCCGACCATTTCATAACCTCTCCTTTCTTACCCATCATGACCCTGTTGTTCGACCCATTAGGAAACGCGCGGTCAGCGCGCTGCTTGAGGCTTGTTTGGCGAGCGTGAATTTGCACGTTACTTGGAAATAGTCCCCCAAAACTGAGATTGAGCCTTGCTTGAGGATTCGGCACCGAGAAAGAACTGGAGGCGCTGATGGAACACTGGGGAATAGACCAAGAATCCATGGACGAAGCAGTGGAACCGCTCTCGCAGGGTGAAGTGCCGTCTTCAAGAGACGCGTGGTTTGGCACAAAGAAGGGCCGGAAGGCTCGCGTCGGGCTAATTGTGGCAGGAGCGCTGGCGCTGATGGCGGGCGGGACATTGCACAATTGGCGGAAGGCCTCTGCGCCGAACGTTCCGGGAAAAACACAGTTAGTGGAGAAGGGCGCGCTTGAGACGTTTACAGAGAAATTGCTGAAGGGCAGTTCCCTGCTCCAGAGGCCCGGAGGCGATTCCGCCAAAAAGCTTGCGGCGAACAGGACGACGAAGATGTCCGGGGCGCCACTGTCGCTGCCATTGTTCTTCGAGGCGAACCGCGGGCAGACCGATCCGCAAGCGAAATTTCTGGCCAGGAGCGGCGGGTACACTCTGTTTGTGACTCCCACGGAGACGGTTTTTGCGGGTGCGCACACCCGTGCGCCGATCGGAATGCTGCCGCAAGCGAATCTGGCGGAGGCGAATGCACGGGGCGTGGGGACTCTGCGAATGAAGCTACTGCAGAGCAATCCGGAGCCGGCGATCAGCGGGGTGAACGAGCTGCCGGGCAAGGTGAACTATTTAATCGGGAACAATCCGCGGGATTGGCACACCGGAGTGCCATTGTATGAAGAGGTGCGTTCGCGCGAAGTGTACCCGGGCATCGACCTGGTGTTTCACGGGGACCAGCAGCGGCTGGAATACGATTTTCAGGTGGCGCCGGGAGCGGACCCGGGACGAATCCGGTTCAAGGTAACAGGAGCTGAGAAAATTGCGGTGGATGAAAACGGCGACTTGTTGCTGCGCACGGGAAAGACCGAATTCCGGATGCGGAAGCCGGTAATTTACCAGCAGGACGGCGAGCGGCGGCGGCCGGTGGACGGCGGATTCTCCCTGCAAGCGGGCAAGCTGGTGGCGTTTCGCGTAGGAGCTTACGACAAGCAGAAGACACTGGTGATCGATCCGACGATCATCTTTGCGAGTTTCCTGGGGGCGGCGGGGCAGGAACTTCCCGCGGGAATGGATCTGGACACCACAAATCCCAGCGCGCTAAAGCTGTATTTGTCCGGTTCAACCTCGGACGTGACGACATTCACCGAGACAAACACGAAGCTCGGAAACGAGCCCGGGGCGGGATCGTATGCATTCGTTGCGAAAATCGATCCGACGACGACGGGAAGCGCTTCGCTCGATTTCCTGACGTTCGTCGGGGGCAACCTTGTATTTACGGGGGGGACGGCGCCCTGTCAAAACTTCGCCACGGATATCAAGCTGGATGTGAGCGGCGGAGCCGGCCAGACAGAACCGGTGCTTCTCGGCCAGACAAACTGCCGGGACTTCCCGGTCACTCTCGGTGGGCCAACCTCTGGCACGGATGACATCTTCATCACCAGGTTGACATCGAGTGGCGCGGCAATAGATAGCTCGACCTTGTTCGGAGGGAGCGGGTCCGAAGGACTCACCTCTGGGACAGGGGGAGCGTCGTTATTTCTGAACCCTGAAGGCACGATTGTGCTGAGTGGCCAGACCACTTCGGCCGACTTCCCGGCAACGCTTAACGCCTACTCGGTATCGTTCAACAACGGAACGCCCGGCGGATTCGACGATTGCTTCGTCGCGAAAATGGATCGTTCGTTCAGCATTCTCTATCTGACCTATCTGAATGTCGGTGGCAGCAGTACAAGCGGAACTGCAGCGACTTGCGGAGTGGGCGCGATCGATCCGGCAGGCAAGATTTATGTGGGCGGCACAATCTATTCTGCAACTGCATTCAACCTGACCAACGGAGGCACTGGAGCGAACGGATTTCAGAAAACATTTGTCGGAACACCCGGCACGACACCGAACACGTTCGTTGCGGTATTGGATCCCAGCCAAATCGGAGTGAGTCAGATGGCCTACGTCACCTACATTGCGGGTGGAGGCGGGACTGGGGTGCACGCGGGAGCTGTGGATTTGGTGCACGGATTGGCTGTAGTGGTCGGCGACACGCTTTCAAACGGCACTACAAACGCGCCGAACATTCCCTTGCTGAATGCGTTTCAATCCGTGAACAACGCTCCCACGGGTGCAAGCGCGGGCTTCATCACGGTGATGGATACGACCAAGACGGGCGCAGCCAGCCTGCTTGCCTCATCCTACCTCGGTGGCACCACGGCAGTTGGAGGCACATCCATTCGATCCGTGGCCTTCGATCCTGTGCCGGGGAATCCCCCGACGCAACGGATCGTGGTGGGCGGTCAAACCACCACGCCAAGTTTGCCAACCATGAACCCGCTGCAGGCATCGCTGGTCGGATCCCAAAATGCATTCGTTTCCGTGTTCAGTGTGCCCAGTTCGGGTTCTACGTTTAATATGTCGCTCCTGTTTTCGACGTATCTCGGCGGCGGCGTGACTGTTTCCAGCCAGAGCGAGTCGGTGCGCGCCTTGATCACCGATTCCAATCACGCCATCTATGCGCTGGGCCGAACTCCTTCGGCGGATTTCTTTGGCCACACTACCCCGGCCGCCACGGTCAACGGTTTCCAGACGGCTTGCGCAAGTTGCGGAGGCGGAACTCCGCAGGCGGACCTGGCGATTTTTGTGCTGACGCCGCAGAGCGGGACAAATGTGCCGGACTTGACGGTGACGAAGTCGCATAGCGGAAACTTTTCGCAGGGGCAGAGCGGGGCGCAGTATTTGATTACCGTGACCAATAGCGGAACGGGCGCCACGGCGGGAACGGTGAGTTTGGCGGATTCCCTTCCCTCGAGCATGACGCCGACGGCGATGACTGGCACCGGGTGGACCTGCTCGATCAGCACGCTGGTTTGCACGCGATCCGACGCGTTGGGGGCGGGGTTATCGTATCCGGTGATCACGTTGACGGTGACGGTTGCAGGCAATGCGCCGCCTTCGGTGACCAATACCGTGACAGTGTCCGGCGGCAGCGAAACGAACACAGCGAACAACACGGCTTCCGATGTCACGACGATTACTTCCTCTGTCGGGGCTTGCACGAATACTTTCAGTGGCGCGAACAACGGTTTGTGGACCACGCCGACAAACTGGAGTAAAGCTGCAATTCCTGTGAGTACCGATGTGGTGTGCATCCCAGGTGGCATCACGGTCCTGCTGAATGCGGGGCTTGCCGCCGCCAATCAAACCATCAGCGCATTAAACGTTTCGGGAACACTAAACGTCTCCGCCGGTCCATTGAGCGTGACGAACAGTTCCGTCGCCAATTCCATCATCGTCAGCGGCGGAACACTCTCCTTTAACGGGCAACTTACGGTCAGCGGGCCGTTTTCAATGACCAGCGGCATTTTTTCAGGAACGGGCGAGGTCGACCTGGAAGGGTTACTGACATGGTCGGGCGGGACGATGAGCGGTACGGGAAAAACAAACGCGAAGGGGAGCATCAGCATTCTGAACGCCAGCGTGTTTTTGGACACCCGGACGCTGAATGCTTCGGGGACGACCACGTTTGGGAATCCCACCGGCGGTGGCAGCCTATTCCTGCAAAACGGGGCGGTGTTGAACAATCTGACGGGGGCCACCTGGAACATCGTGAATGGCGCCGGAAATGGCATTTTCAACGAAGGCGGGGCAGCACCGGCGTTCAACAATGCGGGAACATTCGAGATGACCGGGGGGACAAGCAACACCGTCAATGCGGCCTTCAACAACACCGGCACTGTGCTGGGCAACAGCGGAACATTGACCTTCTCCGGCGGAGGCAATTGCGGAACGATTTGCCCGGGTACGTACACAGCAGGGGCAGCAGGGATCATTGCGTTCACCGGCGGCACGTTTGTTCAAAGCGGACCGATCAATGGCTCAGGCACGGTGAATTTCAGCGGCGCTACGATGAATTTTGGTTCGGGAATAGAGACGATATCGTCGGCCACGACGAATTTCACCGCTGGAACGATTACCAACACGGGGATCGTTAACTTCACGACGCTGTTGACGTGGAAAGGCGGGTCATGGACCGGGACAGGCACAACCAACACGCAAGGGGGGATGAGCATTCCGAACGGCAGCGTGTTTTTGGACACCCGGACACTGAATGCTTTGGGGACGACCACGTTTGGGAACGCCACCGGCGGCAGCAACCTATTCCTGCAAAACGGGGCGGTGTTGAACAACCTGGCGGGGGCCACCTGGAACATCGTGAATGGCGCCGGAAATGGCATTTTCAACGAAGGCGGGGCAGCACCGGCGTTCAACAATGCGGGAACATTCGAGATGACCGGGGGGACGAGCAACACCGTCAACGCGGCCTTCAACAACACCGGCACTGTGCTGGGCAACAGCGGAACATTGACCTTCTCCGGCGGAGGCAATTGCGGAACGATTTGCCCGGGTACGTACACAGCAGGGGCAGCAGGGATCATTGCGTTCACCGGTGGCACGTTTGTTCAAAGCGGACCGATCAATGGCTCAGGCACGGTGAATTTCAGCGGCGCTACGATGAATTTTGGTTCGGGAACAGAGACGATATCGTCGGCCACGACGAATTTCACCGCTGGAACGATTACCAACACAGGGATCGTTAACTTCACGACGCTGTTGACGTGGAAAGGCGGGTCATGGACCGGGACAGGCACAACCAACACCCAGGGGGGGATGAGCATTCCGAACGCCAGTGTGTTTCTGGACACCCGGACGCTGAATGCTTCGGGGACGACCACGTTTGGGAACGCCACCGGCGGCAGCAACCTATTCCTGCAAAACGGGGCGGTGTTGAACAACCTGGCGGGGGCCACCTGGAACATCGTGAATGGCGCCGGAAATGGCATTTTCAACGAAGGCGGGGCAGTACCGGCGTTCAACAATGCGGGAACATTCGAGATGACCGGGGGGACGACCAACACCGTCAACGCGCCCTTCAACAACCTGAGCGGTGGCACGGTGGCGGCGAACACCGGCGCGCTGACTTTTTCGGGTGGCGGCACGGAAGCAGCCAGCTTCAGCGCAGCCACAGGGGCCTCGCTAAGTTTTTCGGGCGGCACCTTCAATTTCAATGCGGGATCTTCCGTAAGCGGCGCGGGGACGGCGAACTTCTCTGCGGCAACGGTGAATTTCAACGCCAGTTCCAACCTGAGCACGGCGACAAACAACATCATCGGCGGGACGGTGAACTTGGCCACGGGCACGACGGTCACCTTAGCGTCTTTGAATGAGAGCGGCGGGGTCCTGACCGGTACGGGGACATTGGCGATTACCGGACTGTTCACCTGGTCCGGCGGGACGATGAGCGGGACGGGTATAACTAACACCAACGGGGGGATGAGCATTCCGAACGCCGGCGTGTTTCTGGACACCCGGACACTGAATGCTTTGGGGACGACCACGTTTGGGAACGCCACCGGCGGCAGCAACCTATTCCTGCAAAACGGGGCGGTGTTGAACAACCTGGCAGGGGCCATCTGGAACATCGTGAATGGCGCCGGAAATGGCATTTTCAACGAAGGCGGGGCAGCACCGGCGTTCAACAATGCGGGAACATTCGAGATGACCGGGGGGACGAGCAACACCGTCACCGTGGCCTTCAACAACCGGGGGACGGTGGCAGCGAATGCGGCCACGCTTAGTTTTGCAGCAGCTTATATTCAGACTGCTGGAAATACCGTCCTGAATGGCGGCAGCATTCAAACGACTAGCCTTAATCCACTCCAGATTCAAGGCGGCACCCTCAGCGGCACCGGCACTATTACGGGCGACGTGACGAACACCGGCGGCGGCGTTGCCCCCGGAAGCGCGACTGCGGCGGGGAACATCTCGCTTAGCGGAGGCAGCCTGGGGATTTATTCGCAGAGCGTCACGGGGGCTTATAACGTCAAGATCGGCGGCGCGACCGCAGGACAGTCCGACACGCTGACGATGTCTGGGGCGGCCACGCTGGGCGGCCCGCTGAACGTGAGCTTGATCAATGCGTTCTCACCGGCGTTGGGAAACACGTTTACAATCCTGACGGCGGCGAGTGTTTCGGGCACGTTCAGCACCACCAACTTCCCCGCCCTTTCGGCAGGCCTAGGCTGGCACATTACCTACAACGCGACGAATGTAGTTCTCTCCATCGTATCGGTGTCGTCGCCAGTCGCCAACCTGAACCCGGGAAGCGTGACATTCCCCAACACCATCGTGAACACGGCCGCCGCGATTCAGAAAGTGCAGTTACAGAACACCGGCACGGGGCCGCTGATCATAACGTCGATCCAGCCGACCGGCACGGACGCGGCGAATTATTCCTATACAGTGGACGCAGTCCAGCCTTGCCCGATCTCTCCCGCAAGCCTGGCCAATGGCGCGAACTGCCTGATGGACATCGGGTTCCTGCCGCTGACAGTGGGAACGCACAATACTGCGCAGATCACGGTGACGGACAACTCCGGAAGCGTGGTTGGTTCGACGCAGACAGTTGCGCTATCCGGCACCGGAATTGTGTTGAGTTCGATTGCGGTGACGCCGGCAAGTGTGACGGTGACTCTGGGTAATACCCAGCAATTCACGGCCACAGGCACGTACAGCGACTCTTCCACGCAGAATTTGACGAATGCGGTTACATGGGCTTCGTCGAGCACGGCAACGGCGACGATCAACAGCTCGGGCGTGGCACATACAGTTGCGCCTGGGACCACAAACATTACGGCCAAGCAGGGCTCAGTCACTTCGCCAGCGGCGGTGCTGACCGTGACGGGAGCGACCCACTTCGCTGTTTCCGCTCCAGGCAACGTAACCGCCGGCACTTCGTTCCTGGTGAGCGTGTTCGCGGAAGATCAGTTCAACAATCTTGTTCCGGGTTATACGGGGACGGTGCATATCACCAGCAGCGATGGAGCAGCGGTCCTGCCGGCGAACGCGACGTTGACGACCGGGTCCGGCGGATTCCAGGTCACGCTGAAAACGCTGGGAACCCAGACCGTAACGGCAACAGACACGGTGACTTCGACGATTACCGGAACGTCCAGCTCGATTACCGTCGGCTCCGGACTAGCGACCCACTTCTTGGTAACGATGCCCGGATTAGCGACGGTTGGGGTTGCAACCAGCGTTAACGTGGTGGCGACCGACCAGTTCAACAACCCCGTGACCAGCTACACGGGCACGGTGCATTTCACGAGTTCGGATGCGTCGGCGATTTTGCCGGCGAATACCACCCTGACGAGCGGCGCGGGAACTTTCCCGGTAACGTTCAAAACCGTTGGAAGCCAGACGGTGACGGCTACCGACACGGTGACGGCGACGATTACGGGCACCTCGAACCCGAATCTTGTCAGCTCAGGAGTAGTCACACACTTCGTGGTCGCAGGGTCGCCCTCGGTGTCGGCGGGGACGGCGTTCAGCCTGGTGGTTGAGGCGGTCGACCAGTTCAATAACCCGGTGACGACATACACGGGCACCGTGCACTTGACGAGCACGGATGCCGCGGCGGTGCTTCCGGCGAATTCGACGCTTACGAACGGAGTAGGCGTGTTCCAGGTGACGTTGAAAACGCTGGGAACCCAGACCGTTACGGCGACCGATACGGTGACTACGACGATCACCGGCGTTTCCAATCCGATTACAGTCGGCTCCGGTGTGACGACGCACTTCCTGGTTAGCGCTCCACCATCGGCCGCGGCCGGGACCGCGGTAAGTGTCAGCGTTGCGGCGCTTGACCAGTTCAACAATCTGGTGACGGGATACACCGGCACGGTGCATATCACGAGCACGGATGCCGCGGCGATACTGCCGGCGAATTCGACGCTTACGAACGGAGTAGGCGTGTTCCAGGTGACGCTGAAAACCGCGGGAGCTCAAAAGGTCACCGCGACGGATACGGTGACGGCTTCGATCAACGGAACGTCCAGCACAATTTCAGTGGGCTCGATAGCGGCAACTCACTTACTGGTTTCTGCGCCTGGAGCAGCGACAGCCGGGGCACCGTTCAATTTCATCGTGACGGCGCTCGACCAGTTCAATAACCTGGCCACGGGCTATACGGGCACGGTGCACTTTACGAGCACGGATGGCGCGGCGATCTTGCCGTCAAACGTGACGCTGATCAATGGCACCAATACGCTCTCGGTCACTTTGAAGACGCTGGGGAGCCAGACGATCACCGGAACGGACACCGTGACGGCTACGATCACCGGAACCTCGAACACAGTTACCGTGTCATCAGGAATAGCGACGCACTTTGTAGTTTCCGCGCCAGGTGCGGCGACGGCGGGGACATCGATCAGTGTGAGCGTGACGGCGCTCGACCAGTTCAACAACATCGCGACCGGCTACACCGGCACGGTGCACTTTACGAGCACGGATGGCGCGGCGACGTTGCCGGCAAACTCAATTCTTGCCACTGGAACGGGGACGTTCCAGGTAACGTTGAAAACAACGGGAAGCCAGACGGTGACGGCGACGGATACCGTCAACGCGGCGATCACGGGCACGTCGGGGCCGATTACGGTCACCGCGGTGTTACAGACAATTACGGTCGCGCCGACGTCGGCTAGCGTGTCGGCAGGATTGACGCAGCCGTTTACGGCTACTGGGCACTTCTCGGACGGCACAAGCGGCCCGGTGAGTGTGAATTGGAGTTCTGCGAACACTGCGGTTGCGACGATTAATAGTTCGGGCGTTGCTAAGGGTGTGAGTGCGGGCGGACCGATTACGATCACGGCGACTTCGACGATAAACGCGGCGATAAGCGGGACAGCGCAGTTGACGGTCACCGCGCCTGTGCTGCAGACGATCACGGTTGCTCCAACAACAACCACGCTTTCAGCGGGATTGACGCAGCCGTTTACGGCTACTGGACACTTTTCAGACGGCACCACGGGTGTAGTAAGCGTGAACTGGAGTTCTGCGAACACCGCGATCGCAACGATTAATACTTCGGGCGTTGCCACGGGTGTGAGCGCGGGAGGACCGATCACTATCACCGCGACTTCGACGACGAATGCGGCCATCAGCGGGACGGCGCAACTCACAGTCACCGGCGCCTCTCTGCAGACGATTACCGTTGCGCCGACTTCGGCGAGTGTTCCGGCCGGTCTGACGCAGCCGTTTACGGCGACGGGCCACTTCTCCGACGGCACCTCGGGTGTAGTCAGCGTGAACTGGAGCTCATCGAACACAGCAATTGCGACGATTAATGCTTCGGGCGTGGCTACGGGTGTGAGCGCCGGAGGGCCGATTACGGTCACCGCGACTTCGACAGTGAACGCCGCGATCAGCGGCACGGCGCAGCTCACGGTTACAGCAGCGGTGGCGACGTTGCAATCCATCACCGTGTCGCCGGCAAACCCGACCGTGGCGGCGAACACGACGCAAACGTTCCTCGCTACCGGCCATTACAGTGACGGCACAACGCAGAACATCACTTCTACCGTGACGTGGAGCTCGGCGACCACTGCCGTTGCGACCATCAATGCGGCCGGAGTGGCTACGGGAATTAGCGCGGGGACGTCCACGATCAGCGCGACGCAGGGCGCGGTGAGCGGCACGACGGTGCTGACGGTGTCGGCAACCACGGCGCGCGCGTACGTCGGCGACTTCGTTTCCGCGAATTGCTGCCTGGACGTGATCGACATAACCACCAACCAAATCGTGAAACAGATTCCGATCACCAACATCAACGAGCCAATGGCAGTTTCGCCGGACCAGAGCCGAGTCTACGTACCGGATAATTTCGCCAACGCGTTGGACGTGATCGACACGACCACGAACACACTGGTGAACACAATCTCCGTGGGCAACGGAACTACGGCAGTGGTGATAACGCCGAACGGGAAATTCGGCTATGTGTCCGACCTGAACGACACCAATGTGGCGGTGTTCAACGTCGCGACCAGTGCGGTGGTGACGACCATTCCCATCGGGTTCGTTTCCGGCTGGATTTCGATTACGCCAGACGGGGCCTTCGTATACGCAGCGAGCTCCATCGATGGGCGCGTGGCGGTGATTAACACCACCACAAACACCGTCAGCACGACCATTACCCTGTCACCTCCCGCGGGACAGCCGGCAGTGGGCTGTGTCTCCGGCCCGACGTTCAACCCACAAGGCAATTTGGGCTATTTCAGCTTGCTTTGCTCCGGGAACACGTTTAACGGCAATACCATCGACGTGCTTTCTATCCCAAGCAACACGTTTGTGGCCGCGATCACCGTGGGCGCCGGTCCGTTCCAGTCGGCGATCAGCCCGGATGGTTCGCGGCTGTACTCCGCGAACGCCGTGGCCAACAACGTTTCCGTGATTAACACGACGACAAATACTGTGATAGCAACTCTGCCGATGCCCGGCCATGCCGAGTCGGTTGCAGTGACACCGGACGGCGCGCATGTGTATATCGCGAACAGCAACGTTGGCACGATTTCCGTGCTTCAGACGTCCACCAATACGGTGAGTGCTTCGATCACCACGACGTCACCCTTTGGGATCGTGATCGCGAGCCCGCCGGCAGCTTCGGCGGCGACGACCCTTACACTGACACCACCGAATCTGGTGTTTGGTTCACAGGTGGACGGGACGCAAAGCGCTTCGCAAACGATCAGCGTGAAGAATCCGGGGGCGACGGCGGTTACGCTGACGAGTATTTTCTTGTCCGGACCGAACATAGGGGACTTCCGGCTGACCAATGGATGCCCGAATCCGCCGGCTACACTGGGAGCTGGAGGTTCGTGCAATCTGCAGATTTCGTCGGATCCCACGACGAACGGCTCGCGGACGGCGCTGGTGACGATCAACAGCACGAACGGCGTGGCCGCATCGACGCAGAGCGCGCCGTTGAACGGCACGGGGATCAGCCTGGTGTCGATCGCGGTAACGCCGGCGAATCCGTCGGTGATTGCGACCAATACGGTGCAGTTCACCGCCACCGGGACTTTCAACGACAACAGCGCACAGAACCTGACCAACTCCGTGATCTGGGCCTCGTCGTCCACCGGTATTGCTACCATCAACACAACCGGGTTGGCGACCGGCGTTACCGCGGGCGGACCCATCACCATTACCGCCACCAGCGGAAATATCTTTGGCACCACGCAGCTGACGGTTACACCACTGGCAGTCACCTTCCCGCTGAACGTTACGCTGATCGGAACAGGCACGGGCAAGGTTACTGACAACCTTGGGTCGATCAATTGCGTGAATACGGCTGGCGTGATCAGCGGAACGTGCTCCGCGAACTATCCGTCGGGAACGGTAGTCTCACTGACGGCCACTCCTACGCAGCCTTCCACGTTCGGCGGTTACCTGGGCGCCTGCAGCGGCACCGGTACTTGCAGCGTCACGATGAACTCCCGTCAGTCCGTGACGGCTTCGTTTGTGCCGCCGCCACAGGCAGTGCCGGTTTCCTTCACGCCTGGCACCAACGTTTCGGCACAAGCCGCTTACGATTGCCCGTCCAACCCGAATCCTTCGCCGACAAATCCTTGCCTTGATCCGAATGCGCATGCAACTTCGCTGACGATCGGGCAGGTCCTTACGCCCTTTACATTGACTGTGGTTGCGACCGAAGTGCCGCCGCTCGTCGGCGACGGAATCTGCCCGAACGGACTGACACCGACGCAGGATTTCGACTGCCGGTTCAAGTCGTTCTTCACGTTTCAAACAAAAGCGAACGGCGACACGATCGTGCCGCTTTGCGATCCCTATGCGAATGGCAACTGCGTGGTGTACTCGGTCTTCTTCCAGAAGCCGGGACAGGAGCCGGATCCCTCGATGTACGTGGGACCCGTCAACTGGAACATCACCTTCAACAACGATACGTTCGTGCCGCCCGCGCCTTATACGGGCAGCGCGCCGCGCCTCTACTACGATCCGTCCGGCTTCGTTGTGCCAAACTCGCCCTACGGCACGGACTGCACGACGCCGATGCTGATTGGAAGTCCGGGCGTGCCGACGAGTCCAGCGATCTTCTGCCAGTTCGTGTTCGACATCACCACGGTCGTCGATCCCACCAAGAAGGTGGACTTGCTGATCGGAGGAAAGACGAAAGTTTTCAGCGACGCCGTTGTCGCCTTCCCACCGAGCTTTGCGCCTGTGGTGACAGTAACGACGACGCCTGACGCGGCGACCGTGACGGCGGGCAGCCCAATCGGGTTCACGATCAAGGTGAGCAACAGCGCGTTGGCAGTTGCGAGCAATGTTTCACTGAACACACCGCTGCCCGGCGGAACGAACGTGAGCTGGACGATCAATCCGGCTTACGCGGGACCGGGCACGTGCAACATCACGGGCGCACAAGGGAGCCAGGTACTCAACTGCGCGTTCGGCACGTTGAACCAGAGCGCCAGCGCGAGTCTGCACATTTTGAGCGCTTCTTCGGCGGCTGGAACGGCGATCAGCCCCAGCACAGTTAATGTCGGGAGCCAGCAACTGCTTTCGATCGGCAGCATCGTGGTGCAACCGATACCCGTGACGTTCAGCGGGCTGACGGCTTCGCAATCGATTCCCGTCGGGACCAGTTCGGTGACTCTCGGCGGAGTGGTCGGCAATGGGACACAGTTCGCACCCAGCGGCGAGACTGTGTCGATCATCATCAACGGAACGGCGGTACCGGCAAGCGTCGGAAGCAACGGCACGTTCTCGATGCAGTTCCCAACGTCCGGGATACCGGCTTCCGCTACTGCCTATCCGATTACGTATTCGTATGCGGGCGATTCGCTGCTGAGCTCCGCAAGCAACAACACCACAACGCTAACGGTAGCGCCACTGGTGGTCACGTTCCCGCTGAATGTTGGGCTCATCGGGACCGGGACTGGCCGCGTTACGGACAATCTCGGGTCGATCAATTGCATGAATACGGCTGGAGTGATCAGCGGAACCTGCTCGGCGAATTATCCGTCGGGGACGGTTGTCTCGCTGACAGCCACGGCGACGCAGCCTTCCGCTTTTGGCGGATGGCTCCAGGCCTGCTCCGGAACCGGTGCTTGCAGTGTCACGATGAGCTCCGCTCAGTCGGTGACGGCGTCGTTTGTGCCGCCGCCACAGGCACTTCCCTTGCCGTTTACGCCGGGCACCAATGTGACCGCACAAGCTCCGTTCGATTGCCCGTCGAATCCGGATCCGACGCCGACGAATCCTTGCCTGGATGCAAACGCGCATGCGGCTGCGTTCACGATTGGACAGGTACTTACGCCATTCACCCTGACCGTGGTCTCAACCGAAGTGCCGCCGACCAACGGCGATGGCATTTGCGAGAATGGTCGAACGCCAGGGCAGGACCTTGACTGCCGCTTCGGAACGTTCTTCACGTTCCAGACCAAGCAGAACGGTGACAGGATCGTGCCGCTCTGCGCTCCGTATGCGAACGGCAACTGCGTGGTGTATTCAGTCTTCTTCCAGAATCCCGGACAGGAGCCGGATCCATCGATGTACGTGGGACCCGTCAACTGGAACATCACATACAACAACGGCGCGTTTGTGCCGCCGGCGCCGTGGACGGGAAGCACGCCGCGGCTCTATTACGATCCGTCCGGATTCGTTGTGCCGAACTCGCCCTATGGCACCGACTGCACGACGCCGATGCTGATCGGGAATCCTGGTGTGCCGACGAACCCGGCAATCTTCTGCCAGTTCGTCTTTGACATCACGACGATCTTCGATGCCAGCAAGAAGGTGGATCCACTGATCGGAGGAAAGACAAAGGTGTTTAGCGATGCCATCGTCGCTTTCCCGCCAGTATTTGCGCCGGTGGTGACGGTAACGACGACGCCCGACGCGGCGACAGTGACGGCGGGGAGCCCGATCGGGTTCACAATCAAGGTGAGCAACAGCGCGTTGGCTGTCGCCAACAATGTTTCACTGAACGCGCCGCTGCCCGGCGGAACGAACGTGAACTGGACGATCAGTCCGCCTTACACGGGACCTGGAACGTGCAGCATCTCGGGTCCACAGGGCAGCCAGGTGCTGAACTGCGCGTTCGGCACGCTGAACCAGAGCGCAAGCGCGAGTTTGCATATTTTGAGCGCTTCTTCGGCGGCTGGAACAGCGATCAGCCCCAGCACAGTTAATGTCGGGAGCCAGCAACTGCTTTCGATCGGCAGCATCGTGGTGCAACCGATACCCGTGACGTTCAGCGGGCTGACGGCTTCGCAATCGATTCCCTTCGGGACCAGTTCGGTCGCGCTTGGCGGAGTCATCGGCAACGGGACGCAGTTCGCGCCAAGCGGCGAAACCGTTTCAATAACTATCAACGGAAACAAGCAGACGGCTACGATCGGGAGCAACGGCGCCTTCTCGTTGCAGTTCCCAACGTCCTTGATTCCCGGATCGACAACACCGTATCCGATCACCTATTCGTATGCGGGTGATTCACTCTTGAGCTCCGCAAGCACCAGCAGTACGACGCTGACTGTCGTCAGTCCACCTCCCGGCGTAAACCTGTACGCGACGCTGCAGTCAGCTACCATCGATGGATCCGGAAACTATGTCTTTACTATCCGGGTCACCAACAGCGGAGGCACCACGGCCACCGCCGCGACCATTAACACCACAGTGCTAACCACGGCTATTGGCACAACCCGCGTGATTACCGCGAGTAAAACTACGTTGCCTGTAACTCTGGGCAACATCGCATCTTTGAGTTCTGTGACTACGACGCTCACCTTCCCCGCGAGCGCTGGCCCGCCGAACACAGCCGGGATTATCAGTCTCGGCCTCGGGTTCACGGGTGGAAGTGCAAACAGCGTGTTGAGAGCAACGTTGCCATAGGTATGGAAGGTGGGCCAATAGTGGTATTCAAAGGAGGATCGATGACAGGAATCTTGAAAAGGAAATTTACGATCGGTGCGGGTCTGCTGGCTCTGCTTTGCGCGCTGGTATGCCCGACAGTGCGAGCCGACGGAGCCGGCCTGGGAGACCTAACGATCAGTCTCCCAACCATTTCCGGAATGGCCGGACAGCAGTTCACAGTATTTGGTACTCTCACGAACAGCTCATCCAGCCCTCTCTACTTCAGCAGTGACAGTGCCATTTTTAACAACCTAGCCATTCAAGGATCCCCGGACGTAGCCTTCAACGGGTTTCTCGGCCTCCTCCTGGGCATGAATCTGGGTCCAACTTCCATCAATGCAAATTCGACCCTGACTGGGGTTGACTTGTTCACAGTATTTATTCCGACCGGCACAGCCCCGGGTATGTACAATACGAATTCCTACGACCTGCAGGGGGGTGTCGACCCCACCTGCACGCTGGGTTTCTGCGAAGTTCAACTGGGCACCGTGGAATTCAGCGTCAACGTGCAAGCCCCGGTTACAACACCGGAGCCCGGCACATTGTTATTGTTGCTTGCGAGCGGGCTGTTGTCGGGTTTACTGGTTATCCGTCGCGCGGCGCAGTAAACAAGGGATCGCGGAGTCGTTTCCGAGGACGCCCACGGAGGGGTCTGTCTGATTTCCGTGGGTTCCAAGTTGCACGGGCTGAGGGTGTACCACTTCCTGTGGTGTAGTCAGCTTCTTCCGCGAACGCCTGCCATTCGATTTTTCAAAATTCCACAGAGTAGCAGGTTGGCTCGAGGCCTGCCTGAAACAACCTCAGAGCCATGGCTCGTTGGCAGTCGTCCCTAGCTGCTTTTAGTGGCGAAGATGGGGGCGAGGTCGTAGCGCTTCTGCAGGCCGGGATTCTGCGCGTCTTTCTGGACTTCGGCTGCGGCGCGGCGGGCTTCGTCGTAGTGGGTTTGGGCTTCGGCGGGTTTGCCGGAGAGTTCGAGGGCGCGGCCCCATTGAAACTGGCTCTGAGCCAGTAGCGCGTTCAATTTGAGTTTCTCGCTGCGTAGGGTGCCGGATTTTAATTCTTTCAGCGCGCCGGCATAGTCTTTCGTGCCGATCAGGGCTTCGCCGCGAAGCACGAGGCACTGGGTTGAGAGATATTTCAGGCCGAGGGAATCAGCTTGCGCGCCCAGAGTTTGCAGTTCACTGGCCGCGGCTGCAAATTTTCCATTGGCCACGGCGAGTTTGGCGAGATTGATTTTGTTGAGCAGCACCAGGTGCGCGTCGCCGCTTTTTACGCCGGTTTGCATGGATTCCTGATACGCGGCGGCGGCCGCCCTCAGATCGCCGCGATAGTAGGCGTTGTCGCCCTGGTAGGTGAGCGCGGTGCCAATTTGCGGCTGGTTCTTGTCCGTGCGTGCGGCGTTCAGGGCATCGGCCAGCGCCTTTGCGGCTTCGTCGCCGCGGCCGGCTTGCGCCAGGGCATAGCCGTAGGCCGTCAGAACTTCCGTTGAATACAATCCCTGCTCTTTAGCTTCGGCCAATCCTTTTATCGCGTCCTGTTGAGCGCTGACTGCCGCGCCATATCTGCCCTGATAACCGAAAAGTGTTCCGAGGCCGGACGAGGCGAGAGCCGCGCCGTGCGCGTCGCCCGACGAACGGCGCAGATCCAGCACCCTCAAATATTGATCCTGAGCCTGTTCGAACTGGCCGGTGCGCATGGAAGTGTCCGCCAGGTTGTTCAGCGTATCGGCAATATCGGAAGGGACTTTCAGTTTTTCTCGCACCTGCAGAGCGCGCTCATAATAGGTGCGGGCATTCTCGTAATCACTCTTGGAAAAATAGGTGTTGCCGATATTGTTCAGGACCTGGCCCTGCATCTGGTCGTTGTGGATTTCAATCTGCGAGCCGAGGGATTCCTTGAAGAGGCGCAGCGCGTCGTCGTACTTGCCGTGTTCTCTGTAAAAATCGCCCAGGTCGCTCAAGACGTTCGCGGTGCCCTGCTTGTCTCCGATCTCGCGGCGAATGGCCAGAGCCTGATTATAATTTTTGAGCGCCAGATCGGATTTGCCGGTGCCGTCGTAGATGGAGCCGATCATCTGGAGGCTGTCGGCAATTCCTTTTTTCAGGCCGAGCTTGGTTCTGATTTCGAGGGATTCCTGCAGATTTTTCAGGGCGTCATCGGGACGCTGCACCCCCGAATACGCCACGCCCATGGCCTGCAGGATTTGCGCGCGCTCGGCGTCGTCCTGAAGCCCGATCGAAAGCGCTTGCGCGCGTGTCAGATATTCGAACGCGGCGCCGGGATTCCCGCTTTCGATCTGGACGCGGCCGAGCGAGCGCAGGCCAGCGATACGGTTGGGGTCAAGCTCCACGACTTTGGCAAACATTTCCTTTGCCCTGAAGTAGTCTCCAGTATTTTCATACGCCATGCCGAGATCGAAGAGGTAGTCAGTATTGTCGGGCGAGACCTTGATGAGATTCTGATAGGCCTCGATGGCTTTCGGGTAGTCCTTCTCGATGCGGTCGTAGCCGGCCTGGATGAGATATTTCTCCTGCATCGGCAATGAAGCGCTGAGGGCGACGGCTTTTTGCGCGGCGGGTTCCGCGTCTTCGTCCTGGCCGAGATCGGAATAGGCTTGTGCGAGCTTTACGTAGGCCAGGGCAAACTGGTTGTCTTCCTTGATGGCAGCCTGAAAACTTTGGGCCGCGGGGGTGTTTTTGCCAGCGCGGGCTTCTTCGAGTCCGTGGTTGTATTCGCGGAGGGCGGCTACGGAAGCGGTGGAAGGCTTGAATGCGTGTTCCTGAAGTTCCTTCAGGAGGCTTTTCGATACAAGGAGATTTTCGCGGATCTGGCTGGCGAGGCGGTCGACGGCGGTGAAAATTTCCTTGTCGCCGGCGGCTTCTTCCTTGACAGTGACCGACTGGCCGCGTTTCAGGTCCTGAATATTCGCATCAATGCGAATGCGATCGCCAAGCTGCACATAGCTTCCGGAGACGACCGTATCCGCATTGCTTTGGTTGGCGATCCGTCCGATTGTAGAGGCGTCCCAGTCCGCCTGCGATGTGACGTGCAAATCCTTCAATACATGGCTCACGCGTTCGGAAGAGACGGCGCGAACGCTGGCGGATTGGCCCACGTCGGTGCTGAGCATTTCGGCCATGGCGGAACCGATCCAATCGAGCTTGGGATCGGAGGTAGCGTTGTGAAATGGAAGGATGGCGAGGGAATGCAACGGCGCGGCGGGAGTTGCGGGAGCGCCGGACGGCAAAAAAGCTTTTCTGGCGAAGAAAATACCGCCGCCAACCAGCACAATCGCAGCGGCGGCCACAATCGCCATGGTCGCGCGGGAACGCGGCGGTTTCGCCGGCTCGGGTAGCTTTTCGACGGGGAGATCGATGCGAGTCTTGGAGCCACCGCGCCAGGCATCGATGTCGCGCTGAATTTCGAGCGCGGCCTGATAGCGCTGCGCGGGATCCATTTGCATGCACTTTGCGGTGATGTCGCTGAGCAGAGCGGGGACGGCGGGATCCACTTCGACGGGCAGCTTGGGCTTTTCGCGAGTGCGCTTGAACATCGCGCCCTGCATGGTGTCGGCTTTGTATGGAAGCTGGCCGAGGAGCAACTGATAGAAAATAATTCCAAGGGTAAAGAGGTCGGAGCGCGCGTCAACGTGCTCGCCCATCACCTGTTCAGGTGACATGTAGTCCGGGGTGCCGATGACCGCGCCGGTCTGGGTCATGCCGTGGCCCTGTTCCATGGTGCGGGCGATGCCGAAGTCCATCACGATGATGCGGCCGGTTTTTTCGACCATGATGTTCTGCGGCTTCAGGTCGCGGTGAACAACACCTTCGGAGTGCGCGGCGTCGAGCGCGGTGCAGGTCTGGTAGATGACGTCGGCGCATTCCTCGAAGGTGAGGCGCCCCTTTTCCTTGATGAGCGCGGTGAGATCTTTGCCTTCGATGAACTCCATGGTGATGAACTTCACACCATCGGCTTCGCCGAGATCGAAAATGCGGATGACGTTTTTCTGGGTGATTTTCCGGGCGAGGATCAGCTCCTGCTTGAAGCGCTGAAGCACCTGTTCGTGGACAGCCAGTTCCGGGCGGATAACTTTCAGCGCGACCAGTCGGTCAAGCTCGAGGTCCCACGCTTTGTAGACGGCGCCCATGCCGCCTTCGCCCAGCATCTGGACGATTTCGTAGCGCTTGCCGAGGCGCATGCCCTTGGGAAGGCGGCCGGTGGCAACACCTGTCGCGCTGGGAGGAGGAACGGGTTGGGACCAGCCTTGGGCAGCGGAAACGCCATTGGGATCGCCAGGGTCTTCATTGCCAAGGAAGGTGGCGTTCTCGTCGCGGCGGTCGCCACCGAGAAACGTGGCGTCACCGAGGGGAAAAGGCGTTTTGCACGAAGTGCAAACCGACGAGGAGGAACTGTTCGTCGCGTGACAATTCGGGCATTCTCTGCTGGCTGGCGCCATAGAACGTCTATTCGCTCAATTGCTACGGCAGTCGGAATCGGGGACCTGAACCTGCGTGGATTTTACATCAAGGTTACAATTTTGCGGCGGAAAAGCGCGGTGACGGGGGCGGTTCGCTGCGATTCCAGGTTATCGGCAATCCGCACGCTCAGGATGCTCCGGTCTGGCCGGCAGGGCTGTTATTTTGAAAGAGTGATTACGCCGTAGAGGGTCTTTAGCAGGATAAGGCCACCGATGATGCCGAGGCTCATGCTGAGCAACGTGCCGATGAGGAAATATTCGGCGAAGCGCACGGACTTCATCTCCGGATAGCGGGCGATGGATTTTGCGGTGAGGATCAAGCCGACGGTAGCGGGAGATTGAAGGACGAGCGCGGTGAGGACGACGAAACGTTCAAGCCAGCCGATGTACATTCCCGCGTTCTGCATTTCATTTGTCGTTTCACCCAGAATGCTCATGTCCTGCTTGATGAGGGGCTTGGTAAGGAAGCGAACGACGTAGCCTCCGCCGAAAATGACGCCGATGTAGACGACCGAAACGACGAGTAGTTTTTCGATGGCCGACTGGGCCCATTGGAGTTTGGCGAGCAGGGTCCAGAGTGGAGGGCGGGTGATGAGCCAGGCGGTAAGAAAGACGGTCAGCGCGTGGATTGCCTGGTCGCCCAGAAACGTTGCGGCGCCGTCGGCAAGCGCTTCGGAGCGGACGAGGCGGAGTTTCAGCCAGTCGATCGCCAGATGGACCAGCGCCAAGCCGAGAATGGAAGCGTAGAAGCCCCAGCGGACCGCCAAACCGGGAATCGCAAATCCAAGGAAAAGCGCCGCCGAGAAGAAGTGAATTGCGCCATGTCCGGCGTAGGCCAGGGCCGAGCTTCGTTTTTTATCCGCAATCATGCGGTCCGATTGCAAAACAAAATCGGTCAGCAGGTGGGAGAGGTACAGGCCGAGAAACGCGGTCAGGAATGAATGCATGATTTCATGCAATCCTTTTTAATTTGACGGAATCGTGCAATCGATGAAAAGAGCAGCCGATAATCTTTCCCATTGATTCAATCATCTCCAAACTCTGCCAGAGGTGGCTCCGGCTCAGGTTGCGCGAGGCAGTCGAAGCGTTGATGCGGAGGGCCTTTGCCGCGAGGTCCACGCGGCCTTTGCCCACGTAGGCGTCGACCGTGCGCCACTGCTTTTCGGAAAGACGACCCACCAGGGCATCATGGAGGTTGTAAATCAGGTTGGCCACTAAATCAAAGTTTTTCTTTTCGGAATGAAAACGGGTGGCCTTCCCGGAATGCGGGCGCCCGTCTTTCGCTTCGCTGATCGCTAGCCGGGCGAATTCAAAGGCCTGCCCGCCGAGTTGATTGACGGGGGCGCGCAAACGGCCGGGGATCCTTCCGATGCCAATGCCGATTCGCAATTGCAGCGGGCGCATCCGCCTGCGCAAGTCAAAGAGGAGTTCGGGGATCTGGCGCAGATCGGCGGCGACGGTTTGAAACTCGTCCCCGGCGGTGACGGCGTAGGGCAAGCGAATCCGCCCTTCCCGGAGATGGGCGGAGGTGACGAGGCGAAGCCTGGCGCCGAGCACGGAACGCAGGCCGCGGGTCCGGCTGGAGCCAACCACGTCAGAAACGATGACTGCCCAGAGCTTTTCAGACATATGCACACTCCTATGCAATTATGTAGGATTGCACATTTATGTGCAATAGCTGTTTTCGTATCGAGCAACCGGCTGGATGCGGTGCGGGCAGGTCGGTTCGCTTGCGTGTTTCGCCAGAGCAATTCGTCCACGCTGAAGGGAAAAGTTTCGCGCGCCACGAGAAGCAGCGCTCCTCCCTTTTGCCGCTAATCCTGTTCGCCGATGGTTTGGAGATAGGTTTTGCCGTAGGGGTAGAAAAGGTCTTTGCGGCCTTGCTGCCAGGCGGCTCTGAGTTCGGAGGCGGTGATGTCCCAATCGGGGCGACATTTTTTGGTGACGGCACGGAGGTCCTGGCGGAGTTCTTCGACGGTCGGACGGCCGAGGAACCAGTAGCCGTTGTAGATTTTATAAATAAGAAGACCGGGTTCAAGGACGATCACGTGGGGGATCATGGGGTTGTGGAGCGGGTCGGTGTATTCGGCGATGTCGAGATCGTTCTGGAGAATGCGGCCGGCGTCGGACAGGAACGGCCATTGGGCGCCGACTCCGCTGCGGTATTCGTTCGTTTCAGTGATGTTGTCGGTGCTGATGGTTACGAGGCGGCAGTAAGAGACCTCAAGCTCGCGATGGAGTTGCATGAGGCCTTCGGCCTGGCGGCGATCCTTGGGGCAGAAACCTCCGCGACTGAGGACGAGCACCATTGGATGCTGGCCCTGCAGTTCGGAGAGTTTGCGGCGTTTCGCGGTGTGGTCGGAAAGTTCGTAATCGGGAAACTTCGAGCCGGGAACGATGTCAGATCGCATTTCGACTCCTGGTGGTTCGGATTCGAGCTCCTATTTTACGCTCAACGCGAGGAAGCGAGGAACCCTCGGACCAGTGCGGCGATTTCGTCGGCGGCGGTGTCGAGCGCGAAGTGGCCGCCGTCGACGATGTGAACTTCGGCCTTCGGCACATCGCGGCGATAGGCTTCGGGTTCCGAGGGATCGAACGAGGACTCGTACTTGCCCCAGATCACCAGCAGGCGGGGCTGCTTCTCCCGCATCCAAGCCTGCCATTTGGTGTAATTCTCGACGTTGGTGCGGTAGTCGTAGAAAAGGTCGCTTTGGATGTCGGCCTGGCTGGGTTGATTGAGGAAGTAATATTCATCGGTGTAGAGGTCCGGATCATGGCGCTCCACGTTGGGATCGCCTCCCGCGTGGCGCGCCTTCGTTGTTGCCAGCGAGAGGAGATTGGT
>Ga0210406_10001307_pt1 | contig 30962 bp, 18 predicted proteins | sample IncBWC30MmetaG_FD_155454 | JGI IMG/M metagenome (GOLD analysis project Ga0210406, IMG submission 155454) | Forest soil microbial communities from Barre Woods Harvard Forest LTER site, Petersham, Massachusetts, United States - Inc-BW-C-30-M | ecosystem: Environmental > Terrestrial > Soil >... | reverse complement strand
CTGGTTGGATCTTTTGCTGAGCTGGCCCATGAGTTGGTTGAGACGCTCGGTGGTGCAGGCTGTCATGTGGTTCAAGTTTCCGATCGTGAGGCCGACGCCTTTTGGTTCGCCGGAGGTTCCCGAGGTGTAGATGATAGTGAGCAATTCATCGTCGGCGCGTTGATGGACGGGAGAGAACGCGGACTTCCGCTCGATTGCCGAGAAAATATCAGAAAGTGGAACTGGTCGCGGCGAATCGGGCCACGCGCTTGCGAGTGCATCGGCAAGTTGCTGGTCGCCAGCGAGGACGAGGCGTGGCTGACAGTCCTTCAACATGGCCGCCAGTTCAGGAGGCGTCTGGCGATAGTAGAGCGGGACGACGACGATGCTTTCGGCCATCAACGCGAGGTCCATGGCGATCCAGCGGATGGAATTTGCGGCGATGAGACCGCAGCGTTCGCCCGGCGGAATCCCGGTCGAACGCAGCCATTGGCGGGCAGTTTCAACCAGGTGCAGAAGTTCCACTCCGGATTTGGAGACGAATTGCCCGCCATGCACTTCGCGCAGGACGACGCGATCCGCCGAGCGCTGTAAATTTCCAAAAATATTTTGCAGAAAATTCGCCATGAAGATTATTTCGATGCGGCCATGGCGGTTTCGGAGACATCGTACTTTTCGGCGAGGCGCAGGAGATTTTCGCCGAGCAGCGGAAGATATTCTTCCCAGGAGCGAACGCCGGCACGGAGAGGAAATTCGGGATACTGGCGGCGCATCAGATCTTCGAAAATTACGCCCATGCGGGCCATAACTTTGAGATTGCGCACCACGGTATCGCCGATGCCCTGGCGGATGGATTCGGATTCGGCGACCAGCGTTTCCATCATCTGCAGCATTTTGGGGCCGAGGTCCGGGTCATCGACGGTGGCGCACAAGTGGCTGTGCCCGCGTTCTCGCATTAGATTGCGGATGCGTTCGTCCATGGTGACGCCCGCGGAAGCGACGAGAGCGGGCATGCAGGTGACGATGCCGTGATAGCGTGACGAGACCATGTAAGAAGCCTGGCGAAGAATGGAAACGAGCTCATACATGTCGTAGTCGTCGGAAGTGAAAATCGGCAGGCCAGGGATTTCGGAGGCGATGGCGCGGCAGGCGACGGCATCGAGGCGCTCGGTGGCGGCTAGCACGGTGAAGACTTTGTGTTTTTGCTGGAACGCGCGAGTGGAGCTGACGAAGCCGTCGATGTAGTGCTTGAATTTGCGCTCGTTCTCCATGCCGGAGGCGTGGAAATACACGGTGCGGTACTGGCTGTCCTTGTAGGCGCCAGTGGTGACGCGCGCGATATATTTTAAGATGGAGGCCTTGACGGGCCAAACGAACGGATGAATCGGACAGAGGACCAGGACGGGAGTTTTTTCGTCCCAACCGGCGTCGCGCAGGGCTTTGCGGCCGTAGGAGTCAGGATGCGGTTCGAACGTCCAGGCAGTGTCGGTCCCGAGTTCAGTGGAAATGCCGAGTTTGCCGAGAACGGTTTGCGATTCGGGATTGCGCGTGATGACCAGCGAATCGTGGACGAAGCGCGCGCACATGTCCGCGATGAGTTTGTCCATCTGGCCGGCTTCGGCTCCGTAGCCGATGGACAATTTATTTTCAGAAGAAGCGAAGCCGAGCGAACCGATCATCATGGTGGTGAGGGCGTTGGCGAATTTGCTTTTGAACATGGAGCCTTCGCAGGCGACAACGCCGTGATTTTTGCGCGTCTCTTTGTAAAGGAAAGGCGGGAAAACGTCGGGAAGGAACACTTGCTTCGTACCTTCGAAATAGCCTTTGGTGCGGTCGAAATTCTGGGTCATGACGCTGAAATCGACGTTTTCCGCGCCGAGAACGTGGCGGATCTGGCGAAGCATTTCGTTGACGCGGACGTCGGAGCCGGTGTTGCGGGTGCCGTTGTAGCCCGCGAAGAGAAGTTTCAGTTTTTCGCCGGGCTGCCAGCGTGTGCCGCCGCCCATCATCCATTTGAGGCGGGCTATTTCGATGAGGAGGCTGACCCAGGCCACGAGAAAAAAATCAGTCATGAACGCGCAACTCCTCTGGCGGTGTGCACAGTCGCATTCTGCAATGGCCAGGGCTTTGCGGGATAGTGGAATTTATTTTCGCGGCTGAATTTTAGAAGTGGCTGGGCGTAAGAAGAAAACTTTGCGGGCGTTTCGCCGTCGAGTTCTTCGACGACGCGAGAATTGTCGAAAACGGTGTTCCATACCAGATAGGGCCAGAAAACTTTCAGGAGCGAAGCGCCGCGGCCTAGATTATTTTTTTTGTGAGAGAGCCAGTTGACGATGCCGGCAAAGGTTCCGCCCAGCGCGGGCAGATACTTTGGGTGAGATCCGCCGGCTTGGGCGAGGGCGTCGGTGAGTTCGCGATAGGTTTGCGAAGCAGTGCCGGAGGACAGGTGATAGCGCGAATAGACGGAAGAATTCTTCTGGTGAATGGCGACGATGGCTTTGCCGACGTAATCGGCGGGAACTATGTCAATGCGATCGGTGGGCTTGAGAGGAAGAACCGGCAGGCTGGCGAGGACGCTGAACGCCTGCACCATGTCAAATTGCGTGGTTTCAGGTCGGCGACTGTCACCAAGAACGACCGCGGGACGAAAGATTGTGCGAGGCACATCGGGGAGCAATTGGTGCACCATGTGTTCGCAGAATTTCTTGGTGCGGGCGTAGGGATCGTAGTCGGAGCGCGCCCAGTCGATGGCGCTGTCTTCTCGGACGACCTCGTCTTGGCGTGTGCCCGCGACGGCGACGGTCGAGACATGCGAAAAACGGCGCAGGCCGTGGTGATCTTGCGCGCGGCGAGCCATCTGGATGACTTCGAGAGTGCCGCGCAGGTTTACGTTGAGACACTGCTTTTCGGATTTGCGATTGAGTGAGGCGGCACAGTGGATGAATGAGTCTGTGGATTCGACGAGCGAATGATATTGGTCATCTGCGAGGCCAAATTGCTCGCTGGTCAGATCTCCGAGAAAAATCTTCGCGCGAGAAGATATCTGTTCGTAAAATTCGGCGAATTCCATGTGCAGCTGCAAAGATTGCCAGAGGCGTTCACGCGCCTCCTGTTGGGATTTGGCGCGCACCAATAGATTCAGAGCGTCGCGATGGCCGCGCAATAACCCGGTGGCGAGATAGCTGCCGAGGTATCCGGTTGAGCCAGTGAGAAAAATCGCCATGGCGGCTTAGCGATTCTCCCCGGTGGCGACGGCCGCAGTGGCCGAAGGCTCAGGACCCCATCTGACGTCGCGGGGCGGACGTGATTCGAGCGGGCGGCCTTCCATCAGGGGATAGCACCAGCGGCGCAGAGCGGGGACGTGAACGTTGATCCAGTAATCCCACCAATCGATGGCTTCGGGTTCGAACGCGAAGGCGCTGCGTTCGTCTTCCGGAAGCGCAGCAGAGAGCAGCCTGGCGTTTTCGCATTCGAATACGTGTTCGTTGTGCAGAATGAACGGCTCGTACAATTCGATTAATTTTTCGGCGCGATTCAAGTCGCGTTCGGCTTTGGCGAGCGGCGATTTTTTGAAGCGAAGTTTTTCGGCGGCGCGATTAATGCCACTTACCACGGCTTTCTGCATTGGGATCGAGAGGCGCTCGTAACGCTGCTTGGAAACGGGAATGGTTTCGAACTTCACCTTAAGCCAGTGCTCGATGCCCTGCTGCGTGCGGTAATGCTTGCGATGCGCCAAGCCGGTGAGCTCGATGCTGCGTCCCATATCGCAGGGATTGATGCCGGAAGTTGCCAGCTGGTACATGCGGGCATTTTTCCGCTCGATCAAAGCCGCGGCGATCAGGGTCATGCCGCGGCAGACCATGTCCACGGGAATTACGTCGAGACATTTTTTCGCGTTCGAAGGGAGTTGGCGAAAATTGGTGCCCAGCAAATAAGAGAGCGGGCCGGAGGTGTTGATGCCTTCGTTCCAGCCGCTGAAAGGAGTGTACTGCGAGCTTTCGACAATGGAGGGACGAACGATGGCGATAGGCAGATCCTTGCCGTGGCGCGCGAGAATGGATTCACCCAGACTTTTTGTGAACGTGTAGGTGTTGGGCCAGCCAAGATGCTGCGCACGGCGCATGCCAACGCGGACCAGTTTGTTGCGAACCCAGCGACTGCGATTGCGTTTGAGTACGCCATCGAGTTCGCCTGCGGCAACGCGGGTTTCGTCGGCCCCGCGGCCCAGCGCCTGGCGCCGCAAAGCACGGGCAAGCTCGGGGCTTTCTGAGCGCTCTTCGATATGCTGCATGGTTTCGCGCAAAGAAGCGATTTCGCGTTCGGCGTCGAAATTCTTGAGGTTCGCGGGATTGTAGCCGTCCTGCAGATCTTCAGTGACGCGCCCATCGCGCATACCGACGACATAACAGGTGGAAAGGTGCATCAGCGCAGCGTGATCGCTGGAGCGAACAAAATGCAAGAGATGTTCGGCGGAGTCGACATTGGAAGAAACGGCATCGCGCAGATCGGGATTGAAATCGGTCAGTCCGGCGCTATTCACTACAAGATCAAGCGATTTCGCGAGCCGTCCGCGTATACCTTCTTCCAAGCCGAGCCCGGGCTGGCTTATATCGCCTTCGACCACGTCTATGTTTTGGCGTAAGAATTCACCCAATCGCGCGCCGTATTGTTTTTGCAAACCATCGAGCGTCGGAGACTCTTCGAGAATTTTCTCGAAGCGGCGTTGCGCGGTGGTGGTGCGGTTGCGGCGAATTAACAGCGTAATTTTGCCGATCTTGGGAATCTGTTCGAGCAAGTCCACCATCCAGACCTTGCCAATGAATCCGGTCACGCCGATTAACAAAATATGTTTCCCAGAGAGGGCTCGACGGACGCTGAGGGAGTCGACTGAAGGGGCGCTTCCAAAGGGCACCACAGCCGACGCGCTTAGTGCGATGCTGCGGCGGGTTTCTTGCATCCCGTCCAACAGCTGGGCCGGGTTGCGCAGTCCTAATTGCCTGACCAGCGCAGCTTCCTGAATACGGCCATCGGCATCGCCGGAAGCGATCCACGCAAAGGGTCCGCGAGGACGTACCACCGGCGACAGCAAACGTCCGGTGGCGATGCCATCGCGGAACTCCATGCGGTTGGCAATGAAGTGCTGTACGCCAAGATGGCGTGCGAGCGGCCGCAAGACGTGATCGAGCGATTGGCCGACCAGAACGACTTGCTGGCCGTCCGCTTGAGCGAGCCGCAAAGCATCCACAGCTTTTTTTTGCAGGCGGGGCTTCAAAAAGTATTCAAAATATTCTTCGCCGAGCAGATCGAGACGATCGCGGGTAACGCCGCGCAGCAACGTATAGAGAAGTCGGGTGGCGCGAGTTCTTCCCGCCAGGTACGCGACGGGCCGCAGCAGGGCCATTAGAGCCATTCCGGTGCGCCGCCGCCAACGTTCGGCGAAACTTTGGGCGTTCCAGGTGAAGAATCCGACTTGGCGAATGGCGCTCAGCTCCAAAAAAGAGCCCTCCACGCGCCAATACACCGGCGCGCCTGCGGGAACGCGAGGCTGAACGCTTTTTTCGTTTGGAGAAGTCTGTGACATGGCGGGCCAGTGCCTAACGGCGCGCAACTCGCAAGAGTTCACTCGTCTGCAATGCGTATGACAATTTGGTTTCTACCGGTCCCGTTGCTGGCCTGGTTGCTTTGCCGAGGCTGCGGCTATCCCCTGCCATTTGTTGTCTTTGCAGCGGCGCGTGGCAGCTTATGAATTTGCTACGTTAACATCCCAAAGGCATCTGCCGCAAGCTTGGTGGGAGTCTTGAGAAATTTTGCCAAAGGCGCGATGGCTGCTCGACGAGGTTGGATTGGCTGCGCGCAAAGTGCCATTGCTCAGGCTTATCGCAGCTATGAGCAAGCCCGCCGCGGCTGAGCTGGCGACGATCTCTGCCCAAGGCACGCCACCGCTAAATACAGGCGCTGAGGAGCGCGAATGGATCGCGGCAGCAACGATGGCTGCCAGGTATAAGGGGATAATTCGAAGCAAGAGAAAGCGCACGTCAAAAAACGGGTAGATGAACTTGAATGCCAGCCACAGGGTAGCCTGCGGCAGCACTGCCAGCAGACTCAAGAGCGCCAGACGCTCCAGAAACTCCAAGCCTCCGGTGAGTCGCAAGATTCGGTGAAGTCCGAGGACAATCAAACCGAATGCCAGCACCGCAGCGCAAGCGGCGGTCAGTGACTGGCTCGACGAAGTCAGCGCCAAACTTGAGAAAGGCAGCAAGGCGGCCTGCCCCAGAAAAACAATGGCCAGCGCGCCGGTTAAAAACTGATGCGCGCCTAGGGCAATGATTAGCACTGAGAAAAACAATGCAAAAATGAGAGCTTCCCAATGAGCGGGGAAAATGGCGTGCGGCTGGACCATAGCCATTGCCTGCAGGTACGAAATGGAAACGACATGCAGGGGCTGCCCGAGCCAGAATCCCAGCAGGGTTTCCGGCACGAAAAATAGCAGGAACTGCGCCGTCCAGTACAACGGATAGGCAGACGCCAACCCCAGCATTAGCAAGCGAAATAGACGCATTTCTGCCCCTCAGCAGAATGCAAATTCTGAACTGGTGCGACGCGATTTGCAACACTTACTCACACTCGTCCCGAACCCATTAAAAAGGGCAAAAGACCGGGTTCGGAGGGCGAAACGACGGCGAATCCTCGGTGCCGCTCGGGTCCGCTAGACACAGAATTCCCCGCTTCGCTCGGGTTGACAGCGGTTGCAGTCCAGCCTTGTTGGCCAGTGCAGGTAGGGGCTAGACACCCCAGCCGTAACGTTCGGCGTGCTCCAAGGTGCGTTGCATTTCTCCGTGCAGGATTTCCATAAACCCAGCAGTTCCAACGGGTTTGGAGCCAGGACTTGCCAGGTCCGGGGTGCGGAAACCGCCGCTCAAAACGCGTACGACCGATTGCTCGACCCAGTCAGCTTCGAGATTCAAGCCGAAGGCGTCGCGGAGCATCATCGTGGCGCTGAGGATTGAGCCGATAGGATTGGCCGAGTCGGTGCCTGCGAGCGTTGGAGCTGAGCCGTGAATCGGTTCAAAGAGCGATGCGCCTGAGCCGAAGCTTGCCGAAGGAATCAGGCCGATGGAGCCAACCAGCGCCGCTGCGGCATCGCTCAAAATATCGCCGAACATATTGGTGGTCAGTAGCACATCGAATTGCGAAGGCTTCAACGTGAGCTGCATGGCAGCATTGTCCACGTACATGTGCTCGAGCCTGACGTTCGGATAGACGCTGCTCATGGCGGTGACCGTGCGACGCCAGAGCTGCGAACTTGTAAGCACGTTGGCTTTGTCCACCGAGCAGAGGCGGTGAGAGCGATTTTCCGCGCGGGTAAAGGCGAATGTCGCGATGCGCTCAATTTCGGGCGTCGAGTAGGACTCGGTGTCCCATGAACGCTCGGTACCGCCTTCGGTACTGTTGCCGCGCTCGCCAAAATACATGCCGCCGGCGAGTTCGCGGACAATTTCCAGATCGAGATCGCCGAGGCGCTCGGGTTTTAATGGCGACATGCCGCGTAGCGGTTCCAACAATTTCACGGGCCGCACATTGACGTACAGACCCATGCCTTTGCGCAGCGCTAGCAGGCCGCTCTCGGGCCGCTTCCCAACGGGCAACGAGTCCCATTTTGGGCCGCCAACCGCTCCGAGGAATACGGCGTCGGCTTTGCGGCAGGCATCCATGGTGGCGTTCGGAAGCGGTGTGCCGGTTACGTCAATCGCGGTGCCGCCGACCGGGTGTTCTTCAAACTGAAAATCATGATGGAATTCGCGCGCACATTCTTTCAGCACGCTGGCAGCGGCAGCCGTAACTTCCGGACCGATGCCGTCGCCGGGCAGCAACACGATGGACTTTTTCATGGTTTCCCTAACGCGACAATATTACGATTACGCGACAAATCCGTGTAGGCATTATGCCACTATGCCGCCGAAGTGGCCTCAGCGGGCACGGCAGAAGCACCGCGCCGGATCACTTCGTGCGCAATGCCCAGAATATCGCGCGGCCGTACCGATTTCGATTCGTCCGCCAGCGCCGTAACGCGGCGATAAATTTCCGCGAGTTCGGCGTCGGTAGGATCAAATCCGAGGTCGCGCAAATTACTGCGCAATGCGTTTCGTCCGGAATGCTTCCCCATCACCAGCGACCGCGATGGCACGCCTACCGTTTCCGGCGAAATGATTTCGTAAGTCAGCGGATTCTTGATGATGCCGTCCTGGTGAATGCCGGCTTCGTGCGCGAATGCATTTGCGCCGACGACTGCTTTATTTGGAGCGACTACTGCTCCTGTAACTTCAGTAAGCAGCCGGCTTGCCGGGAAAAGCTGATCGAGCTGGATGTTGGTGGTAACGCCGAAGCTGTCTTTGCGAACGGCCAGAGCAACCGCGATTTCTTCGAGCGCGGCATTGCCGGCGCGTTCGCCAATTCCGTTGACGGTACATTCGATCTGGCGAACGCCGGCGCGCACCGCGGCCAGCGAGTTGGCCACGGCAAGGCCAAGGTCATCGTGACAATGCGCGCTTAGCGTAATTCCCTGCCGGTCGCCCAGAAATTCGCGCACCCTGCGGAACATTTCTCCGTATTCCTCCGGCACCGCGTAGCCAACGGTATCCGGCAGATTCAAGATAGTCGCGCCCGCATCCACGGCGACTTTGCAAGCTTCGCAGAGATAAGCAAGATCCGTGCGGCCGGCGTCCTCGGCGGAAAATTCGACTTCAGCGACGTGCTGGCGGCCGTAGCGAATCATCGAGCCGATTGCTTCAAGCGCTTGTTCGCGCGTCATGTGCAATTTGACCTGGAGGTGCAAATCGGAAGTGGCGAGAAAGATGTGAAGGCGAGAGGAAGCGGCGGGTTTTAGCGCCTCGACCGCGGCGTCAACGTCGAGTTTCTTTGCGCGAGCCAGCGCGGCAATCGGCACGTCGCGTACTTCGCGCGCCACGGCTTGCACCGCTTCAAGGTCGCCACGGGAAGAGATGGGAAATCCTGCTTCAATCGTGTCCACACCCAGCTTGGCCAGCTGGCGGGCCATGCGGATCTTCTCGTCGGTGTTCATAGAGAAGCCGGGCGATTGTTCGCCGTCGCGCAGAGTGGTATCGAAGATGCGCACTACGTCCATGGGATTTCCTCGTTACCAGTAACGCAGAGTTTGGGAGTGGGGGTCAAATTTATCTTTATTCTTCATTCGATAATTCTGGCTTATACTGGCAGCGAGGGCTTCATGGATCTGAGCGAATTACAGGTATTTTTGACGGTGGCACGGGAAGGAAGCTTTTCCCGCGCTGCGGAACGCCTTTACCGCACCCAGCCGGCGGTTAGCTTGACCATTCGAAAGCTGGAGGACGGACTGGGCCAGCCACTTTTCGTGCGTGGCGCGCGCCCGGTGCGCATGACCGATGCCGGGACGCTGCTGCGAGACTATGCCGAGCGGCTAATCAATCTGCGTGATGAAGTAAAGAAGGGTTTATCCGAACTGAGTGGTCTGAATCGCGGTGAACTTTCGCTGGGCGTGAACGAGAGTTCGATTCATGCGTTGCTGCCCGCACTGGGGCAGTTCAGAAAGCTTCATCCGGGCATACAGATTCGTGTTCACCGCATGTTTTCCCGCGATATTCCTCACGAAGTGTTGAATTACCGGCTGGATCTGGGCGCGGTTTCGTTTGTGCCGCGCGAAGCGCAACTGCAAGCGACAGAAATTTTCAAGGACGAACTGACGCTGGTGGTACCGCCCAAACATCCGCTGGCCAAGCGCAAAGAAGTGGACGTGACTGACCTTGAGAACGAAAGCTTTGTGGCGCACAGCGTAGAATCGCCTTTTCGGCGGCGGGTGATCGAGTTGTTCGGCCGCAATCACACAACACTAAATATGCCCATCGAAATGCCCACCATCGAAAGTATCAAGCGCTTCGTACAGATGGGCATGGGGGTAGCCATCGTGCCGCGCATGTGTGTAGCCTGGGAAATCGATCGCGGCTGGATGAAAGAAGTAAGAGTCCGGCAACTGAATTTGCCGCGACACGTGTATCTGGTTTCGCGCCGTGGCGCCCGCCTGCCGCATGCCGCCGCAGAACTGATTCGCTTGCTGAAAACGGAATAGCCTGTAGTTTGATTCGATCACTACGGCTGGCACATAGATTAGCTAGCGAGGCTGCACCGCGGGAAGAAACAAATTCACATTGGTCAGGTTCGCGTTGATCGCTTTCGCTTCGATTGCAGCGGCCTTGTGCGCCGGCGATTCGCGCGCGCTGACGCCGCGCCGGACATGGCCCGTCCGATGGGAAGCACCTTCGACTGCCATTACTGCCTATCGCAAAAGAGGAGAGATTCGGAGCGATCAACAGGGGCTTTGCCGCAGGAAAGACCGAGACCTATTTGCCGTGGACTCGTGCGAGCGCCCTTACGTCTTAAGCCAGCCGCCAGTGTGCTTTCACGAAGTTCTTCATCCGGATGGAACGGCTTACCGCCAAGCCGAAGTGGATTTGATCCGTGAACTGAGCGGAAAAAAGTAGGAATCGCGAAGCGCCTTGCCGTGCCAACTTCCCTGCTACGTTGGTTTCGACTATTCTTGACGTGCGGCTATGACTAGTGCTTTGCTGATTCTCGGCATTGGATTCTTTTTGGGGATGCGCCACGCCACCGATCCCGATCATGTGGTTGCGGTGTCCACCATTGTCAGTCGCGAGAAATCGATCCCGCGCGCGGGGATGATTGGAATTCTTTGGGGAGTTGGCCACACCATCACAATTCTGGTGGTGGGCGCGGCGATCATACTTTTTGGGTTTGTGATTCCACCGCGACTGGGCCTGGCGCTAGAATTCTCGGTGGCGCTGATGCTGATCCTGCTGGGTGTGCTGAACCTGACCGGCGCGATGCGTTGGATCGGCCACAAGCTCTCTCCTACACATCCCGATTCGCCAGCGCCCGCGCGCCAACATTCCCACCTCCACTTTCACAACGGAAAAATCCATCTTCACCCGCATTCCCATGGGGGCGAAGCACAGCACCACGCTGGGGAAATCGAGCCGCCGCACTGGCTGGCCGAACCGTTCGTGAAGCTGGGCTGGTTTCATTCTCTGCGGCCGTTGCTAATCGGAACCGTGCACGGACTGGCCGGCTCCGCGGCGGTCGCCTTGTTGGTGCTGGGAACGATTCGCGCGCCGCTCTGGGCGATTTTCTATTTGCTACTTTTCGGTGTTGGAACGATCGTAGGAATGATGCTGATGACGCTGGCGTTTGCACTCCCGGTTACCGTCGCCGGCAATCGGTTTGCATGGATCAGCCGGACCATGGTGACTGGGACGGGCGTGTTGAGCCTGGTGTTCGGTTTGATTGTTGCTTACCAGATCGGCATCGCGGACGGACTGTTCTCGTCGCATCCTTCGTGGACGCCGCACTGACGGTGCGATTGCGTGCTCAAAGGAAACATTAGTCGTTTCGTTCTGGCGTGGCTTCAAGCGCGCACAGCCGAGAGTGGCCGAGCGACCGAGAGACTAGGCTGCGGAGGCTTCTTCCACGGTAACGAACGTTGGCAACAACTTTACCAGGCCGGAAACCTGCATGACGGCGACGCCTTGTGGAGTGAGCGCCGCAAGCGCAAACTTCTGCGACTTGCTCTTGCGGTGGACAAAGAGCTGAACCAGCGCACCCACGCCGGCAGAATCCAGGAAGCTAACGCCACTCATGTTCAAGATGAGCTTGGCAGCCTCGACCTGCCGGAGCTCTTGCAAAAACCCGCTGACAGTCTCCAGGCTCAACTTACCGGTTAGCTGCGCGACCATCGTTCCATTACTGGTAGGGATCTGCGCGATGTCCAATTTGGGGGGGTGCATAAGCTAAAAGGTTAGCGCGGTGGGCATTTCGCGTCCATAAACAAATTGTTACAGCTCGGATACAGGGTCCGGATCGATAGACATTGGCTGGTCATCGGAGCAGATCCGATCTGAAGCGCGGCGCTGCGTCGAAACCATACTACGAGGGGCTTACCGGGCCCGGTAGCTCAGAGCAAGAAAAAGATGGCCACTTGAAAGTGGCCGCCACAGCGCGAGAAAAAGGCGGCAGCTGGGCTGCCCCCGACACGAGTCGGGGTAAACCACGCCGTAGGAGGATGAGGCCGGTTTGCAGTCCAGGCACGCTGGGCGCGGCGCACTGCTGCGCCCTTACTGGAGCAGTGTCAATCGATCTGTTCGCCACGCCCGTACAGGAGGAGATCAGTGGCCGTAGGTGATGCGGTAGATTATGCCGATGCCATCGTCGGCAACGAGCAGAGAGCCGTCAGGAGCGGTGGTTACGCCTACCGGCCGGCCATAGACGAGGTCACTCTTGGGGTCGGGCACCAATCCGGTCATGAAGGGGACGGGGTCGGCGGAAGGCTGGCCGTCTTTAAAGGCCACGAAAGCAATTTGATATCCCGCACGGCTGGCGCGATTCCAGGAACCGTGCTCTGCGACAAAGACGCCACCGTAATAGCTGGCGGGAAATTGTTTGCCGCTGTAAAAAGTGAATTCCAAAGGAGCGACGTGCGAGCCGAGCAAAACGTCGGGGATAACCGCTTTGGCTACCAGATCGGGCTTTTGTGGCTTGACGCGCGGATCGACATTGCTTCCGATGTAACTGTACGGCCATCCATAAAAACCGCCATCCTTAATGCTGGTGAGATAGTCCGGCGGAAGATCGTCGCCCAGCTCATCGCGTTCGTTTACCGTGACCCATGGAACGCCGGTAACGGGATTAATCGCCAAGCCGACGGGGTTGCGCAAGCCGGTCGAATATTGCCGCGCGTTCTTGCCGTCTAGATCGCAAATGGTGACCGCAGCGCGCAAGGGAGGCTCGCCGGTATTGATGTTGCTCGCGGAGCCGACGGCAACCAGAACGTGCTGGCCATCGGGCGTGATTGCGACGTTGCGGGTATCGTGTCCGCCTCCGGGCAAATCGAGCAGTTTTTCTGCCTCGCCCATCCGCTGTGAAGTCTTCGGGTCATACTTGAAGCGAACCAGGCTGGACATGTTGCCGATGTAAACGTAGTCGTCGTGAAAGGCAATTCCGAATGGCCGGACCAGTCCGCTGGCAAAAACAACCCGTTCTTGCGCGCCACCGGTGTTTTTCGGGTCGCGCAGAATGACGACTTGGTTGGCACCGGTTTCAGCGAGGAAAATATCGCCGTTCGGGGCGACCGTCAGCAAACGCGGACGCTTGAAATCGGCGGCGAAAATGCTGATGTGGAAACCCGATGGCACCGTGGGGAGAAACCCTTGGGGAGCTTGCGATTTATTGGGCCCGTTGCCAGCGGATTTGGTGGCGAACGGCGGCGGCAGGTTGGGCTTTTGTCCGTGAGTCACTTGCGCCGAGCCCGAGACTGGAATGAATAGAAAGGCGGAAATAGCAGCTAGCCATGTTGCATTTTTATGCGGAAGCATAATTCCTCGCTCGCTTGGGATTGGGTGAACGCAATGCTAACGCGAAACTGGACTGGTGGAGTAAGGATACTAGGGTACTGGCGGCAACTTAGGCCAATAAAAAATAGAACGCAGACCGGCCCGACGCATTCTAGTGATTTAACATGCAGTGGCAACGTTTGCCATCCTCCGAGGAAAAGAGTGTTCGGCCCTCCCTCGCGCATAGATTAACTCTATTGCTTACAATCAGATACGGACCAGATGGTGGGCGCCGGAAACGCCTCGAAGATTTCTGCATCGAATGGGGCACGAGGACAAATACGATGAAGGCTCCGTTTATTGGGCGCGCGATTAGTTTGCTGGTGCTGATTGGGTGCGTGGTTTGGTGGGGAGTGCGAGTTATGTCAGGCCACCCTGCCGAGCCGAAGGGATTATTCCCAGAGCCGGCAGTGGATGCGAAACTGGTTCCGCAACCGGCGAAAGAAACGGCGGTGTTTGCGGGAGGTTGCTTCTGGGGAGTGCAAGGCGTTTTCCGGCACGTGAAGGGCGTGACCAGTGCGATTTCCGGGTACACGGGGGGAACAGTTGAAAATCCTTATTACGAGCTGGTGTCGGCCGGCAGCACCGGTCATGCGGAGTCGGTGCAGCTTAGCTATGACCCGTCGCAAATTACTTACGGCAAATTGTTGATGATTTTCTTTTCCATCGCGCACGATCCCACGCAGAAGGAACGGCAAGGGCCGGACATCGGCACGCAATATCGCTCGGCAATTTTTTATGGGAACGCCGAACAGAAGAAGATTGCTGCAGCGTATATCGCGCAGATCAACGCGGCAAAGGTGTACGAGCGCGAGATCGCAACTGAGGTGGTTCCGTTTTCCGCGTTTTATCGGGCGGAAGATTACCATCAGGATTTCTTGATGAATCATCCGGATAATCCTTATATCCAATTCCATGACCTTCCAAAGATCGAGCGGTTGAAGCGGCGGTATCCAGAGCTTTACCGGTAAGAGTCATCTCCCACCAAGCGCGAGTTAGAGATACGAAAACCCTCGCGGGGGCCAACGAGAAGAGAAAATAATTACAGGGGGACTGGGCAAGCTGGGCGCAGCAGTGAGTAATGCGCCCCTACATCAGTTATCTCGGCTAGAAGAGCGTGTTAACCGTGCGGGCACCGTTGCGCGATATTCATGCTGGGGCCGGGTCGTACTGTGTAGATTCTAGAATGGCCGTTGTTACCGGCAATTGTGTCTGACGCCTACGCAGGCGCACCTAAAAAGGAGTTCCGTTCCATGAAAGCTTCCCTTCTGCTGTCCGGCTGTCTCGCCGTGTGTGGTGCGATGCAATTCGCGCCTGCGGCGGCAAGTCCCGCGCCGAAAGCGGTGGTTGTCGAGATCAAGAACGCGTCAGGACAGAGCGTTGGCACGGCGACCTTGACTGAAGCTGCTCCGGGAGTGCGAATCAAGCTGGATATTCGTTCCTTGCCTCCCGGCGAACACTCGATTCACATTCATCAAGTGGGGAAATGCGAGCCGCCAGACTTCAAATCGGCGGGCCCGCACTTTTCTGGAGGTCACGAGCACGGAGCAGGAGCGGCGGCAGGAGACATTCCTAACTTTTCGCTGGTGGTTTCCGCCGATGGAACCGCGCACGTTTCGGTAGTTGCGCCAAACGTCACCTTGGGCACTGACGATCATTCGGTTTTCAGCAATGGCGGAACAGCGATCGTGATCCACGCGGTGAGCAGCGAGACGACTAGCGGTGCCCCGCCGCGGATTGCGTGCGGAGTTATCAGCAAGTCCGAATAGATTTGCCCAACGATCAGGTCATCGGTTCGAACAAGCTGGGTGGGCGGAAAATCATCGGAACGCCCCCAGAACGGAAGATTTTCGTCTGAAATTCATGGCAAACGCGAGACTTTTTCTGCGCCTGGCGGCATAGATCTCTATCGAAAAATCACCGGACATTGCGGACGCAGTGCCGACCGGATGCGGGACGACAGTTTACCGCGCCGGGCAGTCCGGTTTATGGTAGGCTTCCCCCGTTTGCCCCTCGCCGCAGGTTCCGGTGTACAGAAGAGGATGGCAGTCGTACATCGTCCGGAGGAAATGCCATGAATTTCAAGCGCGTTGGCGTAATTGCCGTGTCTGTGCTCGCGACAGTGGGACTGACGTCGTGCCAAACTCCCTATCACGATCAGAATGAGCGTTACGTGTTTGTGGCTTCGAACGTAAACCTGCCCTACTGGCAAGAAGCACAAGCGGGGCTGATGGACGCGGCACAACAAATGGGCGTGAAGGCGGAATTAACCGGGCCGGAAAAATTTGATCCGCAAGAACAGCTTCGCGATTTTCAAAAAGTAATGGAAAGCAAGCCAGCCGGAATTCTGGTTTCGGTGACGCGGCCGGAGTTGTTAAACGACGCCATCAACAACGCCATTGCGCAAGGTATTCCGGTGATTGCGGTAGACTCCGACGCGCCGAATTCGAAGCGCGTGATGTTCGTGGGGACAGATAACTACCGCGCGGGTAGCGAAAGCGCCAAACGAATGAGCGACATCCTGAAGGGACAGGGGCAAGTGGTGGTCATCACGGTGCCTGGTCAATTCAACATGGACGAGCGGTTGCGCGGGGTGAATGACACGCTAAAAAAATATCCGGGGATCAAGATCGTGCAAACGATTGATGACAAAGGCGACCCGAGAATCGCGAATGACATGGTGTCGGCGCTGTTGAAGGGCAAAGCAAAAGTTGATGGAATGATCTGCCTAGAAGCGTCGGGAGGCTCCGGAGCAGCGGAAGCGCTGCATCGGCTGGACGCCAAGGTTCCAATCGTGGGATTCGACAAGGATCCCGAGACCCTGGACTGGATCGACCGCGAAGGGATTACCGCGACGGTCACGCAAAAGCCCTATGTGATGGCGTACTACGCGATCAAGTTTGCGGACGATCTGCACCACAATGCGGTGCACGAATTCAAGGATTGGCGGACAGCGCCCACGGCTCCGATCCCCACCTTCGTGGACACGGGAACAGCGATCATTGATAAGAGTAATGTGAAGACGTTCCGGGATACTATGGCGGCACATCCAAAACCGCTGTAGCCTGCATTTTCTCGCTGAGTCGCAAACAATTGCGCAACCCACGGGCCTAGCCGATCAAAGCGTTCGGGTAACAAGCTAATGGCAGTCGGATAGATCGTCCGAACAAGCCGGGGCGCAGGAATGCACCGAGATTTTTGTTGCAAAATCGACAATAGGGGGAAGAGAGGGAGGAGCCTCACGGTAGGGCTCCTCCCTCTTGGTTCGGGGTTCGTCGGAGGAAACTACTTTTGCGATGGTTCGAAGGAAAGGTGGCTTCGAACCGTCCGCGTGGTAGCTAATATGCGTCTGTCCGGATTTTGAACGCCATACCCTGAATGCCTTAGGGAGTTTAGAGAGTTTGTGTAATTGAGGGCTTCGCGAATTGCCAGTCGAACATTCACCTTTTTCTCAAGACGCGCAGCTTGTGAAATAAAAGGCGCTCGCAAACGCAGTTGACTTCAACGAATTCCAAGGGTATGAAAGTCGTCTGCGCGCCCGACGTTTTCCCGCCCCCGTTCGGAGGGCGCAAAAAGACAAGCGTACGGAGGTCTAGTATGACAGTGCAAGCAATTCCGCAGGGATTCCACAGCCTGACGCCCGGCCTGGCTTGTAAGAACGCAGCGCAGGCCATCGAGCTGTACAAGAAGGCGTTCGGAGCGACCGAACATAGCCGGATGGCCGGCCCGGACGGACGGATCATGCACGCCGAGCTGCAACTCGGCGATTCCATGCTGTTTCTGGCTGATGAGTTTCCGGGGATGACCGCGGCACCAGCGCCGGGGGTGCCACCAGCGCAGTCGCTTTACTTGTACGTGAAAGATGTGGACGCGACGTACCAGCAGGCGGTGGCAGCCGGGTGCCAGAGTGCAATGCCGGTTCAGGACATGTTCTGGGGGGATAGATTCGGCAAGGTGGTTGATCCGTTCGGGCACCATTGGAATTTGGCCACGCACGTCGAAGACGTAGCACCGGCGGAAATGGAACGCCGCGCGAAAGAATGGATGGCCAAGATGGCCAGTATGGCGAAGTCAGCTGGGCAAAGCTGAGTGAACGCAATAAAAGAAGAGAGATTCCTCGCTGCGCTCGGAACGACGGGCAAAGGTCTTTGTTGGGCCACTCGGATTTCGGGCGCACGAGGAGTTGTCTTCGCAGATCAGATGTCGCTTGTCGTGTTAAGCTCGCGGATGGGCAAAGATTCACCGGCAGATCGCATCGAATCTACATAGCGTTATGCGTGTTCTCAGGTCCATTCCAACTTTCGCACTTGCGGCCGCGATTTTAACTTTTGCCGGTTCTCCGCCAATGCGCGGCCAATCTCAAAACGGCCAGGCTTCCCAAAGCAGCCGGAGTTCGACTAGCAAGAGCAATCCGAGTGTGGACGACGCTGGAACTACGGGGCGCGGCAAGAAGCTCGTATTGAAGGATGGCACTTTCCAGATTGCCCGGGAATACCAGCGGAAGGGCGAACGAGTCCGCTACCTCAGCGCGGAACGCGGAGATTGGGAAGAAATTCCCGCAGCGATGGTGGATTGGGACGCGACGCAGAAGGCCGAAGCGGCAGCGGCCAGCGAGGAAAATGCACTGCTGAAGACCGTTCATCACGAACAAGTCGAGCAAAAGGCGGAGATGCCGATGGACGTCGACGCCAGCCTGCCCGTGGCACCGGGGATTTTTCTGCCGCCTGGCGAAGGAATATTCGTGGTAGAGGGAAAGTCAGTAACGCCGCTAAACCAAGTTAGCGCCGACATTCGAACCGATCGTAAACAGCGCTTAAAACAAGTTTTGACGCCGGTGCCGATCGTTCCAAGTAAGCGCAACATTGAGATTCCGGGCGCCAAGGCGACGCGGCGCATAAACTCCGAGCGTCCGGAATTTTATCTGCGGGAACCTGCGCCCGATCCTGACGCGGTTTCGACGATCAGGAAAAGTAGCCGACCCGGTGAAACTGGCCCGGAACTCGAGCTGGTCCGGTTGACGGTGAAAGGCGGAAAGCGGCAGATTGAATCGATTCGAAGCCTGTTTGGACAAGATCTTTCGGAAGATCGCAATTCGGTGGCGATGCAAAAATGGGACGTCGCCAAGGATGTCTATCGTTTCACGCTCGGCCAGGAGCTTGCCGCGGGAGAGTACGCGTTCGCGGAAATTCTGCCGGATGGTGTGAATTTGTATGTATGGGATTTTGGCGTGGATCGAAAGAGCGGCGAAGGATCGGCTGGAAAACGCTGAGGAGGTTGGGTAGAGCGGCGAAGCGATTATTTTTCTGAACCGTTCCTGGCCAGGACAAATGCTTCGCGCATCATCGCCAGCACATCCAGAATGCGGAAGGGTTTCTGCAGGAATGCCGCGCCGTCGGCTACGGTTGTGGCGCCGGGATCGACGTACTCGCCGGTCATAAAAATTACAAGGGGGCTGCGGCTACCGGCCGCGGCCAGCACATGAGCGGCCGCCGAGCGGCCATCGCTGAACGAGCCTGCCGACTTGAGGCGCAGGTCGCAAAGCAACACATCGTATGGCTGTCTGGAAATCAGGCCCGCAGCCTCTTCCGCAGTAGCGGCACAAGAAACCTTCAACCCGTGAGCGCCCAATCCTTCCTCAAGCAGTGACCTGATGCTTTCTTCGTCATCCAAAACCAAAACTCTGATTCCTTTCAATATCGTGGGCGTAGGCCGCGGCGAATCACCGGTGCTGCTGTCTGCGTCACCTTTCCTGAGGGCCGGCTTGGCCAATAGTTGAGCAGGAGTTTCCAGAGCTGCAGGTAGATAAACGCTGAAGGCCGAACCGCCCCCCGGCAAGGACTCCGCCTGAATCGTGCCGCCATGTTCGCGCGCAATCGAAAGACAAATGCTCAGCCCGAGACCGGTGCCGCCGCCAGGCCGCTTGGTTGTGTAGAAGGGATCGAATAGCTTGGGCATGCCTTCGGGCGAGATGCCAACGCCATCGTCCTGGACGGTTACCACGACGTTGTCGCCGGCGTGACTCAGGCGAATCTGGATTCTGCCCGAGTCGCGAACTTCTTGAATCGCCTGCTCGGCGTTGGAAATCAGGTTCAGGAAAACCTGGATCAACTGGTTGGCATCGCCCACGATCTGAGGCAGGTCGGTACGCGGGGTGAAATCTACCTGAACCTGGTTGCGGCGCAGCGAATGTTCATGGAGTTGCAGCGTTCGTTCAACAATGGTGCTGAGGTCAATCGCCTTCTTTTGCGGCGAGGCCGGACGGGAAAATTCCAGGAGATTCTGCACGATGCGGGCGGCGCGGCGAGCCTGGCGATGTGTCAGATCAAGCTGGCGCTTCATCGATTCGTCCAAGCCTTCGCGCTCTCTGACCAGCTCGGTGACGCCGAGTATGGCGGTCAGCGGATTGTTCAGTTCGTGGGCCACGCCGGCGAGCATCTGGCCGATGGCAGCAAGCTTCTCCGCCTGGATGAGCTGTTCTTCCAGCCGCTTCAAGTCCGTGACGTCGCGGCCCGACAGCACTACCCCTTCTATTTTTTGGCTTTCATCAGACAGCGGGCTGAAGTTGAAAAGAATCTTGCGCCACTCACCCTGCTTGTGGCGCACGCGCATTTCGAGCGAGGCAAAGCTCTGCCGGCCGTCAATAATGTCCTTGTACAGCGCCATCAGTTTCGGCAAGTCTTCCGGATGGGTGCGCCCGCCGAGTTTCATCTGGCTGATTTCATCGCCGTTATAGCCAAGAACTTCCAGGCATCGCGGACTGACAAAAGTGAAATTGGAGTCGGTGTCCAGAACGAGGATCAGGTCAGGGAAGCTGTCTACAAGCCGGTGGGCAAATTCCTGCTGCTTGTGCAGACGGCGTTCAATTTCGCGGCGTTCGGTAATGTCCATCAATGCGCCTTGATAGCGAATCACCTTACCAGTGGGATCGCGAACTGCCGCCGCGGTATTCAAACAGCTGACGAACGCGCCATCCTTCCTCTGCAGAGTAATTTCACGGCCCGCCAATACGGTTTGCTGGTCCACTTCGTCTCGAACGTTTTTCCGCAACGACTGATCGGGAAAGACATCGGCAACCTTTTTCGCCATTAGTTCAGACTTCGAGCCATAACCGAGAATCCTGACCAGCGCGGGATTGGCGTCGAGAATATCGCCGTCCGGCGTAACGATGTAGATGCCTTCCTGCAGAGTTTCGAATAATTCCGTAAAACGCGCTTCATTGCGACGGGATGCGGTCACGTCACGGGCGAGAACGGTCATGCCGATCACCTGGTCATCGCGCGTCATGGCGTGGATGACGCAATCGAAGTAATGAACCGTGTGGCGCATCTTCAAGCGGATTTGTGCAATGCCGGTCCAGTGACGCTTTTCGATGAATCGCGGCATGGCGCGTTCGATCAGGTTCGGCCCGTCTCCGCCTGCGTCCTGCAAGAATTCCGATAACTGATGGCCAATGATCTCCTGGAACGTGCCGCCCACGAGGTCGGCAAAACTGCGATTGGCGGCGCGAATCTCTCCGTCAAGTGTTATGGCAACGAGAACGTCGTCGAAGGAATCAATCAGGTCGCGATAGCCTTGCTGGGAACGCTCAATGACGGAAAAAAGCTTGTCCAGTTGCTGATCGCTGGGAGCCGCGGTGTCGCGCTGCTCGATGCCGCGAACCAGGCCGCGAAGTTCTGAGATTTCCTGATTACGTTTCCAGGCATAGATCATGAAAACGCCTACCGCGACGAGTACGCCCAGCAGCAGAACTTCGTAACGCTGCGCGAAAGAACGGAGAGCGTCCCAGGAAGCCGCGACGAATGCAACAGTCACGAGCGCCAGCAAGCCGTAGTTGAGCCGCCACAGTTTGCGCTGCCCCTGCTCGAATTGCGCGAGGCGATCGCCGACGGTGGTGCGTGGAGCGTCTTTGGCTCCGCTATTGGGGGAGTCTTTTCTAGAAAGAGGCATCAGGCGACTGATCCTACGCGGGATTACAAAAAGCCCGTCCGTTTTCTATTCTCTAGCGTATTGCGATTCGCGGCAATCCGCCTAATGGCCACTGGTTCCTGACCGATACCTGTCCGCGCGTGCATTATCGGTTTGGCGGAGTTGGCGCTCGAAAGGATCGGGATAGGGGAGACGGTTTCCTGTCCTCCCCTCCCACACGACCGCACATGCGGGTCCGCTTCCGGCGGTTCGGCGGGTTGAACTAGCCAGGAGCCGTGATCTCGGGAAGGCCGGGCGAGGCGAAGTAAGGGTTCGACAGAGCGAGTTTTAGCGCGGGAGTGTTTGCGAGGTGCCACGGTCCATCGGAGCTGCCGGGCGGTTTGCGCCATCCGGTGGCAGCTATCGACCCTGCTCGGCGTGCCAAAAAACAGGGACGCTGCTTCGCCGCGCCCCTGTTTTGAAAATTCCCGGCCGAATCAGTCCGCCGGATGGCCGGAAGGATTGATGTGGTTTTAGCCTTCGGCTGCGGCGTCGGCTTCGCCTTCGAGCTTTCCGTCGTCGCTCAGGAAGTCCAGACCCGTACCGTCGTCGGCAAGCAGGTCCGCGGTTTCCGGGAGCAATTCTTCGACCGGGGCGGGCGGCGGCATCTCCGTCAGCAACTGCAGGCTGCGGTAATGTTCGAGGCCGGTACCAGCCGGGATTAGCCGGCCCATGATGACGTTTTCCTTCAAGCCACGCAGGTAGTCCACCTTGCCGGCAACAGCAGCTTCGGTGAGGACGCGGGTGGTTTCCTGGAAGCTGGCCGCTGAGATGAACGAGTCGGTCGAGAGCGACGCCTTGGTGATACCAAGCAGCAGCGGACGTCCGGTTGCCGGTCGGCCACCTTCGCCGATCACACGGTCGTTCTCTTCGCGGAAGCGGAACTTGTCCACCTGTTCTTCAAGCAAGAACGTGGTATCGCCCACGTCTTCCACTTTGACCCAGCGCATCATCTGACGAACGATGGTCTCGATGTGCTTGTCGTTGATGTTGACGCCCTGCAGGCGGTAAACCTCTTGAATTGCATTCACGAGGTAGGCCTGCGTGAATTTTTCGCCGAGAACGGCCAGCAGATCGTGCAAATTGAGCGGGCCGTCAATCAAGGCTTCACCAGCCTTGACGTGCTCGCCTTCCTGCACGTTGATGTGCACTCCGCGCGGCAGCGAATATTCCTTGGTGGTTTTTCCGTCTTCGCTTTCGACGAAGACCTTGCGCAGACCCTTGCTGACTTCACCATAGCGAACCACACCGTCGACTTCGCTGATGACGGCGGGATCTTTCGGCTTGCGCGTTTCGAAGAGTTCGACGACACGAGGTAGACCGCCAGTGATGTCCTTGGTCTTGGTGGTTTCCCGCGGAATTTTTGCGAGAATGTCGCCGGGCTGCACGTCGTCGCCGTCCTTAACCATCAAGTGAGCGCGCGACGGCATGAGGTACTTTTTCTTGACCTTGCCCGCGTTGTCGCGGATCAGGATCGCCGGCTGGTGCTTTTCATCGCCCGGAGGCAGAGTTACGACGTCCTGCGAGAGGCCGGTGACTTCGTCCACTTGCTCTTCAATGGTCAGGCCGGGACGCAGATCGTCAAACTTCACTGAGCCGCCCGTTTCCGTGAGGATCGAGAAGGTGAACGGATCCCATTCCGCCAACGTCTGGCCGTGAGTCACGCTGTCGCCTTCGACCACGCGCAAGCGCGCGCCGTATACGACGTGGTAGCGTTCCTTTTCGCGGCCTTTTTCGTCAACGATGGCGATCAAGCCGGAACGGTTCATGGCGATGGCAGCGCCGCCGCGGCCCTGAACGTATTTCAGGTCTACGAACTTGACGATACCGTTGTTGCGAACCTCAAGGGTAGACCGCTCGCTGACCCGCGTCGCGGTTCCACCGATGTGGAACGTACGCATCGTCAACTGTGTCCCGGGTTCGCCGATGGACTGCGCGGCGATGACGCCGACTGCTTCGCCAAGCTCCACCATGCGTCCCGATGCCAGGTTGCGGCCGTAGCACAGCGCGCAAACTCCGCGGCGGGATTCGCAGGTAAGCACGGAGCGAATTCGAACGCGCTCAATACCCGCAGCCTGCACAGAATTGGCAAGCTCTTCGGTAATTTCCTGGCTGACTTCGACGATTACGTGACCTTCGAAGTCCTTAATTTTGTCCAGGGATACGCGGCCCACGATGCGGTCGCGCAGCGGCTCGACTTCGACGCCAGCTTCGATAATCGGCTCAACGTAGATGCCTTCATTGGTGCCGCAATCCAGTTCGTTGATGATCACGTCTTGCGCCACGTCGACCAAGCGGCGAGTTAGGTAGCCCGAGTCCGCGGTCTTGAGCGCCGTGTCGGCCAAACCCTTACGGGCACCGTGCGTGGAAATGAAGTACTGCAACACGGTGAGGCCTTCGCGGAAGTTCGAAGTGATCGGCGTTTCCATGACTTCGCCGGAAGGCTTGGCCATCAGGCCGCGCATGCCGGAAAGCTGCCGGATCTGCTGCTTCGAACCGCGGGCGCCGGAGTCCGCCATAACGTAGACCGGATTGATGACGCCTTCTTTGTCGTGGTTTTCCAGGGCTTTGAACATTTCGTCCGCGACTTTTTCCGTCACGTCGCCCCAGAGAGAAACGATCTTGTTGTAGCGTTCGCCGTGGGTGATGGCACCGTCCAGGTATTGCTGCTGTACCTTGACGACTTCACGTTCGGCCGCGTCCACGAGCTTTACCTTGTCGCCCGGGATAAGCATGTCGTCGATGCCGATGGAAATGCCGGACTTGGTCGCGTACGTGAAGCCCAATTCCTTCAAGCGGTCGAGCAAAACCACCGTGCCTTCGAGACCGTAATTCAGGTACGCGAAGTACACCAGTTGCTGCACGCCCTTTTTCTTGAGCAAGCCGTTGATGAACGGCATTTGCGGGGGCAAGTTCGAATTGAAAATCACGCGGCCGACTGTGGTCTGGATGAATTGCCGTTCCATTTTCACCGGTTCGGTGTGGGTGACGTCCTGGTTGTCGTAGGCGGTGCTGAGATCGATCACTTCGCCGGTGTAACGCAGGCGAATCGGCGTGAGCAGTTCGACTTCGCCGGCTTCCAGTGCCAGGACAACTTCATCCGAGCCGCCGAACACGCGGCCTTCGCCCTTGGCGCCGGGCTTGGACTTGGTCATGTAATAGATGCCGAGCACCATGTCCTGCGACGGCACGGCAAGAGGCAAACCGTGAGCCGGAGACAAGATGTTGCGCGAACTGAGCATCAACACCGATGCTTCGACCTGCGATTCCGGTGAGAGCGGAATGTGTACCGCCATCTGGTCGCCGTCAAAGTCCGCGTTGAACGCCGTGCAAACCAACGGGTGAATGCGGATGGCCTTGCCTTCAACCAACACCGGTTCGAACGCCTGAATGCCCAAGCGATGCAGCGTGGGAGCGCGGTTCAGCATGACCGGGTGCTCGCGGATGACGTCTTCCAGGATGTCCCAGACCACCGGCTCCTGCTGTTCCACCATTTCCTTGGCTTGCTTGATGGTGGTGCAATGACCCTGCGCTTCGAGCTTGTGATAGATGAATGGCTTGAAAAGTTCCAGCGCCATCTTCTTCGGCAAACCGCACTGATTGAGCTTCAGTTCCGGCCCAACGACGATGACCGAACGGCCGGAGTAATCAACGCGCTTGCCGAGCAGGTTCTGACGGAAGCGCCCCTGCTTGCCCTTGAGCGTGTCGCTCAAAGACTTCAGCGGACGGTTGTTGGTTCCACGCAGCACGCGCCCACGGCGGCCGTTGTCAAACAGCGCGTCCACCGCTTCCTGCAGCATGCGCTTTTCGTTGCGCACGATGACGTCCGGCGCGCGGAGCTCCATAAGCTTCTTCAAGCGGTTGTTGCGGTTGATGACGCGACGATAGAGATCGTTCAGGTCAGAGGTGGCAAAACGCCCGCCATCGAGAGGCACTAGCGGGCGCAATTCCGGAGGAAGAACCGGGATCACGTCCAGAATCATCCATTCAGGCTTGTTGCCGCTCTTGCGGAACGCTTCCAGAACTTTCAGGCGCTTGGCGAACTTGATGCGCTTCTGCAGCGAGGGATCTTCCTTCATCTTCACGCGCAGTTCGTCAGACAGTTTTTCAACTTCCACGCGCTTCAGAAGCTCTTTGATGGCTTCCGCCCCCATGCGAGCGGTGAACTGCCCCGGATACTCCTGCTGCAGCTTGCGATATTCCTCTTCCTGAAGAACTTGCCGCTCTTTCAGGATGGCCACTTCGCCGACATCCACAACAACAAATGCCTCGAAGTACAGAATGCGCTCAAGGTCGCGCATGGAAATATCCAGCAAGTAACCGATGCGGCTGGGCAAGCCCTTGAAGAACCACACATGCGAACAGGGTGAAGCCAATTCGATATGGCCGAGGCGTTCACGGCGAACCTTGGACAAAGTGACTTCGACGCCGCACTTGTCGCAAATGACGCCGCGATGCTTCATGCGCTTGTACTTGCCGCACAAACATTCCCAGTCCGTCACCGGACCGAAAATTTTTGCGCAGAATAGTCCGTCACGTTCGGGCTTGAACGTGCGGTAGTTGATGGTCTCCGGCTTGGTGACTTCGCCGTGCGACCAAGAGCGGATTTTCTCCGGGCTGGCCAAGCTGATACGAATGGAATCGAAATCAGCAATCAGACTTGCGCGATCATAGGGGCTGCTGCGATACAAGGTTGTTTCCTCCCTGCTTTCGTCTTGCGGCGAAAGCCGCGGTCCGGAAACTCTTCCGAATTGCCAGACCGGCTGAGAACCCAAACAAAACTTCCAAGACTTCTTAAGTGTTGCCAAGCCGCGGGGCGCAGCATGCTGCGCCCCTACAGGCATCTTTAATCGGCTGCTTTTTCGGCTGGCTTTTGCCGCTTCATCAACTCAACGTCCAGGCACAGCGACTGTAGCTCGCGGACCAGCACGTTAAACGATTCCGGCACGCCCGGCTCGATGCCCGGCTCGCCTTTGACGATGGCCTCGTAAATCTTTGCGCGGCCATAAACGTCGTCGGACTTCGCCGTCAGCAGTTCCTGCAGGATGTGCGCTGCGCCATACGCTTCGAGCGCCCACACTTCCATTTCGCCGAAACGCTGTCCGCCGAATTGCGCTTTGCCGCCCAGCGGTTGCTGCGTGATGAGCGAGTATGGACCGATGGAACGAGCGTGAATCTTGTCGTCCACCAGATGCGACAGCTTCAACATATAGATGTAGCCGACGGTTACAGGCTGGTCGAACATGTCCCCGGTCATGCCATCGAAGAGATTGATCTTCCCGGCATGCGGCAAGCCCGCAACCTCGAGCAGGTGGCGAATTTCCGTTTCCCGTGCGCCGTCGAATACCGGCGTTGCGAACGGAATCCCCTCGCGGAAGCCGTCGGCAATCTCCAGCAACTCATCGTCGTCCAGCTTCGAAAGCGTCTTCCAGATGGTGGTTTCCGTGAAGACTTCACGGAACCAGCGGCGAACCGCTTCGGCGCGAACTTCCTTGCTGAGCAAACGCTTCAAGCTGTTGCCCAGTTCCTTGCCTGCCCATCCCAAGTGCGTTTCAAGAACCTGTCCGACGTTCATACGCGAAGGAACGCCGAGTGGATTCAAAACGATCTCGACTGGCGTGCCATCCGGCATGTACGGCATGTCTTCGTCCGGAACGATCCGCGCGATGACGCCCTTGTTGCCGTGCCGTCCGGCCATTTTGTCGCCGATGGAGAGCTTGCGCTTCATCGCGATATAGACCTTGACCAACTTGATCACGCCCGGCGGCAGTTCGTCGCCCTTCTTCAGCTTTTCCTTGCGCTCCTCGGTAATCTTGCGGAGCACGTCGATCTGCCGAGAAGTCATTTCTTCGACTTCTTCGATCTTTTCGATCAGCAGCGGATCTTTTTCGTTGAGTTTCAGGCGCTTCAGGTTGCGCGTGGAGATTTTTTCGATCAGCTCGCGCGTGAGCTCCGTGCCCTTTACGAGCAGGCGCTTGTTGGTCTTTTCGTCGTGCAGGTCGGCTTGCAGAACTTTTCCGCCCAGCAAATCCGAAAGGCGCTTCAGGCGCTCATCGGTCAGGATGCGGATTTCGTCGGCCAGGTTCTTCTCGAGCTTGAACACCTGCGCGGCTTCGATGGCCTTGTGGCGTTCGTCTTTTTCTCCGCCCTTGCGGGTGAAAATCTTGACGTCCACGATGGTGCCTTCGATGCCCGGCGGGCAATAGAGGGAAGCGTCGCGCACATCGCCGGCTTTTTCGCCGAAGATCGCGCGCAGCAACTTCTCTTCCGGTGTCAACGTGGTTTCGCCCTTGGGCGTAACCTTGCCGACCAGAATGTCGCCGGACTTGACCACTGCGCCGATACGGATCACGCCGCTTTCGTCCAGATTGCGAAGAAACGATTCGCTGATGTTGGGGATGTCGCGCGTGACTTCTTCCGGTCCGAGCTTGGTGTCGCGCGCTTCGATTTCATACTCTTCGATGTGAATCGAAGTGTAGTAATCCTCTTTCACCAGCTTTTCGCTGACAAGAATCGCGTCTTCAAAGTTGTAACCGCGCCACGGCACGAACGCCACCAGCACGTTGCGACCGAGAGCCAGTTCACCGCGGTCGGTGCAAGGACCATCGGCAAGAACCTGCTGCTTCTTGACGCGATCGCCGACTCGAACGATGGGTTTTTGGTTGATGCAAGTGTTCTGGTTCGAACGCTTGAACTTGGTCAACGTGTAGATGTCCGCGCCAACTTCACGGCTCAATACGCCGGAGTGGTCAGACTCGACGCGAACGATGATGCGCTCGGAGTCCACCTGATCCACGATGCCGTCGCGCTTGCAAAGCACGACCGCGCCAGAATCGCGCGCCGTAACGCGCTCCATGCCGGTGCCGACCAGCGGAGCTTCTCCGCGAATCAGCGGCACGCCCTGGCGCTGCATGTTCGAACCCATCAACGCACGGTTAGCATCGTCGTTTTCAAGGAATGGAATCAAGCTGGCCGCGACGCTGACCAACTGCTTCGGCGACACGTCCACGTAATCCACTTCTTCACGGCTCTTTAAGACGAAGTTGCCGGCTTGCCGGCAGTTGACAAGTTCGGTGGTAATTTTCAGCCGCTCGTCGAGTGAAACGTTGGCCTGCGCGACCACGTACTTGTCTTCTTCCCACGCCGAAAGATAAAAGCAGTACGGCTCGTACACGACCTTGCGGCGTTTTAGTTCGTCATTGAGTTCTTCTACGCGATCCTTCTCGATGATTTCGCCAGCCTTGAATTCGCTGTCACCTGCGTTTACGACCTGCACGTAGTCGATGATGCGGCCAGCCTTCACCTTGCGGTAAGGCGATTCGATAAAGCCGTAGTCATTGATGCGCGCAAAGCAGCTCAGCGAGCTGATCAAGCCGATGTTCGGACCTTCCGGCGTTTCAATCGGGCAAATACGGCCGTAATGTGTCGGGTGAACGTCCCGCACTTCGAATCCCGCGCGTTCACGGGAAAGACCGCCGGGTCCAAGAGCCGAAAGACGCCGCTTGTGCGTAATTTCGCTCAACGGATTGGTCTGGTCCATGAACTGGCTCAACTGCGAACTGCCGAAGAACTCGCGAATCGCGGCCATCACCGGCTTGGCGTTGACGAGGTCGTGCGGCATCGCGGTGGACATTTCCTGGTACACGCTCATCTTTTCCTTGATGGCGCGTTCCATGCGGACCAGGCCGATGCGGAACTGATTCTCCAGCAATTCGCCAACTGCGCGTACGCGGCGATTGCCCAAGTGGTCGATGTCGTCCACAACCCCGATGTTCTTGCGCAGCTTCAGCAAATATTTGATGGCCGCAACAAAGTCCGGCGAATCAAGCGTGCGGTTGTCGAGTGGCGTGTCCAGGCCCAGCTTGATGTTGAATTTCAAGCGGCCCACCCGGCTGAAATCATACTTGCGCGGATCGAAAAACATTCCGCGGAACAGATTCGTGGCCGTCTCGAGCGTTGGGGGATCGCCCGGACGCAGCTTGCGATAGATTTCAATAAGCGCTTCCTTGGAAGAACGGATAGCGTCCTTATCGAGCGTGCGAGAAAGCACCACGCCGATGTCGTCGCGCTCCGGGAAGAACACGTCCACTTCCGCTATACCGCCTTCGGCAAATGCCTGCCAAATCTCCGGAGTCAGCGGCTTGTTCGACTCCAGCAAAACTTCGCCGGTCTGCCGGTTGACTACGTCGGCCACCGAATATGCGCCTTCGAGGTCCTGCAACGCGGCGCGAGCCTGGGTGATGCGAGCCTTAATCATTTCCTTGAAAAGATTCTCGTTGATGCGCTTGTGCGCGCCGACGATCACTTCGTCGGATTTCGGATTCCTGATTTCGTGCGTCAATTTGCGGTCGATCAGTCCGGGAGAAACGTTCCAGAACATGTCCTTATCGCGAAGGGAAATCCGTTCCACCTGATAGAAGGTGCGCAGAATATCTTCGTTGGTCTTCATTCCCAAAGCGCGCAGGAAAATCGAGCCCAGGAATTTGCGTTTGCGATCGATACGCACGTACAGAATGTTCTTGGTGTCGTACTCGAACTCCACCCACGATCCGCGGTAAGGAATAATCTTGCCAAGGAAGTAGCTGCGATTGTTCGCCGATTCGAAAAACACGCCGGGCGACCGGTGCAACTGACTGACGATGACGCGTTCGGTGCCGTTGATGATGAAGGTGCCGTTCTCGGTCATCAGCGGAATGTCGCCGTAGAAGACTTCCTGTTCCTTAATGTCGCGAATGGTTTTCGCGCCAGTGTCGGGGTCTTTGTCGTAAATCGTGAGTCGAATGGTGACTTTGAGCGGCGCGGAATACGTCATGCCGCGCTCCTGGCACTCGTTTACGTCATATTTCAACTGCATCGCGACTGGATCGCCGCACTTGTTGCAAAACGTCGGCGTGTTTTTGTTGAACGTGCCGCACTTGTGGCAAATCACATCACCGGTCTGATACGGATTGGTGACCACGCTCGCGCCGCAGTTGCGACAAGTCGCGCGCAGGTGATGCAGGCCCTTAAGATTGCTGCACTTGCACTCCCAGTTGCCGATCGCGTAGTCCACGAATTCCAACTGCGACATCTCGCGGAAATCCTTGATCGGAAACACGGATGTAAATACCGACTGAAGCCCGCCGTCGTCGCGCTCGCTCGGCAGCAAATCCATCTGCAGAAAGCGCTGATACGACTTCATTTGGACTTCAATCAGGTTGGGAATCTGAATCGCGCTCTGAATTTTTGCGAAATCCAGACGCTGCCGTTCCCGGACGTGCTGATTGGTATTAGACATTCTTGGTATACCTCGTTAACTTGGGCGGCCGAAAAAAATCAGCCGTCAATATCGGGCGAATCCAGTGGCGCGCAGAGAGACCAATAGCCGTCGCACCGATTGACTTGCCCAAAGTCAATTAGCACACGGCCACAGCCTGTCCCGACGGGACATTCCAGGTTGTAGTAATACCGAGCCTCGACGTGCGTAAGAGAAGTCCTTTGGCGCGGCACCCTCGAAAAATGCTTCGCGATTCCCGCAAACGAGAGCCGCACCGCAATCCAATTTCTTCCAGCCCCAACATCTTT
>Ga0210406_10001305_pt1 | contig 30985 bp, 19 predicted proteins | sample IncBWC30MmetaG_FD_155454 | JGI IMG/M metagenome (GOLD analysis project Ga0210406, IMG submission 155454) | Forest soil microbial communities from Barre Woods Harvard Forest LTER site, Petersham, Massachusetts, United States - Inc-BW-C-30-M | ecosystem: Environmental > Terrestrial > Soil >... | reverse complement strand
GCTGGTGCGATCGCTGGAGCGCGACTCTTTACTTGTGGAACGCGTGGAACGGCTGATGACCATTCCTGCGGTTGGACCGATCACCGCGTTGACCTGGGCGCTGGAAGTTGGCGACGTGCAGCGATTTTCCTCGATCAAGAAGGCCATCAGCTACTGCGGACTTTGCGGCGCGGAGAAACGTTCGGCCAATATCACCCAGCGCACGCCACTCTCGAAACAACGCAACAAACATCTGCAGACGGTTCTGATTGAGGCGGCAAAAATGGCGCCGCGAAACAGCCCCGAACTGGCGATGGTATACGAACAGGTGAAACAAAAAGGCAATGCCAACCGCGCAACACTAGCCGTGGCGCGGAAGATGGTAGCGTACCTGGTCGCTGTTGATCGCCGGCAAAAAGGCTTTCTGGCAGTAGAAAACAAAAACCGCACCGCTGCGTAGCGGGTGCGAAATACAGGAGGATTTCTTCAGCGCGCAGCCTGCCAGGTCTCGTCTGTAGCCGACTGGGCGAGGGAGCGTAAGCTCCCGAGGCCCCATCGAATTGTTTCGAGACTGGCAGGAGATCACAAACTCAATCTTCTGTGCAGGCCCTTCGGGCCTGAGACAGCAAATGGATGTCTGGTTCTCAATCGAAGAGGAACCACCGCCGAGAGGCACGAACGCGAGCTGAAGCACCCAAGAATTTTATGCCCGCGCTTCTCCGAAGCGCGTCGGGAGAGCTTTTGCCCTCTTGACACGGACTTATCATGGAAGTCGGCTAACCGGTAAAGTGGCTCCTAGTATTCGCGAGGTCCTCATAGCTTTGCAGTTGGACAGCCAAGATTCTTTCGGAATGTTTCTTCTGCCACAGCTATGGACTCAGCCACTGTAATCGTATAGACCCCGCCACAGGCTTTCATCCACTCATCATACCCGTCCCGAAATTCGGGAACGTCTCCTTCCCTCACCAACTTGGTCACACTCTTTTCCATCGCTTCACGCGTGAACGGCATATGCTCAAAGTTATTGGGTTCGGGGCCGCCCGTGCAATTTCGGAGTCTAACTTTGTCCACTCGAATGTGAATTATCACTCCCAGTTTCGGTAATGATTCAACTTTGAGGATTGTCAGTGTCGAACCTTTCTCATGCTCGCGGGTGTTGTATTGCCACACCTGACCGGGGTGAAATTTGGAGTCGCTAGTTGCGGTCGGCTGCAGACACGACGGAGATTTGTCTTGGGCAGCGAGAGACTTACCAGAAAAAGACAGCAAGAATGCCATAGTTGTCGTGATTGACTTCTTGAGCTGAGCCATCCGGGCCTCCAAGGGAATATGTCGGGCATTGTAGCCTAAGTGCCTGTTAAGTCGGCTAACCGGTAAAATTCCTCCCAGTACCGATCTGATTGCCGCATTAATCGGGCACTGCGAGAGTCAACACTCCTTGGTCTAAAGCCGAAACACACCAACAACAAAGCAGGCCACCCCGACCAGACCGCACGTCCAGAGAAGATAGACAGGCCATGCGGGCCAACCGAATTTCTTTCGTACCTTGAGATATTCCACTGGAATACCCCAATTGCCTCCGAACTTGAAAATTGCGTATGAACCCAAACCGACTCTCTCCAATTGCAATAGCACGTGAAACCACAACGCCCCAGCAACTCCTATCAACCCTAATCCAACGACCACTGTCGGGTTGTGTCGCGCCATATACACAATCATTCTGAGATTGTCGTCCACGTCTTTTATCTTAGCGTGCGGGATGGAATCAACTAAATGCTACAAAGTTTTAGATGTGGGAATCGTCAACTCCTGGTTAGTCGGCAAACCGGACATGTTCGTTCCAGTACCCACATGGACGGTTAGGGCGTTAACCAGGCGCTTGGCGCTCAATGAGGGGCATCAACGTGTACAGGAACGCCCTGCTGCTTGGAATTTCTAATCTCTTCCATCGGCGTGTTCCACGCGACTCGATTTTCGGGTTGCCACTTTGGGTCTGCAAGTTCATTGCATGGCGTGTTTGGGAAATCCGTAAAACGCCATCCAGTAAAGTACCAATCTTGGTGCTCAAATACCGCATGGACGACGACAATTCCGTTGAAACCCTTTCCTTCACGCTGGGCCTTCCCGCATCCGTAAATATCAAACCCACTTTCGTTCTTGTCTGACCGTGCTGCTTTAAATTCTTGTAGGTCGGGCATCTGAGCGAACGCGCTCCCGTGGGCGGCCTTCATGTCTGCCACAAAGACATTCTGGCTCGTTCCGCCTTTTCCCGTGTCCGAGACGAAACCATAGAGATTCTCCCACTTGCGCCGTTTATACGCTTCGACGTATCCAACTAGCCTTTTGGAAAGAGCATCCCTCTGTTCTGTCGGGATTGCAGCGAGGGGCCCGTCGTTTTGGGTCTTTTGTTGCGCAGGACTTTGATCGCCGGTTATCAGGAAAAGTGCAAATAAAACAGGAACACTGATGAGGATCACTGGTCTGATTTTCATAGATGGAATCCTAGCAAATAACAGAATAGCCGGGGAGAGAAGTCGCTCAACTCCCGGTTAGTCGGCTTACCGGTAACTTGGGTACTAGCCTCCACTTTACCGGTTAGGGCTGCGTTAATCAGGACTCAGCCGAGGTTCAGAGCGAGGATATCTGAATCGTACCGTGCAACCCGCCCAATGTATGGTTTCGACTCCGCACTCTGCAGATTGTCAGTCGTGCCAAAGAAAAATCGGAGTGCGTCGGGAAGCCGCCCGGCCCACCATTTTTCCGAATGTCCTGCGCCTTGTTGCACAACGACTTGAAGCCGCTCGGGTCCAAGTCCAGACTTCTGAAACAGCTTCTTTAGCCTCTCCACATCTTCCACAGGTTCATTGATAGTCCCCGTTCCGATGAAAATCCGATGCGGCCAAACCCGAACGGATTCACCATCTTTGAGGATGCGATAGTCGTCGGCATAAACGGACGGGCTCTCCAGCAAAAGTCCGCCAAACGAGCCCGGATGTTCAACGACCGTAAAAAGGGCAATTCCAGCACCGTAAGAAGCTCCTCCTAACACACGGTTGTCTGCTCCGGGCAGTACACGATATTGAGTTTCCACAAAGGGCACGACCTCCTCCAACAGAAAGCGAGGATACAGTTTCCCCTCAGGATTCGGCTCAGGTGGCCTCAATGTGTCGTCGACGTAAGGCAGATATTCTCTTGGCCGCAAACGTTTGCCGCCATTGTCGATCCCCACAACGATAATCGGGCTGATTTTGCCACGAGCAATCAAATCGTCCACGATCTCATCGACTCGCCACTCTTCTCCAGTAAACTGCGACGTACAAACGTCAAACAGATTTTGACCGTCGTTGAGGTACAAGACTGGATAACGTCGGTTGCGATTCCCGGGGAGCCGGTAGCCCGCCGGTAAGAGAATCCGCAAGTTGCGTTGAGCGGGGAAAACCTTACTTTCAAAGCGAACGATTTCGAGGTCGCCTGTGGCCGTACAAGATGACTTCTCGGAACCAAGAAATGAGGCCAGGAGGATAAAAAGCAATGCAATTTGCATGATCGGTGATTCTACTCTAATAGGCCTCTAAGTCCCGGTAAGTCGGCTAACCGGACATTAGGAGCTCATCCGGCATGAGGCTGATTGCCTGGGGTTGGGCCTGCGCGCTTCCAGCGGCGATCTCGGATGAGCCGGGACCGACTCGCAAGGCCGATGATATGACCGCTCCGGCTTTGAGCGTCGCTTGCTAGGGGATTTGGGCGTGGCTAATCCATTCAAATTCCACGACTAGGGGAGTTTAGAATTCGATCCGACGAATGCCGCAGGGATGACTGTGGGGGACTCGTGCGAAGCGCCACAGGACCCGAAAATGGGCTTAAGTGACAGAAGAATCGGCCACTTCCTATGTTTACCAGCCTTATCCACGCAACTCACGAGGACCGGCAGAAATCCATACAGTCCCTCGAATTCTCGAACCTCAAGCAGGATTGACTTGTGCCAGGGAGGGATGCGGCTTGTTGACGGCCTGTCCACCGGGTTGTGAGTTCGGTGCGCACATTGCCCGGATTTTGTCGCCATCGCATCCGTCTAGGAAAGCTGGAGTCCAGTTTGCTCCCCTCAATGACCAAGCTTTCAACTCTCTCGGATGCACGTTCTGTCCTGTATAGTTTGCCCTCTGGGGCCTTCGAAACAATCTGTCCCGCAGAATCAGGGGGAGTACCCCGGACTCAGGGCCGCCATAATAAAAAGCAGAGCCCCTGGAAGTCGCGGGACAAGACTAAGGGGCCGCTTTCCAATGACTGATTAACCTCCATGTATTTCCGTATCCCCCTGGTCCGGAAATGCTCTCAACCGTACCCAGCACTCTCAAATCTTCCAAGGTACGATAGACAGATGCGTGAGGGAGTCCTGTCGCCTGTTCGATCTCACCTGCACCGACCGGCGAACTGTGATGGCGCAGAGCGTTCAAGACGGCCATCCGATTGGGGGGAAGGCAGTCCTCGGCAACTCGGACCACTGTGTCGAAGTCCGATTGGTCCGGTTCAGGCTTGCCACGCACGGTAGCCAAGGCGAGCAATAGCTTGCCTAGTTCCTTCCCCAACCGAGTCCCGACTTCCGGTCGGGGAATGTATTGAATGGTTCCGTTCCGGTCGCGGGGGACGTGCGATCGGGTTCTCGCAGTAAAATCACATAGGTCAGCAAGCGGTTCACGGAGAGTCGGCGGAATTTTTTCCTTAATCGCAACACGTTCCTGAGCTAGAAACTTAGAGATCGCTCCCTCAATATCAAGTCTCATCGGACTGTCTTCACCGATGTTCGAGATTGCCTTGCGAACCTTGTCCTTGTCCCCATGGCCCCGAGCCCGAAATTTTATGAACCGTTCACCAAGTTCTTGCTCGACTGAGTCAGTGCGTTCAATTGCAAGCGTTGATGCTGCCAGGAGAGTGAATCGTGCTTGGTAGCTGATTCTGCCTAAGTTCCCGCGTCCTTGGTCCGTAAAACCATCGTACGCGTCACGCAGGCCAGCAATAACTGCGCTCCTTGACTCCGCCTTCATTCCCAACAGCGGAGCGAGGTCTTTGATAATGACAATTTTTTCGTCTAGCTCCGGTAATAGGCTCGGGTCCTTTTTCGGATTCTTCGGATCACGATAGCCACTGACCAGTGACTTTTCTGTCAGACTCGAAAGGAAGTATGCCTTTGGCTGAGTTCGGAGCGCCCGGAGTAGCTCAGTCTTACCTCCACCGCTGGCGTCGATCATGATTGCCCACAAGGGGTCGCCTGGAATGTCGTGTGATTTGTAGACCGCCAAGGAGAAGTCAATCAGGTCTTGATCATCAGCAGGTATCGAGAGCCAGCGAGAGACTGACACCCGAAGTGTCTCGATGTCGGCAGTTGTCGGGTGGATTTTTGTTTCAGGGGAGGGGACTACAACTGAAAGGTTTTCAGGAATTACATTCGTAGGCAAAGTTTTCTCCGGTTTTTCGATTATTTAGTACTTCACTCATTGTGCGACGTAAGAACTTTTGGCTGGCGAAAAGTGCATTCGCTGGGACCGGCGCGCCCCGTTCGAATGCCAATTCGAGCGCATTGGCTCGATCCTCTGGGTCAAAAAAGACGAACCGAACCTTGTGGCCCGATGCGCACTCACAATGTAAGAAGCTCAGACTTCCGCTTGCGTGCAAGTAGATCGCCAAGGGAAAACGCTCGGTTGCGAACTTCACAGAGGTCCGCCGAAATGGGCGACAAGGAGCTCGATCTTCGCCTCAGCTTGCCTAAAAAGTTCAAATGCCTTTTCAAGCTGCTGAACGCGTCGCATGTGAGCTTGTGGAGGGGGATTTGTTTGGGTATTGGTTGCTTTAGCCAGCAATCTTCGTAGCTCAGAATAGAGATTGCGATTGTCAAAACGATAACTTTCCAAAAGGTCCGTTAAGCTCTGGCTCGCTGGCTGGTTTACGGCCGCAGACGCGGTCGCCGTGGGAACTTCAACTGCTTTTGGATCCATAGATTATTCTCCGTTCTTCGGTTTTGGGGCATTTGCAGCTCCCCAAGGTAAAGAGAATGGAAGGAACACCGGAAAATCAACCCGAATCGCTCATCGGGCCGTGGTTCCCTGATGGAAGCTGCCTTTGGTGCTCGGCCGATTCATCTCGGTCATGGAGATTGGCAAGTACGGTCGTCGCCTCGACAAAGCCCCTCTTGGTGGAAAGACGGGGAGGCGGGTATGGGTTCAGGTTTCCAGGTGCCTAGAGGCGGCCTTTGCCTTTTGGCTGGCGAACCTAAGAGAATTAGAGTACTCGCGGAGGTAGTTCGTTGAAACTTTGGTGAGAAATTCAACGGTGGGCCGAAGGTGCAGGACGCACAAAGCGCTTGGACGGTGTGTCCACCTAAAAAAGTGGGCCTAGAAGCGGTAAGGCATGGTCATTCTTGAGGGGAAGCTGCTAGCGAACCCGTCTTCCACTGAACAGCTCCCCTTGACCGAGGCTTCCCTCAGGACAGCCCAACTTCAAGGACGCTCATTGTAATTAGAGTCTCGAAGGGTGCACTTCGTGAACGGGTTTTGATGTCAAAGCCGAAATTGGTCGTGGGGCCGGACTGCCTGGGGCGATGGGGACGCATCTTCCAGACCAGGCCTTCCCCAGGAGCTGGCCGGCCCAAGGAGAGATGACCACTGGGCCCAGGAGCGTGCACGTCTTCATGACGAAGGCTACGCGCTCATCACCGCGGAGAACGCTGCCGCCGCGGCGGAGCGCGGAAAGCAGCGGGGCAGGGGGTAACGTCTACAACACAGAGCGCCATTTGCTATACGTCGCCTGCACGCGTGCGCGAGACCACTTGCTTGTCACGAGTGTCGAGCCAGCGTCGGAATTTTCTAGATGATCTAAAGGTTTAAACTCGGCCCCTGCTTTTTCTCATATTTTGCAATATGCGGTAATTGCTTTGCTTGCAATTGCCCTCAACCGTCCATAGCATGATGCGTAAGATTGTCGCCTGGCGTTGACTCCGGGCGTAGGAAGCAGAACAGTGCATGGATTCAGCAAACCCACGCGGAGCGCTTTGGAGTCGATGGGACCCGCATATCCATGCTCCCGGCACAATTCTGAGCGACCAATATAAAGGTTCAGACCCTTGGGAGGAGTTCCTCTCCCGCATTGAGAAATCCGATCCGCTAATCAGGGCACTGGGCATCACAGATTATTACAGCATCGCCGTTTACGAACAGGTTCTGGAAAAGCAGCGTGGAGGTCGCCTGAGTGACGTTGGCTTGATTTTTCCCAACGTCGAGATGCGTTTCGGCATCGAGACCGCAAAGGGTTCGGCGATCAACGTTCATCTCCTTTTTTCGCCCGAGCATCCAGACCACGTCGCACTCATTAAGCGATTCCTGTCGGAACTACATTTTCCGTTCGAGGGCGAGACATATCGCTGTGATCCTGGCGATTTAGTTCGGCTTGGCAAAGCCTACGACAAGTCAATTAAGGACGGCAGAAAAGCGCTTGAAACCGGATCGACCCAGTTCAAGGTCAATTTCGACGAACTACGGAAAGCTTGGAAGGACAGTACATGGGTGCAGCACAACACCTTGGTAGCTGTAGCGGGGGGAAGCACGGATGGCACCGCTGGGCTGAAAGAAGATAGCTCTTTCACGGCGCTGCGCCGCGAAATCGAGAGATTCGCGAATATCATTTTCTCTTCGCACAGCCAGCAGAGAGATTTCTGGCTAGGCAAGGGCGCCGATTCCATTCAACAACTCACGGACAAGTGGGGTGGGTGCAAACCGTGCCTTCACGGATCGGACGCCCACAGACACGAAAAGGTGGGCAATCCGGACCTCGACCGCTTCTGCTGGATCAAAGGGGATTTGACGTTTGAATCTTTGCGCCAGACCTGTATCGAGCCAGAGGGGAGGGCGCTCGTCGGTTCTGAACCTCCGCGGGGCGCTCTGCCTTCGCAGACCATCGATCAGGTGACGGTCTCCAACGCGCCGTGGCTGACTACTGACAGCGTGCCGCTGAATCCCGGCTTAATTGCGATCATCGGTGCTCGCGGTTCTGGGAAAACCGCCCTCGCCGACCTCATCGCTGCGGGTGGCTACGCCTTGTCTTCCCTCCTCAACAGCTCATCCTTTATCCGCCGGGCTGCTGAGTACCTCGCCGACTCCGAGTCCACCCTGACCTGGGAGTCGGGCGACGCCAGTTCTATCCCTTTGCGGGATGTCGCGATGGACGAGCTGATTGACTCGCCGCGCGTGCAATACCTCTCGCAACAGTTTGTCGAGCAGCTTTGTTCGGCCGAAGGGATAGAGGATGAACTGCTGGCGGAAATCGAACGCGTAATCTTCCAATCGCACTCCGTCGAGGGCAGGATGGGTGCGTCCTCGTTTCGCGAGCTTCTCGATATTCGGTCGGCACGCGCTCGCAGCGCGCGGGAGCGTCAGGAATTGGCGCTCCGGGCAGCATCGGAGTCACTTACGGCTGAAAGGACGAGGAAAGCGAGTCTCACCGGCCTCACGAAACAACGGGAAGAAAAATTCAAACTCATTGAGAAGGACAAGACTGACAGAAAGGCACTAACGGGCAAGGGCACGAAAGAGCGCGTGGAGCGCCTGGAAGCAATTTCGTTGGCTGTCGATAAATTGCGGCAGCGGGTGGAGGAGGCAAACGCCAAGCACAGAGCCCTCCTGCTTCTTCAAGATGCAGTCACGGACGTGCGCAAGAACGGCGCGCCCGCCCATCTCAGGGATTTACGGAAAAACTATGCCGACGCGGCACTAACGGAAGCGCAATGGAAAAGCTTCCAACTCGTATTTACCGGCGACGTGGACGCCATTCTCACAGCTGAGATCAAAGCTACCGCCGACCGTGCAAAACTGCTTTCCGGACCTGCCAAGGGCGAAATCGAGCCCAATCTGAAACTGCCGCCGTCCGATACGCCTTACATCCAGGAGGCGGCTGATCTGTCAGGCCAGACACTGAGTTTGCTTGACAAGGAACTCACCCGGCTTCGGCGACTGGTTGGTATTGATGCGGAAAACGCTAAGAAACTCACCAAGCTCTCCGAGAAAATCGCCAAAGACGAGTCTTCTCTCGCTAAGCTCGACAAGGAAATAGAGCTGGCGAGCCAGGCGGATGCGCGCATCAAGGAACTTATCGAGGAGCGCAAGAATGCATACGCAGGAGTCTTCGACGCCATTATTGAGGAGGAACGGGAACTCTCCGAGCTGTACGCCCCGCTGAAGGCGAATCTCAGCGCCCAAGGCGGAGAACTGAGCAAGCTTTCCTTCTCTGTACGCCGTTCGGTGGATGTCGATTCCTGGGCGGCGAAAGGGGAGAGCTTGCTGGATCTGCGGAAACTCGGGCCTTTCAAGGGAAAAGGCACGCTCCAGGATAACGCGAGATCGGAACTGGCTCCCGCTTGGGGACGCGGAACCTCAATTGAAGTTGCAGAAGCTATGGCGCTGTTTAGGGACAAGCATGAGAAATCTCTCATCGAGCACGCACCCGTCGAAAGGGCCAATCGTGATGCGTATATGCAGTGGGCCCGCAGTATCTCAGATTGGCTATACGACACTTCGCATGTCACGGTTTCTTATAGTCTCAGCTACGACGGCGTAGAGATAGAGCAGCTTTCTCCGGGAACACGCGGGATTGTGCTGTTACTTCTTTACGTTGCGGTTGACACCGACGACGACCGGCCACTGATAATCGATCAGCCCGAGGAAAACCTGGATCCCAAGTCCATCTATGAGGACCTCGTGGAGCGTTTCAAGACAGCAAGATTGCGCCGGCAGATCATTATCATCACGCATAACGCCAACCTCGTAGTAAATACAGATGCCGACCAAGTGATTGTTGCCAAGTGTGGGCCTCATCGGCCAGGCTATCTTCCCGAACTCTCCTACCAGAGCGGAGGCCTTGAGAATCCAGCAATCCGAAAGGAAGTCTGCGAAATTCTGGAAGGCGGAGAAACTGCATTCAAGGAGCGCGCGAAGCGGCTTCGCGTGAGGATCTAGAATGCGCATCCCAAACTACAGTACTTTTAAATCCGGTAAGCACCTCTCTCATACCGGAACCTTTTGGGAGGAATGAACAATGCCGCATGACAGTTGGCAGGGAGCTGTTGCAGACATTCGTGAAGCCACTGGGACCGTGACGAGCAAGCAACAACAAGTGGCAGCCGTTGCAGGCCTAAAACTACCTGATCATTTACCACGACTCGTAGCGGGCGCCCGCTTGCAGGCCGCCTTGAATGCAGAACTGGGGTTACTGGCCCCCGGCCCATGCAGCGACGCTCAGCAAGAGATCATCAGCAGTTTGGAGACCGATGTCTATCGAGATATTACCCCGTCCGACTGGCGCGAGGCCTACGCCTGGATCAATTTCCTACGGCTCAAGAAGCGTGAGCAAGCGTTAGAAGAACTGCAGCTTCAAGCTGGAGATGTCGTGGAAACACAAGGCTCCGACGACGGCCAGTTGGGAGAAGTTTCTTCAATTGGAAGTAGCGGACGTATCCACTTCACAGGCGGAGCGGGGGCAGGTGCGTGGCCGGACATGGTCGTTATTCGATCTAGGAAAGGCGACAATACCGCCAATGCCGGAGAATTTAAGCGAAAAGCTGCAAATCAAGCTGCCACCCGCGCGCGGGCGAGTGGCTGGTCGGAGAGTAAGCAGCTGGAGCTTGAAGAATACAAAGTTAATTCACCGTTGACATTCGACCATGTTGAGCAGCTGCAGGAAGTAATTGAATCGGCCAGAGATGAAAAGCCGATTCAACAATTTATCGAGGCGTATCCGCAGGTATTGACTGCTCTCCTGGGAGGCAGGACTCGTTTCTGCATTCCTCGTTTATCGCTAGGTGGCAAATATACGCCAGATTTTTTTATGAGTGACATTAATTCCCTAGGAGTGCGATGGGTTTTTGTCGAACTTGAGACACCAGATTCTGATGTGACGCTTAAGGGTCGCAATGATCTGGAAGACCACGCCCGGAAGGGCGTAAGCCAGGTGAAAGAATGGAGAGAATGGTTGCAAAACAACCTCGACGTGGCCCGCAGGTCGAAACGGAAGGACGGTCTCGGTCTGGTGGACATTCGACCGCGGAGCGAAGGAGTTGTTCTTGTTGGACGCCGCACTCGTCTGCTCGACAACGCAGACGCAGTACGTAACCCAATTCGCGAGGAAAATGACATTCAGGTGCATACCTATGACTGGTTGCTTGAGCAACTCACGGGTGCTTTGAGCTTCAGTGGCCCCCCAGGGGCGAACCCCTTTGTCCTCCAACCTCTGACTCCCACGTCCGAATAGGTACTAACATGGTGAAAAGGAAACCGGCAAAAAGAAACGCGCGACAGCAGAGGGCGACTGCATCATTCCGCCCGCACTCCCAGACTCTTACAGAGTGTTAGGGCCCAGAACTGTTGCAAGTCGCGTTGCAACCCGTGCCCAGATTAGCCCGAATCGGACCGGCTGGCGAGGATTGAGGATGTTGAGGAATGAGCAGGTTGGGGAAGAAGAATTGAATTAGGAAACCGACGCTCTATCCATCTGAGCTACAGCCCCATCAACCACATTGTAGTATGAGTGGGCGCGACGCCGCGACCTCTTCATGTGCTGACCGAATCCCCGTTAACACCACCTCACTGTGGTATTATCCCCCCAGCACCCGATTTCGGCGCCCGCCTACGCCTTCCCAGACTCCGCCCGGAGGTTTCCATGAGCAGCAAACTGAAGTGGATCGGTATCGCCATTGTGGCGATTATTGTGATTTTGATCGTCGTGCCGTTCCTGATCCCGATCAACAAGTTCAAGCCCACCATCGAGTCAAAGGCATCCGATGCGCTTGGCCGCAAGGTGCAACTTGGCAATTTAAGCTTTTCGCTGTTGACCGGGTCCGTCGGAATTGACGACGTCTCTGTCAGCGACGACCCAAAGTTTAATTCCGGGCCATTCCTCACGGCGAAGACGGTGAAAGTAGGCGTGGAGCTGATCCCGCTGATTTTCTCCCAGCAATTGAACGTCACCCAAATTACCGTTGTCGATCCGCAGGTGACGATGCTCAAGGATCCCAGCGGCCGCTGGAATTTTTCCTCCATTGGCGGAGCTTCCAGCAAGACCGCTCCGAAATCCCCCGCCGCCTCCGGCAGCAATTCAGCCGAATCACTTTCCATCGGGAAATTGCGTCTGGAAGATGGGCAAATTACGCTGGGCAGCACGAATTCGCGCAAGAGGACTGTCTACACTAAAGTGAATCTAACCGCCAGCGACGTGGCGATGAAAAATAGCTTTCCGGTGCTCTTTTCCATGCAGATGCCCGGCGGCGGCAGCATGAAGATCGATGGCAAAATCGGCCCCGTGGATGCCGAAGACGCCGCACTTACGCCGCAGAATGTGAAGCTCACGATCAGCGGCCTCAATCTGGCGAGCACCGGATTCCTGGATCCAGCGTTGGGACTTGGCGGAATTGCGGACATGGACGCGAATCTGGTCAGCGAGAAGGGCCAGATGGCTACGAAAGGCCAATTGAAACTTTCCAAGGCCGTGCTGGTCGCAGGGGGGAGCCCGGCAGGCGTCCCGGCAGTGGTCAATTTCGACACCAAGTACGACCTGGTGAAAGGCACAGGAGTGCTGCATCCCTCAACGCTGAATATCGGAAACGCCAAGTCCAATTTGAGCGGCACCTATAGGTCGGCCGGCGATGACTTCATCGTGGATCTGAAGATCACCGGCGATGGCCTACCCGCCACGGACCTCGAATCATTTCTCCCGGCGCTAGGCATCAATCTTCCGGACAAGTCCCGGCTGAGCGCTGGCACGATGAACACCAACCTGCACGTTACCGGTCCGACCGACAAACTGGTGACCGATGGCACGATCGGTTTGTTCAATGGAAAACTTGCCGGTTTTGATCTGGGAAAGAAATTGTCAGGCGTTGGGACCCTCGCGGGAATCAAGTCGGGAGGCGATCTTATCATTGAAAAGTTCACCACGAATCTGCACATGGCTCCGACAGGACTACGAGCGGACAACCTGGACGCGGTGGTTCCGGCGCTCGGCTCGATGGTCGGCAACGGGACCGTGGACGCAAAGAACAATCTGGACTTCAAGCTCGTGGCCACGGTGAGCAATTCCATTGCAAACTCCGCGGCTGGTTCGATGGCAGGCGGGTTGGGCGGGACAATGGGTAAAATGCTTGGCGGCGGCGCCACAGGCTGCAAAGGCGGCGACATCAAAGTGCCGTTGCAGGTTCGCGGTACAACTTCAGCGCCCCAGTTTGTGCCCGACGTCGGCGGCGCGGCAGCGAGCCTCCTGAAGTCCGAACTTTCCTGTGCCGGCGGAGGAGCAGGCGGCGTGACCAACGCGGCCGGGGCATTGGCTGGCGGGAGCAAAGGATCAGCCGCGGACACCGTCAACCAACTCGGCGGCCTATTCGGCAAAAAGAAGCCGTAAGCCCGAGCAGCGAACAGGATTCAGAAAGAGACAAGCGCCACTCCGCTTGTCTCTTTTTTTGTGCTGGCACTTGACGTTCGCCCACGTTGCCACTAGCCTCAATAGCCTGCGAGGGGTGCAAGTCCGGCGGGGACTTCGCTAAAGCAATAGCGCCATCAGGACAAGGAGCAAACCATGAGTTGGAGGAGCGTTCAACTGCGCCTGCGGGCATTTGTGCTTCTTGGTGCTTGGCTTGGGTTGTTGGTAGCCCCCGCCGCGTGGGGACAGGGCGGCGAACCGCGCACCTTCGCAATTCGCGGCGCCAAAGTTGTGCCGGTGTCCTCGGCGCCGCTCGAGAACGCTACGGTTGTCGTCTCGCGCGGAATCATCACCGCGGTGGGAACCAACGTAACCATCCCACCGGATGCCTGGGTGATTGACGGCAAGGGATTCACCGTCTATCCCGGGCTGATTGATGGATTCACCGATGTTGGCGTTGCCCCCGCCGCTGCTGCCGCTCCTGCGGGAGATGGAGGCGCCCGGCCGCAACAAATCGTTTCGCGCGGGCCCGAAGATCGTCCCGCGACCACGCCATGGCGAAATGCCGCGGACGAAGTGAATCCCGGCGATCCGCGAGTGGAAACCTGGCGATCGGCGGGATTTACGACCGTCATCGCCGCGCCCAAAGCCGGAATGTTCCCCGGCCAGGCCGCCGTGCTCGATCTGGGCGGTGAGCGCGCCGGTGATTTGGTGGTGAAATCACCCGTCGCGGTTCCCGTTTCTCTGCAGGCTCCAGGAGGTTTCCGCAGCTATCCCGGCTCGGTGATGGGCGGGATCGCGTATATCCGGCAGGTGTGGCTGGATACGAGCTGGGACACGCAAGCCGACGCCATCTACGAGAAAAATCCCCGCGGGGTGGAGCGGCCGAGGTACGACCGCAGCGACGCGGCATTGGCCGCGGCACTTTCGAAACACACGGTGGTGCTGATTCCGGGGAACACTTCCCTGCAAATCCGCCGTGCGCTTCGCCTGATCGAAGAATGGAAATTGACTGCGGTTCTTTATGGCGTGCAGATGGGCTACGAAGTCGCGCCCGAAATTGCCGCGAAGAAATTGCCGGTGCTGGTGGACCTGAAATGGCCGGAAGCGGAAAAAGACGGCGACCCGGAGGCGACACCTTCGCTCCGCACGCTTCGTTTCCGCGACCGCGCACCCTCTTCGCCGGCGGCGCTGGGAAATGCCGGCGTGAAATTCGCATTTTATTCAGGTGGTATCACCGCCCCAAAGGACATTCTGCCGGCGGTAAAAAGGTCAATTGATGCGGGGCTCAGCCCAGAGGCGGCGCTGCGTGCGCTAACGCTTTCAACCGCGGAGATATTCGGAGTGGCGGAGACGCTCGGCTCGATCGAAAACGGGAAGATCGCGAATCTCGTGGTTACCGACGGCGATCTCTTCGACAAGAAAACGAAAATGAAAATTGTTTTCGTCGACGGTCGCAAGTACGAAGTGCGCGAAACCCTGCGGCCCAGCGAGCCGCCCAAGGGCGATCTGACCGGCAAGTGGAAATTGAGTTTCACGACGCCGCAGGGCCAGGAGGAAGCCACCGCCGATCTCGCGATGCAGCCCGATGGCACCTTGACTGGTAGCGTCACCAGCGATCACGGCACCGGCAGTGTATTCAGCGGCTGGGTCAGCGGCGAGAAATTCAGATTCACGATCAATATTTCAATCGAAGGCAGCTCGAGCGATGTTGTTTTCACAGGCACTTTCGAGGGGACTTCCATGAAGGGTTCGATTCAGGCGATGGGCTACACCTTTGAGTTCAGCGGCACCAAGCCCACCCGAATGGCGGCTGTGCAGGCAGGAGGTGCGAAATGAAGCTACGCACGAGCCTTTTGTGCTTCGCCGCTGCGTTCGCGTTCGCAACCCTAGCACTCCTGAGCGCCAAGGAAAAACCGTCCAGCAGTGTGGCAATGGATGCAGCTCTGCCGGTAATACTGATTCGCAATGCGACTATCCTCACGGTTTCCCACGGCACCATCGACAAGGGCGACATCCTGATCAAGGACGGAAAGATCGCGGCCGTGGGCGGCACACTGAAAGCTCCGGCAGACGCGGTTGTGATTGATGCCACCGGCCAGTTCGTAACGCCGGGCATCATCGATTGCCATTCGCACATCGCGGTGGACGGCAGCGTGAACGAAGGCTCCGTTTCCGTCTCATCAATGGTGAACATTGCGGACGTCCTGAACTCCGACGACATCTCGATTTTCCGGAATCTCGCCGGCGGCGTCACCACGGCAAACATCCTGCATGGCTCCGCAAATTCGATTGGCGGGCAGACGATCGTCATCAAACTTCGCTGGGGCCAGCCCGCCGCAAAACTCCCTTTTGAGGGTGCGGTGCCCGGCATCAAACTTGCCCTCGGCGAAAATCCCAAGCGTTCGAATTTCCGCGTCAGCGGCGCGCCGGAGCGCTATCCCGCCACGCGCATGGGCGTCGAGGAGACGATTCGCAGCGCTTTCACAGGAGCGCGCGACTACAAGAAATCCTGGGACGACTACAACAAGCGCGTAACGACCGGAGAGAAAAATGTAATTTCTCCGCGGCGCAATCTGAAGCTGGACCCGCTGGTGGAAGTGCTCGAGGGGAAGCGCTACGTCCACGCGCACTGCTACCGGGAAGACGAAATTCTGATGCTGCTGCGTGTGGCAAAGGAGTTCGGGTTCCACGTGCAGACCTTCCAACACGTGCTGGAAGGTTACAAAGTTGCCGATGAAATAGCCGCGGCGGGCACTGGGGCATCCACGTTTTCCGACTGGTGGGCGTACAAAGTGGAAGCGTATGACGCGATTCCGTATAACGCGGCCCTAATGACGAAGCGCGGCGTGCTCGTTTCGATCAACTCGGACGATGCGGCGGAAGCCACCCACCTCAATCAGGAAGCGGCAAAATCCATCCGCTACGGCGGATTGACGCACGACGAGGCGCTGAAGCTCGTCACCCTGAATCCCGCCATCCAGTTGGGCATCGACAACCGCGTGGGCACGATTGATGTCGGCAAGGACGCAGACCTGGCCATTTATAATCACGATCCACTCAGCGCCTACGCCGTCGTGCAGAAGACGCTGATCGACGGCCGCGTCTATTTTGACCGCGAAAAAGAAATCGCCGGGCGCGCGGCCCTTGAAAAGGAAAAGAAAGATCTCCTCGAGAAAGCAAAGAAGAAACAAGAGGAAGAAAAGAAGGCCGACGCGAAGAAACCGGATGAGAAGAAAGCCGAGGAGAAAAAACCAAACGAGAAAAAGCCCGAGGAAGTGAAGCCTGAAGAAAAGAAAACCGAAGAAAAGAAGCCGGAAGAGAAACCAAAGCCTCCGCAGGACCTTGCGGGTCAGGGAGGAGTGCAGTGAACCGCCTTCTTCTGAAGTTCCTCGGCCCGATTCTGATGCTGATTTCATTTGCCGCGCATGCAGTCAATGCGCAAACCAGCACAGTGGCTGACATTGCGATTACGCACGCAAAAATCTTTACATTGGCTGGACCGCCAATCGAAGACGGCACGGTTGTGATTCACGAAGGAAAGATTGCCGCAGTCGGCGCGGGCGTCCCAATCCCTCCGGGAGCGCAGGTGATCGATGCGAAGGGCTTGCAGGTGTATCCTGGCCTCTTTGATCCCGTCACCCAGATGGGATTGAGCGAAATCAGCGCCGTGATTGCCACAGTGGACACGACCGAGACCGGCTCCTTCAATCCGGATGTTACGGCGGCGACGGCGATTCTTCCTTCCAGCGCGCACATTCCTGTCACACGGGCTTCGGGCATCACGGAAGTGATCGCGGCGCCGGCCAGCGGCGGTTTCGACAGTCGCGCCGCCACCAATCTGGTGGGAGGCCAGGCTTCCGCAATTCACCTTGCCGGTTGGACCGCGGAAGAGATGCTCATCAACAAGCGCGCGGCTATGGTGGTGGATTGGCCGGACATTGAAACACGTTCGTTCGATTTCTCTACCTTTTCCATGAAGGAAAAGTCCTTCACGGACGCAAAGAAAGAGTACGACAAGCAGGTCAACGAGCTCGCCGACTACGTCGAGCAAGCCCGCCACTACGCGCAAGCCCTGCAAAACTCCGGCGGCGCCAGCTTTCAACGCGACGTGAAGCTCGAAGCGATGGCTCCCGTCGTTCGTGGCGAAATGCCGCTGCTGATTTTTGCCGACCAGGCACGGCAAATTCGCGACGCGGTCGAGTTCTGCGACAAACAGAAATTGAGAATCATTCTCGCGGGAGCCGCCGAAGCCTGGAAAGAGAAAGACCTTCTCCGGTCAAAGAGCGTGCCGGTCATCCTGCGGCCGACCCTCGGCGAGCCTCCTGAAGAAGACGACGCCTACGATCAGCTGCTGACCCAGCCCGAAGAGCTTCGCGCAGCCGGCATCAAAATCGCATTCGGCAGCTTTGACAACAGCTTCGCGCGGCGCCTCGGTCAAAGCGCCGCGAATGCGGTGGCGCACGGCCTGCCTTACGACGAGGGGCTGAAGGCGGTCACGCTGCATCCCGCGCAAATGTTCGGCCTGGACGCGCAGTTGGGCACCGTCGAGACAGGCAAGACCGCCAACCTGATCGTCACCAACGGCGACCCGCTCGACGTGACCACCGAGGTGCGCTACCTCTTCATCAAAGGCCAGCTCACATCCACGGACAACAAACAAAAGGCCTTGTACGAAAAGTATTTGAACCGTCCCAAGGCTATCTACTGACGCCGTTAGGGGAAGCAAATAAAGTAGCCTCCGGCACCGCAACTTTTTGGATGATTCCGCGTATCTAAGAGTGGATAGCCATGCGCAAATCCATCTTCATCGCATTCCCTCTGATGCTCGCAACCTTGTTCGGCGTCCCGGCGCGCGCCGACGAAGCGCAAAAAATAATCGACCAGTATCTGAAAGCCGTCGGCGGAAGCAAAGCAGTCTCCCGTTTGCAGACCCTTGCCATTGACGGAAGCGTCGCCTCCATCGGCGATGCGGCCCCCGGGACGTACACGTTCAAGGTCAAGCGGCCCAACCGGTTTTACACCGAACTTCGCGCGAACGGCGATACGTTAATCGAGTCCTACAACGGCAAATCCGCCTGGCATCAGGTTGCCGATGGGGAAATCGGGACGCTGCTTGGGCCCGCCGCGATGCAAATAGAAGCCGCTGCGCAATACTACAACGCGCGCCTCGAATCGCTGGGCAAGCGAAAGGTTGGCGCCGCGTACAAGGGAGAAGTGCAGGTGCGGGGCCGCGCCGCGCAGGAAGTGGAATTAACCTATCCGACGGGAGTGCAGTGGCACGTATTTTTCGATGTGCAAACCCACCTGATCGTGGAAGAGAAGGCGGAAATCACCGGCACGCCGCGGGAAATTTACTACGACGACTATCGCGCGGTGAACGGCGTGAAAGTGCCCTACAAAATCGAGCTGAAGCGTGGAAATGACAACTATTCAATAAGCGTCACCCGCGTCGGCGTCGATGAAACCATCGGTGAACGCGTGTTCGATTTTCCGATGAAGTCGCAAGTGAAGCTCCCCGATCTGAAAAAACTTTTTGAACAGCTCGACGCGAACCAGAAACAGATCGACAAACTCAAGGAAAACTATGCCGGCACACGCCTGGAAGAGGAAACGGAATACGACAAAACCGGTAAGGTGACGAAGAAAGAAGCCAAGGAATTCACTTTTTTCTACCTCGACGGCGAAGAAATCTCCACCTTGGTAAAAAAAGACGGCAAAGACCTGAGCGAAAGCGAACAGAAGAAGGAAAACGAGCAGACGCAGAAGCGCATTGAAGAAGTCCAGAAACAAAGCAAGAAAAAAGAAGAAAAAGCGGAAAAGGCCAAGGAGCAGGGAAAAGACGAGAAAGAGAAGGACGAGCCGGGCATCGAAGTGTTCCTGCGAACTTCTCAGTTTGTGAACCCACGCCGTGAGCGCTTCCGCGGGCAAGATGTGCTGGTTTTCGACTTTGAGCCGAATCCCGAATACAAAGCCAAAAACCTGGTGGAACGCTTGGTGAAGGAATTGGCCGGAGTGGTCTGGGTGGACGAAAAAGCCAACGATGTCGCCCGGCTCGAAGCGTATTTCGTCGGCGATTTTCATTTCGGGGGCGGGATTCTGGCCAGCGTTCAGAAAGGCACCAGCTTTGTGTTCGAGCAGGCGTACCTGAATAACGAAGTGTGGCTGCCCACCTATGAGGAGGCGCACGTGGGAGCGCGCGTGCTGCTGGTGAAAGGATTCAAGCTCAACGCCGTCACGCGCTATTCGGACTACAAGCGCTTTAACGTGGAAACTCTGAATAGTATCGGCAAGCCGAAGGAAGCTCCACAGGCAACAACACCAACTCCAAATCCCGCACCGGCCCCAGCACCAACGCCAGCAAATCCGCAGTGAATCACATTTTTTCGTTCGGGATGCCAAGAGAGAGAATTAAACTGCGGGAGTCTGGCTGAGCACCTCGCGCACCTTCTGCACCAGCGCGCCCGGTGAAAAAGGTTTCTGCAGGAATGCCAATCCTTCTTCCAGCATCCCGCCGCTGGTAATCACGTTATCGGTGTACCCCGACATGAAGAGCACACGAATATTCCGGCGCCGGGCCGAAATGCGCTCAGCCAATTCGCGCCCGCTGGTGCCGGGCATGACCATATCCGTCAGAAGCAGGTGAATTTCTCCCTGGAAACGCGCCGCGATCTGTTCGGCGTGTTGGGGATCAAGTGACGGAATCACGTCGTAGCCCTTTTCCGTCAGCACCGTCTGGATGAGTTCCCGCACGGCTTCCTCATCTTCAACAATCAGTATCGTTTCCGTCCCGCGTTGGGCCCGGGGCGCGGCCTGAGCCGTGGAGGCAGCCTCGGAAACCTCATCCACTCGGGGGAGATAGACCTTAAACGTGCTGCCCTTGCCCGGCTCGCTGTAGACCCAAATGTAGCCGCCGCTCTGCTTCACGATGCCGTACACGGTGGACAGACCAAGCCCGGTGCCGCGGCCGCTTTCCTTTGTCGTGAAAAACGGCTCGAAAATGTGCGCCACCGTTTGGCGATCCATCCCCACGCCCGTATCCGAAACGGCCAGCATCACGTAGCGCCCGGGCTTCACGGAAACATGGTCCACCGCATAGTTGGCGTCGAGTTCGGTGTTGCAGGTTTCCACCACCAGGCGGCCCCCTTCGGGCATGGCATCCCGCGCGTTCACCACCAGGTTCATAATCACCTGCTCCACCTGCGCAGGATCAGCCTTAACTACGCCGAGATCGTCCTTCACGCGCGTGACCATGTCGATTCGTTCATCCATTAAACGCCGCAGCAGCGAATCCAGATTCAGCACAATCTTGTTCAAATCCAGAATCTTCGGCTGCAACACCTGTTTGCGGCTGAACGCGAGCAACTGCCGCACCAGCGCCGCCGCGCGCCCCGAGGCATTCTCTATCCGTTCAATATCGGCGTGCGCCTCGCTCGGAAGCTGCGGCCGGCTCAGAGCCAGTTCGGTGTAGCCAGAAATGATGGTCAGCAGATTGTTGAAGTCGTGGGCGATGCCTCCGGCCAGGCGCCCTACCGCTTCCATCTTTCGCGATTGCTGCAGCTGCGTCTCCAGCGCCTTTCGCTCGGTGATGTCCACCATGATGCCTTCCATCACCGGGTGGGAATCGCTGCCTTGCACGATCACCGCCGTGTCGCTCAGCCACACCTCGCGTCCGTCTTTTCGGTGCACGCGGAATTCCGCTTGGAAGGGAAACCCATTCCGGCTTTGCTCTTCCGCGGCAATCACCACCGGCAGGTCGTCCGGATGAATGTGTTGATCCCAATTAGGGGAAAGAGCCAGCCATTCCTCCGGCGTATAACCAAGAATGTTTTCCACCTGGGGGCTGATGTAATACCACTTCCCGTTGATTCCGATTTCAGCGATGTAGGTGATGGCGTTGACGTGCTCGACAAGCATTCTGTACTTGGTTTCCGCGTCGGCTCGCGCTTTTTCTGCTTGCTCGCGTTGCGAGAGATCGCGGCAGCCGCATACTGTCCCGCCGTCCGGCATGCGCCCCACGTGAAACTCAACAGGGATACGGCTGCCGTCAGGCCGCCGCAATTGCAGATTTCCAGACCACTTGCCGCTTTCCTGCAGCCCTTTGTGGACCTGGGATTCGATTTCTCCAATCGGCTGGAACGCGTACACCACTTTCCATGGTTGGCCAACGATGCACTCCGGCGAATCAAATCCCAGCATCGAGGCAAGAGCGGAGTTGGCGTAACTGTGCACTCCCTTTTCATCCAGAATTCCTATTCCTTCGATGGAAGAATCCATGGCCAGCGTCTGGCGCCGCACAGTCTCTTCATCCTGCTGCTGGCGATACTGAGTCAGGCCGATGCGCACGGCGTAGCAGCTGAACGAAATGCCCAGCACAATGAACCGGATGGCTCGCAGGCCGGGCCCAAGCTGCGCCACCTGGATGAGGATGATCATCGGCGCGAAGAAAAACATCGCGTTGTTGACCAGCACTTCGCCCAGCGTGTGGTTGCGCCGTCTAACATGCGAATCCGATTCAGTGCCCGGCTGCCAGCTAGCCGCCCAGAACGCGCCAAAAAGCAGTGGTACCGACCAGCCCAGGTCATACCAAGTCCCAGTCGGAGTTTCATTGGCGACCTGGAGCCGGGAAACAAAGGTCGCAAGGGTTCCATAGAACAATATGTAGGCGGCAAGTCCGCCATAAAGCCTCTTTGCCTCGCGGGTGACGCCGCGCCTCCACTGAAGAAGAGCGAGCAGAAAGATGCCGAACACTGCCGCCGTCATGACCTGAAATTCCCGCGCCAGCGCCCCCTGATACCCAAGATTGATAGCAGGCAGATAATAGGCGCCGAAATAGATTAGAAAAAACAGAATCCCAATTTGCAGGAAGTCCAGCGCTTCAGGCACCTCGACTCGGGAGTCCTGTTTATCCTGATTCAGGAAAACGGCCATCACGAAGAACATGCCGTGCGTGTCGAAAAGGAATCGGATCAGCGAGCCGGGCGGAGGCTCCATGTGGAGAAAGAGCTCATAGTAAGTCCAGCCAAAATCCGCCAACCCCCAGACTCCCATGCCGAACCCAACCAGAATCCAGAACGAGCGGCCAAAACCAGTGGCTCGCCGGGCAGCCCGAAAACACATGGCCGCTGCAAGGAAGCTGGAAAATATCTGCAAGGCATTTCCGAGCAGGGAACCCATCGAGGATGTGCCGAGAAACACCACAGACAACACATGGAGGGCTACTACGCAGAGGGCCACCACGGCCAGGGACCGGGAAAAGGGGCGAAAAGTCAAAAGACAGTCCTAGTACTATGCCGGTTACCAGTCTAGGCGAGTTCCAATTTGGGAAGGGCTTCGATCGTTCTGCCTGTGCCCGGTTGGTCATCGCCGGCTTTGGACGCTTTGGACAAGTCTCGCTAGCCAGCCGGGCCAGCCCGCCACTGGGCGCAAATTGAGGGCGCAGCGCCGGCATCTCATGCGGCACCGCTTCGCTGATTTCTTCAGCCTACCTGTCCTGGAGTCTGCGCAAGTCCGCTCGGAATCCTCAGCGGCCCTCGAAGGGATAACGATCCAGCGATTGCACCGCCGCGGCCACGCGGCGTCGTAGCGCGATCGTGTCCACGGCGGGCCGCTTGCCGAATCGCTTCAGCACGGCCATTTGTGTCGTCAGCATGTCGCCTTCGTGGACGGCGGCAATGGCGCGCTTTGCTTCGTGATCCACGCGCTCGGCAGCGTCCGCGATGAAGACGCGCGCGGCATCAATCATCGCCGAAGAGGCGGCTTCGCCCTTGCTTGCGGCGGCCTTCTGCGCACGGAGCAGGGTCGATTCCATCGCGTAAATCTCCATCACGATGTTGGCCAGCGCGCCAATCAGTTCCTGCTCATCCGCCAGCTTTTCGCGGAATTTCTGCACTGCTCCGCCGGCCGCCTGCAGGAACATCTTTTTGGAGTTGGCGATCGTGCGCGCTTCTTCGGCAAGCACGCCTTCCGGCGCTTCCTCGAACGACGGCCCGGAGAGAATTTCGTCCGCCAGCTTCATCGCCGCCGGGATCAGCCCAAGTTGCCCGCCCATGGCTCTCTTCATCAGCATCTGGATGATCAGCATGCGGTTGATTTCGTTGGTGCCCTCAAAAATGCGGTTGACGCGCGAATCGCGGTACGCGCGGCAAACCGGATAGTCTTCGTGGAAGCCGTACCCGCCGAAAATCTGGACACCCTCGTCCACCACGAAGTCCAGCATTTCGCTGCCGTACACCTTGGAGATGGAGCTTTCGATGGCGTATTCCTCAAGCACCTTCATCGTGTTCTGTGCCTTCTCGCCCGAACCTGAAGCGGCATGCATCGCCGCTTCGATATTGCCCGCGGTGCGATAGATCATCGATTCGACGGCGAAAATCTGGATCGCCATCTCGGCCAGCTTTTCCCGCATCAATCCAAACTCGCCGATCTGTTTGCCGAACGCCTTGCGCTCCTTCGAATATTTCGAAGCCGTCATCAGCACGTACTTCGAGCCGCCCACACCCGAAGCGCCCAGCGTAAACCGCCCCGCGTTCAACACATTGAACGCGACGATGTGCCCGCGGCCGATTTCGTGCAGCACGTTTTCCTTTGGCACCATGCAGTTTTCCAGGAAGATCGGCGTCGTCGAGCTGCCGTGAATCCCCATCTTGTGCTCTTCGTTGCCGGGTTTGCAGCCGGGGAATTTGCGCTCCACGATGAACGCGGTGAACTTTTCGCCGTCCACCTTTGCAAACACTATGTAAAGATCCGCGAAGCCACCGTTGGTGATCCACATCTTCTGCCCGTTCAGGATGTAGTGCGTGCCTTCCTTGTTCAGTTCCGCGCGCGTCAGCGAATTTTGCGCGTCGCTTCCGGCCTGCGGCTCCGAAAGGCAATACGCCCCGATCATTTCGCCGCTGGCCAGCTTGGGAAGGTATTTTTTCTTCTGCTCCTCCGTCCCGAAATAAACGATGGGCAGCGTGCCGATGCCGGCGTGCGCACCGTGGGTGACGGCGAATCCGCCGTAAATGGAAATTTTCTCCGTAAGTACAGTGGTAGCAATCTTGTCGAGACCTGCGCCGCCGTATTCCTCCGGTGTGCCGCCGCTCATCAGACCAAGCTCCGCGGCTTTTCGTACAAGTCCCGCCATCAGTCCCGGCTTCTTGTTCTCCAGGTCCTTGGCCAGCGGCAGGACCTCCTTGATCACAAATTCTTCGGCCGTCTGCCCGATCAGCTTCTGATCGTCCGAAAGATCCGCCGGCGTGAAGATGTCCGCGGGCGCGGTAGATTCCAGCAGAAAGCTGCCGCCCTTGGCTGCGGGTTTGTTCAGAACGGAGGTGGCCATTGGTGATGCTCCTTGCCGGCGCGGGGCCGCTTGCAAATTCAAACAACCGTTTGAAAATCTCAGACAAGAAATTTTACCCATAGCACCGTGATTTTCGCAATAGTCCTTTCATCTGGTCGAGAGGATTTGGCTGGAGCTCCTCCCCTCGGACGGCCTGCTTCATAAGACAAGAAAGTGGGCGACGCCCAAGGGCTCCTTGTGGCAGACTGCGGGCTCCGCGCGAATCTGGTTCGATCAAGAGGAGGAACCATGGGACGCCCCGTCGTGCATTTCGAAATCGGCTGCCGCAATTTACAGAAGACGCAGGAGTTTTACTCCCAGATGTTCGATTGGAAGCTGCAGTCCATGGGCCCGGCGGCGATGATTGCGGCCGAAACCGGCGGCATCGGTGGTCACATGACCGCGCTGGGCCACGAACCGCATCACTACACAATTTTCTATGTGGAGGTTGACGACGTTGCCGCATATCTGAAAAAGGCGGAGGCGCTTGGCGGCAAAACCCTCGTCCCACCGGTGAAGATTCCAACCGGCACCTTTGCCTGGCTGCAGGATCTCGAGGGCAACACCGTCGGCTTGTGGAAGGCGGGTAACTAGGAGGCGGATTCCGATTGTTGAAGATATTGATTGAGTTCCACGCTCTTGGGCCAGGGATCTCGCCTGTACTATTGTATATCTACAAATTGATATACTATATAGATATCATCGGAGTGCAGACCCGGGTGCCCCATGTGCCGGTTTTGCACATGGGGTTCTTCCATGCCGACCCGCCTAAAACGCTACTGCGGTTTCGGCCACCTGCACTTTCTTACTTTTAGCTGCTATCAGCGTCGCCCGCTACTAGACACCCCCGCTGCGAGAAATTTTTCCCTCTCTTCCTTGAACGAAATTCGAAATCGCTATCATTTTGAGTTGCGTGGCTACGTGGTGATGCCGGAGCACGTACACCTGCTCTTGAGCGAGCCAAGCGAACATACCCTTTCTATTGCTTTGAAAGCCTTAAAACAGAGAATTTCTCGCGATTTTCGAGGGGGAATACCGGAGTCAAATCAGCACTCTCTGCCCGCATTGCTGCGAACGCTTGCAATTAACCTTCCACGATTCTGGGAGCCGCGATTCTACGACTTCAATATCTACACTCAAGAAAAATTTAAGGAAAAACTGATTTACATGCACGCCAATCCGGTGAAACGAGGATTGGTGGATCATCCGGCGGCCTGGATTTGGAGCAGTTATCTTTTTTATCCACTTGGAAAGGAGGGGATTATTTCGATCGATCAGGCGAGTTAATCGCGTTTAGAAGAATTTGGCGTTCGGCAAGAACCCCAGGTGCAAACCCGGCACCTGGGGCACCCGGGTTCGGATGCGGTCGAATTGGCCGCGTGCGCAGCCGGATCAGACGCGTTCGAAGATGCCCGCGGCGCCCATGCCGCCGCCGATGCACATCGTCACCATTCCATACCGCGCGTTGCGGCGCTCGAGTTCGCGCACCAGAGAGGTGGTGAGCTTTGCGCCGGTACATCCCAGCGGGTGGCCCAGCGCAATCGCTCCGCCATTCGGATTTACCCGCGCAGGATCAAGATTCGCCTGCTGAATCACGGCCAGCGACTGCGCTGCGAACGCTTCATTCAATTCGATCACCGCCACGTCGCCAAGCGACAATCCCGCCAGCTTCAGCGCCTTCGGAATCGCATACACCGGGCCGATGCCAAACTCCTCGGGCGGGCAGCCCGCGGTGGCATAAGAAATAAAGCGTACCTGCGGCTTAAGCCCAAGTTGTCCAGCCTTGGCGTCACTCATGATCACAACCGCGGCGGCGCCATCGCTCATCGGCGAGCTGTTTCCCGCGGTCACTGTGCCTTTCACATGAAACGCCGGCTTAAGCCCCTCAAGCACTTCCATCGAAGTATCCGGGCGCGGCAGTTCGTCTTTGTCGAAAGAAAAAGTTTGCGTAGCGGTTTTCGCCGGCCCTTTGCTCTTTGCCCCGTTGCCATTCGGCAGGGAAGTGATTTTCACCTCAACCGCCACGGTTTCATCCTTGAACTTGTCCGCCGTGAGCGCCACCACCGCTTTCTTGTGCGAATCCACGGCAAACTGATCTGCGTGCTCGCGCGAAATGCCGAATTTCCGCGCGATGTTTTCCGTCCCCAGCCCCATATTGATGTACGTGTCCGGATAATGATCCACCAGCCAGGGATTGGGCGAAATTTTGTTCCCCCCCATCGGCACCAGCGACATCGATTCCGTACCACCGGCAATGATCACCTGCGCCCCGCCGCCGCGGATGCGTTCCGCGCCCAGGGCAATGGCCTGCAGCCCGCTGGAGCAGAAGCGATTCACGGTCATTGCCGAAGTTTCCACGGGAAGCCCCGCGCGCAACGCGGCGATGCGCGCCACGTTCATGCCCTGTTCGCCCTCCGGCATCGCGCAGCCCAGAATCACGTCGTCAATTTCCTTGGGATCCAGCCCCGGCACGCGCGCTAGCGCTTCCTTAATCACCAGCGCGGCCAAATCGTCCGGCCGCGTAGTGCGCAGCGAGCCCTTGAATCCGCGTCCCACGGGAGTTCGAACAGAAGAAACAATTACGGCGTCAGCCATGGCAAACCTCTTTCCTGCTCAATTCTCCCGATTGTCGGCCCCTGCGCCCCAAAAAGCAAATCGGCAAAAAAAACAGGCGCGGATTCCCGCGCCTGTTTGATGAAGAACTGAGCCGTGAAGTTATCCGCTAGAACTGCAACCGCAGCCCGAACTGTACCACCCGCGGTCCCCCGCCGCCCAGCCCCGGATTCCCCTGCGCCACGTCCGGCGTCTGGGTGATCAGACCGGCGGAGATTGACCCCGGGCTGACAACGTTGGTCGGCAGCGCAAAATTCGGATGGTTGAAGATGTTGAAAAATTCCGAGCGGAACTGTAGTTGCAACCGCTCGTGCAACTGGAAATTCTTGCTAAAAGAGAAGTCATAGTCCCAGAAACCCGGACCAAAAATTTCATCGCGGCCCAGATTACCGAAGTACCCATTCGGATCGTCCGCGGTGATCGCCGGATAGGCGAACGCATTCGGGTTCAGGTATCCGGTGGTTGGCGTCCAGTGCGGCAGAATCGGATTCACCCCCGGAACGATATCCGGGCGCTCGACGAAATTGAAGTTCACGCCAGGTGCGTCGGTAATAATGTTGATTGGCCGGCCCGATTGCACGGTGATGATGGAATTCAGCTGCCAGCCTGCGGCAAGAACGTGCGGCAGAAAGTGCGCTTCGGGCACCGCGTAATTGACCGCGGTGGTCCACCGATGCCGCGTGTCGAATGTGGATGGCCCTTTTTCCGCCGGCAAGTTGGTCGAGTCTTGCGGAAACGCGGCATTGGCAAAATTGAAATTGATGCCGTCGGACGCGCCGTCCAGCGATTTCGACCATGTATATGTCGAAAAGCCGGAGAAGCCGTGAAACTGTTGTAACCGCACGGTGGTCTGCAAACCGTTGTAAGTGGAGTTAGCGCCACCGGAAAAAACATCGACCGCCGCATACTGCGGGAACGCCGGATTGTTGATTCCGGTATCGCGGCCCTGGTTGGCGTCGTAAAGACGCGTCAGTTTCGTGCCCTTGCTGCCGACGTAGCCAATTTCGATTGCTACAGCGTGGCTGATCTCCTGCTGGATGTTCAGGTTCCAGCTCTGCACATACGGCGTGCGCAGATTGTGGTCGGTGATGAAAATGGATTGCGGCGTACCCGCAGGTACGGGCATAAAGACCGGGTTCGCCGGGTTCGTGGACGTGCCGTTCCATACAGTGGGGTCAAAGGTTAGCGCGCCAACAAAGAATGGGCTGCCCGAGAGAGAAGGAACCGGGTTGGTGGCGATGCCAGCCGAGGTGGTGAAGTTGGCGATCAGATTATTCTGCGGCGTGTAGTCGTAATAGAAACCGTACCCCGCGCGAACCACCGTATTGCGGCGTGGGTTCCAGGAGATCCCTAGCCGCGGCGCAAAGTTGTTCAAATCGTGGTTATACACGTTCGCCAGGGTAGGCGATCCGACCTGCACAAGATTATTGCTCGCATCAAAATTCGAGAGCAGGTTGTGTTTTTCGCCCAACGGCCCGATGTACTCCCAGCGCAGTCCCATGGTGACGGTCAGTTTGGGACGCAGCCGGAATTCATCTTGGCCAAAGAAGCCGAAATTATTGTTGAAGGTAAAGCGCTGCGTGTTGCCGGAATTTCCCAGCGCAAAGATGTTGCCGATATAAAAATTCGCAAGTTCATTGACGATGGAATCCGCTGAAAGCACGGGGCAATTATTGTTGTCGATGAAGACGCACTTATTTACTTGCAGCAAGCCGCGCTCAAGGTTGTCGTTGAAGCTCTGCACGTCGTAACGGTGATACTCGCCGCCAAATTTGATCGTGTGATGGCCGTGGATCCAGGTGTAATTGTCCAGAATCTGAAATGTTTCGCTCAAGCGTCCACGTGGCACGCTGAAGCCGGTCGCCCCTAGGTTCTCCAGGTCGCCGTTGAAATCAATTTCCGGTAAACCGACGTGGCCTGTGCCTATATCCAACCCCAGCGCCGTTGGATCAATGAAGTTCGGATTCCCCGGCGTCGCATCCGCAGAGTTAAAGCCGGTGCGGAAGCGTGAATAACCGAAGCGAACCTCGTTGTATTTTGTCGGGGAGAAAGTGGTCAGCCAGTTCAGGGAAATCACTTGCACGCGCGTCGGGGAAATTTGCGCAAAATTTGCCAAGCGGGAACCGCTCCCGAATCCGCCGAGGGATCCCAGCGGGAAAACCTGATCGCTCTGCCCAAAAGCATAGCGGCCGCTCAACGAATTGTTCTCGTTAATCTTGAAATCCACTTTGCCGATCAGGTTGTTGCTGTCGTTCTTGTCTCGCACCGAATACGCCAGTGAGTTCGAGTCGCTGGTGGGAAACAGGTCGGTAATTTTGATGAGCGCCGGGTTGACGTTCGGCACCGTCTGAACAGGGTTGTTTACGGCGAGAGCCTGCGCGGCAGTAATCTGTGCGGCGGAAGGCACCTTCAAAGTAAAGTCCGAGCCCACGCGCTCGCGCTGCCCCTCATACGCAAAGAAAAAGAAAGCGCGATCTTTAATGACCGGGCCGCCAAGGGAACCACCGAAATTATTGTTATTAAACCGCGATTGGGGATTCGGCGTACCGCCACTCTGGAGTTTGGTATTGAAATAATTGCGCGCGTCGAACGCGGAGTTCCGGTTGTACTCGTAGAGCGAACCGTGTAACACATTCGTTCCCGACCGCGTTATGATATTCACAACCGAGCCGGAGTTGCGCCCGTACTCGGAGCCGAATTGCGACTGGATGCTGAACTCCTGAATCGCATCCAGCGGCAGCAAAGTTGCCGGCGCGCCCGTAATGCCCACCTGGTTCAAAGCCGAGTTGTTGAAAAACGGATCGTTGTTGTCCGTGCCGTCGAGATTGTAATTGTTCGAACGATCGCGATTGCCGTTGATGTTAAACTGCCCAAATCCCTTCTCGCTGCCCGCCACGCCTGAGCCTTCCACCGTGACGCCTGGAGTGAGCGCAACAAGCTTCCCAAAGTCGCGGCCATTCAGCGGCAACTCCTGCACCAGTTGCCGGTCCACCACCTGCGATAGCGTGGTGCTCGAAGTCTCAACCAGTGGCACTGTTTCGACCACCGTCACCGTATCCTGTCGATCTTTCACCTGGCTCAGCTTCACGCCGATAATAGTTTCCGCGCCTACTTCCACACGAACGCGCGAAACTCGAGCCTCTTGCAACCCCGGCGCGACCGCGGAAACTTCGTACTCTCCCGCAGGCAACTCCAGAAACCGGTACTCGCCTTCCGCGTCGGCGGTGACCTCGCGCGTCTCGCTGGTGCCCAGATTCCGCGCGATCACTTTCGCTCCAGCAACTGGCAGTCCGTGCGCATCCGTGATTTCCCCGCGAATCCCGCCGCGGAAAGATTGCGCCGCCACATTCCAAAAGTTTTCATTCACAATGAGCACAAACAAAAACACCACTCCCAACCGCAACCCAAAAGAAACTGCGCTCCGTAAGTTCATGACCTGTTCCTTTATCCTTTGGGATCCACCATTCGATTGATGGAATCCATGCACGAGTGGAAGCCCGTGCAGCCTGCACTGACCCATGGTAATTATTCCGCCGGCGGAAGGATTCAGCCGGCCTCACCCATGCGGCGACACCACCGCGACCCTCTACATCGCCTGGTTAGACGGACACACCCTGCCAG
>Ga0210406_10001304_pt1 | contig 30985 bp, 30 predicted proteins | sample IncBWC30MmetaG_FD_155454 | JGI IMG/M metagenome (GOLD analysis project Ga0210406, IMG submission 155454) | Forest soil microbial communities from Barre Woods Harvard Forest LTER site, Petersham, Massachusetts, United States - Inc-BW-C-30-M | ecosystem: Environmental > Terrestrial > Soil >... | reverse complement strand
CGGCGCTGTGCCGGGCTCGAACTGCGAGAGGTCGGTGATGCGGTAGGACAAGGCTTCGTTCACCGGAGTGAAAAGGGAATCGACGCCCGCTTTCCAGTCGTGATGGCCGGCATGGCCGGCAACGTCGGCGCGCACGTAACCCTCGCGGTAGCCGCGGTCCTGTGAGACGACGATGGGAGTGGCCAAATCATTGGAGCGCAGGATGAAACTCGCGTCGCGCACGCTTGCGGAAAAGCCCCACAGCAAATCTGCCGAACTGATGTGCTGATAATAAATTTGTCCGCTGGTCTCGCTGTTGCCCACGTCCTGGCGCTGACCAGCGGTCTGCTGCACCAACTCATTGGGAACCGAGTAGCGCGTGTCACTGCGCGCAATCGTGAGTCGCAAGCGGTCGCGTTCTGAGAAATCACGCTCGTACGCGGCGGAAAATCCGCTGCCATTTCCCCAGTTGGTGAAATTCTGCAGAACCGGAGGGTCGAGATAGCGGTCGCTATGAAATCCGCGGCCGCTGAATTCCATGTGATTTTTGCCGGCGGTGTAGCCGATTTCCGCCGCGCCACTCAGCGAATCGAAGCTGCCGCCTCCGGCTTCAAATCGGCCGTGCCATCCCTCGGGTGGATTCTTTTCCGTGGTCAATTCGATCACGCCGCCCAGTTTGCGCCCGTACTCCGCGGCGAATCCCGCCGTCATTACGCGCATTGATTCCACATCACCGGAATCGAAAGGCGCCGCGAACGCCGGAGAACGGTTTTGCGTCAAGGGCACTCCGTCCAAAACGTATTGAACCTGGTACTCGGAGCCGCGTGGGTGCAGGACGCCATTGGCTTCATAGAGCCAGCCGGGTTGGTCGTTGACGGCGTCAGAAAGATCGCGGCCATCTTGGGCGGCGACATGTTCGCGGAGTGTTTCCGCGCCCATGGAGTAAATCGTTCCATTTTCGGAAGGATCGAGAAGTGTGGCAGCGTCGGTCACTTCGATTTTCGTGTTTACTGCGGCCACGCCGAGGACTACCGCGGCCCGCACCGGCACTTCGCTGCGAATTTCGACCAGTCCGGTCCAAGGCGCGAATCCCTGTGCGGTTACAGTCAACCGGTATGCACCAAAAGCAAGTTCAGCCGCCAGATATTTTCCGTCTGCGGGGATGGCAAAATCCTTTCGCACCCGATTCGATTCGCTGACCAGCTCTCCCACGGCGGCAACACTCTGTCCTTGCGGATCGCGGACTTCGATCTGGATCTCGCCGCGGCCGCGCTGGGCGATTGCAGGCGCCCTGAAAACCATCAGTTGGGCAAGCGCCAGGAGCACCCGCGCAAAACAACGCCACTTCAAAGTAGAAAATTTCGAATCTCGAGCGATCCATCGCATTGACTCTCAAAGTTAGCATACGCCAGCCGGGCTTCGGCTCAGCCAATGCGAAGTTTCGAACAATCAATCCATGACAAAAAATTGACAAGAAAAACAACAGGCAACGCTCTTGCCGGGGCTGGTTCAATCGCTCACAATGACAAGGCTCCGATGCGGGCGCACATCCTAATGTTCAATGGCCTGAATTCTGCTTTGCTGCGATTCTCCGGAGTCGCATTCGGTTCACGGATTGTTCCATCGGAAGAAGTGGACGCGGCGTTCGGCATGCCCAAGGGAAAACTGCGGCACCGCGCGGGAATACTGTCGTTGGCCTACGCAGCTGCCGGCGAATCGGAAGTGACGCTTGCCGCCGCAGCCGCCAGCGAAAGCCTGCGAAACGCGCGAATCGCGCCAGAAAAACTAAATTGGATCATTGCATCGAGCGAAACGCATCACGCCATTCCATCGCTTGCGGCACAACTGCATGCTGCAATCGGCGCGCGCGAAACTTGCGGGGCGCTCGATGTTGGCGGAGCGTGCCTTGGCTTAGTGCACGCGCTGGTGGTGGCGAAGTCGTTTGTGGAATCCGGGCAGGCGGGCACAGTGCTGGTGGCGACGGCGGACGTGCACTCGCGCACCCTCACGCCGGGTCGTGTGGCGGGCGAGTTTGGCGGCCTATTTGGCGATGGCGCTGCTGCGTTTCTGGTGCAACGACAAGACAGCGGGACGACAGGAGAGTCCTTTAGGCTGCGGGATTTCTTTTTTGGTTGCGCTTCACAACTGCGGTCGGCAATTCAGGTTTCGGCCGAGCCGGGCGATCGGTTAAAAGTGGTTTTTGACGGCGATGCGCTTTCGCGTGCGGCGACGGCACGCCTCGATCAATGCATTCGTGAACTTGAGTTCCGGAGCGGCATCGCACGAGGCGAGGCGGCCGCGTTCGCTACGCATCAGCCCAATCCGCGGCTGGTGGCTCTGCTGGCAAAGAAAAGTGGAGTTGCACTGGAACGATTTCCCATGGTCGCCGACACGCGCGGCAATCTGGGTTCGACCACTTGCGCGGCGGCGTTGCACTTTGCGCTGCAAGCTTCGCTGGCAGTGGCGCGGTTGCCGCGTCCGATATTCGTGGCTTCTTTGGGGCCGGGATTGCTTTTTGGCGGAGGGTGGTTGGCGCCAGCCTCGCTGCCGGACGCAGGGACTTAGACGCCAGGGCGTTTTGTTGCTCTCGGCATCCAGAATCTGGCCAGGAGCTATGGGACACTTCGCTCGAGCCAACCTGCTTTAGCTGACGCGATCCGGTGAGAGTTCCCAATCTGGAATTCTGCTTTTCCAAGCGCTTCCTGATTCGAAACCCGGGGGTCTCAGCACCCGGTTCTTTACTTCACCGCTTCTTTAGGTCATTACTTCTGTCGGTCTTTGCAAAGTGAACCCTTCGTCCATCCGTGGCGTCTTGCCTATATACAAGGAGGGCCGAGCCATTACTGCTCGCCTGAGCCGGTCCATGCAGGAGTGGGTTCTGACCGAAAGCGGAGGAGAGTTCGAGGCCGCCGGCTTGCGCCAGGAAAGGGCGCGGGCGGAGGCTCTTGCTGCGGGACAGCGCGAATGGGAATCGCTGCTGGCGGAAAACGCGCCGTTGGCTTTTCGAGTGGCTCAAGGAGTCTTGCGCAATAAGGCCGACGCTGAAGACATAGCCCAGGAAGCGCTACTTCGCGCTCACCGTCGGTTCGAAGGACTGCGTGAGCGGGCACGTTTTCGAGCCTGGTTGGTTCGAATCAGTTTTCGGATGGCGCTGGACCGTCTTCGCGCCATCAAGCGACGGCAAGCGCGCGAGGCGCAGTGGGTGCTGGAAAAGTCGCTGAACGAGGCGCAGCGGGACGACACCGCCGAGTTTCAGCGCCAGTTCGATCGCGCGATGGAGGAACTCCCGGAAAAGCAGCGCCTGGCGCTCTTTCTGGCGGCCATCGAAGGACACACGCTCGAAGAGGTTGCGCTGTTACTTGCTGTTCCAATCGGGACTGTCAAGTCCCGGCTGTTTTTTGCCAGAAAAACTCTCGCGGAGAAACTACGATGTTTTGTGCATCCTACCGCCAGCCGCTGATGGACTCCGTTGCAGCAGGCGAACCGTTGAGCGGAGACTCTGCGAAGCATCTTGCGGGTTGCGACGTTTGCTCTGCGGCGTTCGCCAAAGAACAAGCACTGTACGTTGCGATCGATTACTCGCTGGTCGTTGCTGCCAACGCTCCCGTTCCGGAGTCGCTGCTGCCGCGCGTGCAGGCGCAAATTGCCGCGCGTTCGGACAAGGCGTTTTGGCGCAGTCCAATTCTGGGGTTTGCAACGTTGGTTCTGGTGGCTGGCATGGCCGCCCTTTGGCCTGTATCGCATTGGCGCTCAGAACGGAGTTTCTCGGGTCCGGAGGACCATCAAGCCGTTGCGACCAAAAACCATGAAGCTACCGGTTCGCCCGTCCAGCCTGCGCCGCATGTGAAGCGATACGCTCCGAGGTCAAAGCCAGCAAGCGCTGTCCTCAGTCGCGGCAAAGTTCGTGCCGGCACGGAAGTGCTCATATCGCTGGAAGAACAAGCAGGGCTGGAACGTTATGCCGCCGATCTGCGCGGAAAAGCGCTCTTAAATGGCGCTCGCGCCGCTTCGGTCACAAACGATACGGCGTTCACAATCGAGCCGTTGCAGATCGCCGCGATGGACCAGCAGCAACTGACAATTGAGCCTCTTCAAAGCGATGAGTACAACTGAATTTTTGCGCTTGTTCTCGGAAGTCCACAAAAGGAGCCGTCTGATGGAAAAGAAAGTTGGCATTTTTCTTGCACTACTGGCGTTTACGACGTTCGCGGCGGCACAGGAAAGCCCGAAGAACAGCGCGGGACCGAAACCCGACGACCGCACGCCCGCAGTGACGCCTCTCCGGGTACAGGTGGTATTCACCGAATATGACGGCGAAAAAAAGCTTTCCAGTCTGCCCTATTCGTTCACGGTAAATGCTGACGACCGCCGGGCGCGTCCCGGGTCGCAAATCCGCAACGGAGCGCGAATTCCGATATCGACCGGCAAAGATCAATTCACATACCTCGACATCGGAACCAACCTTGACTGCTCGGCAACTCTGCAGGAGGACGGCCGTTACAAACTGCAAATGGCGCTGGAGCGAAGCTCCATCTCGCCTGAGAGCGCGTCTGGAAGTGCAAACCCTATCGTCCGCCAGTTCAGGGCCGACATGAATCCGGTCTTAAAAGACGGCCAGTCGCTCGAGAGCGTCGTCTCAACCGATCCCTTGAATGGACACGTATATCGCGTCAGCGTGACGCTGAATGTCGCTAAATAGCGCGGTTTATTTTTGGCAACGGTTACTTACGTGTACGAGAAAACCGTTTCTAGTGCGTCTTTCAGATTGCCACTCGCGAAGGAATATCCTTCGCGGGTCAACTTCTGCGGAACAGCGCGCTGGCTTGAAAGGAGAAGTGCATCGGCCATTTCCCCCATCGCCAGGCGCAGCGCGACTGCCGGTGCAGGAAAAATCGCGGGACGGTGCATGGCTTTAGCCAGCTCTTTTACGAAGTCGGCATTTCTCGCCGGCTCGGGCGCCACGACGTTGATTGGGCCGCGTAGTTCTCTTTTTATCAGCGACAGACGGAGAATTGCCACGACATCTTCCAGCGTGGCCCACGACATCCACTGTTTTCCGTCGCCAATGCGGCCACCGACACCAAACTTAAACGGCAGCATCATTTCTGGAAGTGCGCCGCCTTCACTTGCCAAGATAATTCCAAACCGCGCCAGGACGACTCGTGTGCCGAATTGCTCCGCCTGCAGTGCTTCTGTTTCCCAGTCTTTCGTCAAGTTGCCCAAAAAATCGTTTCCGGGCGCACTGTCCTCGGTCAGAATTTCGTCGCCCCGGTTGCCGTAAAACCCGACCGCGGAGGCGCTTACCAGCACGTCAGGTTTGGCGTTCATTTTCCCGAGTGCTGCTATCAGGGCGCGGGTGGAATCGACGCGGCTGGTACGCAAGATTTTTTTGCGTGCGTCCGTCCAGCGGCCGGCCACGATGGAGGCTCCGCCCAGATTCACCACCGCTTCCGCGCCGACAGCAGCGCCGCCAAGGTCGCCCGTTTCCGGATCCCAGGCCACATCAAATGTTCCGACGGTTCCGCCAGTTTTCTTGGTGGCCGATCGCACCAACCGGCAAACGGTGTGCCCTTCGCGCGCTAAAGCCGCCACCAGTGCCGTTCCCACCAGTCCTGTCGCACCCGTCACCAGAATCTTCATTTGACCCTCGCAAAACCGCGATTGCTTGCAGTGCTTGAAACCGCTGATTGTCGGCGATGCTCGGGCGCGATGAGCACGGATTGAACGCTACGAAATCGCCGGGCAACGGTCAAGGCGGAGGACACTTGACGGGCTCAATTCAGGTAAAATGGCGTAGAGCCTCTATGTTCGTAAAGGTCCTCTATTTCGGCCGCCTCAAAGAGATCACCGGCTCTTCGGAAGAGTCGGTGGAAGTCCGTGACGGCGAGCGCATTGAAGAACTTTTTGCACGTTGTTCGTCATCTCGTCCGGAGCTTCGCAAGTTTCGCTCGTCGTTGGTGGCCGCGCGCAATCGCGAATTGGCGGCGTGGGATGCCACGCTTTCAGGCGGAGACGAAGTGGGCTTTCTTCCACCGGTCAGCGGCGGCTAACGACAAATGACCGCATCTCATTCGCCAGATCGCATCGAACTCACCCGCGAAATCATTCCCGACGCCGCTATCGCCCGCGAGGTTCGTGCCGACGAAGACGGCGCTGTCGCCACCTTCGATGGTTGTGTGCGCAACCATTCGCACGGGCGATCCACGCTTTATCTGGAGTATGAAGCCTACGAATCCATGGCCCTCGCCAAGATGCGGGAAATCGCGGAATCCGTTCACGATCGTTTCGCGATCAACCGTGTCGCTATCATCCACAGGCTGGGGCGCCTGGAAATAGGCGAAACCAGTGTTTTCATCGCGGTCAGCGCCGCGCATCGAGCTGCGGCCTTCGACGCTTGCCGGTATGCCATCGATACCTTGAAGAAAACGGTGCCGATCTGGAAGAAGGAGTTCTTCGCCGACGGCGCAGTGTGGGCCGATGGGGAGATTCCGCCGTCACCCGCGGCTGCGGAGACACCTGCTGCAAAACCCGCATCCAACTAACTCGATGCCAATTTCTCGTTCCCGCCCAACGATGCAGGCTAGCTGGAATCTTGCTGGCGTCGTCGTCTTTGCCGCGGCGACAGTCGCGCTATGTGCTAACCCGCCTGTGCAGCAATCGTCTGAGCCACGTGGTTTTGCCGTTCAGCAGGAAAATCCCAATCGGCCGCCTTGGGCGCAGAAAAATAAATCCTCGGACGCGGCCGCGAAACCCGCGACGAAACCAGATGACACCGAGCCGACCCAGGATCGCGGCAAAATTAAGGTGAATGTGAACCTGGTCAATGTTCTGGTCAGCGTGCTGGACGAGCACAATCGCCCCGCGCCCGACCTGCCGCTCGAAGCTTTCCAAGTTTTCGATGAAGACAACCCGCAGACCATCGCTGTCTTCGAAAAAGAGACCGAGCAGCCGCTGGATCTGGCGCTGATGGTCGATGCCAGCCTGAGCGCGCAGCTGAGCATGCCCGCGCAACGCGACGCGGCCACGCATTTCATCCAGCAGGTGCTGCGCAAGGGCGATCACCTGGCGGTGTATTCCGTTGACGAGAATGTGACGCAGCTCGCCGCTTTCTCTGACAACGTGGGCCATCTGCAAGAAGTGGTGCGGCACATTCCGGCGGGCGCGGGTACCTCCATTTACGATGCAGTGCTGCTTGGTGCGCGTGCACTGTCGCGCCAGGGAGCGGATCGCCGCCGCGTCATTATTCTGGTGACCGACGGTGGCGAAACCACCAGCCATTCCGATTTCGAGTCCGCACGCCGCGAAGCCGTACGCACCAACACGCTGCTCTACACCGTGGTGATTCGAACCATGAAAAGCGAGAGCGGGCGAAACACCGCGGGCGAACATGCACTGGAGACCATCACGGATACGACCGGCGGCGCGGTCTTCTATCCCGACTCGTCCGCGGAGCTCGATTCGATCTTCGACCGCATCAATAAAGAACTGCGCACGCAGTACCGGCTCGGCTACTATCCCAATCCGCGCGGCCCTGCCGACACTTACCGGCGCATCGAGGTGACGGTGACCCCGCCTGCGGCAGCTCCCGTTGATGCTACCGAGCCGGGTTCGGCGAAAACGGACGCTTCGAAGGCGGAATCCGCCTATGCCGTGCGGCACCGCAAGTCGTATTACACCGGCGCGCCCTGAGAAAGTGCCTGCTGCGGTTTGGCGGCTGCGGCACAATCGCCAGCGCCACTGTAAGGATCATTCCAGGCGCTAGTCCTCACGCCCGCAAAGTTATCGAGCGTTGAGCAAATTTTCGTCCGCGATCGCTTGTCGTGCGCCAGATGTGGTGCATCGCGCCTACACCACGCAACAGCAAAACCGATACACTAGAAATATGCCAAACAGTTCTGCGAAAACGACCCCCAGGTATTTTCTCGAAGCTGCGATCGAAACAGCTCTCGAAGCCGGCAAAATTCTGCGCGAAGAATATGCATTGCCCCCGGACATTCGCTACAAAGGCGACGTTGACCTGGTAACCCAGGCCGACAAGCGCAGCGAAACGGCAATCGTTACGCGACTTTCCAGACTATTCCCGGAACACACCATCGCTGCCGAAGAAGGCACAGGGCACGTACGCAGCTACGAATACCACTGGCACGTCGATCCACTGGACGGCACCACAAACTTCGCGCACAAGTATCCGTGCTTCGCGGTTTCGATTGCGTTGGCGCAGAACGGCACGGTTATCGCGGGCGTTGTTTACAATCCGATTTACGATGAACTTTTCGCTGCGGCGCGCGGCGAAGGCGCCACGCTCAACGGCAAAAAAATCTCAGTATCCAAAATTGAAACACTTTCCACCAGCTTGCTTTGCACCGGATTCCCCGTGCACAAGCGCCGTGCCAATCCGAACATTCATTATTATTACGACTTCACGCTGCGCTCGCACGGAGTGCGTCGCGACGGCTCCGCTGCGCTGGATCTTGCCTGCGTCGCCGCCGGACGCTTCGACGGCTTTTGGGAATTTGGGCTGCAGGCCTGGGACACGGCTGCGGGAGTCTTGCTAGTGCAGGAAGCCGGAGGCACGGTCAGCGATTTTCACGGTCATCCTTACGCGCTTGGTGGCCCGGTAATTCTTGCAACCAACGCCTTGATCCATGAAGAAATGCGCGCAACTGCCCTGGCGATTTCGCAGCGTGACCCGAGCTCCCCGTTACAAGCCCCGACGCAAGTTACCAAGCAATAGAGGTGGTAGCGAACTGCGGCCTAATTCTCCGCCTAGATTCATCACCAAAGCGAAACACGCCTCAACCTGGCAAGTCCCGCTGCGCTTTAATCCCAGGACGAGCGTGCAGCCGCTTCTGACAGGGTCAGCAGCCGGTCGGCGAACGCAGCGATCAGCCCGCGGTGCGCCAGTTTCTCACGCCACGCCAGCGGGATCGCCGATTCGCCGTAAAATGCGCCGGCAAGCTGGCCGTAGATCGCTCCTGTAGTATCGGCGTCGCCGCCGAGGTTTACGGCGAGAAGGCAACCGTCGCGGAAATCATTACCGTTATGAAAAGCCCACAACGCGGCTTCTAAGCTCTTTACCACATAGCCGCTGCCAGCAATGACCGGGGGTTCGCGATGCTTGAAGGAACCGGCCGCAATTTCTGCAATCTGCGGCAGCAGTGGATTGTCATCCCAATAACCTGGAATTGGCGAGAAGCGGTCCGACAGCAATTCTTGTTTTGAAGCTCCGTTCAGCGCCCCAACCATGAGAGCGCCCATATACCTGCACGCGTCGATTGCGGACGGAGCTCCATGAGTTGTGCGAGAGCTCTCGCCAGACTTTTCGATTGCGGTTTCCGGCAAATTAGAAAAGAAAAGTGGAATTGCGGCCAAGCGCATGAGCGAGCCGTTCCCGGCGGAATATTCGTCGCACGGTCCAGAATCAGGGCTGCGCGATGTTCTGAAGTTTGCCAGCGCCTTGCGAACCGTGTTCCCAATGTCGAAGACCGTGCCATTGCTGCTCAAGTGAGCATGGTCCGCCCAGCGAATGTAACGCTCCAGTTGATCGATGGGGTCGAAGCGCCCTGTTTCAATTAGGCTCTCGGCCAAGCAGAGGGCCATCGAAGTGTCGTCGGTCCACTCACCTGGAGCAAGGTCGAATGGGCCCCCGCCAGCCATATCGTCAATTTTCTTAAACGAGCCCGGCGCGCGGAATTCCAGAGTGGTGCCGAGCGCGTCGCCGGTCGCGAGGCCGAGTAAGGCTCCACGATATCTGTCTGCAGGCTCCATGATTATTCAATGGAAAGAAGCGCGCTCTCATAAATACGCATCTCTCGAAAGTATTTTGGCTCGACTTCCGGCAGGACTTCGCCAGCCAGGTCCTACTTCGCGCCCCACTCTTTGTACAGCTTGAGAATCGTAGGGCCGATCGAAAGACTCCAGGCAAAGATTGTCACGTCTTTGTACTTGTCAGGCACGACGTATTGATCGGCGGCATCCTCCGCGGGCACGCCGGACTTGTACATTTTTTCCGCTTGCGCTGCTAGGTCATCAAAGAGATCGGCCGACAGCTGCACGGCGTCGCGCCCGGCAACCTGACCGTGGCCGGAATGAAGATGGTGTCCTTGTCGTACGACAAGAAAGTTTTCAGAGTAGAGCGCCAGCCGGAGACAGTGGCTTGCTCGTCGAAAGTCACGGGGTACAGATGATTGAACAGCAGATCGCCAGTGTAAACGACGTTTTGTTCGGGCACGCGCACCATCAGATCGGTTCCAGAGTGGCCGGGATGGGTTTCGACCAGCGCCGTCAATCCGCCAAGGTCGAGTTTGAGCGGAAGCTTGGCAGGATCAAGCAGACGATTCGGAAATGCAAGAACGCTGGAATTCGCGGCCGCGAAAATATTTCCCATGGTGGCGACCAGTTCCGACGCGTGTTTGCGTGCTGCTTCCGTCTTGGCACTTTTCACGCGGGCTTCCAGTGGCGCTAGGAATGACGCTTTGTCGACTCCCTGCAGCGCAGCATAGCTGTCAAAGATTCTTTTCGGAACTCCAGCGTGTCCCCAGAGGCCGATGCCATTGCCACCGTAAAATGAATTTCCCAACGTGTGGTCGTAATGATAGTGCGTATCGAGAGCGCCCATGATAGGCCCCTGGTTCACCGTACGCAGCGTTTCATATTGAAAGCTCGCTCCCGCTGGACTGACAAATCCTTCAAGAAGCAACGAAGCGTCTTTGCCGACCAGAAATCCGCCATTGCATAACGTTTGAAAACCCTTTGACGGGTCGGAAATCGTGGCATACAGGCCTTGGCCGACTTTGCGCACCGACGCGAATCCTTTATCCACCAGCGGCGTTTGCGCGACGCGAGAATCTCTTGCCAGCGATTCAGCGAGCTTTGGCAGCGGCAGGAATTGGTGGGCCGCCAGCAGAGCAGTCCACTGAGTAGTACGTCCCAAGAAGTCGCGCCGCGAAAATTGCAGCGTGCCGGACAAGCTAGAAGAAACCATGAACCCTCCCGCGAGACGAATCTTAAAATGTGATGGCGCAGCCCGGATGCCGAATTAGGCGCAGGGCAACTTTAGTTTTCCAGAGCCTCGTGCCTCAAGCACTATACTGAATTCCGGCCCCAATTTGGCGGGCCGGTTCTCAAATACTTAGCAAAGCCCGTTTGCAAGCCAGGTTCAATGCCAGCACCAGAGATTGAGGAGAACTCTCGTGAGAAAGTTAGTGCTATGCGCTGCGGCACTGCTGTTTTGCGCCGGAATACTGCGAGCTCAGGACGAGCAGCCGGTCAATCCGGAAATGCAGCGGCAGGAGTTGGTAAATCTGGAGTTGGAAAACGCGCGAGCCATCAAGCTGCATAATCCAACCTTTTTCAAGGCTGCCTATTCGGAAGATTTTCATGGGGTGACGCGCTACGGAGAAATCGTAAATAAGCAGGGAATCATTCGCGAACTGGAAACGATGAGTTTGCAATTCGATTCGGTGGTGAGCAGCGACGCGCAGGTCAGAATGTTTCGCGACGCAGCCTACGTCCTGAGCCTCAGATCCGAAGTAGGACGTGCGGATGGAAAGAAATTTTATAACCAGTTCCGCATTTTGCGCGTTTACGTGAATACGCCGCGCGGGTGGCGCATCGTTTCGCAACTGGAGACCAAGCTAGCGACGGATGCAAACCGTTAGCGTTCAGGCCACAGTGGCTCGTGCGGCATTCACGGCAGCGCCAATCACGCCTAGATCGTCGTTGGTCGGAATCACTTCAAAGCGGCTGCCCTGCAGCGGACTCATCTTCACCATATCGTGGACCAACCGGTCGAGCGTGCTCACGTCAATCCAATTCACGTTTGGCCCGGTGAGGTAGAATGGTCCCGGGCCTTCCATGTGAATGCTGGTGGCGGTCGCGGCGGCCAGAGCACGATGGCAACGCGTGACAAATTCGACGCAACGCGTGTCGCCGGTTTTCGCGTTGGCAAAAACTTCTTCAGGCTCCAGATCGAGAAAGCGCAGCCGCATCGCGCGATATCCCAGGATGCCTTCCAGGTGGCCGCGGCCTCCGCATCCGCAGAAATCTTCCTTGGGGTCCAGCGTTACAACGGAGTGGCCACCTTCCCACGCGCCCTGGCTCCACGGAAATCGTCCGAATCCCACGCCGTTGCCTAGTGTCCATACGCGACTGAGTTTGTCCACCACGCCGCGCGTTGAGGCGATCCCGGCCGCCGTTGCGTCGGCGTCATTGTATACGCGAACCGCAACCCGCCTGCCGCTCGCCGCGAACGCGCTTTCTATCGCTTCGCGCAGATGAAAACCTTTGATCTGCTGCAGATTCGGCGATTCCTCGACCACTCCCTCGCGAATAATGCCGGGGAACCCAACTCCGACCGCTGCTAGAGACTTTTCTTTATCCGAAGATAGCAATAGCTCGGCGATTTTCGCCGCGATGTTGTCCGCAGGCATGGAAAGCAACGCTTCGCGCGGGTCTCCAGCTTCCGGAAACACCTTTACTGCGCCCGCGAGCCGGTTATTCTCCACCAGTCCGGCGGCGATGTGCTCTGCGACCAGTACTCCTGCATTCCTGCCCATAATTGTCCGCCCGTCTACATCTTCGAAAGTTTGTTCAGCCCGTTGAACGCGGCCGTCTTGTAACACTCCGCAAGCGTCGGATAGTTGAAAACCGTGTCCACGAAATATTCGACGGTGCCCTTCAACGCAAAAACCGCCTGGCCGATGTGGAGCAGTTCGGAAGCGCCTTCGCCGATGATATGCACGCCGAGGATTTCTTTTGTGTCCGGCTGAAAAATTAATTTAAGCCGGCCGGTGGTGTCGCCGCGAATCTGTCCGCGCGCAATTTCGCGGAAGTAGGCGATGCCCACTTCGTAGGCGATGCCTGCGTCAGTCAGCTGCTCTTCCGTCTTTCCGATGAAGGAGATTTCCGGAATGGTGTAAATCCCGTACGGGTAGTGCGCCGGGTCGGAGTGAATCGGCATGCCAAACGCGTTTGCGGCGGCGATGCGGCCCTGCTCCATCGACACCGAACCGAGGCTAGGAAACCCGATGACATCACCGACCGCAAAAATGTGCGGTTGCTTGGTGCGATAGTCGGCATCAACGGGAATGCGCCCGCGCGAGTCGGCATCGAGGCCGGCGGCAGCAAGATTCAATTCGTCAACGTTTCCCTGGCGGCCGACCGCGTACAAGAGCGCTTCTCCGGCGACTTTCTTCTTGCTCTTGAGGTTGGCAACCACTCCGTTGTCGGGAGTCTCTTCGACGCTTTCCACCTCTTCATTCAGGCGCAACGTCACGCGACGGTCGCGCAGGTGATAGCACAGTGCTTCGACCATTTCCGCGTCGGCAAATTCCAGCAAGCGCGGGCGCTTCTCGATCAGCGTCACGCGGACGCCCAGCGTCGCGAACATGCAGGAATACTCCACGCCGATCACGCCGCCGCCGACCACGATCATGGTTTTCGGAATGGCCGGCATTTGCAGAATCTGGTCGCTGTTGATGATGTTGCGATTGTTGAACGGAACCAACGGCGAGATGGCCGGCTTGGTGCCGGTTGCGATGATGATGTTTTCCGCCTGGTAATCCGCCTGCCCGCGCACGCCGGTAACGCGTATGCCGTTTGGACCGGTGAAGCTGGCGATTCCGCTCAGCACTTCAATCCCGTTACGCGAAAGCTGCGCGCGTGTGACGTCAATTTCGGTCTTAATGACGTGCTGCGCGCGGAATGACAGATCAGCCATGGTGATCTGTTCTTTTACGCGATAGTTCACGCCGTAGATGCTCTGGTAGTAGAAACCGGACAGATGCAGCACCGCTTCGCGCATCGTTTTGCTGGGGATCGTGCCGGTGTTGATTGCCGCGCCGCCGATCACTTCCATTTTTTCCACCAACGCGGCGCGTTTGCCGAATTTCGCCGCCTGGATGGCGGCGCGCTGGCCGGCGGGTCCCGATCCGATTACGATGATGTCGTACTTGTCCATGTTAACGCTTACGGTGGGCGCTATATCCTCGCTCGGCGGCGCAAGTATACACCAGCCGCAAGAATACACATGGGGATTCGTCCAGACTTGGAAAAACTTCTGGCTTGCAAAAATCTAATTACTCATTAGGCTAAGCGCGAGAGGTTTCGGCGACAATGGGCTCTCCTTCGGTGGAAACCAAGCTGGCACAGTTCGGCGATACGCAGCGCCGCGATCCGTGGTGGTTGGAGCTTCTTCCCGTAGTAATTTTGCTGGGCGGATTCGGCATCTACGCGACTCTGCGCGCTTTTGAAGGTGCGTATTATCACTGGGGTCCTTATCTCTCGCCTTTTTATTCGCCCTTGATCGATCCCGGACATCGTTGGTGGAAATTTTCTCCCGCCCTTTTGATTCTCGCCGGCCCGCTGGGGTTCCGTGCGACCTGCTATTACTATCGCAAGGCGTATTACCGCGCGTTTTTTCTCGATCCTCCTGCTTGCGCCGTCAGCGAGAGCGGCAAGCGCAGCTATAAAGGCGAAACCGCATTTCCCTTCATCCTGCAAAATGTTCATCGTTACTTTTTGTACTTGGCGATTATTTTCATTTTATTTTTGTGGCACGATGCCTACCAGGCGTTTTTCTTTATCGGCCGGCTCCGCGTGCAGGAGTTTGGCATCGGGCTGGGCAGCCTGATCATGCTGGCGAATGTCGTTCTGCTTACTTTGTACACGCTCTCATGCCATTCGCTGCGTCATTTGGCTGGCGGCAAACTGGATTGCTTTTCCTGCACGTCATTTGGTCCGCCGCGTCACACCGCGTGGAGCCGGCTCAGCGTTTTGAACGAACGCCACATGCTGTTTGCCTGGGCCAGCTTGATTTCTGTGGGATTCACCGACTTTTACATCCGCATGCTGGCTTCCGGAGCTTTCAAGGACATACGAATCCTGTGACCCCTCCCTACGAAACGCATGAACATGATGTTTTGATTATCGGAGCCGGCGGCGCCGGACTGCGCGCCGCGATTGAAGGGTTGGCGCAGGGCGCACGCGTCGGACTGGTCTGCAAATCACTGCTTGGCAAAGCGCATACCGTGATGGCCGAAGGCGGAATCGCGGCGGCCATGGGCAACGTAGACCGGGCCGACGATTGGCGCACTCACTTCCGGGACACCATGCGCGGCGGGAAATTTTTGAATAATTGGCGAATGGCCCAGCTTCATGCGCAGGAAGCGCCGGAGCGCGTGCGCGAACTCGAACAATGGGGCGCGCTGTTCGATCGCACCGACGACGGGCAGATTTTGCAACGCGCATTCGGCGGGCACACCTTCAAACGTCTCTGCCACGTCGGCGATCGCACCGGTCTTGAGCTGATTCGAACCCTGCAGGATCGCGGGGTGCAGCAGGGCATCGATGTTTTCATGGAATGCACGATCACTCGCCTGATCAAGGACGGTGATCGCATCGCCGGCGCCTTCGGTTACTGGCGCGAGCAGGGCCGATTCGTCACTTTCAAAGCAAAATCGATCGTCATCGCCACCGGCGGCATCGGCAAAGCCTGGAAAATTACTTCCAACTCCTGGGAATACACGGCCGACGGCATGGCCCTTGCCTACGAAGCTGGCGCCGAATTGCTCGATATGGAATTTGTGCAATTTCATCCCACGGGAATGGTTTGGCCGCCTGGCGTACAAGGAATTCTGGTGACCGAAGCCGTTCGCGGCGAAGGTGGCACGCTAAGAAACAATCGCGGCGAACGTTTCATGGAAAAGTATGACGCGAAGCGCATGGAACTCTCGACGCGCGACGTGGTGGCCCGCGCCATTTACACTGAAGTGAAAGACGGCCGGGGCTCGCTGCACGGCGGCGCGTATCTCGACATTTCGCATAAGCCCGCCGAATACGTGAAGAAAAAACTGCCCAGTATGTATCACCAGTTCAAAGAACTCGCGGACGTGGACATCACCACAGGCCCTATGGAAGTCGGCCCCACCTGCCACTACATGATGGGCGGAATTCGCGTGGATGCGGAGACCGGGCAGTCTAGCGTGCCGGGGCTTTTTGCGGCGGGTGAAGCGGCAGCAGGCCTGCACGGTTCGAACCGCCTCGGCGGAAATTCGCTTTCGGATTTGCTGGTGTTCGGAAAGCGTGCAGGAAAAGCAGCAGCAGATCATGCCAAGTCGGTGCAAAGTGGAGCTCTGGATGCGGCGCAATTACAGGATGCCGAACGTGAAATGCTCGCCCCGTTCGAACGCACCAACGGCGAATTCCCCTACGAAATTCATCGCGATCTGCAAGACTTCATGCAGAGTCTGGTTGGAATTTTCCGCACCGAAGAAGATTTGCAGAAAGCGCTCGGCGAACTGGAAAAGTTGAAACCTCGTCTCGAGCGTATGCGCGCCGACGGTTCGCGCATGTTCAATCCCGGCTGGCACCTGACGCGCGATCTGCGCTCGATGGTGCTGATTTCTGAAGCCGTCACGCGCAGCGCCTTGGCTAGACGCGAAAGCCGTGGTGCACACAGCCGTATGGACTATCCGAATTTCGACGAAACTTGGGGCAAGCAGAACAACATCATCGTAAGACGCGGCGACCAAATGACGCTCGAGCAGCGTTCTGTATCCGAAATGCCTGCCGAACTAAAAGCGATTTTAGCGGAGGACAAGTAATGCCAGACGCGACCATGGAAACCAGCGTAATGGACGAAGCGGTTCTGCGCGTGTTTCGCGGCGGCCCGGACGGCGGCCAGCCGGTGGACTACCAGGTGCCGGTTGCGCCGGGCATGGTGGTTCTCGACGCGCTGCACTCGATACAAAATCGTCAATCACCGGATTTGGCGGTGCGCTGGAATTGCAAAGCAGGAAAGTGCGGCTCATGCTCTGCCGAAGTGAACGGCCGCCCGCGTTTAACTTGCAAAACCCGCCTCGATTCTCTGCCGCTCGATCAACCGATCACCGTTTCGCCGTTGAAAGCGTTTCCGCTGATCAAAGATCTGGTCACCGACGTTTCCTGGAATTACAAAATCAACAAAAAGATTCCGGCGTTTCAGCCGCGCGCAGGCGTTGCGTGGAAAATGTACCAGCGCGATGTCGATCGCGTGCAGGAATTCCGCAAATGCATCGAGTGTTTTCTCTGCCAGGACGTCTGCCACGTGCTGCGCGATCACGCAAAACACGAAAGCTTTGGCGGGCCGCGCTTCTTCGTGCGAACCGCGTGCCTGGAAATGCATCCGCTCGATGGCATCTCGCGCAGCAAACTCCTGAAAGACGAACTTGGCCTCGGCTTGTGCAACATTACCAAATGCTGTACGGAGGTTTGCCCGGAAGAAATTCACATCACCGACAACGCCATCATCCCGCTGAAGGAACGCGTTGTGGATGAGTATTACGATCCGGTGATGATGCTGGTGCGCAAGATCCGCAGTGCGTGATTTCTTATACGCGGGGGTGCCATGAACTACCAACTAAAATCCATCTCCAAAGCAGGAATCGCCGAAGCTCTCGCCAAAGTCGAACTCTACCGCTACCTCAACGAACCCGAAGAGTCCGAATCCATCTGCCGCGATATCCTGGCAGTCGATCCGAATCAACAGTTAGCTCTGCGCTTCCTCGGTCTTTCCATCACCGATCAATTCACCGGCGGCGTTTCCGATCGCTGCCAGGAAGCCGAAGATTTGTTCGCGCGCCTGACCGACCGCTATGAACAGCACTACTACAAGGGTCTTCTGCAAGAGCGCCGCGCCAAAGCCCAGCTTCGCGCCGGACAGTTGCCGCACGCAGTCTTGCCTTTACTCGAGCGCGCCCTGCACTGTTTCGCCGAAGCCGAAAAAATCCGCCCTACAGGCAACGACGACGCCATCCTGCGCTGGAACCGCTGCGTCCGGCTGCTGCAAACTCCCTCGCTAGCCTGGGAAGAACAATTCGCTTCCTTCGAAGCCGACGACGCTCCGCCTCGTTAGGAATTGGTAGCCTCAATCATGCTCTAATGCCTGGCGCGGACAGGTGCTTGCTGGATCGCTTTTGGCAAAAAGACATTTCATTTTGTCAGCTCGCCACGAATCCGGCCGCATTTTCTGAGAAACGAGTACGAGTCCGTGCTGTACCCCTAGATATTTGCATGCTCCAGCCTAAAATCTCCGGCATGCTGCCCAAATCACGGCGCAAAAGTATGGGTGGACTTTGACCACGATAGGGCCAAAGGTTTGCTTCGCAAGCTCCCGCAAGGAATGGGCACGATGCTCGCCATTTTTGTCGAAAAGGTCGGAGCTGGCAAAGTTTTTGCGGCGAACGGCGAACAGGCTCGGCTAATCGTCGACAAAATCGAAAAGGCGGAGCAGCGAGAAAGGCCGAAGGCAAATCAACGGCCAATCTGGGTTCCGCAAGACCGCCTCCTTCGAGAACAGCGTCAGGCATCGCCGTTTGACGCTGTACTTAGCGGGTGTTAGGCTGCCGGTTCGCCACACCTCTATGCGCGCCGTTGACCTCATCCGCAAAAAACGCGATTCAGGAGAACACTCCCGCGAAGAGATCGATTTTCTGATCTCCGGCTACACGCGCGGCGAAATCCCCGATTACCAGATGTCGGCATGGCTCATGGCCACGTGGATTCGCGGCCTGAGCGGGGTCGAAATCGCAAGCCTTACCGAAGCCATGTTGCACTCCGGCGAGGTCATCACCTTCCCCGAACTCCCCGCGAAGAAAGTAGACAAACATTCGACGGGCGGAGTCGGCGACAAGACTTCGCTGATTCTCGCGCCCATCGTAGCCGCGGGCGGTCTCAAGGTGCCGATGATCAGCGGCCGCGGTCTCGGCCACACTGGCGGCACACTCGATAAACTCGAATCCATTCCCGGATTCAACACCGCGCTCTCGCTCCAGGAATTTCGCAGCGTCCTGGCAAAATGTGGCACGGCCCTCATCGGTCAAACCGCAGAAATCGCTCCTGCCGACAAAAAAATCTACGCCCTGCGCGATGTGACCTCGACCGTCGAAAATGTCGGCCTCATCTGCGCCTCCATCATGAGCAAGAAAATGGCCGAGGGGATCGACGCACTCGTTCTTGACGTCAAAACCGGCTCCGGCGCCTTCATGCAAAAAGAAGAAGACTCTGTCCGCCTTGCCGAATTGATGGTCGAAACCGCGCGGCGCATGGGCAAAAAAGCTGTCGCGCTGATCACCGACATGGACCAACCGCTCGGCCGCTTCGCAGGTCATTCGAACGAAGTCATCGAATCCATCGAAGTGCTGCGCGGCCGTGGTGCAGCCGATCTGCGCGACCTCAGCATCGAACTCTCCGCATGGATGTTTTATCTCGGCGAACGCACGAAATCCGTCGAGGAAGGTCGCACCCTTGCAGGGAAGCTAGTCGCATCGGGCGAAGCGCTCGAGAAATTCAAGCAGGGAATCGCGTTGCAAGGCGGTGACGCCGGCGTGATTGGAAATTACGAACTCCTCCCACAAGCGAAAAATCGCAAAGAAGTGAGCAGCCCTTCCGACGGCTATCTCGCCGCCACCAACTGCATGCAGTTCGGCATCGCTCTCGCCATGCTCGGTGGCGGCCGGGAAAAAAAAGAAGACAGCATCGATTTCGGCGTAGGACTCGAATTCCACAAACGCATCGGCGATCGCGTCACTGCAAACGAGACGCTGGTGACCATTCACTACAATTCCGACGCCAGGCTGGCTGACGCCATCAGCCTCATCGAAAACAGCTTTGTCTTCACCGACCAGCCAGCTCCTCCCAAAAAACTTGTGCGGCGGCTCGTCGGAGCATAGAGTTTCAGTTCTCACGGTTCTGCTTCTCGCTGTGGTTACAACATTGTTGCAATGCCGTCGTTCGTTGTAGTGCTGTCATTTGATGTAGTGCCGTCATTGCGAGCGTAGCGAGGAATCTGTGTTCTTCAGGCGAGAGCACAGCGAATAGAGATTCGTCGCTGCGCGAGGAATGGCCAATGCGAGTATGGTTTGCAGGTCCCTGCAAGGAGCGTGCATGGCACGATTTACTGGAATCCTCGGAATGTTGGTCATTCTCGCGGGGGCCTACGCCTTCTCGACCGATCGCAAAGCCATCAAACTGAAAACGGTTCTCTGGGGACTTAGCCTGCAACTTCTCCTCGGTTTTTTTGTGCTGCGTTCCGCAATCGGAACCAGGCTTTTCGCATTCCTCGGAAATGGCGCCAACAAACTCCTCAGCTTCTCCTACGTCGGCTCCGAATTCGTCTTCGGCGATCTCGGTTTTCCCAAGGAACTTTCGCGCCTGGGCTTCTCTTTCGCTTTTCAGGTTTTGCCGACAATTATTTTCATTGCCGCCTTTTTTGCAGTGCTTTACCACATTGGCCTGATGCAACTCATCATTCGTGCCGCCGCCTGGCTGATGACCCGCATCATGGGCGCCAGCGGCGCGGAATCTCTCAACGTTGCCGCGAGCATTTTCATGGGTCAGACCGAAGCGCCGCTCACCATTCGTCCGTTCATTCCCACGCTCACCAAATCCGAATTGATGGTCGTCATGACCAGCGGCATGGCGCACATTTCCGGCGGAATGATGGCGGGATACATTCAAGTCGGCGGTGCCGATCCCAAAAATCTCCTCACGGCGGTCATCATGACTGCGCCGGGCACTCTCTTAATGGCCAAAATGCTAGTGCCTGAAACCGAACAGCCCCTCACCGCCGGACGCGTCGAAATGCCGCAAATGGAAAAAGAGGCCAATCTTCTCGGCGCCATCGCGCGCGGCACCGTCGACGGCCTCGGCCTGGCGCTCAACGTCGGCGCCATGCTCATCACCTTCATTGCACTACTCGCCCTGCTCAACGCCACGATGGGCGGCATTCACAATTGGCCGCACATGGCCTGGTTTCCAGAGAGCCTGCAGACCGTCTTCGGCTGGGTATTCGCTCCGGTGGCGTGGCTGATCGGCATTCCCTGGCACGACGCGCCCAAAATTGGCAATCTTCTCGGCACACGCATGGTCATCAACGAATTCGTCGCCTTCAGCCAGCTCGGCCCGATGAAAGGCTCACTGGATCCGCGTTCTTTCATGATCGCCACTTTTGCGCTGTGCGGCTTCGCGAACTTCAGCTCCATCGGCATCCAAATCGGCGGCATCGGCGCTCTCGCGCCCAACCGCCGCAACGACCTGGCAAAGTTCGGCATTCGCGCCATGCTGGCAGGCACCATGGCGAATTTAATGTCCGCCTCCATCGTCGGGCTCTTGACCTAGGTTTTCCTAGCCCAGCCGCTCGTGGCTGGGCGCGGTTGTAACCCACAGCTCGCCGCTGGCGATCTGTGGAGTTGTTTCCTGGTTTTTGTAGCGGCCGGTCTTCAGACAGTTGTTTTTCGTTCGTGAGGCTCCGACTTCATGTCCGCAAAAAAACAAACCACCAAACCGTCCCTGGAATTTCTCCAAGCCGAACGCGCCGCAAAATTCATCCTCTCTAAGACCAGACTCCGCCCCCAAATCGCACTAGTCCTCGGCTCCGGCCTCGGCGCGTTCGCCGACGAATTCGAATCCGCAACAAAAATCCCGTACGCCAAAATCCCGAATTTCCCACGCTCCACCGCCATCGGCCACGCCGGCCAACTGGTGCTGGGCAAAGTCGGCGGTATCGCAGTGGCAGGCATGCAAGGCCGCGTCCACCTGTACGAAGGTTACTCCGCCAAGCAAGTCGGATTTCCGGCCCGCGTCTTCGCGCGCATGGGTGTCAAAGCGCTCATTCTCACCAACGCCGCGGGCGGCATCAATCTCGACTATTCCGAAGGCGCTCTGGTCGCGCTTCGCGACCACATCAATCTGCAAGGCGCCAATCCTCTCATCGGCCCCAATGACGATCGCTTCGGACCTCGGTTTCCCGACATGACTCGCGCCTACGATCCGGAATTTCGCCGTTTCGTTGCCGAAGCCGGAAAAAATCTCTCTCTCAGTCTTCACGAAGGCGTCTATCTCGCCCTCTCTGGCCCCAACTACGAAACTCCAGCGGAAATTCACGCTTTCCGCACCCTCGGCGCCGACCTCGTCGGCATGTCCACTGTTCCGGAAGTCCTAGCCGCCCGCCATTCCGGCATTCGCGTTCTGGGAATTTCCTGTGTCACCAACATGGCTGCGGGAATCACCGGCAAAGCGCTTTCCGCCGAAGAAGTCTTTGAAACCGGCGCCAAAGTAAAACATCAATTCATCGCTTTGTTGCGTGCCATAATTCCGAGGATTGCGGCCTCGGTGTAGGGGCGCCACCGCTACGTCCTTGCGTTTGTTCTGTAGCCGCCACCTTCAGGGTGGCCATCTTGCGGGTCACCGCTGCGCCTTTGGTTTTGACTTTGTAGCGGCCGCCTTCCGTGGCGGGCGTTTTTTTCTTCGCTTCTAGGGGATCGGAGCTTTATCTCTGATCTTATTGATTTGCATAGGCTTTAGCCCCCGGTGGAATTATTTCGGTTCTGTAGAATGGAGGAACTGTTGAGCGACTACGAAGCACTAATCACCGCTGCCACCCAATCCCGTGAAAACGCGCACGCCGCCTACTCCAATTTCCGCGTAGGCGCAGGCCTCCGCGCCACCTCCGGCCGAATCTTCGGCGGCTGCAACGTCGAAAACGCCACCTACGGCCTGACTCTCTGCGCCGAGCGTGTGGCCATCTTCAAAGCCATCAGCGAAGGCGAACGCGGCTTCGACGCCATCGCCGTAGTCACCGACACCGACTCGCTCACTCCACCCTGCGGCGCATGCCGCCAACTCATCTGGGAATTTTGCGGCGATGTGCCAGTAATCCTCGCCAACCTAAAGGGCAAAGTCGAAGTCATTCCAATGAACGAACTTTTCCCCAAACCTTTCGACGCTTCCAGCCTGTAACCCACAAGCAAGCGGGATTGTCACCGGATTCTGTCCTTCACTCCTATACCCGTCGGGCGGCCTGGCGGTATTCGGTATCCGCCTGCTGCCCGCTGCGGGAATGCCAATGAGCGCCGTCTTGCGGGTAAAGTGCGCTTTGGCGGACGCGCCGCGCGATCGCTCCCGCCGATGAGATTCGCCTCAAATTGACAGGATGAGGAGATCGGGGTCGGCTTCTCATGAACCCGCGACCATTTGTTTGGGCGGATCGGGCACTGGCACGTCACAGCAAGCCGATTTGATTTGGGTAGAGCACACCGCTCGTCTATAATGTTTTGTTTGACCACAGTCGAGGGAGACGCTACGGATGGCTGGAGCATGGGATAACAGGCAGATCCTGGTCCGAGTTTTCATCGGTATATTTATCGGACTGATCGCAATCAGTATGTTGCTGTACCTCGTGCCGCAGGGACCGAACTCGGATGCCGAGTCCAGCGACGTCGTGGCCAAAATTGGCAGCGACCAGACCGTCACGCTGGCCGAAGTCCGCCAGCAGCTTAGTGAAATCGAACGCCGCAATCAGGTGCCGAAGGCGCTCGAAGGCCTCTACGCCAGGCAGATTTTGACGCAACTGGTGTACACCAGGGAGATTCAATACGAAGCAGCCCGCCTGGGCATGAAGGTCACCGACGAAGAAATCGCCGATCGCGTGAAGCAGTACTTGCCAACAGCGTTCAACGGTGGCAATCCCGTCGGAATGGACCAGTATGCGCAACAGGTGCAACAACGCTTTGGCATGGCCGTGCCCGTTTTTGAAGAGCAGATCAAACAACTTCTGCTGGAAGAGAAATTCCGCAGATTGGTTACCGACGGTGTCAGCGCCAGTCCCGCGGAACTGCAGGCACAATTCCGCTACCAAAACGAAAAACTGAAGCTCGATTACGCGCTGATCAAACCCGAGGACCTCGAGGCCAAAATCACTCCGGATGAGGCGGAGATCAAAGCTGCCTACGAAAAGCGCAAGAGCCAGTACCAGATTCCAGAAAAGCGAGTGGTTGAATATGGCTTGGTGGATTTGACCAAGCTCCGGCAAAGCGTGCAGATTTCCGATGACGACCTGAAAGCAAGGTACCAGCGGGATATTCAGCAGTATGAAGTCCCAAATCGCGTTCATGTCGAGCACATCCTGTTTATGACCGTCGGTAAGCCCGACGCCGAAGTCGACGAAATCAAAAAAAAGGCGGAAGACGTCCTGAAGCAGGTAAAGAAGGGCGCTAAGTTCGAAGATCTGGCCAAAAAGAACTCCGAGGATCCGGGGACCAAAGACAAGGGCGGCGATTTGGGCTGGATTGTTCAGGGGCAAACTGTTCCGGAATTCGAAAAAGTGGCCTTTTCCCTGCAGCCAGGAACTGTTTCAGACCTGGTGAAGACGCAGTACGGCTTCCACATCATTAAGGTCTTGGCGAAGGAGACCGCTCACACCAAGCCGTTCGACGAGGTGAAAGACTCGATTCGCGCGCCGATGATGCTTACCAAAACAGACGACGAGGCCAGCAAAATCGCGGATCAGTTGGCGGCTGCCGTTCGCAAATCGAACCGCACTCCACTGGCCGATCTGGCCAGGGATTTTCATCTGGAAGTCGCTCAAACCAGACCTGTTGCGACCACCGACCCGCTGATCGAACTCGGAAATTCGACTGAAGCCAAGGACACAATTTTCCGGCTGCGCGAAGGCGAAGTCAGCCAGCCGATTCGCACCGATCGCGGCTACGTGGTGCTCTCGCTGAAACAAGTGATTCTGGGCCACCAGGCAAGCCTGGACGAAGTGCGCGATAAAATCGTCGCTTCGCTGAAGCAGGAAAAAGCTCAGGAATTGGCCCGGCAGAAGGCTGACGAACTTGCCAAGCGCATCAAGTCCGGTGAGAAATTCGACGCAGCCGCAAGAGGGTTGGGTCTAGAGCCGAAAACCAGTGACGAGTTCTCGCGCGCCGGCTCCGTTGCAGGCGTCGGAAGCGGAAAACAGCTCAGTGCCGCCTTCAACATGAAGGTTGGCGACGTTTCGGTACCACAAAACATCGGTTTGAACTGGCTGGTTTATCGCGTCGAGTCGAAAACAGAGCCCATTCCCGCGGATTTCGAAAAACAGAAGAAGGATTTGGCCGATCAAGTTCTCAACGACAAGCGCAGTCTGGCCTATGAAGCGTTCCGTACCGCTCTGGAACAGCGCCTGAAGCAAGAAGGCAAACTCAAGTTGATGCCCGAAAAACTGAAGAGCTTCGGTGAACTTGGTTAGTATAAACTACTGCAAATAAACGACTTACAGTTTACGTTACAGGTACTTGCGCTCCGCAAGTCCGCCCGCTAGGCTATGGGTGTCTCTTCTGGCAGGTCCGCAAGATCCACTCCTTGCGGGCAACTACAGGGGATTCCAGCCAGCCGGACCAGACATCGGCTTCTGTTTATCTGCTTAGCGGATTTCTTACTCATCTCATTCGATTGGTGATGCCATGGCTTCGCGAACCCAGACGATTCGAACTGTCAAGAACGACTACCGCTGCAGCATGGAGCGGAATCAGAGCGGTAAGTATTGCGTGCGGATTCAGGTACGCTACCCGCGCCACGCCTGGAACCTTGGCGTGTATTTTCTGGCCAGCTCGTTCGATCGAGCCATGAAGAAGCTGGAAGAAGGCTTGGACTTCCTGCAACGCAACGAAGAAAAGCTCTGGTTCTGGGGCGTCGACCGCGCCGAAGATCTGGGTTTCTCGGCCGAATTTCTGAAAGAAGCCGGTCTGAAGCTGGATCGCCGCCAGGAGTTCCCACAAAAGGCGGCGAGCGTTTCCGTTATCCCAGAGCGGGAAGTTCCCGCCTATGCGCTGGGCCCGATGCGTCGTGGTCTGGCCGAAGGAATGGAAGCGCCGCGAATGATGGCCGCAGGCGACTAAGGCCTCTGCAGTTCATTCTGAGCGGGTCTATCGCCGGTTCGTGGATCCTCACAATCGGTCGAAATGCACGCCGGCTAATTCGCATCGCTGACTTTCATCGGCCTTATTCACCCGTAGCTCTGTTCTCCCGCCATTTCGCCTTGACTTAGCCAGTCCACTTCGGGATCATGCCCGCATTCGACAGGGACGCCCGCACGGACTGCCTAAGGTCACCAAAGCCCGCCACCGCTTAACGTCAAACGATGTGCTTAGGCCGTAGGTCAGAGCGAGCGAAGGAGAAGCAAGATGAAAACCAGCAAGGGAGTGGTATTGACGCTCATTGCGGCCCTAGTGCTGATGTTTGGCAGCGTTACGGGACGCGCAGCACAGCAATCCGGGTCTTCGGGTTCGAGCGATCAAACCGATAACGGCTCCGCGGCCAAGAAGAAGAGCAAAAAGAAAGCGGCTGTGAGCGACAGTGCGCAAACGAACCCCGACGCGACTGCGGACTCGACCAAGAGCACCACTCCCAAGCCTAGGAAAAAATCGGCTGACAGCGCGGACGCTGCCGCTTCAGACAGTTCGACAGCCACCACCCCGAAGAAGTCCCGTTCCAAGAAGAGCACCACCGCCGACCTAACCGATAGCAAAACTGCGGCAGCGGACTCTTCTGCGAAGAGTAGCGATTCCGCGGCCACTCCGAAAAAGTCCGGTTCGAAAAAGAGCGCAACGGCCGACACGGCTGATCATTCGGCGTCCAAAACGGATTCAGCCGCGAAGGGCGGCAGTGACTCTGCGAACCCTCCGAAGAAGTCACGATCCAAGAAGAGCACCAGCGCTGACGCGGCGGACAGTTCGGCTGCGGCTGGTGGCGCGGCTCCGGCGAGCGCCGCTGCCACGACTACCAAGGAGAGCCGGTCCAAGAAGACGACTGCGGCGGACTCGACGGCGGCTGCTCCAGCAGGCGCTCCGGCTGCGAGTTCGACTCCGGCCAGCAAGCCATCTCCGGCAGCCGAGGCAAGCAGTGCGCCAGCCAGCAAACCGGCGGCGACCACGGCTACTACGAGCAAGCCGGCTCCTTCGACCAAGACCAGCACCGCGCAACAGCAGACGCCTCCGGCGAACAGCAACGGCATGGTTTGGGTGAACACGGACTCGGGCGTATATCACAAACCGGGAACGCGCTGGTACGGCAAGACCAAACAAGGAAAGTACATGACGGAAGCCGACGCGCAAAAGGCTGGATACCGGGCGTCAGAGAAGTAGAAGCACATCAGATAGGGAGAATGCGATGAACCGAATGCTGAAGTCAGTATTGTTGGCAGTCCTTACCGCAGTGCTTGGCGTTTCATTGGCAGTATCAGGGCCAATTCCGCAGGCAGCGGGAAAATCTGCGGCAGCCGGATCCACTGCAGCTCAGAAGGATCTGGTGGACATCAATTCCGCCTCCGTGGATCAACTGAAAGCGCTTCCGGGAATCGGCGACGCCTATGCGCAGAAGATCGTGGACGGGCGGCCGTATGCGAAGAAGACGGATCTGGTGAATAAGAAGATCCTTCCTTCTGCGACGTACAAGAAAATCGCCGGATTGGTAATTGCGAAACAGAAATAGGTTCGGCAGCGGGACGAGGGCGAGCCGGGGGCGGTGAAGATGGCTATTTCCGGAATTCGCTCGCGGGCCGCGGGGGCGAAGGACTAACACGTCAAGATTCGGGACGGAACGTAAAGGAGGAAACCATGGGACTGTTGGATGATGTGATGGGAATGGCTGGAATCGGAGGTGCCGGCGATGCGCAATCGCCGCAGCATGCAGGCGCTCTAGCTGCGGTGCTGGAATATATCAACAGTCCGCAGGTAGGTGGAATTTCCGGTTTGCAGCAGATGTTCCAGCAAAAGGGATTGGGCGGAGTGATTGCTTCGTGGATCGGAACCGGACAGAACCTGCCAATATCGCCAGACCAGCTGCAAAACGTCCTGCATAGTGATGCGTTACAGAATATCGTCGCGAAGACAGGACTTGACCGGACCCAGGTCGCATCACTACTTTCGCAAGCGCTTCCGCACATAGTCGATCAGCTCACGCCGAACGGTCAAGTGCCAGAACCGAATGCGCTGTCGCAATTGACCAAAGGCTTGGCGGCACAGGCATGACGTTCAGCTCAAAATAGGAACTTTATTTTCCGTCCGTGACGGCGCTCAAATCTGATCGTCAAATTTAAAAAAAACGGCGGGGCCAGCCCGCCGCTAAGAGCGATACCTGCAGATCAGGAGCGAGATGACCCTGTCGTCAGGGTTTTTCGGACGAGGGCCTTGAAGTGTCCTGGGCAGAAGTGTCTGGAGGGTTGGTTGGATTCATGGCGATGACTTTATAGGTGCGGGTTTTTTTGTCGCCGTCGGGGATTTTCACGAACATTTTATCGCCCTTGATCTTGTATTCCACTTCCTGACCGACCGGCAATACGACCGGGTGTTTGCTGTCGGTCGGACGAACGTGGTATTCCATGTCGTCGGTTCGCAGGAGATATTGCTGGCAAAGTTTTTCGTCGGAGTTCACGTGGGTGATTCCGGCTGACGCCCAGATGGTGCCTAGACCCGCTAAGCCTCTCTGCTTTGCCCCGCATGACACGGATTCCATCCTTTCCAACATCGCCCTGGGCGCAACCTTTTTCTTTTTCTGGCCTGCGCTGAGCGGGACCGCGGAAACCAACGCCAGGCCTACGATCGCTAAAGATTTGATGTTCATACTGCCTCCATTGAGATTGGCCCAACTCGATTCATAAATCCAAATTCGGCTGGAATTCCGCTCGTCAATCCACAATAAGGGGAGGCCGGTTTCTCCGGCCTCCCGATGTCGAAGTTCACTGTTTTGGTGGCTTGGTCGTATTGTTCGTGCTTGTGCTGGGTGGCGTCGTAGTCTTCGTCGTCGAGCCGGTCGTGCCGGTCGAGCCAGTCGTGCCGGTTGTGCTGGTAGTGGTTCCGGTCTTCGTGGTGCTGCTGAACTGCTGCGAAGCTTTCAGGAAGCTGTCCGGATCCTTGGCGACCTGGCTTTGCGCGTCTGGGTGGGCCTTCAGATAAGCGTCAAGCTCAGGATGGCTGGACATGTATTCGCGGTTTTTGAGCAGCGACGGGTTCTTCGAGAGTTCCTCTGACATACTCGAGTGAGTACCCAGGAACTGTCCAAAACTGTACTGTTCGCGGTTCATGCCGCTGCGGCCCATGCCGTTCTCGCGGCTCTCGTATCGGCTTTGCTGCTGCATGAAGGCGTTAGGGTTCTGGTTCAGCTCCTCACGCACGCCCTGGTGATCCTGAAGGTAAGCCTGCAGCGCGGGGTGGTTTTGCACAAACTGCTGGTTTTTCGCCAGTGAAGGATCGCGGCGAAGCTGCTCTGCGATTTCCTGGTGTTTGTCCAGGAACTGATCGAAGCTCACTACCTGGCCGTGGTCACGGTCGCGGTTACGAGTGTCTTGGCGATAGCCGTTGTCCTGGCGATTGTCGTTGCGATTATCGGCATCGCGGTCGCGAACGTCCTGGCGATTGTCGTTGGCCTGCCGATTATCGTTGTCGCGGCGATTATCGACGTCGCGGCGATCGTTATCACGAGCGCGCGTGTCGTCGCGATCGAAGTCGCGGTTACGGGCTTCGGTTTCCTTGCTGTCGTAGCGGTCTTCCTGCCGCATGAAGGCATTCGGATTTTGATCGAGGTGCTGCTGGATATCCGGGTGCTGCTGCAGATAGGTCTGCAACGCCGGATGGTTTTGCAGGAATTGCTGATTTCTTACCAGCGACGGATCGCGACGAAGTCGTTCGGCGGTTTCGCGGTGAGTGTCAAGAAAGCGATCGAACTGCGCCAATTGCGCGCGGCGGTCGTCGTCTCGACGGTCGGTGTCACGCCGGTCCATGTCGCGGTCCTGACGGGCGTCATTGTTCTGCCGGTTGTCAGCACGGTTCCGCGCCAGATCGCTGTTTGGATTTTCGCGGCTCTCGTATTGATTTACTTGTTGCATGTAGCCGTTTGGATTTCGCGACAGATCCTGCCGCACTTCGCTATGGTCCCGAAGAAAGTCCTGCAGTTCGGGATGACTATCGAGGTATTGTTGGTTGTTCGCGAGAGATGGGTCGCGGCGAAGCTGTTCGGAAACTTCGCGATGGCGGTCGAGGAATTGATCGAACTGCGCGAGTGAGCGCGCGTCCTCCCGCTGCTCATAACGGTTTTCCTGCCGCATGAAGTAGTTCGGGTTTTCTTTTATCTGTTCGCCTATGGCAGGATGGTTCTGCAAAAAGCTTTGCAGATCCGGATGTGCCTGCAGGTAATTGCTGTCGTTCACCAGCGACGGATCGCGGCGAAGCGCCTGGTCAATGTCCTGGTGGTTGTCCAGAAATAGGTCAAAGCGTACCAATTCCTGACGCGTAATGTCGCTATTTTGCGAAGTCTTGCTCTCCTGAGGCGAGGGGGAGGAGGTTTGTGCATTCACGCCAGGTGCGATCCACAACAATGGCGTTGCCGCCAGGATCGCTACTGCGTTTCGTACAAACAAGTGCCTTTTGTTAATCATTCCACCGACCTCCTGTGTCGATTACATTCGCTCTTAAAGCTGCAACCACAATGCCAAGCCAGCAGAAAAATGGAGAATGCCATTTAGATTCAGTGGCTTGCGCACAATACCCCGGGGCGCAGCGCAGCGGTTCGGTGGGAAATTCGACACATCAGGGGGAAAATTGTTGTACAGCTAAAACCCGAGGAATATTTACGCAGGTTGGTGCAAGCGGGGAGAACCGTAGGACGCTTTTTCCCGTACGCCTCATATCCGGTGACGCAAATTCAGGTGGCGATAATGCGTTGCCACTCTATTGTGTACGAAGTGGAGGCATGGGAATTGGAATATTGAACGTAGTGCACGCGACCCCCATACCGCCTTCACAGGTCGTGGGCGGGAATGTGCAGCCCGTGCCTTGGCCTTGGCATCCGGCAGCCCAAAACATGAAGCCGAGCATGCCGTTCGTGGTTCCCGCGCCGTTCGGCGGAATAGTCTCGACGAAATTGGCGGCGGTTTTTTGATCAGAGGTGCTGAAAGTTGCGCAGTTTGGGTGTCCGGCGATCAGCCAGAGGCTGCCGGTCAGTTTGGCTGGCGCAAGCGGAGGAACGCCGCTGACGCCGTCAACATGCTGCGTCCAGCCGGTCTCGAGCGCCGGGACGGTGGTTTTTTGTGAAGCGACCATGGCGTTGGCGTAGTCCAGAACGGGAGTGCTGGTGCTGAGCCAATGCGCGGTGGCATAGGCGGAGAGCGATTGCAGATATAGATCGTCGTTGCCGAGATCGATGGTCAAGCGGG
>Ga0210406_10001303_pt1 | contig 30992 bp, 29 predicted proteins | sample IncBWC30MmetaG_FD_155454 | JGI IMG/M metagenome (GOLD analysis project Ga0210406, IMG submission 155454) | Forest soil microbial communities from Barre Woods Harvard Forest LTER site, Petersham, Massachusetts, United States - Inc-BW-C-30-M | ecosystem: Environmental > Terrestrial > Soil >... | reverse complement strand
AAACACATACATCCAAATCTATCTATTGTGTTAAGCTCCAAAAAGGAGGCAGAGTATGCGCATTCGAATGGTTTCTGCTTTCTGCGTCGTACTGCCCTTGATTTGCTCCTCGCGTCCAGCAGCAGCTCAGTTCAATGCTTCCGTCCCACAGCTGCCCCAAGCGTCTTTTCGAAAGCTGCCTTCGCCGGCCAAATTTTCACAATCCCAAAGAGGCGCTGATTTGGGGCATAGAGCATCAAGTTCGGATCTCGCAAATGAGACCGCGAACACACCGCGATCGTTAAGGTACTTGCTGAGCCAACGAGAAGTCGCGAACGCTGTGGAAACGCCGTCGCCCGTCGAAGCGGCCCAATGTGCTCACATCGTCATGTTCCCAGCGCCGGATGTGGATCCCAAGATGATCATTGAGGCGCCAAAAGAAGCTGGCGGCAACCTGTCGACGTTTGAGGGCTTGAAAGCTTGTAGAAGCGACTACAGCAGAGACGTTTCGTTTCTGCAGCTGGCTCCAAATGCGGCTCCATGGCGGATTGGCGCACTCCCTCCGATCGCCGGGATGCAGTTCGATGGACAGGGATGGCTTTTCCCGCGCAATGATTCTCGTCAACGGGGCGACAAGCCTGTTCCGCCTTTGGTCTGGCAGGCACCTCTGAAATCTAACGAAAGTCCGCGGCACTGATTCGCCGCCTCGGCATTGCCTGGCAATTTCTCAAACTCAATTAATCCAAATCTGTGATAATACCCGTCGTTGAGGACACCCAAGCAACTTCTGGATGGATTCAGGGCCCGGTTTGGTGGTGCCGCGAGCATTTATCGCGCCCCGGGCCGCGTGAATCTGATCGGTGAACACACCGATTACAACGACGGGTTCGTGCTGCCCGCCGCGATTGAGTTCTATTGCTGGGCGGCGATTGCTCCGCGAGGCGATCGAAAGCTGGTCATTCATTCTGAAAATTTCAATGAAACGGTCGAGGAAGCCGTCGACGCGTTGTCTCCCCTAGCGAAGAAGCACTGGGCCAACTATCCTCTGGGTGTAGCGTGGGCGCTTCGTCAAGCCGGGAAGGCGCTCACGGGCGCAAATATTTATTTGACCGGAGATGTTCCGCTTGGCGCGGGATTGAGTTCGTCGGCCGCGGTTGAAGTGGCTACTGGATTTGCGTTGCTTAGCCTGAGCGCGGGGAGCGTCGACCGGAAAGAACTGGCGTTGCTGTGCCAAAAAGCGGAAAACGAATTCGTAGGCGCGCACGTAGGGATCATGGACCAATTTGTATCTTGCTTCGGCCGCGCTTCGAATGCGCTTTTGCTGGACTGCCGCTCGCTGGAGCACCAGTTTGTAAAACTTCCGGCGGACGTGCAGTTGGTGATCTGCAACACCATGGTGAAGCACGAGTTGGCGTCCGGCGAATACAATGCCCGGCGCGCGGAGTGCGAGGAAGGCGTTCGAATCATGCGGATCGTGCTCCCGCAGATTCGCGCGCTTCGCGATGTCACACTTTCGCAGTTGGACGAGCACCGGCAAATCCTGCCGCCGAAGGTGATTGCACGCTGCCGCCACGTCATCACGGAAAACGCGCGAGTGCATAGTGCGGTCGAGGCATTTCAGAGGGGCGACAGCAAAGCTCTGGGGCCGTTGATGCGGGAATCGCATCGCAGCCTGCGCGAAGATTATGAAGTGAGCTCCAAGGAGCTCGACCTGATGGTGGAGATTGCCTCGTTGCAACGCGGCTTGATCGGCGCGCGCATGACTGGCGGAGGATTTGGCGGTTGTACGATCAATCTGGTGGAGGCCGCGGCCGTGGCTGATTTCAAGCGCAAGGTGGCCGCGGAATATTCTTCGCGGACAGGTCTGACTCCCGAAATCTACGTTTCGCCGGCGTCGGAAGGCGCTCAACAGATGGACCTGGCAGAGAACAAGCCCGCGCAATGACGGAAACTTGCCTATGAGTTTCGACGAACTCAATAAAGTTCCGCATCGCCGGTTCAATCCGCTGTTGCGCGAGTGGGTACTGGTTTCGCCGCATCGGACGCAGCGGCCTTGGCAGGGAAAAGTTGAAAAGCTACAAGCGCCCCCCGCGGTCACATACGATCCGAGCTGTTATTTGTGCCCGGGCAATCCGCGGGCGGGGAGAGCACAGACGCCGCGGTATACGCAAACCTACGTTTTCGATAATGATTACCCAGCGATGCTTCCGGATGTCGCGGCGATTGAATTTGATGCCGCTGGCTTGCTGGTGGGGAAGTCGGAGCGAGGAATTTGCCGCGTGATGTGTTTTTCGCCGCGGCATGATCTCACCGTTCCGCGAATGAGCTTGCCGGAATTGCGCGGCGTCATTGACGCCTGGGCCGAACAGTATGGCGCACTCGGGCAAATGCCCTGGATTAACCACGTGGAGATCTTCGAGAATCGCGGGCAGATGATGGGCGCCAGCAATCCGCATCCCCATTGCCAGATTTGGGCCAACGCGAAGCTGCCGAATCTTCCCACGCGGGAGCTGGCGTCCTTTCGCGAGTATCGCGGTGAAAAACGTTCTTGCTTGCTTTGTGACTACCTGAAGTTGGAACTGGAGATGAATGTGCGGGTGGTTTGCCAGAACGAAGCTTTTGCCGTGCTCGTGCCGTTCTGGGCGGTCTGGCCATTCGAATCGCTGGTGCTGAGCAAGCGGCACATTGCCTCGATGGATCAACTTAGCGGGGAAGAGCGGGATTCGCTGGGGGACATCATGCGGCGCATCACCATCCGCTACGACAATTTGTTCGAGACCGCGTTCCCGTATTCCATGGGATTCCACCAGAAGCCCGCCGACGGCGGCGCCTATGAAGAGTGGCATTTTCACGCGCACTATTTTCCGCCGCTGCTGCGGTCCGCGACGATTCAGAAATTCATGGTCGGCTACGAGCTTCTCGGCTCGCCGCAGCGCGATGTTACGCCGGAGAGCGCGGCCAACCGGCTGATGGAAGCGGGCGAGGTTCACTATCTTGACCGCGCGTAGGAATCCAGCGACGCCGGCTTGCACAGGGTTTTGAGCCGTGAGTGATGTTTCCGCGGAATCGAGGACAAAAGTGCGATATCGATTGAGGCAAAGACTTTTCATCGGACTCCTGGTCTCGCTCATCCCCTTGTTTTCTTCGCAATCCGCGTCGCCGCCACCATCTGCGCGTTGGACGGAAAAGGAAGCCAACGATTGGTATGCCAAGCAACCGTGGCTCGTCGGCAGCAACTACATTCCCGCCGATGCCATCAACGAACTCGAGATGTGGCAGGCGGAATCCTTTGATCCCAAGCGCATCGATCTCGAACTCGGCTGGGCAGAGTCCATCGGCCTCAATACCATGCGCGTTTTTCTTCACGACCTGCCTTGGCAGCAGGACCCGGAGGGATTTCGCAAGCGCATCGATACCTTTCTCCAGATCGCCGCGAAGCACCACATCCGACCGCTCCTCGTTCTATTCGATTCCTGCTGGGACCCCGATCCAAAGCTCGGCAAGCAACACGACCCGCGCCCCGGCGTTCACAACTCCGGCTGGGTACAAAGCCCGGGGGCGAAGGCGCTCCAGGATCCCGGGCAAGTTCCGCGCCTTGAAAAATACGTGAAGGGCGTCGTGGGCGCTTTCGCGAATGATTCGCGAGTCCTCGGCTGGGATGTGTGGAACGAGCCCGACAATGGCAATGGCAGCGAGCTAAAGGATTTTAAGCCGGAGGCCAAGACCGAAATCGTGCTCAATTTGCTCGCACGCACGTTCGAATGGGCGCGCGCAATGCACCCGACTCAACCGCTGACCAGCGGAGTTTGGAAAGGCGATTGGTCATCCCCGGAAAAACTCAGTCCGATGGAAAAAATCCAGCTGGCGTTGTCGGATGTGATTTCCTTCCACAACTACGACAAGCCGGAAGAATTTGAGAAACGAGTGCTCTGGCTCCAGAAGTTCTACAGGCCGATTCTGTGCACGGAATATATGGCGCGCAGCAACGGCAGCACCTTTCAGGGCACGTTGCCCATCGCCAAAAAGTACCGCGTCGCGGCGATTAATTGGGGGTTTGTGGCAGGGAAGACGCAAACGTATTATCCATGGGACTCCTGGCAGCATCCTTATATAGATCACCAGCCCGCGGTGTGGTTCCACGACATTTTCCGGGGCACCGGCGAGCCGTACGACAAGAGCGAAGTTGCTTTCATCAAAGAGATGGTAGAAAGTGAGAATCACGCCGGCCACTAGCCCCTGTAAGCGATTGCACTTTGCATCGACCGTCTCCCCCGTGTTAACGTTTGGCCCTGCCTAACGATGCTGCTCCCTGATCTCCGCAAAGCGGTCCTCGACGCAAACCTTGAGCTCGTGCGCAAGGGTCTGGTTCTCTATACTTTTGGCAACGCCAGCGGCATTTCTCGCCAGAAATCGCTGGTGGTCATCAAACCCAGCGGCGTCCCTTACGAAAAATTGCGTCCCGCCGACCTGGTAATCACCGATTTGAGCGGCAAGGTTGTCGAAGGCAAGCTGCGCCCCTCCTCCGATTTGCCCACCCATCTCATCTTGTACAAATCATTCCCCGCCATCGGCGGCATCAGCCATACCCACTCGGAGTACGCCACCTCGTGGGCCCAGGCGCGCCGGCCCATCCCCTGTTTCGGAACCACGCACGCCGATTATTTCCACGGGCCGGTGCCAGTCACCCGGGAAATGACGGACGCCGAGATTGCCTCAAATTACGAAGCCAACACCGGACACGCCATCGTGCGCGCCTTTGAAGGCCTGGATCCTTCCGCGATTCCCGCTGTGCTGGTAGCCAATCATGGAGCATTTACCTGGGGCGCCGATCCCGCTGCTTCCGCTCACAATGCCGTCATCCTCGAATCTGTCGCGCGCATGGCCTACTTCACTTTAGGCATCAACCAGCAAGCCCCCGCGATCGGACGCTTTCTTCATGACCAGCATTACCTTAGAAAACATGGAAAAGCCGCCTACTACGGCCAGCCCAAACCGAAGAAATGATTGCCGCGTACAGTTTGCCTGGAAAGCAAATGAGATTGATCGCTAGTCGCATGACAAACTAGCCCAAGAGAATCACCGGAGAGCGTAAATGGCGGTTGTTGCTGGAGTGGATTTTGGAACTTTGAACGTTCGCGTTTCGCTGGTGGACAGCGAACGTGGACTGCTAGCTTCCGCCATCGCCGAATATCCCCTCCATCGCAAACGCGAAGATCCCGAATATGCCACGCAGTCGCATGAAGATCACATGCGCGCGCTGGCAGCCGCTACCCGCGAGGTCGTCCGCAAATCCGGCGTCCCCGCCGATCAGATTCTTGCCATTGCCCTCGACACCACCGGTTCCTCGGTCCTCCCTGTAGACAAAAATCTCCACCCGCTCGACGATTATTACTTGTGGTGCGATCACCGCGCCAAAGCCGAAGCCGCGGAAATCACCGATGCCGCGCACCGCGAGAAACTCGCCGCGATCGATTGGTGTGGCGGCGTCTATTCTTCAGAGTGGGGTTTCTCGAAACTACTCCACTGGCTCCGCCACAATCCCGCGAAGCGTTCTCAATTCGAATCCGCGTTCGAACATTGCGACATGGTCGCCGCCACTCTCTGCGGCATCACCGACGCAAAACAGGTGAAGCGCAGCATTTGTGCCATGGGTCACAAGTGGCTGTGGAACGCCTCGCTCGGTGGTCTCCCGCCCGAAGAATTTCTTACCAAGGTTGATTCGCTTTTTGCCGGCGTGCGCGAAAAACTCGACGGCGAATATGGCACTTCCGATCAACTCGCCGGCCGCCTCTCGCCCCACTGGGCGGAACAACTCGGCTTAAAGCCTGGCATTCCCATTCCCGTCGGTGCGTTCGATGCTCATTGGGATGCTATCGGCGCCGGCTGCCGCAGCGAAGACATCGTTAACGTCGTCGGCACTTCCACTTGCATCATCGGTATCACTCCGTCCGTGCAATTGGTTCCCGGGGTATGCGGTGTAGTGCAGGGAAGCGTGCACCCGCAGCGCACCGGCATCGAAGCGGGCCTCTCCGCCGTCGGCGACATTTTTCAATCCATCGCCGCGCGCGCCGGAACCGATGTAGCGGCTCTCTCGCAAGGGCTGGATAAATATCGCGCCGGACAAACCGGCCTGCTTCGCATCACTTGGGACAATGGCGATCGCACAGTGCTCGTCAATCCCAACCTGCGCGGCATCACCTTCGGCTGGAATTTGCAGACCACCGTGCAAGACGAACTCTTCGCCGCCATCGAAGGCACCGCGTTGCACACCCGCGTCATTCTCGATCGCATGGAAGAGCATGGCGTCATCGTCCGCCGGGTCATCAACGCCGGCGGGATTCCTCAAAAAAACGACGTTCTCAATCAAGTCTACGCGAATGTGCTGGGGAGGCCCGTGCTCGTTCCCGCTGGGAATGTCGTCAGTCTCGGATCCGCCATTTTTGCTTTTCTCGCTGCCGGCGTTTTCAAAACCGTTGAGGAAGCACAAGACAAGATCTGCCCACCCTACAAGATCTTTCAACCTGAAATTTCCGCGCAAGCCGTTTACGACAAGCTCTACGCCTTCTATAGCAAAATCTATTTTGCCTTCGGCCGTCCGCAGAACGCCAAGTTCGGAAATGTGCTCCCTGGCTTGATTCGATTATCGGAATCGGCGCATGCTGATGCTGCTCGTTAATCCAGCCCTGGTTCGCACGGCCATTGTTCATTTTCGTTTTTGCGCAGGTAATTTGGAATTGCACGAACCATAGGAGCAATGGATGACCACGCTGCGTTTCCTGGTCTCGCTGATCACCAAGGACAACGATTATCAGATGGAACAAGCCGCGTCCGCGAAAGCCGCCTCGGCGGAACTCGGCGTTGAGGCTCAGATCGTCTACGCCAATGACGACCCCATCACGCAAAGCACGCAACTGCTCAAGGCTATCCAGTCGGAACCCTCCCTTCGGCCAAACGGCATTCTTGTGGAACCTGTCGGCGCCACTTCATTTCCCCAAGTGGCGAAAACCGCCGCTGCTGCCGGCATTGGCTGGGCCGTTCTCAGCCGCGACGCCGAATACGGCCCCGAGCTTCGCAAAACGGCGCGTACTCCTGTTTTTTCCGTCAGCGCAGACCAGGTGGAAGTAGGGCGTATTCAGGGCCGGCAGGTCGCCGCGCTGCTCCCCCGAGGCGGCTCGGTGCTTCTCATTCAGGGGCCTACGGTAAGTTCTGTCTCCAAAGAACGCCTCAGCGGCCTACAGGAATCGCTGTCGGCCAACGTGCATGTCTCCAACCTCCGGGGCCGATGGACCGAGGAAAGCGCTTATCAAAGCGTCTGCTCATGGCTCCGCTTAATCGCTGCACAGAAAGTGCGCATCGATCTGATCGTCGCGCAAAACGACGCGATGGGCATGGGCGCGCGCAAAGCCATCCATGAGATCGTTCTCGATGCCGACCGCGATCAGTGGCTCGGCGTTCCGATCATCGGTTGTGATGGTGTGCCCAGGACAGGCCAAACGTGGGTTCGCACCGGGCAACTGGCGGCCACCGTAATTGTGCCGCCCAACGCGGGAGAAGCGATAACCTTGATGACTAAAGTGCTGCGTTCCGGCGCCGCCGTTCCCGACCACGCTTACACGGCCTCCACGCCATTTCCCGCCATCGAGAAGCTCACTCCACGGACGCCTGGCCGATGAATAATTCTGCGAGCCAAAGCGTGCTTCACCAAGTAGACTTGTTGAGCTTTCGCGGTGCTGCAACCGAGAAGATTTTCGGCTGGGGGTTTCAGATGAAACGATGGATGCCAGCAACACGACGGATCAGACCTACAATTCTCGCGGGAGCGTTGCTTATGACCACTCTGGCGCCGGTTGGCGCGACACCTCAACCTGGGTCCACCACGAAAAAATCTTTCGGCAAAACTCCCGACGGACAATCCGTCGATCTTTATGTGCTGACAAATAAAAACGGCGCGGAAGCCTCCATCACCAACTACGGTGGTGCGCTCGTTTCTCTGAAGGTGTCGGACCGCAACGGCAAGCTCGCTGATGTTGTCCTAGGCTACGACAACGCGGACGGCTACTTTGCCGACAAAAGCTACTTCGGCGCGCTCGTCGGTCGCTACGGCAATCGCATCGGCCACGCCCAATTCGTGCTCGACGGCAAGACTTACACGCTCGCCAAGAACAACGGCGAGAACACCCTCCACGGGGGTATCAAGGGTTTTAACAAAGCGCTGTGGGCTGCGAAAACACTTTCCACTAAAGATGGCCAGTCGCTTGAACTTTACTACCTCAGCAAGGATGGCGAGGAAGGTTTTCCGGGAAATTTGAAAGTGACAGTGATTTACACGCTGACGGATGCCAACGCCCTGAAAATTGACTATACCGCGGCCACCGACAAAAAAACCGTCGTCAATCTCACCAACCACGCTTACTTCAATCTTGCCGGGCAAGGCTCCGGCGATATTCTCGGCCACCTGTTGATGATTCCGGCCGACCAGTTCACACCAGTGGATGCGGGTTTGATTCCTACAGGAGAACTTCGCGACGTGATGGGCACGCCGTTCGACTTTCGCAAACCCACGGCCATAGGCGCGCGCATCGATCAGGCCGACGAGCAGTTAAAACTCGGCGGCGGCTACGACCACAACTTTGTGTTGCGCATGACCATGGACCACGGCGAATCTCTTGCCGCGCGCGTCGTCGAGCCTACCTCCGGTCGCGTCATGGAAGTGTGGACCACCGAGCCGGGCATTCAGTTTTACACTGGGAATTTCCTCGATGGCAAAACCGTTGGCAAGGGCGGCGCAACCTATCCCAAGCGCAACGCCTTCTGCCTGGAAACCCAGCACTTTCCTGATTCCCCCAACCAGCCCAAATTCCCTTCCGTGGCTTTAACCCCCGGCGAGACCTACCACACCGTCACCACGTACAAGTTTTCTGTCGAGAAGTGACGGGCCCCTATTCCAGACCCGGTTCGTACTCTGCGGAGACCTCCTTCAAACTAAATCTTGGTTTTCGCACCTAGGGGCAGAGGAACTGGCGTAGAGAGGAACAATCCCCCTACGCTCAGATCGCAAATGCGCGAAACATCTTCGATTCCTTCGCATCGCCAGCAGATCCAGACCTCCCCATTGGTATTGATTCGCGAAATCAGTCTTCTGGAATAGAGGGGTCCCAACAGTGCGGCTGCCACTGAGCTCCTAAGGCCCTGTGGAATTGGTCGCGTGGTTGAGGGAGTGAACCCCGCGACTCAAGGCTGGTCTGAACCTTAAACGGGAGGGTCCAGGTCGGACAATCCGGCCAATACCTTAAGTGGACCGCAGGATTTTCCTGGTGGATGCGCGGCGAAGTTAGCCCTTTGCGGCAGCGGCTAAACGGGACTGCATCTCACGCGTCATGTGGGGGACGATTCCGATCAGGCGCTCGATGAGCATAAGCTGGCCGCGGTGATGCATTTCGTGTTCTTTGACGGAAAGCACCATTTCGAAGCGGCTCTTGGCGGCCGGAGTCATACCCGGGGGCATCTGCACCTGCTCGGCGAGAAAATCCTCAGTGAGTCCGTGCAAAAATCCTGCCCATTGTTCGCCCGAGGTGCGCAGCATGCCCAGGATCTGGTCCTTGGTGCGGGGTTCTTTTTCTTCGGCGACAAACCGTTTCAGGAGCAATGGAAAGTCGAAGCCGACAAGCGTGGTTCTTCGTTCGGTGGCTTGAATCTGGTATTGAAATTTGTGCGACAGCGCGAGATGGGCGAGCAGTTCACCGACGCTTCGGGTATCGGGCACCGGTCGAAAGCCGTATTTATCGTCAGGAATCTCCTGCGCAATCATGAGGGTATTTTTCCGCACCGTGCGGAAACTCTCGGCCAATTCTTTGCAAGAGTAGTAGTTCATAAGACCTCTTCTTTCGGCGAGCGTTGATTGTCTTTGCGGAGTTCGGGCGCTGACCCTGCAGTCTAGCACCTCATTGAGTTTGATGTCCTGGCAGTGGTCGCAAACGAGGTGAAATACCTCAGCATGTACACATCGGGACCTGGCAGTTGCGTCCCTGCCGCGCAGTCGGGATTCTCCAACGACGCTCCTGATAACCAAGCCAAGCTCCTGCAGCAAAGCCGTCAACAAATCCGGCGCGATCACTTCGGCAGTTCAGTTTTTAGTGGGGTGACCGAGGTAGAGACAGTGCGGCGCTTGGCTTCGGGGCTCCGCGGGCTCCAGTCCTCCGGAGGGAAGGCCACACGCCAGAAACGCGGGGCGGGCTCCTGGAACTCAATTCCCACTTCGCATATCCCTTTTTGTTCGGCGCCCACGTCCACCACCTGGGCTTGAAGTTCTTCCTGAGACTTGATGTTACGGATAGAGAGCGATTGGCCGACTATGACCTCCTCGCCGAGAGAGATCAGCGCGCCATGGGTGTTGACCACGGACGTTTCGGTTTCCTCGGAGAACCTCGCCCCATTGAGACGGTTGCCGCCAACAAGAATTTTCACCGCGAGCATGACGCGTTGGCTGCGCCGCTGGTTCGTGTACTTGTTCAGCCGGGTCGGAATGGTACTCAACGGTTTTCACCTTCTCGTTCTCTTTATCGGCAGGAAGAGAGATTTCCTTGACTACTTATGTTTGCAATTCGGGAACCAACGCGTAGGGCTGTCAGCGAGAATTAGAAAAAACTAACAATTCCGCGGATCAGCCACGATTGCGCGAAAAAAGGCCAGTCTTCGTGTCAATGGGACAATTCGAATGAGGCAGCGAAACGCTCGGAAGTTCGCGCTTGAACCTAGGGGCTCCAAAAGGGGACTCGAACGGCACTGGGCGGCTCTGGGTTCGAGGCTCATGGGAAATTTATTTGACTGCAAGGCAAGGGAAAGAGCGTAGGCCTGCTTGCTCGGAATGAAAGGCTTGAGTTTGGGTCGGTTAGCCGAGTTGGACGGTTTTTTGGAATTTGATTTTGGCGGTGTAGCCGAGGGGAGAAGGAAACTAGGAAGCAGAAACTAGAAGGCGGAAACTAACACTGGAAGAGCGAAGAAAGGGCACGATGCATCGTGCTATTGCACGGAGCAAAGAGATTCTATTACAAACGCGAGAGCGGGCGATTGCCGCTGGCTAAGGAGCAGGCTGGATGATCTCGCGGATGGAAGCCCATCCCGTGGGACTCTTTTTGTATCGTACGTAGACAACCTGCGCACGGCCTTTGAACAAAAAAGGCGCGCCACCGTTTTTGGGAATACCTTGGATTGCAAATACGGTCTGCTCAACGGCGGTGTCGCCTTGAACCAAGAGACTCTCTAACCGGTTTTCTTTCCATTCCAGGCTGAATTGCTGAAGCGTTGAGACCAAATCCGCCTGCAAAGCGTCGCGACCAATGATGCGTTTCTCATAGCTAAGTGCTTTGACCACCTCAGGATGGTGATACGCAAGAATCGCTGGTACATCGCCGCGAGCAAAAGCGGCCAGAATGCCTGCACTGGTCTTCTCTAGTGAGTCTCGATCATTCTTTGAACCAACATAGTTTTTGCTGGCCCAACACCCAGCTGCAATTAAGGCGACTGCGATTAGACCTCTGAACATTTTCCTGGAATGGCGGAGTTTTGGCATCGCGGTCCCTTTTGCCGGAAAAATATCGGCAGGATGAACATAAGGCCAAAATCCCTTCTAGAGCAAGCCCCGTAGAAAACAGAAGCTAGATGAGAAGGTGGGCTGAGAAAGGAAAAACTCAAAACTAGAAAGCAGCGATTAGAATGTGGAAGAGAAGCTGGCGGCAGGGGCGGTTCTAGTGGACAATTCCATGTTATGAGCGGATTTGAGGGATTGCGGGTGTTGGCGCTGGAGAGCAGGCGGGCACCGGAGTTGGCGAAACTGATCGCCAACTATGGCGGCGAAGCAGTGGTTGCGCCATCGATGCGCGAGGTGCCGCTGGAGTCGAACACAGAGGCGCTGGCGTTTGCGGCGGGGCTCTTCGCGGGCGAGTTCGACATGGTTATTTTTTTGACTGGGGTTGGGACGCGGGCGCTGCTTGGCGTTGTGGAGACTTCTTACAAACGCGAGGACTACCTGGCAGCGCTGCGACGCGTGACTGTGGTGCCGCGCGGGCCGAAGCCGATTGCCGTGCTGCGCGAACTTGGCGTGACTCCGGCGATCACCGTTCCGGAACCGAATACCTGGCGGGAGCTGTTAGCTGCGCTGGATGAGGCGGGTCCTTCTCGGGAGGAATTGCGCGTGCGCGGGAAGCGCGTGGCGGTGCAGGAATATGGCGTATCCAATCCGGAATTGCTGAGCGGGCTGCGGGAGCGAGGCGCGGTTGTGACTCAGGTGCCCATTTATCAATGGGCGCTGCCAGAAGACGTTGCTCCACTGCGGGCGGCGGTGAAGGCGCTTGCGGCTGGCGAGATTGATGTGGTGATGTTCACGACGAGCGTGCAGCTTGCGCACCTCTTTCAAATTGCGGCGGAGATGAACCTGGAAGAGCAAATGCGGCGCGGGCTCGGCAGCGCGATCGTGGCTTCGATTGGGCCGACTACGTCAGAGGAACTGCAGCGGCGCGGGATTCGAGCGGACCTCGAGCCTTCGCATCCGAAGATGGGGTTCCTGGTGAAGGAAGCGGCAGAGCAGAGCGGAGAACTGCTTCGCCGAAAACGGCAGGGAAGCGCCACTGTTGGTTAACATAATGTAGTCTTGTTTAGACTAATCTAAACTAGACTAATGGAAAGGCCCTCAGCGCGAGTTGGCGCCAGCGGCGGCGCCCACTGCGACTGGAGTGCCAGAGACCACTTCGAAAGCGACCCCGGCCTGGGCGAGAGGCTCGGTCAATTCGCCAGCAAGCGCAGATTGAGTGGGATCGGTCGCCATAAGGCGAACGACCTGATGTCCTTCCCTAGCGGCTGAGATCAGCAAAGAATGGATTTTTTCGTGGAGATGCTCTGGCTCCGCGCCGAGTTTGTGGACGTTGCGGACCTGCGTCGAGGCCGGGAGCAAATCGAGAATCTGAGCAGGGACTGAGTCGTCGTGCAAAACGACCTCAGCAGTCCGGAGTATGTGCACCGCACGGGCGGCGAGGAGTTCTGGATCTCCTGCACCTGTTCCCATTAGATAGACCGTACCCTTCATCGTTGGCGTTTGCATTGGAGGCCACCTAGCCGCTGGCAACAGCCAGCGCCCTTCTTGCAGCGGCACTTCAAAAGGAACGGCCCGCTGCCAATACCTCAGCTACACAGTAGCACCGTGGCGGAGAGGCGGAGCCGTGGAAATATGGATATTGAGAATCGAAAATTTGAATGGCATGCGGCGCAAAATGGCTGGGGCGGCCAGAAAGCGAGGTTTAGAGCGGGCGTTTTGCTTGGCGGCGGGTACGTTGGAAAGCTTCGAAGGCTTCTTCGGTGGCGTCGGCGTGGAGTAGGCGTTTGCGCTCGTCAGGGTCCATGTCGGTGGCGTGAAGTTTATCCCGGGCTTTACCCAGATGGGCGAGCCATTGTTCGTATTCGGGGCCGAACTGGGCTTCAAGTTGCCTTCTGAGGCGTTGGGCGAGGGCAGGGCTTTGCCCAGCGGTGGAGATGGCGATCTGGAGCGCGCCGCGTTGAACGACGGAGGGATAGTAGAAATCGCAAAGAGGGGGAACGTCCACGATGTTGCAAAGGACGGTGCGGCGAGTTGCTTCTTCGAAGATGCGTTCGTGGAGTTCGGTGGAGGATGTGGCGGCGATGACGAGGAACATGCCATCGAGATCGGCTGGTGCGAAGGGGCGTTGGCGCCAATCGAGGGTTTTTGACTGCGCCCAAGCGCGAACTTGCGGAGTGGCTTGGGGAGCTACTACGCGGACTTTGCCGCCGGCCTCCAGAAGGCTGGCGATTTTGGATTCGGCGATGGCGCCTGCGCCGACCACGAGGCAAGGACGGTTCGAAAGCTTGAGGAACATGGGAAAGAGCTTTTCGGGTTTCATGCCTTGCGTCGCTGCACTCCTTGCGAAAACTGGACACCGAGTCCTGGGAAAATCCGAGAGTTCATTGTACCCAGGGTCGAGCGAAGAGGGCGGGGAATTTGGAATCAGGAGAGGCGATCGGGGGTCAAGAGGGCGGTCATTTCGAGGACGCGGAGATAGTAGTCGCGCTGGGTGAGTTGGGCGGCGGCGGCATCATCGATGATGAAGGTGACATCGGGATGGAGTTGCAGTGCGGAAGCGGAAACGGCGGAGGCGATGGGCCCTTCGATAGATTTGGCGACGGCAGCGGACTTGGAGGCGCCGGTGGCGAGCAAGAGAACTTTGCGAGCTTCCAAAATCGTGCCGATGCCCATGGTGATGGCACAACGGGGACTTTCTTCGCCGGGAGCGAAGGATTTTGCATTGTCGTCCAGCGTTTCCTTGCTGAGAACTTTCAGGCGGGTGCGGGAACCGATGCTGGAAGTGGGTTCGTTGAAACCGATGTGACCGTTGCGGCCGATGCCGAGAAGCTGCAGGTCAATGCCGCCAGCTTTGCGGATAGCCTCTTCGTAGGAAGCGCAATACTGATCATAATCGCCGCGGATTGTCCCGTTGGGAATGTGGATATTGCTGGGATTTACGTTGACATGCGCGAACAAATGTTCGTGCATGAAATGATAGAAGCTCTGAGGATGCGCGGCGGGAAGACCGAGATATTCATCGAGATTAAAAGTAACGACGCGGGAGAAATCAAGCGAGCCCTGCTGGTGAAGAGCAACGAGTTGTTTGTATACACTGACCATGGTGCTGCCAGTGGCCAGGCCAAGCGTCAAGGCAGGCTTTCTGCGCACCGCACTGGCAACGAGTTGAGCAGCCTGATGGCTGATTTCTTCAGCGTTGCGTTTCAGGATCACCAGCATGCAGCATCCTCTCTGAGCAGAGCTTTATCCGTGGCCGCAAGCAATTATGAGCCAGCGAAAGAAAATCGTCAGCTTTAACGGAAACGGCGAATGACGAGATTGTGCCGGTCCGAACGATAGAAACCCAGCACGTACATGATGGCCTGGCCTTTGGTGGAGTAGATGACCTGGCGAATGCGCAGCAGAGGATCGCGGCGAGGAATGGAGAGAATCTCTGCGATTCGCGGGTCGGCGGCGGTGGCATCAACTTCTTCGTCGGCATAGCCTAGTTCGATTTTGTAATTGCGCTCGAGAATTCCAAAAAGAGATTCGCGGCCGACGGGTTCGTCCAAAAGGCCGGAGAATTCAGCGGCGTTGAGGTAGCAGGTTTCGAGAGCAAACGGTTCACCGGAAGCGTGGCGGAGGCGCTCGAGTTTGATGACCTGGGTGGTTGGGGGGAGGGAGAGGCGGGCGGCGGCTTCATTTTCATTGTCGAGCACATCGGCGAAGAGGACCTTGGAGCCGGCGGTGAGGCTGCGGGTGGACATCTGCTCGGTATAGCTCATCAATTTATTGAAGTGAATCTTGGGTGCGGATACGAAGGTACCGATGCCGCGGCGTCGCTCGACGATGCCTTCGCGTTCGAGCGAGGCAAGCGCGTGACGAGCAGTCATGAGGCTGACCTGATGAATCCTGGCAAGTTCGCGCTCGGAGGCGACGGCGTCACCGGGACGCAATTGACCGGCATCGATGCGCTTGAGGATAGCGGCCTGGATGCGCTGGTAAGCGGGCAAGCCGTCGCGCTTCTTGGGCGGCAGGGTGTTTGCCGGAAGCACCCGGGGTCGCTTGGAGGGAGCAGGGATGGAAGTAGGGTCCATAGCAAGAACGATATTCTAATCTGATTTTACGTCAAGAACCTAAAGCACGGGGCGTGCGATCCTGGAACCGCAGTGTCATAGGGCGGAAACCAGGAAGTGCTATAGTTCTCTCTCTCGGTACCTTTATAAAGCATGAGAAAGCGCTTGACAACCAAAAAGTGGTGCTATATAGCTATAGATAATACGGCCAAATCATTGGCCCAGTGGCAGGGTTGCTTGGAGGCAGGTCGAGCTTCTTCCAAGTCGGACGACAGACTTGAAGGGGAGATTTAGAAATGAAGCCAACCAGCGGCGGGTTCAGTGAGAGGGCCAAGGACAAATTCCTGCGAGCAGGGCAAACGGTGAACTACCAGAACATCGCGGGCGGACTGGCCGGCGAGATGATCGGATCTATGCGGCCAAGCGAGCCTCGCAAGTGCAGTCCCCCCTTCAAAATGGTCATTATCGACAGACGAGGTACCGTGGTCTTCGAGTGTAAAGTGAGCAGGGGCGGAAGAGTGCGCCCACTGGGATTGGCATGCAGAGTAGAGGACACGCACTTCCCAGCGATGGCGTTACTTACGGACAGTTCTTTCCTTACCCGCACCTTCCGCATCGAGCAGGCGCGCCGGGGATCTGCTGGTTGCTGATGCTCAGAAGCGGCTGCGGCTTCGAAGTAGGATGCGGGCGGTAGCGCGCGACTAATCATTCTTGGTGCGAGCGGTCTTACTTTTCCAGTTGTTCGAAGAATTCCTGCGCTAGATGAAAAGCGGAGTTGGCGGCGGGAACGCCGCAATAGATGGCGGTTTGCAGGAGCACCTCGCGAATCTCCTCGCGAGTGACACCGTTGTTTAATGCTGCGCGCAGGTGCATACGGAGCTCGTCCGGTCGGTTAAGCGCCACCATCATCGCCAAGATGAGCATGCTGCGCGTCTGCCGCGGAAGGCCGGGGCGGGTCCAGATCTCTCCCCAGGCGTAGCGTGTGAGCAGGTCCTGAAACTCTTCGTTGAAGGCATTGCGATTTTCGAGTGAGGCATCGACGTGCGCATCGCCCAGCACGGCACGCCGCACTTTAAGTCCTTGCTCATAGCGCTGGCGTTCATCCATCAGAAAGCCTCCTCAGGAGTTCAGAAATACGGCAAGTTCCTGGTTGAAGTGGTCTTGGTCTTCGATATTGGAGAGGTGTGCGGCGTTCAGTTCCGCGTAGCGCGCCCCCGGAATTTGTTGAGCGAGAAAACGCCCGTCGGCGGGCGGCGTGGCGGGATCATGCGCGCCGGAAATTACGAGAGTTGGCCTACGAATGGCGGCTACTTGTTCGCGATAGTCACAATCACGAATGGCGGCGCAGCATGACGAATAGCCATCGGCGTTCGCCTCCTCAATCATTTTGAGGGTATTTGAAATGACTGCCGGGGATTTCTGCCGGAAAGCGGGCGTGAACCAGCGCTCGACAACGGCGGGGGCGATTGATTTCACGCCGCTCTTACGGACTGCTTTGATACGGGCGTTCCAACCGTCCAGGGTTCCGATCTTTGCACCGGTGTTGCAGAGAGCCAACTTATTCAGGCGCTCGGGCGCATTGGCTGCCAGCCACATGCCAATCATTCCGCCCATGGATAGCCCGCAAAAATGAACACGATCCAAATCCAATTCATCGAGCAATGCGACAACATCTTTCGCGAGTTGCTCGATGGAGTAGGGGCCGGGTGCGGCGGAGGACTGTCCATGTCCTCGAGTGTCGTAACGAAGGACGCGAAACTTCTTATGAAACTCGCGGGCCTGCGGATCCCACATGGAATAGTTTGCGCCGAGGGAATTGGAGAACAGCAGCACTGGCGCTCCACTCTGGCCTTCGAGTCCGTAATGAATTCGGGCTTCTCCCGATTTAAGGATGGGCATTGGAATTATTCTTCTCCGGCAGGAATTTTGCCCCTGCTGGCTTCGACCACACGGTAGACATATTCTTCGGCCGCTCCCAAATAGTTGCGCGGATCGAAAAGGCGATCGAGATCGGCGGTCGAAAGGTGTTCGCCCACCTTTGGGTCGGCACTCAGAATCGTCCGCAAATCGCGCTTATCCTTGCGCGCCCTTGTGCACGCGGCTTCGACGAGTTCGTGCGCCTGGGCTCTGCCGATTTTAGCGCCAAGCGCCATGCTTACCGCTTCGGCGTAGATTAAGCCATGCGTCAGGTCGAGATTTTTGCGCATGCGTTGCGTATCGAGTTCGAGATTCGGCACGATGGTGGCCAGATGGTGGACAGCGCCAGCGGTTAGCTGAACGATGTCGGGTAAAGTTTCCCACTCGGCGTGCCAGCCGCCCAGGCCGCGCTCATCCTCTTGCATCATCGCGGTGAGAAGAGTGCTGACGAGGCCGGGAACGCGGATCGCCGCTTGGAGCATCACCGCGGAACTGACGGGATTGCGCTTGTGAGGCATAGTGGAAGAGCCGCCGCGGCCTTCTCCGGCGGGCTCGAAGAATTCGGCGATTTCGGTTTGCATGTGAAGGGAAAGGTCTCGGGCGATTTTTCCGACAGTTCCGGCGCACAAACCCAACGTGACGCCGATTTCCGCGATGCGATCGCGGTGGCTGTGCCAGGGGAGATCGGGCAAGCCCAGTCCGAGTTCCGCGGCAAGAAGACTGGCGACGTCGGGACCGCGGCTGCCGAGCGCGGCCAATGTTCCCACGGCGCCTCCAAATTGCAGGACGAGGCAACGCTTTCTGGTTTCGTTGAGACGGCCGCGGTTTCGCACGATGGCATCTAGCCAGCCGGCGAGCTTGACGCCGAGTGTCGTCGGCAAAGCGTGTTGCATCCAGGTGCGGCCGGTGATGAGCGTGGAGCGATGTTTCTGTGCAAGCGCGCCGAGCGGTTGGGCAAGACTGTCCAGATCACGCGCAATTAAGTCCAAGGCTGAGCGAAGTTGAAGGATGCGGCCAGTGTCGATGACGTCCTGGCTGGTGGCGCCCCAGTGCACGAAGTGTGCGGCTTGCTTGTCCTTTTTTGTTACGAGAGCAGTGAGGTGCTTTACGAGAGGAATCGCAATGTTTCCGGAACGAGCGGCGGCTTGCGCCAGAGAGGCGGTGTCAAAGAGTTCGGCGCGGCACTTGGAGGCAATCGCGGCGGCTGCCGAGGCGGGGATGACGCCGACGCGGGCTTCGGCGCGAGCCAGGGCGACCTCGAAATCGAGCATTCCCTGGAGCGCGGCGCGATCCGTGAAGAGGTTGTCGACCGCGGGAGAGCGGAAGAGGGGATCGAGAAGATTCATGCGATGAGTGTAATCATTCCTGGCAGACAAAGAAAACGGTTTCGTCGCGCGTATGAAGAAACACAGTTCCTGTTTGCAGGAGCTAGAGCGCAGTCGATCCCCGAAATACTAGACGCGCTCCAGAATTACGGCAATGCCTTGGCCCACGCCGATGCACATGGTGCAGAGCGCGTATTTGCCCTTGGTGCGCAAGAGCTGGTAAAGCGCGGTGGTTACAAGACGAGCGCCGCTGGCGCCCAGAGGATGCCCGATGGCAATCGCGCCACCGTTCGGATTGACGTGCGGCGCGTCGTCAGGAATTCCCAATTCGCGGAGCACTGCCAAGGCTTGAGAAGCGAATGCTTCATTCAATTCGACGACGTCCATTTGGGCGAGCGACAAGCCTGCTTTGGCCAAGACTTTGCGCGTAGCGGGACTCGGGCCCATGCCCATGATGCGCGGAGCGACGCCGGCGGCGGCAGCGGCAACGACACGGGCTTTTGGTGTCAATGCGTGGCGTTTCACTGCGGCTTCCGAGGCCAGGAGCAGGGCACAAGCACCGTCATTTATTCCCGAAGCGTTTCCCGCGGTGATGGTGCCGTTCGGTTTCACGACTGGTTTCAATTTCGTGAGGGCTTCCAGCGTAGTGCAGGGCCGGGGATGTTCATCTTCGGAAAAAAGGAGCGGGTCGCCCTTTTTTTGGGGAATGGGCACGGCGACAATTTCTTGCTTCAACTTGCCGCTACGGATGGCTTCGGCTGCACGCTGCTGGCTGCGAAGCGCGAAGAGGTCCTGATCGGCACGCGAGATGCGAAATTCTTCGGCGACGTTTTCGCCGGTTTCCGGCATGGAATCAATGCCATACTTTGCTTTCATCAAGTGATTGATGAATCGCCAGCCGAGCGTGGTGTCTTCCATTTTCACGGAGCGAGAATAGGGGCTGTCGGACTTGGCGACGACGAAAGGCGCGCGCGACATGCTTTCGACGCCACCGGCAATCATGAGATCCGTCTCGCCGGATTTGATGGCGCGTGCGGCGGACGCGATGGCGTCCATGCTCGAACCGCACAGGCGGTTGACCGTGGTGCCCGGGACTTCTTTTGGCAGGCCTGCGAGCAATAGGGCCATACGGGCGACGTTGCGATTGTCCTCACCGGCCTGGTTGGCGCAGCCGTAGACAACGTCGTCCACGGCGTTCCAGTCGACACCTGGGTTGCGCTCTAGAAGAGCTTTGAGGGGAATCGCCGCGAGGTCATCGGTGCGAATCGAGGCCAGCGTTCCGCCGTAGCGCCCGAATGGCGTTCGAACGGCGTCGCAGATAAAGGCAGTCTCCACGGTTGTCCTTGGAATATCGGTGCACTTCCATTTTATACGGAACACCCGCCAGGGGCGAAAGCGGCAAGGTTCACAGCCAGCCAGACGAATTCTCTATTGTGCGGTAATCGAATGTCGGAGAATTGTGATATTCAATCATCCAGAAAACAATCTACTCTGATATGAAAGAGAAACGCTAGACAGTTTATGCGATAAATGTCGCCGGAAAGTGTCAAGAAGAGAGGCGCTGCTTGATGCGAACGCAGGTTGGGATCGTTGGAGCGGGGCCCGCGGGTTTGGTGCTTTCGCATCTGCTGCACCTGCAGGGAATCGAATCGGTGGTGGTGGAGAGTTGCCGGCGCGATTACGTGGAGCAGAGGATTCGCGCGGGTGTGCTGGAGCAAGGGACAGTCGATTTACTTGTGGAATCGGGCGTTGGAGAGCGGCTGAAGCGGGAAGGGTTGGTGCATCGCGGGATTGAGCTGCGTTTTGGAGGAATGGGGCATCGGATCGATCTGGCGGAGCTTACGGGCGGCAAAGCCATTACGATTTACGCGCAACATGAAGTCATCAAGGATCTAATCGAGGCCAGGCTGACCGCAAAAGGAGAAATTTTATTCGAGGCGGAAGCCATGCGTTTGCGCGACATTGAGGGCCATCCGAAAATTGTGTTCACGCATCAAGGCGCCACCCAGGAACTCGAGTGCGATTTCGTCGCCGGTTGCGATGGCTTTCACGGGATCTGCAGGCCGGCAATGCCCTCAAGCGCGCTGCGGGTGCATGAGAGAATTTATCCTTTCGCGTGGCTTGGCATCCTCGCGCAGGTGCCGCCTGCTTCGGACGAATTGATTTACACCTATCACGAGAATGGATTCGCGCTTTTGAGCATGCGTTCGCCGGAAATTTCGCGGCTCTATCTGCAATGCTCGCCTGATGAGGACATCGCCAACTGGGCGGACGATCGAATCTGGGATGAGCTGCGCCTTCGAATGGCGACGCGGGACGGATGGATTCTCAAGGATGGGCCGGTACTGCAGAAAGGCATTACGCCCATGCGCAGCTTCGTTGCAGAGCCGATGCAATTTGGGAAGCTGTTCTTGCTGGGGGATGCGGCGCATATTGTGCCGCCGACGGGCGCAAAAGGACTAAACCTGGCGGTCTCTGATGTCCGTGTGCTGACGCGGGCGCTGCTGGATTTCTACAAGGCGGGCAAGAAGGAAGGTTTGGAGAGTTACTCGGAAAAATGCTCGCGTCGCGTTTGGAAAGTTCAGCGATTCTCGTGGTGGATGACGTCGATGCTCCACCGATTCCAAAACGAAGACAGTTTCTCTCACAACATTCATATTGCCGAATTGGATTACGTGACCAGTTCGCGGGCGGCGGCGACTACGCTGGCGGAGAACTACGTCGGCCTTCCTTACGACTAAGTACTAGTGGAGTTCACTCGTAGCGGAGAGCCTCGACAGGATTGAGGCGAGCAGCGCGAGATGCGGGGTAGAGTCCGGCGACGAGGCTGACGGCGACCGCGAATCCGATGGCGCCGAGAGCCAGCCACCAGGGGACATAAGATATTTTTACGCCGGGCAAGTTTTGCTGGTGTAAGTAGATGGTGGTACCCCAAGTGAGCGCCTGACCGATCAGCCAGCCGAGAGCGACACCGAAAAAACCGCCGAAAAGTCCCATCGCGCCGGCTTCGGCGAAAAAAAGACTCCGAACGTCGCGGTCGGTCGCGCCGAGCGCTTTCAAGATGCCGATTTCGCGGCGGCGTTCGAGGATGGCCATGACCAGAGTGTTGATGATGCCGAGAGAAGCGACGGTGAGCGCGAGGCTGCCGAATAGGCCGAGGAAGAGATCGAAGACGGTGAAGACGAGGCGGAGATTCTTGGTGGCGTCCAGCAAAGAAAACGTGGCGAAGCCAAGCTGCTTGATGGCCGCTTCGACTTGCAGCACGTCTTTGGGTGAACGAACCCGCACGGTCAACGCCATATAAGCGGGTTTCCCAGGATTACCGGACAGGAAGGCTTGCATATCATCGGGCTGGGCGACATGCAGCTGTTCGGCGGTTTTAAGCGGCAGGTAAACGCGGGCGCCGCCGAACCCCCCAATGCCGGCGGAAGGGTCCGACTCAATGACGCCGACGATGCGAAATTTCTTTTCGCGCGGGACGATGGAAATTCCTCCCGGGGTGCCCGGGCCCATCATGCTATCGAGGAGGTCCTCGTCACTGGCGTTTTTTGGCAAGGCGGCGCGTTCGGCGTAACGCAGGATCAGCTCTTTTCCCACAAGAGACGGGGGCTGATCGGTGAGCACTTTTGCAAATTCAATCTGGAGAATGGCTTCCTCTGCGGTGGGTGACGAAAAAAAGGCCCCGGTTATGCCGTCAAAGGCGCCGCTGGAGCGGGAAGAATCGGGAAGGCCGAGAACTGCCGTGGATTCAGACTTGTCACCGTAGCGCACGTCGGCGACGAATCGGATTTGCGGATAGACTTCCGTAACGTTGGAAAGCTTGCTCAGTTGCTGGCGCACATCTTCGTCGAGGATCCGAGCATTCTGTTTTGGCGTTGATGCAACTGGAGGCGGCTGCCTGGGGCCGCGAAAATTGCGTTGCGAGGTAACGAATACCGCGTCGAACAGCCCGGAGCGCGTAAGGCGCTGTGAGGCCAGCGTCTGCAGTCCTACCCCCAGGGAAAGCATGGCCACCAGGGAAGCCACGCCTACGGCCACGCCCAGGGTGGTGAGGGAGTTGCGAAGCACGGCTTCGCGCAAATTGCGCACCGCGAGTTCGCTGAGATCGCGCGTCTTCAATGTTGTGCTCCGTCACTGACGAGGCGTCCGTCGGAGAGAAGCGCGATGCGGTTGGCGAATTTCTCGGCTAAGGGCCGTTCGTGCGTGACCATGATGATGGTCATGCCAAGAGAATCCTGAATCTGTCGCAGAAGCAGTAGAATCTGTTCGCCGTTGACGCTGTCGAGATTTCCCGTGGGCTCATCAGCGAACAAAATCGCGGGGCGATTCACGAGTGCGCGCGCCAGAGCGCCGCGTTGCTGCTCTCCACCGGACAGCTCGCTGGGCCGGTGCCGATGTCTTGCTCCCAGCCCTACGCGCTCGAGAGCTTCACCTACTCGGGAGGCGCGGTCCTGGCGATCCACCTCAGCCAGGCGCAAAGGCAGCTCGACGTTTTCTTCGAGCGTCATGCGCGGCAGCAGGTTAAACGATTGGAAGACCATGCCGACAGTCTCGCGGCGATAACGCGCGAGATCGTCAGCTTCCAATTCGGCGAGATTGCGCTCCTGGACACGGATAGCGCCGGATGTGGGACGGTCGAGGCCGGCCATCATGCTCAAGAGAGTGGATTTGCCGGAACCGGAACTTCCCAGGAGTGCAACGAATTCACCTTTTTCGATGTTAAGAGAGACAGCGTCAACGGCGCGAATGACGGTTTCGCCCAACCGATATTCCCGGGACACACATTCGGCCTGAAGGAATTTGGCGGCGATGGGCATGGTTGGGCCGTTCCATTGTATTACGCAAGAAGGACGCAGAAATTACGGTGTTTTCTCACCCCGCGAAAAAGATTGCCATAGCCGACGCGAGGGAGCCCGAGCGCACGCCCATCGGGAGTCAAGGTATTAAAGCTTCGAAACGCGAGAAATGCGCGAAGCTACTTCTGTCTGATGCTTATTGGTTGAAGCAGTTTGAATTCGAGGGGCGTCTCCGCACTCAGAGTAATGTCACGATTGCCTGTTAATCCTGCGCCACCGGTCCCCGCTGCCGCACCGATCAAGGCTCCAATCGCAGCGCCCTTGCCCCCGCCCGCGATGGCTCCGATAGCCGCTCCCCCGGCAGCGCCACCGCCGACCATGACTGCGGTGCGCTTGCCTTTACCTTTACTGGACATCATTGCGCCAGAGGTCTGAATTTCATGATCCTTACCGTGGACGGTCACACTGGTGAGCTCCAGAGCCAGAGCGGCGCCACCCTTGAATCGTCCGGCAGCCTTTGCATCCCTCACGACTCCCTCTGCACGCGCGCCTTTAGGAATGGCGGTCTTACCGTCGATTTCGACCGGACTCTCGACGGTGGCTGTGAACCTGTCTCCCGGCTTGCTGGTCTTCGAGCTTATGGGTTGGTCCAAAACGACAGCTATAACGGTATCAGCGGGGACGACCAGGGGTTTTGGCTCGAGAGCTTTTTTCACTGCGTTGTTTACCGATTCTGCTGTGGATGGAGAGGAGTTGGCGTCTGGGCCGGGTTGCTGATCAGCCGGCCGCTGACACGCCGTTACCAGCGCACCGATGGCAATTAGGGACAGCGAGAACTTAGCGAGACAGCGATTCATCAATTCCTCCGTTAGGCTGGGAACCTTTATTCTTCCAAGATACGCCTATCGGATTTGAAGTCAATTTAGGTTTTACAAATTGGATTCCAATTCGCCGCTAGATCCCGCAATGGATAATCAACCGCTTACCCGCCGCTGCAGCGGAAAATTCCAAGTCTGGCGGTTCGTCTCAATGAAGGAATCCAGCTCTCCGCCGGATGCATGATGCCCTTTGCGCTAACACCCTCTCGCATTTTGTTGACACACCTGCGCACTCCGTACAAACTAATTGCACCCCTTCCAAAATCTAAGTGTTTCGTGTGAACCGATGCGCATTCTTGTCGCTGAAGATGACGCGCCGTTGGCGGAATTTCTGCACCAGCGGCTCGAGCAAGAGCAATTCTCCGTACAAGTGGTCACGAATGGTCCGGAAGTGCAACAATTGGCCTCCGACCAGATCTACGATCTCGTACTCCTGGATCTCAATCTGTCGGGAAGCGACCGGCTGGATGTCCTGCGCGGGATCCGCTCCAAACGGCCGGATTTGCCGGTGGTGATTGTGACCAGCGCCACCATGGTGGAAGAACGCGTTCGCGCTCTCGACGCCGGCGCCGATGACTACGTTGCGAAACCCTTTGCTTTCGCCGAACTGGCCGCGCGCATTCGCGCCGTTCTGCGCCGCGGAACGCGGCCCGCCCGCTCCATTCTCCAGATTGAAGACCTCGAAGTCGACCGCGTCAGCCATTCCGTGCGGCGCGGCACTCACAACATCGATCTCAGCCCGAAAGAATTTGCGTTGCTGGAATTTCTGATGCGTCATGAGGGCCAGCCTGTTTCGCGCAGCTCCATCGTCGAGCAAGTGTGGAAACTCAATTTCGACAACATGACCAATGTCGTCGACGTCTACATCAATTATCTGCGCCGCAAGGTCGACTCCGGTTACGACCGCACCCTCATTCGAACCATCCGCGGCGTCGGCTACCAGATCGGCGGCAATGGCCGCCACGCTTCATGAGTGAGAAAGATTGTCCTGCTACTCGTTTCAGCACCGGTTTACGAACTTGCGAACCCTGGCCCAACTGACGCCGCTGGGTGTAGCATCTACACAGAAAGGCATTGCTATGAGACGCCTTCTATTTTCACTTCTTGTTTTCTCAGTGCTCGCCCCGTGTTCCTTGCCGCAGACTGCCAGCTCAACACAACAAACGGTTTTGAAGTCCAAGTCTGAATCCACCAAATGGACGAAGCACGATGAGAGACTACTTTTGGCAAGAGCGCAACAGGGTGACGCAAGTTCTCAGATGTGGCTGGCTTCTGCGTACGAACAAGGCTGGTTTGGACGGACCAACTTTCAAGAAGCGTTGAAATGGTACAGAAGGTCCGCAGAACAAGGCGATCCCGCCGCTCAAAATTCACTGGGGCAAATGTATGAGGACGGAGAAGGTGTGACCCAAAACTATTCCCTAGCCGCCAAGTGGTACAGAAAAGCTGCTGAGCACGTTCCAGATTTAGGTGGCGCAGGCCAGGGAAGAAACAATTTGGGAATGCTCTATCTGGATGGTCGTGGAGTTCCCAAGGACTACGTTCAAGCCTACATGTGGTTCAAGCTGGCTAATTTTGGATCAAACGGAAACCTGTCTCTTGCCAAAGCGCACATGACTTATAAACAAATCCTCGAAGGTGAGCAATTGGCAGAGGAGTGGAAGAGCCGGCATATCAAACAATGACTGCGGCGTCGCGCCGAGTTTGCTATTCTACGCCGCGTGAAACCTGTCTTCCTCATTGACACCGATACCGCTTCCGACGACGCCGTGGCTTTGATCATGGCGCTGCGTTCTCCGCAAGTGCGCGTGCTCGCAATTACCACGGTTGCTGGAAATGTTGACGTTCAGCAGGCCACGCGCAATGCGCTCTATACCGCGGAACTTTGCGGCTCGAATGTTCCCGTCTTCATGGGCGCGCAAGAACCACTGAACCGCCCGCACCAAAGCGCCCACTGGTTCCACGGACGTGATGGCCTGGGAGACCACGGCTATCCGCCTCCCAAAAAGTCCCACGAAAAACTGCCTGCACTCGAAGCGATTATCTCCACGATCGAATGCCATCCCGGCCTTGTATTGGTGACTCTCGGCCCCTTAACAAATGTTGCTTTAGCTTTGCAGTTAGATCCCAGCATCGCCGCCAAAGTCGGTCGTTGCGTAATCATGGGCGGCGCACCTTGCTGCGAAGGGAATGTGACGCCCGCGGCCGAGTACAACATCTGGTGCGATCCCGAGGCGGCACAGATTGTCTTGCGCAGTGGGCTCCCGATCGAGTTGGTGGGCTGGCACCTTTGCCGCGGGCACGCCGCTCTCAACCCCGATGACATCAAGCACGTGCTCAGCTTTGGCACGCCGCAGGCCCGGTTCGCCATTGAATGCAACAGCCGGGCACAGGAAGCCTATTTCGAACAAACCGGCGAGCACGGAATTTCGTTGCCGGACCCCGTGGCCATGGCCATCGCGCTGGATCCTACGGTCGTTACAAAACAATCCGAGCACTACGTGGACGTGGAGACTTCGAGCGATCTGACTCTGGGTATGACTGTGGTGGACCGCCTGAATGTGTCAGGGAACGAGCGCAACCAGGCTGTTTGGGCGCCAATTCTGAAACAAGGCCAGCGCGCCAAAGTCTACTGGACCATCGACAACCACAAGTGGAAGAAAGCACTCTATGCCGGCCTCCGGTAGCTCTATCAGGCACCCCTGGCCGGGAGCTCAGATGCCAGCCATACTATTCAATTTAAAAGAGTTAGACCCATGTTTTTCGTGCCCAGTGTGGGTCGGTACCATCCACTTCGGCAACTTCTTTCCCATTGCGGTGTTCTACTCATTGGGAGCATTAATAGGATGTTACGCTCCCATCGGCCAGAACGTCTCATTAGAGGGTCAGAGTGACCCGCGCTCGACCGAGAACCGAGGGTTCGTCATGAAGACATTCACCGGTAGAAGCAGGTTAGGCCTGCTGTTCTGTTTGGCCGGTCTTTTGAGTTTTGTGGCGCCCAAGGCGCGTGCGGATGAAGAAAAAGATCCGCCCACGCGCGTCGCGCGCATCAGCTTTGTGGAAGGTTCCGTTTCCCTTCAGCCCGGCGGGGAAGGCGATTGGGGCAGTGCCGCCAAAAACCGTCCCATGACCATCGGCGACAAGATCTGGGTGGACAAAGACTCCCGGGCCGAATTGCAAGCCGGCCCAGTCTCCATTCATCTCGGCAGCCTGACCGCGCTTTCCTTCCTGAACCTTGACGCAGGTATCACGCAAATGCGCTTGGCGGAAGGCAGCATCAACTTTCGTGTCAGCGAATTGCGCGAAGGAGATGTCTATGAAGTCGATGCCCCAAACATTGCGTTCACTGTGAAGCAAGCTGGGGCATTTCGCATTGACGTCAACGAAGACGGCGACTCCGCCCGCGTCACCGTGATTCGCGGCGAAGGCGAAGTTGCCGCCGGCGGAAAGAGCTATCCAGTCCATGCCGAGGAGCGCGCCGAATTCACCGGTACAGACAACATTGAATCCCATTTTGAAAGAGCCCCTGGTCCTGACGGGCTCGACACTTGGGCCGACCAACGCGACCGCAGAGAAGACAATTCCGTCTCCGGGAAATACGTTTCGCGTGACATGGATGGTTACAGCGATCTCGATGAGAACGGTTCGTGGCAAGACGAACCGGAATACGGTCATGTCTGGTATCCCAACAATGTCGGCCCGGACTGGGCTCCGTACAGCGATGGTTCCTGGAACTACGTAGCCCCTTGGGGCTGGACCTGGGTTGGCTATGAACCCTGGGGCTTTGCTCCTTACCACTACGGCCGTTGGAATTATTTTGGCGGACGGTGGGGCTGGTGTCCTGGTTCGTACTATGGTCCCGCGATTTACGGGCCCGCGTTTGTGGGCTTCTTCGGCGGCGGGTTCGGATTCGGTGTTGGTTGGTTTCCGCTGGGTTTTGGTGAGCCGTTCTATCCTTGGTACCACTGCCGTGGCGGATACGTCCGGAACATCAACATCCATAACACTTACATTCGCAACACGACTGTTTTCAATTCCAATGTTCACAACTATAACTACGTGAACGCGCGTAACGTGCACGCGGTGACCACCGTGAATCGCAACGCCTTCACAAGTGGCCAAGCGATCAACCGCGGTGCCGGCCACGTCACGGAAGCTTCGCTGCGAGGCGCCCGGGTGTCCAACTCTGTCGGCATCAAGCCGACGCAGCATAGCTCCTTGGGTTCGGAAAACATGAGGTCGAATGTGGCCAGGCCGTCGGCAGCAATTCAGAACCGCACCGTGGTCGCGCGCACCGCACCCGCACAAGGAGCATCGCAAATGCGGGTTCGCACATTCAATAGCGCAGGGTTGACTCCGGGACGCACGGCCAACGCGCCTGCACACAACTCGCCAGCAATGAACGGACGCGCAGGCAATACATCGCCGTCATCGGGGATGACCTCCCGTCAGCAGGAACTGTCCAATAGCCGTCCACCTTCGGCCATCAACAACTCGAACCGGAATTCCGCGGCGGTCTCGGGCAACACTGGTTCGCAAATGGCAGGCAAGAGCTCGCGCACTTGGGAAGCGCAGGGCAATGCGAGCGATCGAGGCCGTCCGCCGGCAGGCTTTGGAAACTCCAGCCAGCCGGGGAATTCTCCCACGCAATCGGCCCGTGGCAACGACGCTAATCGTCCGCCGTGGGCTCGTGGCGACTCGCAATCTGGAGCCGCCGGCGGCCAGGGTTCACGTCCCCCGGCGCCAGCCTACGGCAGCAACCGTCCGAACTCTGTCAACGACAACAGAAACTATTCGCAGCAGCGTTCTTACAGTCCGCCGCCCACTCGCTCTAACTCCGCGCCGCGGACATATTCCGCGCCGAGCCGCAGCTATCCGGCACCGTCACGTTCCTACTCTGCTCCGGCACCGTCGCGCTCCTACTCCGCTCCGGCGCCGTCACGCTCGTACTCCGCGCCAAGCCATCCGAGCAGCAGCGGTGGCGGCGGCAATCGTGGTGGCGGGGGCAGCGCAAGCCCGCACAGCGGGGGCGGGGGTGGCGGCGGCTCTCATGGCGGCGGTGGCTCTGCTTCTCACGGCCGGCCATAAAGTCCTTCGTAGCTAAGAGCCCGCCTGGAAGGTCCGGGCGGGCTCTTTCTTTTTGGATACCAAGCGTCGGCGCTCCTTTGCCCATCCTGTCAAAATCTTTCGGAATCATTCGTCGCTTTCAATACTAGTCTTTCTTTCAGGTCCGAGTTCTGCTGACACCACTCTGAAACTCATCTCCCGAAACTCTTTGCGCTCCTAAGTGTTAGACAAAGTGACGCACTACCTCTCAGACGTTTCCTGTTTCGACATCCAGAAAGACCCTGAGAGGCACATCAAACTATGGGGATGTTAGTGTGCCAAAGGGAGCACAGATCGGGTCCAAGGGCATGAGAATATGCGGCGAAAAGCAAAATCGCCGCTCTTGATTCAGGAGAGATTTCGACATGAGAAAGCACTTGGTAAAGTTAACGAGCCTTCTCAGCATCGCGCTGGCGGTAACGCTATTTGCGCCGCAACGCGCTGCTGCCGATGACGACGATCCGCCCAGCCGCGTCGCGCGCCTCAGCTATGCGCATGGCACGGTTTCGTTTAATCCGGCCGGCACGGACGACTGGGTTTCCGCGGTCGTCAATCGCCCGATGACCACCGGCGATAAACTCTGGACCGACAATGGCTCGCGCGCCGAGTTGCACCTCGGTGCCGCAGCGATCCGGCTTTCCAGCAACACTGGTTTTTCCTTCTTGAACCTGGACGACCGCACGACCCAGGTCCGCATTACCGAGGGCACATTGAACGTGCGCGTCCGGCGTCTGGAACAGGACGAAACCTTCGAAATCGATACACCCAACCTCGCTTTCTCCATTCTTCGGCCGGGCAACTACAAGATCGATGTCAGCGAAGCCGGCGACACCACGGTCGCCACTGTTCGCGACGGCGAAGGCGAAGTCACCGGCGGCGGTTCCGCTTACACAGTACATGCTCGGGAAACCGGCACGTTCGCCGGGATCGATCAACTCGATGCTGACATTCAGCGGTTTGGCGATGACGACGACTTTGACCGCTGGTGCGGTGATCGTGACCGCCGAGAAGATCATTCCACTTCTTCGCGCTACGTCTCTTCCGATGTAATCGGCTATGAAGATCTCGATGACAACGGCGGCTGGCGCCCGGTTCCGGAGTACGGCACCGTTTGGTTCCCGCACGTCACTGTCGTTGGCTGGGCGCCCTATCGCTACGGCCACTGGGCGTGGATTGCTCCCTGGGGTTGGACTTGGGTCGATGATGCGGCTTGGGGTTTTGCCCCATTCCACTACGGACGCTGGGTCGTAGTTGGCGGCGTGTGGGGTTGGGTGCCGTCACCACCGCGTCCTGTCGGCTTCGGTGTCGTTTATGTCCGACCAGTTTACGCACCGGCCCTGGTAGCTTGG
>Ga0210406_10001302_pt1 | contig 30994 bp, 26 predicted proteins | sample IncBWC30MmetaG_FD_155454 | JGI IMG/M metagenome (GOLD analysis project Ga0210406, IMG submission 155454) | Forest soil microbial communities from Barre Woods Harvard Forest LTER site, Petersham, Massachusetts, United States - Inc-BW-C-30-M | ecosystem: Environmental > Terrestrial > Soil >... | reverse complement strand
CCGTGTTCGATAGGCCGCTGAAACACCGGCCCGAGCAGCGTATTGTCGCACGCGACGATCGGCGTGTGCCCCTGAGCATGGCCGATCATCTCGGCGACGCGGCGTACCATCGCAATATCAACTAGGCCGTTGGTGGGATTTGCCGGCGTTTCGATGAAAATCATCGCTAGCCGGCCTTTGCCCATCGCGTCCTCCGCCGCCAGCCCAACTGCGGCCTCGTCGATGCCGTCGGCAAAACCCACTGCGCCGATAGAGAGGCCCGCAAGCGTTTTTGCAAACAGAGTTTCCGTCCCGCCATAGAGCGGTTGAGAGTGCAGAACGACGTCGCCCGGGCGGACGAACGCGAGGATCGTGGTCGCAATCGCCGCCATGCCGGACGAGAACAGCGCGCATTTCTCGGCGCGCTCGTAGACAGAGAGTCTGTCCTCGACGATTTCGCTGTTGGGATGATTGAACCGCGAATAGACCAGGCCCGCGCCCATCCCCTCGGGAGGCTCGCGCCGACCCGAGACGAAATCGAAAAAGTCCTGTCCGTCTTCGGCGGTCTTGAAGACGAAGGTCGAGGTCAGGAAGATCGGTGGTTTGACGGCTCCTTCAGACAGTTGCGGATCGTAGCCGTAGTTCAGCATGAGCGTATCGGGATGCAGCATGTGGTTGCCGATGTGGGTCTTCGACGGAAACGGTTTCACCATGGCCTGCCTCACTGTCTGGATTCGGAACGTCGCCCTGCGTTTGGGGGTCTTCCGCAATGGCGAGGCGGTGAGGAGCGGTGGATGCGACGGCATCCAACGGCCCCAGTCAACGTTGCAAGGATCAGCGTAGCAACATCCGCTACCGATTTCACCGCCCCCGAGGCGGATTTCGCGGCGCTCATCCCGACTGCTTGCTTCTGTCCCGGGAGATCACGTCTGTTAGGTGGGAACTGCGGGAGTTGGGACAGCGCCTGGTCAGCTCATGGCGCAAAGCAGAGGTTCGTTGATATTTGCGCTTTTGCATCGTTCGGCCTCATTATGCGTCTTTGATAGAGCTTCGGGAACGCCGCCCGCACGGAACCGAACGGAGGACAGACATGACAGTTTCGGCGGAACGGGCAGTCCTTGCTGGCGGCTGCTTCTGGGGTGTGCAGGATCTGCTGCGCCGGTATCCCGGAGTGATTTCAACCAGGGTGGGTTACATCGGCGGCGAGGTGCCAAACGCGACGTATCGCAACCACGGTAATCACGCGGAAGCCATTGAGATTACCTTTGATCCGCAGACCATCAGCTATCGAAAGCTGCTGGAATTCTTTTTCCAGATCCATGATCCGAGCACGCTGAACCGTCAGGGCAACGACCGGGGAGCGAGCTACCGCTCGGCCATCTTCTATACCAGCGATGAGCAGAAGCGGATCGCGCAAGACACCATCGCCGATGTCGATGCTTCCCGCCTTTGGCCGGGCAAGGTTGTTCACCGAGGTGGTGCCCTCGGGACCGTTCTGGGAGGCCGAGCCCGAGCATCAGGATTATCTGGAGAAATATCCGGACGGCTACACCTGTCACTTCATTCGGCCGAACTGGACGCTGCCGCACCGGGCGGAGAAAGCTGAAACAGGCGCGAGCGGAGTTTCGGCAGCGTGACAAAGGGCTCCGATCTGCTGGTGGCCGCCCTCGAGAACGAGGGCGTCGCGTACATCTTCGCCATCCCCGGCGAGGAGAATCTCGACGTGCTGGAGTCGCTGCGGCGCTCGAAGATCAAGCTCGTGCTGACGCGGCACGAGCAGGCTGCCGGCTTCATGGCGGCCACCTACGGGCGTCTCACCGGACGCGCGGGCGTCTGCCTGACGACGCTGGGTCCCGGTGCGCTCAATCTGACGACGGCTGCGGCCTACGCGCATTTGGGCGCGATGCCGATGGTCATGATCACCGGACAGAAGGCGATCCGGAGCAGCCGTCAGGCGCGTTTCCAGATCGTCGACATCGTCGCGACCATGCGACCGCTCACCAAGCTGGCGACGCAGATCGTCTCCGCGCAGAGTATTCCGACTCTGGTTCGCGACGCCTTCCGGGTCGCGCAGCAGGAGCGGCCGGGCCCGGTGCATCTCGAACTGCCCGAGGATATCGCGGCTGACGAAGCCGCTGCGGACATCGTTCCCCCGCATATCGTCGAGCTTCCGGTTGCAGCTGCAGGGGCCATCGAGCGCGCAGCAGCCATGATCATGGGCGCTAGCAAGCCTCTCGTCATGTTGGGCGCCGCGGCGAGCCGCTCGCTGCTCGCTGAGCCGCTGTCGGCGTTCGTGCGACGATGCAAGATTCCATTCTTCAACACCCAGATGGGGAAGGGCGCCGTCAATGCGGGCTCCAATCTCTACATGGGCACGGCCGCGCTGTCGGAACGGGATTGGGTTCACGAGGCCATCGACCAGGCTGACCTGATTATTTCGATCGGCCACGATACCGTCGAGAAGCCCCCTTTCCTAATGGGCCATAATGGACCGCAGGTTATCCATGTCGGCGCTACGCCGGCGACGGTGGAGCAGGTATACTTCCCGCAGGCGGAGATCGTCGGAGACGTTGGCGCCAGCCTCGCGGCCCTCGCCGATCGCCTGGAGGGCAAGCTCACCAATGCCTCGGCATTGTTGGGTTTGCGGGAGGGGATTCTTGCGCACATCGCCGAGCGGTCGACGGAGGATCGGTTTCCGCTGACGCCTCAGCGCATCGTGCACGACGTCCGCCAAGTCATCCCTCCGGACGGTATCGTGGCCCTCGACAATGGCATGTACAAGATCTGGTTCGCCCGCAACTATCGCACGAGCGTCGCCAACACGCTGCTGCTCGACAACGCCCTTGCGACCATGGGTGCGGGTCTTCCTTCGGCGATCGCGGCGTCGCTGATCCATCCGAACAGGCGCGTGCTTGCCGTATGCGGCGACGGCGGCTTCATGATGAATTCGCAGGAGCTTGAGACGGCCGTGCGGCTCAAGCTGAACCTCGTCGTATTGGTGCTCGAGGACCGCGCCTACGGTATGATCCGATGGAAACAGGAAGTCGACGGGTTTTCCGACTTCGGCCTCGACTTCGGCAATCCTGATTTCGTCGCCTATGCGAGGTCATATGGCGCCAATGGCTCTCGCGTCGGCAACGCCAGGGAATTCTCGACGGTGCTGGAAGCCGCATTCCAGCAAGGCGGCGTGCATCTGGTCGTGGCGCCCATCGACTACAGCGAAAACATGCGCGTGCTCGTCAACGAGCTGCACTCGGTAGTACAGCCTGTGTGAAAACTCCTGCGTCGGACTTGCGCGTGGAGGCTTTTTCTCGATTACGCTGAATAGGAAAAGAACTGCGCTAGCAGCCATCGTTGAAACGCAGCCATCGTTGAAACAGAGAAGAGAAAACAGTTCTGCGACCGCTCTGTTCGTGCACGTTTTCACGCAGCCTGGGTCAAACCGACGTTCGGGGAACGGCTGCTCTTGGCGCGAAGCGGACATCGGCCAAAACATGCGGAGTTGCGGTGCCGGCGGTCAGCAGTTTTATCACAGCGACAGTTTGCGGACATCGATCACGCGCGACGTTGCCAAAACCGTAATTTCGAAATGCTCTGTCTGGACAATGTCTGCGATGTTGCGCGGCCGATGCGCAACGACGTTGCTCCCGGTCCGACGTCGCAGGCTGTCATAGAGCAGTCCCGCGCCACCTGACGCGCGAACCTCCTCGCCAAGCTTCTGCGAGGCGTCATAACGGTCGCTTGCGTATACGTCAGGGCGCTTGGACTGTTGGCCTCTGATGTCGAGATATTTTAGCCTTCTCCTTGGCGGTGTAGCCGCGCATCTACTTCTCGGCCTGCTGCTCTCTGTTCAATTCCTCAATAGGCCATTTGCCGTGACGATCCGCGGCGTTACAGCGTCGGCGCCAGCAGGCTCACCTAGCGCAATGCGATGACCATTCCATCCGTTCTACCCTGGAAAGGAGTTTCAACGAGGATCTAATGGGTAGCCAGATCATTTCTGCTTCCGATACGAATTGATTTCCCGTCCTTGGCCTTGTCGAATGCCAGCCATGGAAGGGCGTCCAAAATCTCCGGCACATAAAGATCCTGCAGTAACTTCACGGACACCCGCCCAATTTGTTCGGCAATAGTTTCGTTTTCGCCTGGCGGAACGGCGACTGCGACAGTTCGCGAAAACGACGGCCCCGGAAACGGTAGTAACTTTACTTTGCTCAGAACGGGGGTCATCTCGAAAATCGACAGGGGCGTCATGATCGCCCAGCCAAGCTCCGCTGCAACCATTCCCAGAATGGTGCGAGCAGAATCGAATTCGAACTGCCGGCTGAGGTCGATCCTGAGACGCCCAAGTTGCCGTTCGATGTCCGCGCCCGTTTGGGACCGGGCGTTCCAACGAATAAGCGGCATCGCGGACGCGAGATGGGCCGAGACTGACGTCCTGGCGTTGATCGATGCCGGCACGACCAGCAGATAAGGCTCCGTCAGAATTGGGATTTTGCGGATCTCGCTGACGTCATCCAACGGGTCATTCGTGATGATGAGGTCAAGGCTGCGGTCGATCAGGCCGGCGCGTAGCGTGCGTGCGAGCCCGGACGATATCGACAGATAATGGACCGTTGGTGTGAGCCGTCTCATCATCGCCGGCACGAATGGGTCTGACAGAGAGTCGACGAGGCCGATCCTGAGCCGCAGAGCGCGGCCCTCTCCGAACTGGCGGATGGTCAGAGCGATCTGCTTGGCATCCTGCAGAACCTGACCTGCGGTGCGCGTCAGCCATTCGCCGGCGGCGGTCAGCATCAATGGGCGGGATCGCCTGTCGACCAGAGGGACACCCAACACATCCTCCAGATGTCGGATAGCTTGGGAGACGGCGGGCTGGGTCATGCCCAACCTCCGGGCCGCTAACGTCATGCTGCGGAGTTCGCAAACCTGCGTGAAGATTTCGAGCGTCCGTAAATCGTATCCAGAAAATGGTTTCATGTGGCTCGGCCATGACGGCATCGCCGTCTATCTAACGCAGCATCATAAGAAAAAGAAATACTTAGTACAAAAATTGGCTATTCTCAACTTACGCCTCGATAAGGTAGTCAGCGCTACATCACGCTGGATGACGTCAGTTATTCCAAGAAGAATATAGCATTAGCTGACGCTTAGATGGTGGGTGGAATCGGCGCCAGTAGCGTCTGATCACTGTTTTTGGGATCGAGACGGCGTGAACCGGCGCTCGACGCCCTTGCCGATAAAATTGAAATCTCTAATGTTACGCAGGTTTGATTTTCAGCCTCGGCAAGAGAGACGTCGCAGTCTCTGACGATAAGCGTTTCTGCAAGTCGCCCGGACATTCGCAAGTCCTGAAAGACATTTTACGCGATGTCGAGCAGGGCAGGGTGACGACGCTTCCCGGCGCGAGCGGGTTGGGGAAGAGCGCTGCGTGAACCAGGAGAATGGGCGATGACGAAGGACATCAAGGAGAGACTGGAAGCCTCCGACCTCAGCAGAAGGTCGTTGCTCACCGGGGCGGCCATCGTGGGCGCGGGTGTGGCCCTTGTCGTCGCGCCCCCGCAGGAAGCCGAGGCGCAGTTGCTCGAAAGTGGAATTCCCCCGGACTCGGTGCTCGCGAAGATCAAGAAGGGCGGTTCCCTGAAGGTTGGGTTCGCGCAGACGCCCTTGTGGTTCTTCAAGGACGCCAAGAGTGGCGAACTGCGAGGCGTCTACAAGGAGCTTGTCGACATGCTCGCTCGTGACCTCGAAATGACGGTGGCCTGGCAGGAGGTTACCTTTGCCAACGCCACTGTGGGCCTACGAAAGGGCGATTTCGATCTGTTCGGATCGTCCGCCGTCTATACGATCCCGCGCGGCCTCGCCTGCAACTTCGTCGGACCTCTTTGGGTGAAGGGCAGCCACGCCATCGTGCACAATGACGATGCTGAGAAGTTCAAGACGATCGAGGATCTCAACAGTCCGGATGTGACCTTCTCCGTGAGCGCAGGCTCGAGCGAGGAACAGCGTCTGCCGCTGATGTTCCCCAAGGCCAAGTTCATAGCTATCGCCGGTCAGCAGGTCATGGCTGCGGAGCCTGTGCGCGCGAAGCGTGCCACGGCTTACGTCGTGGGTGACAGCGACGCCATAGCGCTCGTAAAGCGCAATGGCGCCTGGGCTCATATCGTTGACCAGGAACATCCCTTCGACAAGCGTCCCAACACCTGGCTGATCCGCCACGGTGACGTCGCGTGGAAGAACTTCCTGGATTTCTGGGCCTCCTACGTCATCGCCAACGGCGAAGTAAAGCGTCTTTACGACAAGTACCTGGCGGAGCTCGCCTGAGCCCCTCGGATCAAGACCGCGGCCCTCGCCACGGGGAGCGGGCCGCTTACCTGCGTCGCATGAGGAAATGATGATTATCGATTGCCACGCGCATGTCTTCCAGCACTGGGCTGGAGCCTGCGGTCATCCGTCGAGCGAGATCCACCGCAAATATATCCAGAAGGTTCAGACGCGGACCTCGGCCCGGGTTTTCAGGGCGCGCGACGGCAAGGAGGTCTCGGGGGCGGTGCTGTTCCGGGAAGGCGACAATTCGTGGGCGGGGCTCAAGGACGTCGACTTCAGGGTGGGCAACTATGGGCGCCTCGATTTCACGATCGATGGCGAGGACTATCATTCCCAATACATGCCGGTTGGGATGCAGCAGATCGTGGCGCCGCCGGAGCTGATGTTGGCCCAGATGAGCTATGCGGGCGTCGACCACTGCATCCTGCAAACCGGGTGGGGGTACGGTGCGATGAACGACTACAACGCGTTCGCGCAGAACCAGTATCCTGACAAATTCACGGCCCTGCTGAACGTCGATGAGCCGCGTGCCTTCACTGATGCGGTACTTGCGGAGTTCGACCGCGCCCATCGCGATCTCGGACTGAAGGGCGTGTATTTTGCGCTTGACGCGTTCGCCCGCTACGGGTTCGACGTCACGTTCGACGATGCCCGCTATGACGCATTCTGGTCGAAGATCGACTCCGCCGGCCTGCCAGTGTTCTTCGAGATCACCGCGATCCCCGATTACGACGCGGTAAGCTACATCAGGAATCTCGTGCGCCTGCATGGCCTGATGAACCGGTACACCAACATTCGCTGGGTGCTGGTCATGGGTCCTCCCGTCGGCTTCTTCGGCAAATCGGGCGCATGGGATTTCCCAGACGAAGTGCTCGCCGCCATGCGGCACGACAATCTGTTGATCGAGATCATGTTCCCCATCACCTGGGGCGGCGCGTGGGAATATCCCTACCCGCAGGCACAGGAACTGGTGCGCGGCATGCGCGATCTGTTCGGTGCGTCCAAGCTGATCTGGGGCTCCGACATGCCGAATGTCGAACGCTTCTGCACTTATACCCAGAGCCTGGACTACGTCCGCCGTCACTGCAGCTTCTTGAGTCCCAGCGAGAAGGACGCGGTCCTTGGCGGGAACCTGCAATCCATGCTTACCATCGATATCCGCAAGCGCTCGGTCGCCGCCTGACAATGCCATCCGACGCCCGCCGCGAGCAGCTCGACCTACAGAGGAAATCACACGTGGAGCACGATCTGATCGAGCCCGTAACGACGGGCACAGGGCCGGAACTGCCGCCGGACAGCACCGAAACGCCATCCTTTGTCATCTTCGAGGAGCGTGTCCGGCACAATCTGCGGAAGACAGCGGAAGCCTGCGGCGGCATGGATCGGCTGATGCCGCACCTCAAGACGCATCGTGCGCCGTGGATTGTCGAGTTACTGCTGTCGCAGGGTGTCCGCGCCTTCAAGGCGGCGACGGTCGCAGAGGTCGAAATGGCTGTCGACGCGGGTGCGCCGCATGTCACCTGGGCCTATCCGACCGCCAGCAGAGCCAATATCGGGCGTTTTGTATCGTTCGCCCGCAAACACCGGAGCGCCACCTTTGTCGGCGTCGTCGATTCCTTCGCCGCTCTCGAAATCTGGGAAACCCTGCTGACCGGCGCGGATAGCAACATAAGTCTGCGCGTTGATCTCGATCCCGGGCTTGGCCGCACCGGGATGCCGATGTCGGAAGTCGCGCTGCCCCTGGCGCGCGCCGTCCACGCGCGCAGGCGCCTCGCTGGCTGGCACGTTTACGACGGCCACGTGAAAGGCTCCTACGCCGAGCGCAGAGCCCAGGTCCGGGAACTGTGCGCGAAGGTACGCACGCTCGGAGATGTGCTGCGATCCGAGGGGATCGAGACCGATGTCGTCGCGGGCGGCAGCTACACCTTCGACATCTGGCCGGCGGACGTGGCTGCCTATGTGTCCCCCGGCAGCTGGACCTATTCCAGCGCGCAACATGATGTCGAATTGGCGCATCTCGGCTGGCAGCCCGCTGCCTTCGTACTGGCGAGTGTCGTCTCGGCTCGTTCCGGTACCCTTACGCTGGATGCCGGCTGTAAAGCGATCACCCCGGACAAGCCGCTGGCCGATCGCTTCCGGTGGAATGGCCGCGTCCTGTTCATGAACGAGGAGCACACCGTTGTGGAGGGCGACAATTTGTCGGTCGGCGACCGGGTTCTCCTGATCCCGCAGCACGCCTGTACTACGGCCTATCTCTACGACAGCGCCCTGGTGAAGACGATTGACGGGCGCTGGGAACGCCGCCCCCAGATGGGAAACGCCAGATAGGCAATTCCACCTCGACCTACGGAAAAGGTCACACCTCCCGAACGACGTGCCGCAATGGAGATGAGCGCAATGACGCCGGAAGAAAAACTCACCTCGATGGGGCTCGTCCTGCCGCCGACGATCGTTCCCTCGGCCAACTACGTTCCGTTTCGCTGGGCCGGCAATCTTCTGTTCCTGTCCGGACAAGGTCCAAAGAAAGCCGACGGCACGTTCCACATCGGCCGCGTCGGCCGAAACCTTACGGCCGAGCAGGCTTATGAGCACGCGAGACTGGCCGGGCTCAACCTGCTCGGCGCCGCTAAAATGGCGGTCGGGGAACTCAGTCGCATTTCGGCGGTCGTGAAGCTATTCGGCATGGTCAACGCAGAGCCGGATTTTGCAGCGCATCCGCAGGTCATCAATGGCTGCTCCGATTTGTTCTCGGAAGCCCTCGGTGAGGCGGGCCGCCACGCTCGATCTGCCGTCGGCATGGGTTCCCTGCCGAACGGCATGTCGGTCGAAGTCGAAGCGGTCCTGCTCGTCGATTGAGACCGCGCGCACGCAATCTTCTCAAAAATGACAGATTCGGTAGGGACCTTGCGATGAGCCTGATATGGCAACATTCAGCCTCGGTCGGCCTGAAAGTCACGCTTCTTTCCAAAAAATTCGTTCGTCAATCGATCCACGGTGATTGGAGGAACCCGTTTTTTGCTTAGGATGCGTGTGAGTCGCGTCTGAGCCTGTTGTGCATGGGCCGGAAGAAGCTGATTCAATTTGGCGCGGTCGCCATGTCGAATCGCATCTATGATCCCCACATGCTCGCCGATGTTGATCTCCATTTGCGATTCGAGGACATTCCTCTCGGTGTTCTCGATTTTATAAATCAAGACCAGCAACCGTCTGACGTGGCGATGGGTTGAAAGCGCAAATTCATAAAACAATGCGTTGCCTATCGAGCGATGCATCCTGAGATGAAACTCTTCGTTCACGGACGTGATGCCAAGGAACGATTTTCTTCCAACCTCATGGGTGTATCGTGCCTGGATTTCCTCGAGGTCCGCGACAAGGTTTTGATCCTCAAAACGGCAGAGTTGAGCAAGGACGGATTCGACCAATTGGTAAGCCATCATGACTTCACCGATTTCGATAAGGTCCAATCCGCGGACGAACATACCGCCCCGATTTGGGAAAATGGTTACGAGACCCTCGGCAACGAGGCGACTGATGGCCTCCCGCGCGGGGGTCCGGCCGAGTTTGAAATGATTGCGGAGCAGCGGCTCGTCGAGCTTGCTTCCTGGTTCCAGGCTCATATCGATAATTTTCAATCGTATGAGGTCGACCGCCGCTTCCGTTTGCGAAGCTCCGCGGCGCTTTTTCACCGTTTCGCGCGAGGTGCCTTTTGCGCGGCCGCGCGCCGCGCCTCTCCTGGCCCGCGGACTGGTTGAGGAATTGGCAGTCTTTGAATTTTTCATGCGCGCTCCTTTGCCAACGGGCTGCTCTAGCTTCCTATCTCGCCCGCGCCCAACACACTGCTACCGGACCGGGCAATGCCAACGCGGCAGATCTTCAGTCTCAGAAGGCTCATTGCTTGCCCTCCGCCGAGTTTTGAAAGCGCTGTGTTGAGGCGCAGCGGTTGAAAGGCTCATGTCTAATCTTCCGGTCAAGCGGACATCGCGGGGTCAGAAGGAAGTGTTCGCGATACGTGGTTCAACGAAAACAAGAAACTAACAACCTCATAAGGGGCGATACGCATGGGTTTGGCTCGATCGTTCATCGGTGACCTTCCGCATTTCCAGTTGGGTTTGCCCCGATGCCCTTACCGCAGCCGATCGTGCAAGGAAATTGAGCAGCATCCGTACTTTTATCATCGTTGACAGAAATATATGCGACATATACTTTGAAAAGCCTAGGTTATATTGCCGTCTTCGGTGAATGCAAGTCCGCGGGTCCTCGCGGCGTCGGATCCATGAAGGAGTTGGAGAGTAAGTCGTGGATGGAGATCGGCCAATTATCCGGGTGAAGGACTTGCGCAAGTCATTCGGGTCCGTGGAGGTGCTGCGGGGCATCACGATTGATGTGTCGCCGGGATCCGTGCTCAGCATCATCGGAGCAAGCGGATCTGGAAAGAGCACCTTTCTGCGCTGCCTGAATTATCTGGAGCGTCCGACATCCGGCGATATTTTTGTCGATGGAGAAGCTATCGGTCCTTCGATCGCGCCCAACGGCCAGCGGAAATCGGGAGCGTCGCCGAGGGATATCGCGCGAATACGATCGAAGCTCGGCATGGTATTTCAGCAATTCAATCTGTGGCCGCACATGACGGTTTTGGGAAACGTGATTGAGGCACTGATTCAGGTCAAGCATATGCGGCGCCGGGAGGCGGTCGAAATCGGGCAGCAATTTCTAGCCAAGGTCAACTTGCTGAACAAGAAAGACGAATACCCCGCGAAATTGTCGGGCGGCCAGCAACAGAGAGTGGCGATCGCGCGTGCGCTCGCCATGCAGCCGAAGGTGATGCTGTTTGACGAGGCGACGTCGTCGCTCGATCCGGAGCTGACGGGCGAAGTGTTGGAAGTGATGCGCGATCTGGCACGAGAGGGAATGACGATGCTGGTCGTGACGCACGAAATGGGATTCGCGCGCGACGCTTCCGACCGGATCATTTTTCTCCATGATGGCAAGGTCGAGGAGGATGGCACCGCCGCGCAGGTATTCAGCGCCCCCGCCAGCGAGCGCTGTCAACGATTCATATCGTCAGCGCTCAGCTAGTCGCCGTGTTTGTCGCCTTGCAAAATGTATTTGATCCCGCGCTGTTCTGGGAATATCGCGCCGTTCTCCTGACGGGACTTCTGCAGAACATCATCATCTTCGCTGAGAGTGCTGTTCTCGCGATTTTCCTCGCGTTTATCGTTGGTATCGCGAGCCTTAGTCGTCATGGACCCGTTCGCTGGACGGCGGTCGCGTACGCCGAGTTTTTCAGGAACACGCCGGAATATGTGCTTCTGGTATGGGTCTACTTCGTCCTTCCCCTGATAATCGGTACGGCACTGGGAACGAAGGCCAATCTCAGCCCTCATGTCGCGGCAGTCATAGGCCTCGGTGTTGCCTACAGCGGCTTCCTGTCCGAGACGGTGCGTGCCGGATTACGCTCAGTCTCCTACGGCCAGACAGAATCCGCTCTCTCGCTCGGAATGTCGGGGTTTACGGCGCTGCGCCGGATCGTATTGCCGCAGGCCGTGCGCAGGATGCTTCCCGAGGCTGTCAATCAACTGGTCTCGTTGTTCAAATCGACAACGATCGTCTCGTTGATAGCGGTGCAGGACATCATGTACCAGGTCTCGATGATCAGCGTCGCGGAGATGAGACCTGTCCCTCTCTATACCGGTGCTGCGCTGCTGTACTGTATCGTCATTATTGTTGCGACCCAATTGTTCCAGCGACTGACGGAGCGCTGGCGCCGCCGGGGCTGGGCATGAGGGGCTGCCGTGATTGAAAACTTCAATCGCTTCGTGCTGGCCAACACCGGCACCCTGCTCGATGGGCTCTGGGTCACGGCATATGTCTGCTTTTGGGCGTTCTTGCTGGCGATCGTGCTGGGTCTGATTGCGTGCCTGATTCGAATGCGATTGCCATATGCGAGGGTTGTTGCGATCGGGTATATCGAATTTTGTCGCGCGACTCCCATCCTGGTGCAACTGTTATGGGTCAATTATGTGTGGCCGGAAGTTTTCGGATTTCCGCAAACAGTAACCGGCGCGGGCGTCATCGCGCTCGCGTTGCAGTCGAGCGGTTATCTTGCGGAGACATTTCGATCTGGATTTGAAGGGCTGCCGAAAGGCCAGCGTGAGGCTGCTCTGGCCGTCGGGATGAGCCGTTGGCGTATCGTGTCCCGGATCGAAGCGCCGCAGGTCGGGCTGGTGGTTGCCCCGCTGGTGGTGAATCAACTCGCCGTTGTCGTGAAATCATCAACGCTGGTCTCCATCATCGCGATTCCTGACCTGATGTATCAGGGGTTGAAGATCGTCAATCAGTGGTACGAGCCAATCGAGGTTCTCACCACGATTGCTCTGACATATTTCGCGCTTCTCTTCGCGATCTCCAGAATAGCGAATTACGCCTACGTTTACTTCCAAACCAAATTCGGAATTGCGAGCAGCCGATAGAACAACATCCCAACTCTCAGGTCCGGTTCCGTCTCAAAAGCTCAAGGAGCATGATGATGCAAGATCGATTAGATGTCAGAAAGCGCTCGTTGTTGACCGGTGCGCTTGCGGTCGGCGCCGGTGCGGCGGCGCTCGGAAGCATGATGCGAGATGCGCACGCGCAGCTTCTCGAATCCGGTATCGATTCAAAGTCGGTGCTGGCCAAGATCAAAAAAGGCGGAGCTCTTGAGGTGGGCTATGCCCAACTCCCCCTATGGTTCTACAAGGATGCTAAAAGCGGTGAGCTGAAAGGCGTCTACAAGGATCTTGTCGAGCTTCTGGCAAAGGACCTCGAGATGACCGTGAATTGGCATGAGGTAACTTTCGCCAATTCCACGATCGGCCTGCGTTCAGGTGACTATGACCTGTTCGGTTCATCTGCGACGTACACGGTGCCGCGCGCTACCGTGTGCAACTACGTCGGTCCTCTGTGGTCAAAGGGGAGCTTGGCGGTCATTCGCAAGGCGGACGCGAGCAAATATCAGACCGCAGCGGATCTCAACAGCGCGGATGTGACGATCGCCGTCAACGGGGGATCAAGCGATGAGCAGCGGATGCCGCCCCTTTTCCCCAAGGCAAAGTTCATGGCCGTGGCCGGCCAATATTCCATGGCCGCCGAGCCCGTGCGTGCGGGCCGTGTCAACGCGTGTATTGTCGGAGACACCGAAGCACTCGCTCTTGCCAAGCGGAATTCGGAATGGGCTGTGATCGTTGACTCTAAAAATCCCTTCGATAAGCGTCCGAACACTTGGATGATCCGTCACGGCGATGTTGCCTGGAAGAACTTTCTCGATACGTGGTGCGGGTTCATTGCGGCGAACGGCGAAGTTCAGCGGCTCTTCGACAAGTATGCCAACGAAGTTCTCTAGGTCGATAGGCGGCCGGAATGCAAATATTACAACCTTCCGCTCTGAAAGAAGAGCCGGGCCACCCCCTATGCTTGTGCTACCAGCCGCCACTTCGGCAAAACACGTTCGCTCTGGTCACGGAACGACTCTAAGAGGGCAATGCTATCAAGATGAATGAGAAAGTCAGTCGGATCGAGGCTATCGTTGGGCGCTGGGTCAAGCGCGACATCACTCGAATGACGCAACTGATGAAGGGGAATCTTCAAAAGGCGGCGGAATCTATCCTGAACACGCCCGACGCCCACGTCGGTATCGTAACCGGTTTTTTTATTCAGCATGCAACCCCGCCGTCGCCGGAGACGGATGGTCTGATAGGAATGGGGCATCTCGCTGCCGGGCTCGCAAGCGCGGGCGTACCGGTTACGGTTATCACCGACGCTCCCTGCGCAAAGGCGGTATGGGCCGTGGTCGACGCCGTTCCGGAACAGATTGACCTCGAGGTGGTGTCAACCAACGAGAGGTCAGTATACCGTTTGCGGAAATCTCTTGAAAGTGCTGATCGACCGATCACTCATCTCATTGCTATCGAGCGCGTCTCGCCTGCGGCCGATGGCAAACCCCATCGCGAACATGGATGGGATATGTCCGGTGAGACCGCTCCGCTGCATCTTCTTTTTGAGGATCTGAACTGGCAACGGCGCTGGACCACCATCGGGATTGGCGATGGTGGCAATGAGATCGGCATGGGGTCTTTGCCCGCGGACGTCGTCGAGACGGAAATACCCAACGGCCGAGTCATCGCTGCAACGACGCCAGCCGAGTACCTTATCGTGGCCGGGGTGTCGAATTGGGGGGGGTATGGGCTTCTCGCGGCCATGGCGTGCCTCCAACCGGAGAAGGCCTCCGCGCTGCTGCATCACTTTAATCGCGATATGGATCATCGCCTGCTGTCGGCAGCCGTCGAGATTGGGCAGGCGGTGGATGACAGCCGGGTAGATAGCCCAGGACGGCCACAAATGAGCGTTGACAGAATCCCCTGGGAACGACATGCGATTCTGCTCGAGGAGATTGCCGCAGTCGTGGCCTGACAAGGCAACCGCGGAGCGGGGAGCCTGACGAATGTTGACATCTTGTCGATCGCCGTCGGCACCTCGCAGACAGTTGTGCCTGTCGCAAATCAGATCCGGTAATTAGCGGGGGAAAAAGAAGTTGCTATACAAAGTCAATCGATGAGGGTGAATCGAAACAGTTCAAATGGCGACCATCAGCGAATGTCGGTACCGATGGTTGCGCCTGCCCGATTTGAACCTATGCCGGCGGCTCGCAATAGTGCGGGCAACGCATCATCTAGGTCGAAGCGCAGCAATCCAGCAATCTCCAAGAGACACGGCCAGCAGCTTGTTGCATCAAGTCCCGCTGTCGTCAGCCCCAATGCCCGCTTCTGGCGCGAAGCGGACATACGCCGAGATGGTGAGGTCTGAAAATTGCCAGTAGCGGAAATGGGGGGCTCATTCGATCACCTAGTCGGCGCGCGCGGGCAGCGGCGGCGGCAGCGTGAGGCCCAGCACCTTCGCAGTTCTTAAGATTGATAACTAGCTCGGACTTGGTCGGTGCTTGAGCCGGATGGCCGGCGGGTTTCTCACCTCTGAGAATGCGATTCGCGAAATCGAACGTAAGCCCTTCGATGCGAGCGTTGCAGCGCGCTCAATGCGTAAAGCGGGTATAGGTATGCAATCCGCCTTCCCCACTAAATTAAATTTCAGGAAGGCTTCCGCTGCCTTTTAAGATAGCCTGCGACCGGAAAGTCAGCGTCGCACCCTCCGTCGATTACGCCTTCGTCATTTTCGCGAGAAATCCCGAGCGAGAGACTACGCGGGCGCCAACCGCAGTCGATGTATATTTTTCCGGCTGGCCGGTCGCTATCTAAACGTCAACCGTAGGAACGTCGCAGACAGAGGATGATTGTATGCGCCAAATTCCGCTGAGAACAAAAGGAACGTTCACGTTGCGTGTGCTGCCGGAGCATCTCGCCAATCGGTTCAAGGACGCCATGTTACCGCAGGTGCTGGCGACCCCGGTGATGATCCTGATCATGGAAAACGCCGCCCTCAGCGCCATCAGGCCATTTCTGGATATGGGTGAGAGTGCGGTCGGTACGGCCATAAATGTACGGCATCTTGCCGCTACACCCGTAGGTCATGATGTTCGTGCCAAAGCCGAGGTAGTCAAGGTCGACGGAAAACGAATCGAATTTAAGGTGTCGGCGAGCGACGAAATAGAAGAGATTGGTATCGGAACTCATCAGCGCATGGTGATCGATCTTCGTTCGTTCAACGAGCGCGTTGCCAAAAAAGGCAAGCGCTAACCGCGCGCCGTCAATGGTAAGACCAGCGAACCTCGCATATGCACCGCCGTTTGTGGGCGCTTGAACGATTCGTAAGCAGATCATAAGGCATAACAAATAACCGATGCCACTGAAGTGTTACGGATGCGCATCAAATTGTGATCACATCCGTTTTCCGGTTCGGGTCAATCGCGTCCTTCTGGGGACGTCCGGCAGGGTGAAAGCTGACATACACCAAACCGCTGACCTCAGCTAAGTGCCATGACTGTTAGCGACTTGAACCGCGGTAACGCAACACTGGCGCAGCTTGTCGGCGGCTTGGATAGTAGAGGTGATAGCCTGAAAACGGTGGGCACCAATCGCCGAGGACCCGGACGAGACGTCCTTCGGCGAAGTGCTCCTGCACCTGATCTTCGGACAAGTAGGCCAGGCCCAATCCCGCCAGCGCCGCATTCACTCTCAGAGCGATGTTGTTGAACACCAGCTGTCCTTCGAACTCCCTATAAGGGCGCTCATCCGCCCTTCGCGACGAGCGATTTTAAGATGCTCGACAGTCTGGCATTTAGAAAGCCCTGCGGGTCTCGCCGGTGCGCAATTCAGCTTTGGCCGACGTTCGCGAGTTTCTCTTCACCCGCAACTACCTCGGGGTTGACGTTGCTATTAGGCGGTACCTAGGGGGGTGTCATGATCAAGGACGATGTCAGGAAAGCCTATGTGTTTAGCGAGCTAACACAGGTGGGGCCTGGATAAGCGGGGGCGGGTAGTGGGTCATTTTGATTGTGGCGGCCGGGCGGGGCTGGAAATGGGCCGGGGCGGGGCGCATATTGGCGTGATGGCGCTCAACTTTATAAAAGTTGCCTTATTGGCTGGCCTAGGGGTGCTTACCCTTGGGGTTATCCCGGATAGTCGAAGGGGCGCGGTGGTCGCCGTGGCGACATGCATCGCGGCTGCTCTTATCCTTCATTTCGTCGCGCCTTAGAGGCACACCGCAAAATAATCCCAAACGTCCTAGGGACCCCAATCGAATCTTCGCGGCTTACGGTCAATATAGACAAAGACTGACAAGTTTTACTTGGCAGCTTTCATCCAGCTTATTCGTGAGCTTCGTGGCCTCTTGTTTGGCTTGCTTGGGACGCTCTTCCGCGATCACCATCGCCCAATAGGTCCGAACAGTCTTCGAGCTTTTTGCACTCCCGACACCAACTCGCGTTGCGCCGTGCATTAGAAGATTGCTGCGGTGTCCACTTGACCCAATCCACTGGTCGAGGGTCTTAGGAAAGCTGTCGTAGCCGAACGCAATGTTTTCGGCGGCTCGTTTTGAGCCAAAGGGGGCCACACGCGAACTGAACGGGCCGAGCACGCCATGGTCGAGCACGTCCTTGGCCGCCATTGCTGCGGCTTGTGCATGAGCAATGCGATTGAGCGTTGGATCGATCCTCACCTTGCCCTCTCCGTGCTGAAGCCGAAAGCTGGAGATCAACTCTGCCGGGGTTGCTGCCTGGGCAGTGGCGCCATCGCAAAACCCAAGCAAAAGCCCAAGCGCAATAAGAAACGCATTGTGGTGTCGGCGATGAATCATTTGTCCGCTGTACGCAAGTAAACGAAATCGCGCAATTTCTAGCAAACTAGGAGACGAAAATATGGCGACCGGCGGCCGTCTGATCTCGTCTTTGCCGTTCCAAAGCTCGTCCAAAAATGTCGGCAGAAGGGCGCTTTCATCTGGCAGCGCTTCGCGCATTTGCGCAATACTCGATGACAGCAATGCCTTTCGGACCACACTTCGCGATGAGTGGGCATCTTTTGCAATTTACATTCGGCGAATAAGCTATTGATTTCTTTAGGTCTGTAACGCAGATGCTTTACATTTAGGGCATTGAACGAGCAGGTAAAAAGTCTGACTCTTAATCATCGGGTCCCAGGTTCGAGCCCTGGTGCGCCCACCAAGCTTTTCAAGCACTTAGCAGTCGTCTAAATTTTTATTCCGACACAGTGGTCATCTGCTGTGCGGACGACCTGGCCGGTTTTCGTTCGCCGGGCGCGATGGGGTCGCGACATCGGCATGGAGGCCTTGCGCATTCAACTTCAGCAGTTGGCGCGACCGTCTCACGTGCGGTGGCCGAATGGGTCGTGTGCCGTCAAGATTAATCACGAACACGCTCCACCCTGCGAGACCGTCTGCGGATCGCATCGATGAACGCGCCGACTATGCTCATCGACGGGCCGGGCCTGTGCTAAGTTCGGTAGATCCCTGCCAGTTCGGCTCGCAGCTTCGCCTTTTGGATCTTGCCCGTCGCGGTCTTCGGCATTGTCTCGGCGAAAATGATGCGCTTCGGGCATTTGAACGGGCTGAGATGTTCCCGCACCCTCTTCAGAAGCGTCTCTTCATCGATCATCTGTCCGGCCTTGAGAATGACGATCGCGGTCATTGGCCGACGGCGTGCCGACCGCGCCCGGGTGGCTCAATTGATGCTCCGGCCGGAAATAGTCCGCGAGTGGGTTCATTTCGGTCTAGCCGAACATCAAAGAGAACTCGCAACCGAAGCGCTCGATCGCGTAGCGCAACAGCGCACGAATGGCGCCTTACCGATGAATTGGAGCGGTTGGGGCGGGCTAGAGACTCGCTCCCTCGATGATGTTGCCGAACCGGAGATAGCCTTGTGCCTCCCAACGCTGCAGCTGCATCTGCCGTAGCGGATGGTGGTTGGTCGGGCTGGTGTTGACACGGACGCCGGGCAACAGCGTCGGAACCTCGAGGTCCTTAAGATTGTTAGCCTCCCGCATAATGTTTTCGCGGGTAAAATTTCCATTGCACTGTTCAAGCAACCTTCGCAGCACGGAAGTAACCGTGTACGCATAGGCATTCAGGACCTCCTTGGGGTTGCCGTCGCTGAAGTACTTCGCCATGAATTTCAGGTAGTCTTGCATCCCGGCATCTTCGGCCCATGCCGGATCGGACGGATCCTTGAGGTACACCGAGGTAATCAGGCCTAGGGCGCGCTCGGGTCCGACGGGAATGATCGTGGAGGATGCCGATGCCGCTCCGCTGGTCACAAAATGCATCGGTTTCCAGTCGAGTTCGTAGACTTTGCGGATCGCTTGGGCAGCAAATTTTGCGGTGACGCCAGAGATCAGAACATCAGCGTTGCTCGCGCGCAGGGTGACGATTTGCGAATCGATCGTGGGATCGGTGACTTCATAAGAAGCCGCTCGTACCAGGGAATCATATCGAGCGCCCAATACGTCACGTAAGCCGCTGACGAAATCCTTGCCAAGATCATCGTTCTGATAAAGCAAAGCAAACTTGGCATCAGGCTTTTGACTCAAGGCATATTTTGCAAAGACCTGGGCTTCGGTCCTCGAACTTGGAGCGAAACCCATGGTCCACGGGTAGTTCTGGTAATCGCCCCATTTGTCACCGTTAACCGACAAGAACAGGTGAGGCACCCTGTTTGAGTTGATGTATTTGACTACGGCTGAATTCGGCGCCGTGCCGAGCATCGAAAACAGAAAGGCGACGTTGTCGCTTTCGATCAATCGCCGGGTTTGTTCGACGGTTTTTGCCGGGCTAAAGGCGTCGTCATAAAAGATGAAATTGATCTTGCGGCCTGCGATACCACCTTGGTCATTGATCATTCGGAAATAGGCATCCGAGCATTTCGCGATGGTACCCAATGCCGAGACCGGACCGCTCAGCGATGTGGTACATCCGATCTTAATCTCGGTGGCAGTAACGCCAGGGGTCTCGTCGGCACGAGAACCGCGGGTGCCGGCAATAGCCAAAACACCGGCTGCAGCTGAGCCAGCCAGAAGCGAACGTCGGTTGAACGAAGCCATGCTTTCCTCCCGGGTTACGTTGAACCTCGGCTGCGAACTTTGCGCAGTCGCAATGAGTTAAATATAGGAAGGTCCCGCAAACTTGTGTTTACTCGCTAGTCTCAGGCTCGTTTAAAATAGGCCACTTGAGCGGGGTAAAACCGCTTGGTCGTCGGTTGGCAGTCAGCTACTTGACGCAAGTTAGACGTGCGGTTTCGGAACATCGTAAGCTGTCACGATAAAAGGCATCCAGGAGCGAAACGAATGGGAAGCCCATTCTACACCGCCGAACACGAGGCCTATCGTGAAGTGGTGCGCCGTTTTGTCGAAAAGGAGATAGAGCCTTACGCCCACGAATGGGACGAGGCGGGTGGATTTCCCCGGATTCTGTATGAGAAGGCAGCCGAAATCGGGCTGCTCGGGCTTGGCTTCCCCGAGGAGTACGGCGGTACCGAAGTCGATAACTTTATGTGGATCGTGGCCGTTCAGGAATTGGCGCGGGCCGGCGCCGGCGGCGTCAGCGCTAGTCTGAAAAGCAATTCGATCGGCGCGCCCCCGATTGCGCGCGCGGGCAGTGCAGAATTCAAGGCGCGGGTGCTGCCTGAGATTCTCTCGGGCAAAAAGATCTCGGCGCTGGCGATCACCGAGCCGAGCGGCGGGTCAGATGTTGCCAACCTCCGCACGTCGGCACGCCGCGAGGGTGATTTCTATGTGGTCAACGGCGAGAAGACGTTCATCACGTCCGGCATGCGCGCTGATTACATCACGACTGCGGTGCGCACCGGCGGTCCCGGCCCCGGAGGCGTCAGCCTGTTGGTGATCGAGGGCGATACGCCCGGGCTCTCCCGCACTCCGCTAAAGAAAATGGGCTGGTGGGCCTCGGACACCGCGACGCTGCATTTCGACGATTGCCGCGTCCCGGCCGCAAACCTTCTTGGAGAAGAAGGCCGCGGCTTCAAGATCATCATGCACAATTTCAATGGCGAGCGGCTGACCATGGCGGCCGGCTGCATCGCTGCGGCACGGGTCTGTCTTGACGATGCGTCCGAATACGCCAAACAGAGGCACGCCTTTGGAAAGCCTTTGGCGCAGCATCAGGTGATCCGTCACAAGCTGGTCGATATGGCGCAGCGAATTGCGGCGTCGCAAGCGATGCTGGAAATGCTGGCTTGGCGGCTGGACCAGGGCGAAAGCCCGGTCGCAGAAATCTGCATGCTGAAGAATCAGGCGACGCAAACGATGGCGTTCTGCGCTTCGGAGGCTGTGCAGATTTTTGGCGGCGCAGGTTTCATGCGCGGCATCAAGGTCGAGCGTATCTACCGCGAGGTCAAGGTCAATGCGATCGGTGGCGGCAGCGAGGAGATCATGAAGGATCTCGCGAGCCGGCAGATGGGATTGTGACAAGGGAATACAGACAGAATGCTCTTCACCGCAGAACACGAAGACGCCCGCCGCGCCTTGCAGAAATTCATCGCCGCCGAGATCAATCCATTTGTCGACGAATGGGAGAAGGCGGAAATTTTTCCCGCACACGAGCTGTTCAAGAAGCTGGGCGATCTGGGCTTTCTCGGCCTCAACAAGCCGGTCGAGTTCGGCGGACAGGGGCTCGACTACAGTTATGCGCTGATGATGGCGGAAGAACTTGGCGCTATCAGGTGCGGTGGCGTTCCGATGGCGATCGGAGTCCAAACCGACATGGCGACGCCGGCGCTGGCACGATTCGGCTCGGACGAGGTGCGCCGCGAGTTTCTTGCGCCTGCAATTGCGGGCGATGCCGTAGCCTGCATCGGCGTGTCCGAGCTGGGCGCCGGCTCGGACGTGGCGTCGATCAAGACCAATGCGCGCGCGGATGGCGACGACTACGTCATCAATGGCGGCAAGATGTGGATCACCAACGGCGTCCAGGCCGACTGGATCTGTCTGCTCGCCAATACCGGCGATGGGTCGAAACACCACGACAAGTCGCTGATCTGCGTGCCGATGAAGAACAAGGGCGTACAAGTCGCGCGCAAGCTCGACAAGTTGGGCATGCGCTCATCCGATACCGCGCAGATTTTCTTCGACGATGTGCGGGTGCCGAAGCGCAACCGGATCGGCGAGGAGGGCCACGGCTTCGCCTATCAGATGGTGCAATTCCAGGAGGAGCGGCTATGGGGGGCGGCCGCCTGCCTCAAGGCGCATGAGAGCATCATTGCCGACACCATCGAATATACCAGTAACCGCAGAGCATTCGGTCAGAGCATCCTTGACAATCAGACCATCCATTTCAAGCTGGCGGAAATGCAGACCGAAATCGAATTGCTGCGCGCGCTGGTCTACCGTGCGGCAGAAGCGCTGATCGCCGGCGAGGACGTGACAAGATTGGCAACTATGGCCAAGCTGAAAGCGGGAAGGCTGGGCCGTGAACTGACTGACGCCTGTCTGCAGTTCTGGGGCGGTATGGGTTTTATGAACGAGACGTCGGTGAGCCGTGCCTATCGCGACAGCCGCCTGACTTCGATCGGCGGCGGCGCCGATGAGGTGATGCTGACGGTGTTGTGCAAGATGATGGGTACGTTACCCGGAATGAAGCAGAAGCAAGGGAACGCCTGATGATCACGTTATATCACTGTGCAGCGGCGCGATCCTTTCGTCCGCTATGGATGTTGGAAGAGATGCGCCTGCCCTACGACCTGAAAATGCTGCCGTTCCCGCCGCGAGTACTCGCCAGGGAATACCTTGCCATCAATCCGCTGGGCACCATCCCCTTCATGATAGACGGCGAAACCAAGATGACCGAATCCTCCGGCATCTGTCACTATCTCGGCACTCGGCATGGACCAACGCCGCTGATCGTCGGCGTCGACGAACCGGCCTATGGCGCATTCCTGAACTGGATGTACTTCAGCGATGCGACTCTGACCTTTCCGCAAACGCTCGTGCTACGCTACGGCCAGCTCGAGCCCGAAGAACGGCGCAACCCGCAAGTCGCCGGAGACTACGCCAAGTGGTTCCTGGGTCGGCTGCGGGCCGTCGAAGCCGCGATGGCCAAGGCAGACACCCTCTGCGCCGATCGGTTCACTGCAGCCGATATCGTCATTGGCTATGCGCTGCGGCTTGCCGAAAACATCGGGCTTGCAAAGGATTTCGGGCCTAACGTCGCCGCCTACTGGCAACGCTTGCAGTCGCGCGACGGATACAAGCGGGCCGTTGGCTCGGAAACCCTTGCCGGCGAGCAACAGAAGGTCGCACCGCGGCGCTGAGGCACCTGTCCCGTCGGCCAAACCAGCGGAATCCCGAGCATCCGCTGCTGGTTATCTGCCGGTGACATTCGGCGCGAATTCTGTATTCTGCCCACCGCTCCATCAGAGAGCCCGCAGCTTTGCGGCAAGCAGCCGAGGGAGGGACGGACATGAACGACAGGGTTCGCCGCGAGTCCGGCCGGTTGATGCTGATCAGCCCTGAGCGGGTGTTTTATGCGGGCCTCTTGGGCCGGCCGCGCAAGCGGTCCAGCGGCGGATATCACATTTATGCCGCGATGCGCGGACACCTCAAAATCACCGACAGCAACTCGGAGACAACCGGCGAGGTGGGGGTTGTTTCTCCCTATTCGCCGCACAGCGTCGAGAGCGAGCATCCCTCCATCATCTGTCTGGTGATCGAGCCGGAAACGGTCGACCCCGCGGCGATGGATGACTTGAGCGCCAGAACGGCCGGCGCCGACGCGCCGGCCATTGTGCGGCGAATTCGCGGCGCTTACGAAACCTTGCGTCTACGGGGACGCGGCGGCGGTTTTACCACCTCCCAATTCGACCAGATGTCTTTCGGTGAGGGTCTTCCTCAACGCAATATCGATCGCCGTATCAGAAGCGCCGCAGCGGCGCTTAATGATTTCTCGCGCAGCAAGATGACCGCCGCCGATTGCGCCGCGTCGGTCAATCTGTCGCCGTCGCGATTCCTTCATCTGTTCAAGGAGCAGACCGGCGTCTCGTTTCGTGCCTTCCGAGCCTGGAAGCGCGCACGGCATCTGCTTCACTTCGTCAACGAGGACATCAATCTCGCGCATCTGGCGCAGGATATCGGCTATCCCGATTCGACCCATTTTAGTCACTCCATCCGCCGGTTCTATGGATTGCAGCCGCGCGCGATTTTTTTAGGCTCAAGGGATCTTGCGATCTACCGGAGTGATCCTGCTGGCCTGCCTAGGGCCGGCTTCCGTCAGGGGAGAGCGTGACAGTCCTCCCGGCGGGAGATAGCGCGTGGACGCAAGAAGCCGGATGTTGCAGGACGCATGATCGGCCGGAAACGTTCCGGACGAATTCCCCATCAAGGGCTGCTCCATGAGCGACAAGGCTGTCATTACCTGCGCGCTGAACGGCGTGCTGACCGACCCGAAGCAGCATCACGTCCCGGTTACGCCGGAGGAAATGGCGCGCGAGGCGAAATCCGCCTTCAACGCAGGCGCAAGCGTGATGCATATCCATTTGCGCCAGCAGGCGCCGGGCAAGGCACACCTGCCGTCTTGGGAGGTAGCGGTCTCCCGCGAGATCCAGCAGGCCATCCGCGAGGCCTGCCCGGGCGTGATCATCAATCACACCACGGGAACGTCTGGGCCAAACTATCAGGGCGCGCTCGATTGTGTGCGCGAGACCAGGCCGGAAATGGCCGCCTGCAACGCAGGCTCGCTGAATTATCTTAAAGTGAAGGCCGACAATACCTGGGCGTGGCCGCCGATGATGTTCGATAACGCGGTCGAGAAGGTGCAGGACTATCTCAACGTCATGAAGAAAGTAGATACCATTCCCGAATTCGAGTGCTTCGATGTCGGCATCGTGCGCTGTGTCGGGATGTACCGGCAGACCGGTATGTATTCCGGTCCGCTGGACTATAATTTCGTGATGGGCGTGGCCTCCGGCATGCCGGCCGATCCGGAATTGCTGCCGATCCTTTTGAAGCTAAAATTGCCGGAAGGACATTGGCAGGTCACCGCGATCGGGCGGGGCGAGATCTGGCCGCTGCATCAGCGCTGCGCCGATCTCGGCGGTCACCTGCGCACCGGGCTGGAAGATACTTTCTATCAGCCCGACGGAACCAAGGTGACGTCGAACGGGCAGTTGATCGAAACCATCGCGGCATGTGCGCGCCGCGCGGGTCGCGAGATCGCGAGCCCGGCAGAGGCCAGGCATATTTTCGGGATCAGGCATTGAATTGTCATTCCGGGGCGCCGCATCGCCGCGAACCCGGAATCTCAGACTCCCGGTTCGCGCTAGCGCGCGCCCCGACTGACGAAAATGAGGGAGTGAATTGACATGACCAATCTCGCGGCAACCGGCGGCGTGCCCGGCCCCGGCCGCATCGGCCGGGTGGCAATCGGCGATCTCCTTAAACGCGCTGCGGCGCGCTTCCCCAATAGTACGGCGGTCACAGACGGCGAGCGGCGCGTGACATTCACCGAGCTCGAGCGCGACGCCAATCGCTTTGCCAATTATCTGGTGGCGCGCGGGCTCAAGCCCGGGGAGAAGATTTCGACCATCTGCAACAATTCAGTTGAATTTGTCAAAGCGCTGTTTGGCATTCATCGCGCCGGCCTTGTCTGGGTGCCCATCAACACCATGCTCGGCCCCGCTGATATGGATTACATCCTCGATCATGCCGAAGTGCGCTTTGCGCTGATCGACGACAATCTGTATGCGCAGGCAGATCGACGCACGGCGCTGCAGAAACGCCGCATCGATCTGATCGCGGTCGATCTGACCGGCACGGCCGCGGTGGCCGGCCTTCAAAGTTTCAACGATCTGCTGAAGGGCCAATCCGATGTTGAACCCGACATCGACTTCGACGACCGCGATCTGGCCATGATCATCTATACCTCAGGCACCACCTCGCGCCCGAAAGGCGCGATGCACTGTCATCTCGCCGTTGTCATGGCTGTTATGAGTAATGCGATCGAGATGCACCTCGATCGTAACGACGGGGTCACCGGACAATTCCCGCTGTTCCACTGCGCGGGTCATGTGCTGTTGCTGAGTTATCTTTCGGTTGGGGGGCGAATGGCCCTGATGCGTGGCTTCGATCCGGTGGTCTGCATGGAGGCCATCGTTCGTGACAAGCTGACGGTGTTCGTCGGCTTGTCCCTGATGTATCAGGCGATCCTCGATCACCCGCGCCGAAAGGAGTACGACCTTTCCGGCCTAAAGACCTGCATCTACACCATGGCGCCGATGGGCCGGCCGCTGCTGGAGCGTGCAATCGCCGACATGTGCCCGAATTTCGTGTTGACGAGTGGCCAGACCGAAATGTATCCGGCCACCACAATGTCGCAGCCGGACCGGCAGCTCAAGCGCTTCGGCAATTACTGGGGCGAATCGCTGATCGTGAACGAGACCGCGGTCATGGACGATGACGGCAATCTGCTGCCGCGCGGTCAGGCTGGCGAGCTGGTGCACCGCGGGCCGAATGTCATGATGGGCTATTACAAGGATCCGAAGGCGACCGAAGAGGCGCGCAAATTCGGCTGGCATCACACCGGGGATATCGCTCTCATCGATGAGAATGGCGAAGTACTGTTCCTCGACCGTAAGAAAGACATGATCAAGTCCGGCGGCGAGAACGTTGCTTCGGTCAAGATCGAGGAAACGCTGCTCGCTCATCCCGCCGTGCAGAATGCCGCGGTGGTCGGCCTGCCGCATCCGCAATGGGGCGAGGCGGTGTCGGCCTTCGTCAAGTTGAAGCCGGGCGCGATAGCCGACGAAGCCGGGATTTCAGAGCATTGCCGGAAACATCTTGGCGGGTTTCAGGTGCCGAAGCTGGTCAGGATTGTGGATGAAATGCCAATGACCGCAACTGGCAAGCTGCGCAAGGTCGAACTGCGCCAGGCATTCAGCGGGCACTTTGCGGAAAAAGCGGAGAAGAGCGCTTGACCAAACGCCGTCATTCCGGGGCGCGCGTTAGCGCAGTAGGAATCTCGCGCGGATCATCTCCAAAGTCTGGGACAGTGCTGCGCGCATCCCGGAATGACCGCTAGGACTATGTATGGCAATCATTGAATCGACGATCGCCCCCGGCAGCGACGCCTTCAGGGCCAATCGCGAAGGCATGCTGGCGCTGATTTCGCGCGTGCGTGGTTTGGAAGAGCGTGCACGCACGGCCTCGGCCGCCGCCAAGGACAGGTTTCACAAACGCGGACAGTTGCTGCCGCGCGAGCGCGTGGCGCTGCTGCTCGATCCCGGCGCGGCCTTCATTGAGCTATCGACGCTCGCGGGTTACATGTTCGACGTGCCCGACGCGGGCAAAAGCGTTCCCGGCGGCGGCTTGATCGCCGGCATAGGATTCGTCGCTGGCATCCGCTGTATGGTGAGCGCAAGCGATTCCGGCATCGATGCTGGCGCGCTGCAGCCTTTCGGTCTCGACAAGACGCTGCGCGTGCAGGAACTGGCGCTTGAAAACAAACTTCCTTACGTGCAGCTGGTCGAAAGCGCCGGCGCCAATCTGTTGCGCTATCGCGTCGAGGACTTCGTGCGCGGCGGTAATATCTTTCGTAACTTGGCGCGGCTGTCGGCGGCCGGATTGCCGGTGGTCACCGTGACGCATGGTTCGTCGACCGCGGGTGGTGCCTACCAGACCGGGCTATCCGATTACATCGTGATGGTGCGCGGCCGGACGCGGGCATTTCTCGCCGGCCCGCCGCTGCTGAAGGCGGCGACCGGGGAAATCGCGACCGAAGAGGAACTTGGTGGCGCAGAGATGCACACCGGGATTTCCGGGCTTGGCGACTACCTGGCCGAGGACGACCGCGATGCGTTGCGCATCGCGCGCGACATCATGGCCAATCTGAAATGGGACCGGCCGAGCGCGAGCGAAGCGTCGCACCGTCCGCCGCGTTACGATCCCGAAGAACTGCTGGGCATCATGCCGATGGACCACAAACGGCCGGTCGACATGCGGCAGGTAATTGCGCGAATCATCGACGATTCCGATTTCACCGAATTCGGCACCAAATATGGCCCCGCGACCGTGTGCGGCCATGCCCGCGTCGAGGGACATGCGATCGGCATCATCACAAATAACGGCCCGCTCGACCCCGCTGGCGCCAACAAGGCGACGCATTTCATTCAGGTCTGCTGTCAGTCGCGTACGCCGCTGCTGTATCTCAACAACACCACCGGCTACATGGTCGGCAAAGCCTATGAAGAAGCCGGCATGATCAAGCATGGCTCGAAAATGATTCAGGCCGTGACCAGCGCCACCGTGCCGCAGATCACGATCTATTGCGGCGCTTCGTTCGGCGCCGGCAATTACGGCATGTGCGGGCGCGGATTTCATCCGCGGTTCTGTTTCTCATGGCCCAACGCCAAGACCGCAGTGATGGGCGGCGAGCAGGCCGCCGAGACCATGGCGATCGTGACGGAGGCCGCTGCCGTCAGGCGCGGCAAGCCGATCGAAAAGGACAAGCTCGATGCGATGAAGGCGCAGATCGTCGGCGTGTTCGACGGCCAGATGGACGTGTTCTCGACCAGCGCGCGCTTGCTCGACGACGGAGTGATCGATCCGCGCGATACCCGTAGCATTTTGACTGAAGCGCTGGCGATCTGCCGCGAAGCCGAGGCGCGCGCTCCCCAGCGCATGCAATTTTCGGTCGCCCGGCCATGAGCGCGGGATCAATGAATCGCAGGCCATTCCGCAAGATTCTGATCGCCAATCGCGGCGAAATCGCATTGCGGATCATGCGCACCGCGCGCCGCCTCGGCTATGGCGTGGTTGCGGTCTATTCGGATGCAGATCGCGATGCTCTGCATGTGCGTGAAGCCGATGAAGCGGTCCGCATCGGCGAGGCGCTGCCGGCGCAATCCTACCTTAGGGGGGAGGCGATTATCGCTGCGGCGAAAGCCTGCCGCGCCGAGGCTATTCATCCCGGTTACGGCTTTTTGGCTGAGAATGAAGGTTTCGCGCAAGCCTGCCGCGATGCGAGTCTGGTGTTTATCGGACCAGCGCCGGAGGCCATCAAGGCGATGGGCAACAAGGCCGGAGCGAAGGCGATTATGCAGGCGGCCGGCGTGCCCTGCGTACCTGGCTATCAGGGCGCCGACCAAAGCGATGCCGCGATGCTGGTCGAGGCCGCCAAGATCGGATTTCCCGTCATGATCAAGGCCGTGGCCGGCGGTGGCGGGCGAGGCATGCGGCAGGTGACGGACGCGGCGGCGTTTCCCGATTCATTGCGCAGCGCCCGATCTGAGGCGCAGAGCGCATTTGGCGACGCAGCCGTGATTCTCGAGCGCGCGATTCTTGAGCCCCGTCACATCGAGATTCAAGTATTTGGTGACGCTTTCGGCAATGCCATCTATCTCGGCGAGCGCGACTGCTCGGTACAGCGACGGCATCAGAAGCTGATCGAGGAAGCGCCATCGCCGGCGGTGTCGCCAGAATTGCGGGCGCTGATGGGCGGTATTGCCGTCACTGCGGTCAAGTCGATCGGCTATGAAGGCGCAGGCACGCTGGAATTTCTGCTTGATGCCAGCGGCGAATTCTACTTCATGGAAATGAATACGCGGCTGCAGGTGGAACATCCCGTCACCGAGGCGATCACCGGGCTCGATCTGGTCGAACTGCAACTACGTGTCGCTGGTGGCGAACCGCTCGGGCTAGAGCAGGAGGACATCAAATTCTCCGGGCATGCGATCGAGGTGCGGCTGTGTTCGGAGGATGCCGCACACGACTTCATGCCGCAATCCGGCCGGATGGCGATGTGGCAAATGCCGGGCGAACTCCGCGTCGAGCACGCGCTGCGCTCCGGCTTCGAAATTCCCCCGTTCTATGACTCCATGATAGCCAAGATAGTTAGTCACGGCGCAACCCGCGATGAGGCGCGGCGTGTGCTTATTCATGGCCTCGAACAGACCGTAGCGTTCGGCGTGACAACCAATCAGGCGTTTCTTGCCGCTTGCCTGCGACATCCGGAATTTGCGACTGGGGGGGCCACCACCGCCTTCGTTGGACGAAACCGCGCCGATCTCCTTGCCCCGCGCAAGGACGCGTGTTCGGATGCGGCCTTCGCGGCATTGCTGCTCTACCTTACGGATCCTTTCGCGCCGCCATGGCAGCGTGGACGGACGCTGACAGCGACGTTTCCGCTTCCCGCGCGCGTTGGACTGGATCATGGCATCTACGATCTCGAGATCGTGCGTGAGCGCGATGGCGGTTATGCCGCCCGCCTCGATGGGGCGGATTATAGGTTCCAGATCGATGAGTTCGGCCGCGATGCCATTCGTTTCCGCAGCGGCGGCCTCGCCGAATCGGCGAGATTCTTCCGTGACGGTGATCAGCTTTATATCCTGCGCCAGGGTCTGACATTTTCGGTCCACGATCTGACGAAGTCAGCCCCGGCTTCGGCGGCGGCAAGCAGCAGCGACGGCAGGCTCCGCGCCGCGATGAACGGCCGCGTCGTTGCGGTTCTGGTCAAACAGGGAGAGCGCGTTACGGCCGGTCAGCCGGTCGTTACGCTGGAGGCCATGAAAATGGAACACGTTCATGCTGCGCCGATTTCAGGTACGATTTCCGCCATACACATCGCAGAAGGCGAACAAGTGACGACCGCCATGACCATCGCTGAGATCGACGGCGACCAACAACCGGCGTAAGTGAGCAAGTAATGGAGGAAAATCTCAGCGGCACAGCCTCACCCCGAGCGCGCTGCGGCAACCAGCGCTTTGTTGACAGGGATCGGCGCTTTGGGCTCAATAAGCCCCGGACAATGCGCGGCTTTCATCGCTTCCGATACGGCGGAGCGCGAAGGCAGGATGCAACAAGGCGATCGAAAGAATCGCAGTGCATCGGGGAGGTTGGCAAATGCTGGACTTCGTTCAGCAGTTGGTGAGTGGCATTGCGCTCGGCTGCGTCTACGGCCTGATCGCGCTCGGTTTCGTCCTGGTCTACAAGGCGACCGAGGTCGTGAACTTCGCGCAGGGCGATCTGATGATGCTCGGCGGGTTCTTCGCCTTCACCTTCATCGGCCTGCTCGGGCTCAACTATTGGATCGGTTTTGCCGCGGCGGTCGCAGCGATGGCGCTGTTCGGCATGCTGGCGGAACGGCTGGTGGTGCGTCCGATCCTCGGCTATCCGCAATTTTCCATCATCATGGCGACGATCGGGCTCGGCTATTTCCTGCGCTCCGTCGTCGGCATGATCTGGGGCACCGACGA
>Ga0210406_10001301_pt1 | contig 31039 bp, 35 predicted proteins | sample IncBWC30MmetaG_FD_155454 | JGI IMG/M metagenome (GOLD analysis project Ga0210406, IMG submission 155454) | Forest soil microbial communities from Barre Woods Harvard Forest LTER site, Petersham, Massachusetts, United States - Inc-BW-C-30-M | ecosystem: Environmental > Terrestrial > Soil >... | reverse complement strand
CGAAAAAACCGAGAAATTGAGAGGCGCCTGCGCTCCCAAAGCCATCGTCATCGTCAGTGCAAAGGTGGTCAGAAGAACTCCGCTCAGTAAAGCAGTGATGCGAGTTTTCCAACCGAGAACAAGGAGAAGGCCGAAGAGAGTTTCAGCAGTCGTGGCGATAAGCGCTAACGCTGGGGTCATTGCTGCCGGCAAAAACCAATTGAGCTTAGCCGTGTAGTCCACGAATCGCGCATAATTGCCCCACGACACATTGGGCTGTCCATAAGCGCCCCAGATGCCAAACCGATCAGCGACGGCAGACAGAAAAGAGGTCCCCAGTGCGAGCCGTAGAAACACCGAGCTGAACTTCGCCAAACCCGTCCATCGTGGGTTCATCGTCAATCCCCTGTCCCGGTTCGATTTCTAGTCCCGCCCTTAAGACAGCCAACTTTCAAATGTGCGCGGTGATCGCGCCAGTTCACTGCGCTTTAGCGAGCAGCGTCGGCTGTCTTCACGCACGGCTGTTTCTCCCTATTACGAATTCGAATGTCTTTGACGGCGATTTGCAGTCCACTCAATGACCGGCCCGGCGATCTCAGAAACCTCCTCGACCAATGAGGTCAAAAAAGCCGATACGTCAGTGCAAGTCGAAAGATTGGCGCTTTGCCCGGCCCACAGCTGCAGAAGATCCGATCGGCCCGCCGCCTCTGCCGGGATCGCGAGGTTTCTGACGAGTCTTCGTTGCAACGGATAAGGTAGAATCGCCGTTCCCTCCTGGTTCAACTCCTCCAGCAAGCGGTTGTGGATTCCCCGCGCGAGTCTTCCGGTGAAGCCCCTTGTGAGCGCGGTGTGCCCGGCTTTTTTCCCTCGTAAAACCTGGCGATGAAGGAGGCTGGCGCCGGACTCGTCGCACGCCAGGAATGCCGTGCCCATTTGCACAGCCTCTGCGCCAAGAGCCAGGGCGGCGATTACGCCACGCGCATCTGCGATGCCACCGGCGGCGATCACCGGCACAGTGACCATGTCGGCAATCTGAAGGACGAGCGAAAAGGTACCTGTAAGTGAATCCTCCGCGGCACGGAGGAATGAACCGCGATGTCCCCCGGCTTCGAACCCGGAAGCGACGATCGCATCCACGCCTGCCTCCTGAAGTGCTGCTGCCTCATCAGGTGTCGTCGCCGTGCCAATCGTGACAATGTCTTTCGTCCGGCACTCCTGTAAGATTTCTCTTGGCGGGATTCCAACGATGAAGCTGAATACCGAGACGTTCGCGTCCAGCAACACGCGAGCCTGATCTTCAAATCGGATCGGCGAATACGGTTTGTATGTCGGACGAGGCGCCCCCAAGGCGGCGAGATGGACGGCGAGCGGAGCGAGGGCCCTGTCGAACGCGCTTTCATCAGATGTTCGGGCACCTTCGTCTTCCATCGAGACCCACAAGTTCATTGCGAACGGTTTCGATGTAAGGGAGCGAATCTCTCCGATCACGTCCTTGATCGCCTCCGGAGCCAAACCGTGCGCACCAAACGATCCGAGTCCGCCAAAGTTGGAGACCGCTGCCGTCAATTTTTGTGATGACAATCCGCCGAGCGGACCTTGAATGACGGGATAGTCGATCCCGAGTTTCGCTGTGAGCCGGTTCTCATTCCAGCGGGGCGGCATTACGCGGATACCTCAAAAATCAACTCTAGCTCGACCGGCACGCCGAGCGGAAGGCTGGCTACGCCGTACACCAGTCGGCCAGGGTTTTTGTCTTTTCCGAAAACGTCCTGCAGCAACTCTGAAGCGCCGTCAGCGATTTTCGGCTGCTCCCGGACATCTCCCGAAGTGGCCACCAATACGCCGAGCCGGACGATCCGCGTAACTTTGTCGAGCGATCCCAAATGCTGCCGCGTGACGGCGAGCGCGTTGAGCGCTGCCAGGTAAGCGGCATTACGTCCCGCTTGCACGTCGAGTTCCGCTCCGATGTGCCCGATGAATTTCGCTTTGCGGCCTACAGTGGGAAGCATTCCGGTGAGAAAGAGCAAGTTGCCCGTCTGCACCGCTTCCGCGTAGATGCCGAACGGCTCAGGCGGCGCCGGAAGCTTGATGCCAAGTTGTCTTAACCGCTGCTCGGCGGTGGCAAGACGAGAGCCATCCCCGCTTAAGCTTTTGTCTTCTCCTTCGATCGGGATCATCGGCTCCCGGCTTTCGCTGCAGCTTGCTGGATTAAGTCTGCGACTTCTTTCGGGTGAGAAAGCATCGGAACGTGACTGGAGGGAACCGTGATCGAAGTGGCCTTCATCGCCGCCGCTTCGGCCTTCTCAAGGTCCGGAGAAACCGCACGGTCGTTGCTCGCAATCACGCACCAAGATGGCTTGGTCTTCCACGCGGCGGTCGTGATTGTGGCCCCAAAAACAGCTGCTGCTGTGGGACCCTGCGTCGCGGTCAACAGCTGCTTCTCGTCGTCTGGCAGATCCTGGGCGAGGTCTTCAGCGATTCCTTTTAGGGTCACCGTCAGAAAACCTTCAGCATCCGCCCGAACTTCGCTGCCTAGCGGAGCCGGCGGAAACGGTTTGGTGACCGAAGCAACGGACTCGCCATCCGACGGCGCGAGCGCAGCCACATAAACCAACCCGACTACCTTTGGATCGTTTCCTGCCTCCGTGATGACTACGCCCCCATAGGAATGGCCCACTAGCAGTACAGGGCCATCCTGCAAGGCGATGGCGCGCTTGGTGGCGGCAACGTCGTCAGCCAGCGAGGTCAATGGGTTCTGCACGGCGACCACATGAAATCCCTTGGCTTGAAGCAGTGGAATCACTTTGGACCAGCTTGATCCATCGGCCCACGCACCGTGAACAATGACAATATTTCTAATCCCTTGAGGGGATTTCGTTTGGGCGACCGCTCCCGTGTGAAACGCCGCTGTCAGTAGAAATCCTGCAATTACAATCGAAGCGGTTCGGTACGCTTGCGAGAGTTTCATATTTTTCTCCTTAGTTGAATCGAGATTGAAGTCATGGTTCATCACGGTCTTACCGCAATCACAGCCCGCGAGAGCCGACGCAGTCCTTGTATAACGGTCTGCTACAGGTCCCGCTTACACCAAGTTGACAGCCACGTCGATGTTGCCCCGCGTAGCGTTGGAATATGCACATGTCTCGCCGTGCGTGGCGTCCACAATGGCCTGAGCGACTTCGCGCTCCAAGCCCGGCAGGCTGACGTTAAGCCGTGCTCGGAGGAAGTAAACATCGCCAGAATTGCACAGGTCTATTTCGGCATCGATGGCTACGTCAGCCGGAAGTTTGACCTTCATCCTGTTGGCCACAATCCCCATCGCACTAATGAAACAGGCCGACCAACCGGCGGCAAACAACTGCTCCGGATTGGTGCCAGTTCCTGGGACTCCGGGAGCCGAGAATTTAACATCTAAGCGGCCATCATCACTGCGGGAGATGCCGCCGCGGCGACCGCCCAAAGTATGGGTCTTGGCGGTGTACCGCACCTTTATGTCTTCCTGCGTTGAACCAGCTGCTGCGTTGGTTTTTTGATCAGTGGTCATCCTTATTTTTCTCCGTGCGCCGGTCAAAACGGGCTAGGTGTAGTGAATGAAAGTTTCATACTTTGAAAGGTTAGCGAACCCATCCGACGTTTACTGCGCGTTCACCCACGTATCCGAACCTGAAAGCTTAACCGCCACATCCGTGAAGAATATCCGCAGCGGCTTGCCGTCGCCTGTCCCGCGATGGTCCAAGGAGACAATCAGAGGGCCGACCCTTTTGTAATCCAGCCACTTCGCGTTAACAATGTTGACTATAATCGGCTTTCCGGGGCCCCGGCGCCAGAGAAGTTGCTGGATTCGGTTGTCAGGGCCGACGTACAGTTCCCAAGTGTCGCCGGGAGTGTAACCGCGGCCCTCGGGCGGGTATGTCATGACGACGCGCCTGGCGGAACCCCCGCCCATGGGGAGTTTGTGCATGCCAGAATCTTCCACTTTAGCGGCGGTGTCCCAGCAGGCATGAAAAGGAAGCCACAGCCAATACTGATTGTTGTTGAAACTCGGATCGATTTCATTCTTCACGTTGTCAGGCTGGCTGCTGAGCTGAGAGCGCACGTAGGTAATCTTTACTGGATTGCCTGCCTTGTCTTTTCCCTCATAGGTGACTCGGTCGGCTTTGGGCTCCCAGATCCACATCTGAGAGACTTTGAGTCCGGGAAAGTCTATGTTGAAGGTGGAGCGGACCGCATAAATTTGCCCGAACGAGTCGATTCCATAAGCCTGAGCAATTTTTTCGGCGGCTGGCGGACACGTCTGCGCCCAGGAGGCCGAAGCCAGAAGCAGCAACCCGAAAATTAGAAAACTGATCTTTGTAATATTGCTAAAATTTGTCATGAAAGTCCCTCTTTCGAAAGTCAATTTCCTACACAGATGTATTTAAGTCAGAAGCGCGGCGCTGGCAGGCCGAGCGCCATTGCCGGTCACCATTTGCCCGCGTGCGCGCCACCATCCACGTGCAGTATTTCACCCGAGGTGAACGTGGCGTCGGTCAGGAACAAAGCTGCGTCGACGACTTCTTTGACCTCACCGATCCTGCCGACCGGGTGCAACCCTTTGAGAAAGTCATGAGTTTCCGGTTTATGCATGGGAGTATTGATCACTCCCAACGCTATGGTGTTTACACGAATGCCTTCCTTCGCGTATTCAATCGCGAGGGCGCGCGTCACTGCATTCAAGGCACCCTTGAGCATAATTTGAACGGCCGCCCCTACACCTGCGATCGGTTGGTCAACCAGGGTAGTCGACACGTTGATGATGCTGCCCGATTTCTGCCGTAACATTTGCTTTACGGCCAGCTGTGACACGTAGAGAAAGCCTGCAAGCGTCGTGGACACTAACGTGTTGAAATCTTCGGTCGTGTATTCAATGAAGGGCTTCGGAATAAAGACACCCGCATTGTTTATCAGCACATCGACCCGGCCAAATCGCGATACCGCAGTATCCACAATCTTTGCGGCCGTGCGGGGATCGCCGATATCTCCGTCGACGAGTGCAACATTCGCGGCCGCTGCGAATGGATTTGCTTTGGTAATGTTTCGCGAGTTTGCGACTACGCAGTAACCTCGTTTCAGGAACGCTTCGACGAGTCCCGCTCCGATCCCCCGTGAGGCGCCTGTAACAATTGCTGTTTTCGTTGTATTTGCCACTTCTAAGCTCCTTTTATCAACCGGCCCTATTGGATTTAGTTCGATGTTGGTGGTGCACTGTACTCTTCGAGCGCCACAGTCGATTCCTTTTCTGAATAACTCTTCGTTGCGCAAGGTCGTATTGAGTCACTGGCCACGAAGCAATAACACCAGAAGCGTGGCGGCGAAACAATTAGACGAAGGTATCGTCGATACTTTCGTATCAGTCGGCGTGAAGAACGGGGCACACCCTTCCGTTTCCATCAGCGCTTCGGACAGCGCCCGAATCCCTCGCGCAGCACACCTCAAGCTGCTCCTCGACGAGGTTGCGAACTTGGTCAGCTTCAGGCTGCGGCTCACCGAGCGAAGCGCCGTCAGCGATTTTTGGCCGCTCCCGGATGGCCTGAGCAGCAAAGGCCCATATGCGTTCGACCGCCGTACGTGTTTCTGTTGCGTCCTGACGGGATGCGTTGTGCCGCGCTCGATTGGCCTTCAATTTTGAGTCCATGATACGTCTCCAATCGGCTGTGAGTGCTGTTTCGCTCTATGAGCTTTGGCTATTCACCCTTCTTCACGTCCGCGGGTGTGATCGCGCTGGGCTGCTTCGTCTCGCCGGCGCGCCGGGTGAACGATCGCGCATAGACTGCCGAACGAGCGCTGAGCACCGGATCGTCCGAAGGCGCCATCCCCGCCGGCAACGTCAGCGGGTCGAAGTTGATATCCCTGGCAGCGCTGAATTCCTCCGCCTCGACTCGATCGAGCGTCAACACGCCAACATCCACCTGCTCGCGGTCCGCCGGCCAGCCGATGCTGGGGTCGCCGGTGGGATCGCCTGGCTTTCCAACGATGAGGATCAAGCGCCAGCGGAGCGGTTGCCGATGAATCTGCGTGATGAGCTCATCGAACAAGTAATTCTTGTTGGGTGGGGCGGCGCTAGCCGCCTCGAACGGCTGCATCGGTTTCAGGATCCAGCGTACCGGAGTCGTCTTGCCCGCCGCATTCGTGAAACGGAACGCATTCAGACCGTAGAAGGTGGTGTTGCCGAATCCCGACGAGAGCGGCCTGGCGGTGATCACCTTGAGCAGCGCGACCGTTTCAGGATGGCGCTCTTCAAATGCCTTCACCTTGGCGGGATCGGGCTTTCCGGTCGCGGGGTCCGGCTTGCATGCGAGCAGGCGCTCGTAAAGATCTCCGGTGTGCGGACCGGGAACAGCGGGAAGCTGATCATCGCGCTTCGCCACAGTTCGCCATGCGGTAGCGAGAACTCAAGGCCAAGGCCGCGCCTAGTGTCCGGCCTGTCGGGCTGGTATGGTTGCCCGCCATCAAGGGAAAAGCGTCCAATTACCTGCACGCGCCCCGCTTCAAAGACGGTGGCCTTGGAAAGCCGGACGCCGTTGCCATTGCTCTCGAAGAATCCGGAAACTCCAAGCCCTTTCGCGTGATTGCGTCGGAACCCGGTATGGACGCCGTTGACCTCCTCGAATCTGTCGGCGAACCGACTGGGCGTCAGCCCGTCGGTGCTGAACGATCCGGCGAAGTAGGCGAACGCCCCAGTAACCGCTCCCTCGCGGAGTAACGTGATAAGCGCCTTCGCTGCGGCCGTCGACGAGGCAGGATTCTGTCCGGTAACGAGGCGGCCATCGACTATCGCAAAGCTCTCCCAATCGGCTGCTTTCTTATAGAGACCGCCGACCCTCTTCAACTCATCTTCAACCAGGAATGGTACGACCTTGGTCAAATGGACGGCTTCCTCTTCGCCGTTGGTAAAGCCGGTCACGCGTTTGCCCTTGACTAGCGGGACGCCCTCGAACATCACACGATGAAACACGGCTGGGGAATGGCAGACGGCGGCGACCGGCTTGCCGGAATTGTAGAAGGATTCGATCAAAGCGATCGAATCGGGATTATCGACAAGATCCCACATAGGCCCATGGCCGCCCACGTAGAAAATGGTGTCGAAATCTTCCGACTTCATGTCGGACAGCTTGAGTGTCTGGGATAGCGCCTTTTGGGCCTCGCTGTCGTGCTTGAAACGCGCCATTGCAGGAGTCTGATTCTCTGGCAAATCACTCTTGGGATCGATCGGTGGCTGCCCACCCTTCGGCGAGGTGAGAGTCAGATCAGCACCGGCGTCTCTGAAGACAAAGTAAGGTGCCGCGAATTCCTTCAACCAGAAACCGGTCTTGCGACCTGTGTTGCCGAGTTGATCGTGCGACGTGAGCACCATCAAGATTTTCATGTTTGTCTCCTTGTGTCTTTTCCATATCAAGAGAAATGCTTAGGCCAGAAGCGAGCTCATCCAGAGTCAGATTCCATCCAGAAATATGGCCAGGATCAGGAGTAGCTCCGTTGCAGATTCCTTCCTCAAAACCTTAGTTAGCAGTGGACATTGGTATCGAGGCGGCGGCCGAGTTTGTAGATCAGCCGGCAACTTCGGTGTCAGCAAAGCTTTTCCGATAGTCTGCGACGAACTTTTCGAGGCCTCTAGTTGTCAGTTCGTGCCTGATATCGAAGCTCTCCCATTGTTGCGCGAGGTCGAGTTCTTCATAGGGAATCGGTTTGGCTGAAGAGGTGTATTGAAAGTTAGCCTCTGGCATTGGCAAGCCTTCCTCTGCCCAGACCATTAGGACTTTAGCCGGCACGGTCACCAGATCCACGTCCAGCCAGAAGCAGCAAAGCAACTGTTCGAGGTTGCGGATACTGGCAGCCAGCACTTTCACGTGTCCGTCCCCGTGCGCGAACATCTGTCTTACGTTCTTAATGAGGTCCATTCCGTTCTGGCCGATATCATCCAGGCGTCCGACAAAGGGCGACACGTAGGCGGGTGCACGAGTGCTCTTTGTGGCGGCGTAAACTGCCGCCGCCTGTTGCTGAGAAAAACAAAGCGTCAAGTTCACTCGGAGGCCCTCCGAAACCGACATCTGCGCCGCTCGTAGCCCTTCCGCGGTGCATGGGTACTTTACGTAAGCATTTGGAATCCACGAGTACATTTGCTTGCCTTGAACGACCATTTGTTGCGCCGTGGTTTTTTGATCCGAGAATACCTCGATGGAAACCCCGGCATCTCCGACGAGCGGGGATATCTCTCGGACGATTTTTCTGTATTCATCCATCTCCTCTTGCTCCGAAAGCTTGCGTCCAGATGCTAGCAATTGTTTGATGTGCGGATTGTTGGCGACCAGGGATGGATTGGTGGTCTGTCCATCGACAAACCCCAGAATTTCCTTGACGCGCAGAGTCTCCTGAGGGTCTCCGCCATCTAGCAATATCTTTGTTTTGGGCCGAGTCATTGAATTGCTCCTTCAGTTCACTGAGAGATTGCTGGTTCTCCTCTCAGGTGGCGCTTGCCCGCACCACTCCTTGCTCAGAAGCTGGAGAATTAGCGGCTGTGGCTTGCCTCACCTCAGTAAGCCGAGCCAGGGTGAATGCCGCCAGAGCCAGGAGAATGTCGCGAACCGCGACGTCGAAGAACGCGCCCATGCTGACCAGGTTTAGAGCAATGGCCACCAACCACAGAGACGCGACGTATGCCCCCAGGCGCGTCCACCGGGTGAGAATGGCAAGCCCCACAATCATTTCGACAATGCCTATGGCGTGTAAGAACGTTCCTGGGTCCACTGGGATCACGCGCAGCGCGAGAGGATTCAGGTACAACTTCCAATTGGTGAGAAGGTTGAAGAATTTATCGAGACCGGCGAGAAAAGGTGCAACCCCCAAGCCGATTCTCAGGGCCCACCAGCTCGAATTCAGTCGGTGATCCATAATTTGTTTCTCCTTTTTCGTTGCCCCTACCCGATTCAATCGGTTGCAATGAAGCAATAACACCAGAAGCGTGGAGGCTAAACAATTGGACGATGGTATCGGCTATACCTTTGTATAGGTCGGTGCGACGGGTGGAATTCACACGCACGCGGACCATCAACGCGGATTACGCGCATTGACCTCCCGATAGCGAGGTGCCAATCGCGCACCACGACGTTCCCTGGCCCCACGAGCTTGCGTGGTTGAAGCTCAGGGCGAAGGGATGTTTTGCACGGGCCGGCTTCTCGATAAAGAGGGACGGTATGTCCGTTTTGCGTCGGCGCCAAGTCTTCCTGGATCGAGGGGATACGTGATGCGACTACCTCGGACACGGGCAAAAGAATTGATTGAATGAAACTGGAGACGTTTCCCGCTCAAGATGTGCTCAACGTGGACCCCCCGTACCGTGAGCGCGTCGGCGATGAGCGAGCGATGGCAACGCCACGGTACCGCTTCTGCACACATAATCGCGCTTCGCTTCTGGCGGGCCAATTTCAACAATCTGTGTAGCCCTGCTTCGAATTCCGAGGTCTGCATATAATCAGCAAAGCCGCGAAATGAGGCATTGCGCCAGCCCATGTTTGGCGAATCTCGTCGTGCATGGCGCAAACCCCCGAGCTTTCGCAAATGCACGTAGCCGATCCTCGCGGAACGCAGCTTCGCAGATAGTATCTCTCGGTTGAATTGCGGGTTGTGTCGTGAGCGGGGAATACTGCACACGTCTATGATGCGCTTGACGCGGTGCGCCCGTAGAAGATCGAGGAAGTCTTTCCAGGAGCGATTCGAATGCCCAATCGTCAAGACACAAGGCTCTGCGATCTTGACCTTTCTCACGGCGATTTCCCTTTTCCTACTGCCCCGTGACAACGAACACAACATTTCGACTGAATCGGCTGCGACGAAGCGATCACACCAGGAGCGTGGAGGCGAAACAATTGGACGATGGTATCGACGATACCTTCGTCCTGGTCAGCTTATACACGCGCATGATCAACCCGCAGTACGCGTCCTGATCTCGCGACAGCGGGGGCCAATCGGGAGGGACGATGTTGCCTGCCCCGCCAGCTTGTGCGCCCAATACCACGGAAAGCATTTGGACGAACGTACCGGTGACTGGCATGGCGGACGCGCTCTTCCTAGTCCAAGGTGGAGAGAGGACCGCACGATCCGCTGTCGGAGCGTGGCACGATGGTGCTGACATCGGGCGGCAAACCAATACCAAAGTCTAATGGACACTCTCGCTTGGAGCGGCGCATCCTCATAGAGTGCCGCGCAGAAAAGGACTACAATCGGGAACGAACCGCCTCATTCTGGTGGAATGACTTGACCAATCGAAACGTGCTTACTACAAACGCCCGAGCTCTTTAAGGCGCGACTGTGCAGATGGAGGTGAGGACGTGACCGAGTCTGCAAAATTTCAAAATGATATTCCGCTGGAAACCTCAATTCCAGGGGCTTCTTTGGAGTCGATCCTCTGCACACAGGAATTGCGTAATCGCCCATCGCGTTCGCCCGAGTACGAGATGGAGAACCGCGCACTCGTGGCACTGGCCAGCGCGCTAGCCGACTCCCCGCGCACCATTCTGCAAACGCTGGCTGATAAAGTCATCGAGGTGTTGAATGCCGATTCAGCCGGCATAAGTCTTCTGACGAAAGACGAAAACAGGTTCTACTGGGCAGCTGTTGCCGGGGTGTGGCGGCCCAACATCGGTGCCTAGACCCTACGCAATTTCGGCCCGTGCGGCGATGTGCTCGACCACAATGGTCCGATGCTATTCAATCATTGGGAACGGCGCTATCCGTATCTGAGGCGGGAGATGCCCCGTGCCGAAGAGGGCTTGCTTGTTCCTTTTTACGTAAACGGTAAAGCGGTGGGTACGATTTGGGCGGTCGCCCACGATAACCGGCGCAGGTTCGACGCCGAGGACCTAAGGCTGCTTGAACGCATGAGTCGTTTCGCGTCGGCGGCGTATCAAACCGTGGCGTCCATTGAGAACCTCAAATTGCAAATGTCCGCGCGCGAGAAGGCGGAAACCGAACTGCGTGAACTAACGAATGGTCTGGAAGCACAAGTTCGGGCTAGGACTGAGGCGCTCGCCAGGGCCCAATCGGAGCTCGCACACGTGGCAAGGGTCACGAGCCTCGGAGCATTGACGGCATCGATCGCGCATGAAGTTAATCAGCCGCTGTCGGGAATCATCACCAACGCCAGTACTTGTCTGCGCATGCTGGCCGCCGACCCTCCAAATGTCGAGGGTGCGCGCGAAACAGCGCGGCGCACCATTCGCGATGGCAACCGTGCGTCTGACGTAATCACACGACTGCGCGCGCTCTTTAGCAAGAAGGAGGCCACGACCGAATCGGTGGACTTGAACGAGGCTACACGAGAGGTGATTGCTCTATCGTTGAGTGAACTTCAGAGAAACCGGGTGATTCTGCGAACTGAACTTGCCGACGACGTCCCGCTTGTCACGGGCGATCGAGTGCAACTTCAGCAAGTCGTCCTGAATCTGCTCCAGAACGCATCAGATGCAATGAGAGGCGTGGATGATCGTCCGAGGCAGTTGCTCATCAGAACCGAACGAGAGGAAGGGGACCGTGTGCGACTGAGCGTGCAAGATGCGGGAGTGGGATTGGACCCCCAGGCTATGGATCGACTTTTCGAAGCATTTTATACAACTAAGAATGACGGTATGGGAATTGGACTATCGATAAGTCGCTCCATTATCGAGAGACATCGTGGCTATCTATGGGCGGCATCTAATGATGGTCCTGGGGCCACGTTTTCATTTTTTATTCCTTGCGGTCCAGGGAGTGTGACAAGCGCCCGCAGTCTAGGGGCCATTCAAACGCCTGCCACGAAGGATGCAGAGTGAGTCCAGGGGAATCCGTGATGGTTACACGTTTGTTAGTTTCGGTGGTCGATGACGACGAGTCCGTGCGCGAGTCGCTACCCGACTTGCTGCGGGAGTTGGGCTTTGTGGCCCATGCGTTCTCTTCGGCGCAAGAGTTTCTCGCGTCCGGCTTTGTCGACGAGACCAGATGCTTAATCCTCGACATCGCCATGCCAGGCATGACCGGACTCGATCTCCAACGGGAATTGAAACTTCGCCGGCAAGAGATTCCGATCGTTTTCATCACCGCTCGTAGAGATGAGGCTGTCCGTCCACTAGTGCTCGAACGAGGTGCCGTGGAGTGCCTGTTCAAGCCATTCAGCGACACAGCTTTGCTTAATGCGGTCAATGCCGCGCTTCGAGTGAACTGAGAGATGTGCATGAGTGCAGCGAGCGCACCTGGACAATCAAAGGCATCACCCAAGTCGCAAGCTACACCCATAGTGTTCGTTGTTGACGATGACATCTCGGTGCGTGAATCACTGGAGTTGTTGATCCGCGGTGAGGGCTGGGAGCCCGAGACATTCGCTTCGGCACAGGAATTCCTTGCCCGCCCACGAGCGCTCGTTCCGAGCTGCCTTGTACTGGACGTTTCACTTCCAGGCCTTAACGGTCTAGACCTACAGAAGCGTGTCGCCGTTGAGCGGCCGGATATGCCGATCATCTTTATCACGGGATACGGTGATGTGCCGATGACGGTGCAGGCCATGAAGGCGGGTGCCGTGGAGTTCTTGACCAAGCCATTCAGTGATGACGTGCTGTTGAGCGCGATCCGGAACGCCATCGAGCGCAGCCACACTACACTGGGGCATGAGGCGGAGATACAGGGGCTCCGCGACCGGTACGAGTCACTCACGCGTCGCGAACGGGAGGTCATGGCGTTGGTGGCCTCCGGTCTGTTAAATAAACAAGTTGGTGGGGAACTCGGCATAAGCGAGATCACGGTGAAGGCCCACCGCGGCAAGGTGATGCAGAAGATGAAGGCCGACTCCCTCGCTGAGTTGGTGAAGATGGCGGCGAGGCTCCGACTCCCCAGTGTGCCGAAAGGCTTGATGCTCCAATCGTGATGCAAATCCCTTTAGCACAAAACTATTCCTGCGATATCACCGCTGTCACGGCTGTCATCGGAAGCAGAGTCCTGGTATCAGGGAACGTCGTCAGATTTGGCGGACAAGCCCTGCGGGGAGGAGGTAGTCGCTATGGGGAGCACAAATACTCCTGATTTCGCAAAGGGATTTGCGGTGGAGGATCTACAGAATGGCGGCATGATCCAAGGCAGCGTAGGGGGAGAGGACGTAATTCTGGCTCGCCTTTCGGACGAGTTCTTTGCAGTCGGAGCTGGTTGTACGCATTACCATGGTCCCCTCGCAGAGGGGTTGATCGTCGGTGATGAGCTGCGCTGCCCCCTACACCACGCCTGTTTCAGTCTTCGGACCGGCATGGCTCTGTGCGCTCCGGCATTTGATGCCATCCCTCGCTGGCGGGTGGAGCGCGTTGGTGAAAGAATCTTTGTACGCGAAAAGCTTCCTGCACTTGCGCAGTACCCCGAAGCGGATACGAAAAAACTGGCCAACTCGCCGTCGTCGGTTGTGATTGTGGGTGGAGGTGCCGCTGGTTTCGCAGCAGCGGATATGCTGCGGCGCAAAGGTTATGACGGACCCGTTACGATCATCAGCGCCGACGATTCCGCCCCGTACGACCGGCCCAACGTATCAAAAGACTATCTGCAAGAACCCATACCCGACGAGTGGATGAATCTGCGCCTTCCGGATTTCTACAGGGAGCAGAGAATTGATCTAGTTCTCAATTCGCGAGTGTCATCTCTCGATCTCCGTCAAAAGCAGGTTCAACTGGAGGATGGTCGGACCTACCCCTTTGGCGCACTCCTTCTGGCCACTGGCGCGGAAGTGATTAAGCTCCCGATTCCTGGCGCCCGTGAATCCGACCTTTTCTACGTGCGCACGTGGTCGGAGGCGCGCGCAATTTTCAAGAGAGTCGAAACCGCTAAGCAGATTGTGGTCGTTGGCGCGAGTTTTATTGGTTTGGAGGTGGCAGCCTCGCTTCGTTCTAGAGGTCTGGAGGTTCATGTTGTCGCTCCCGAGAATCAGCCCTTCGAGCGGACTTTGGGTGCGGAGATAGGCGGGTTCTTCCGCGCGCTTCACGAATCTCACGGCGTCATCTTTCACTTGGGGAAAACCGTGGCAAGCATGGATGGAAATCAGGTGACATTAAGCGATGGCACGAAGCTGCAGGCGGACTTCCTCATTTTAGGCGTGGGAGTGCGACCCTCTGTAACGCTTGCGGAACAAGCTGGTTTGAAAGTTGACCGAGGGGTCGTTGTAAACGAGTACCTGGAAACCAGTGCTGCGGGAATCTTTGCGGCGGGAGACATAACGCGTTGGCCCGACCCTCATTCCGGTCAGCAAATCCGCGTTGAGCACTGGGTAGTCGCCGAGCGCCAGGGACAGGTCGCGGCACGAAACATTCTCGGTTACCGTGAACGTTATGACGCTATCCCTTTCTTTTGGACACAACAATTTGGCGTCTCGCTCAAATACGTTGGGCACGCCGAGCAGTGGGATGCTATCGAAATCGACGGCAATCTGGAGGCGAAGGATTGTGTCGTCCGCTACAAACAGGACGGCAAGACGATGGCTGTCGCCGCGATTGGGCGAGATGTTCAAAGCCTGGAGCTCGAAGCTGTCATGGAAGCTCCGCTTAGAAAATTGCCTCGCGCAACCCACGGTTAGTCCACGAACACCGTTGCGCAGAGCAGTTGAAGCTTTTGCTCCTTCGCCCACTCGGCTTAACGGCGAGACCTAGCAGGCAAGTTGAATGCCGTCAATTCGACCCGCGACTTTGGATCAAGTTTACTGGACATTCGGGATTCCAATTGGGTGGAGGTTACCACCAGCACTAGGCTCGGTGCGAAGGCATGCGGTGCCGTTTAGATTTCTTCCACTTGGCTGTGGCGGCGGATGGCCAAAGCCTCGTCGATAAGAACCCTCAGCAGCCAGCCGCGGAAAGCTCCTTCACATTCGAATTTCGGTGGATTGCGGGACGCTGTCAGTCTACAGTTTTCCACAGCATCTTCGGCTCGGTCCAGCGACTCAAGAACACGACATGCAATGAAATAAAGCAATTGGTGACAGCGCGAGAACCGAACAGTAAAGATGGCTAGGTGTTCTTGGTCACTTCTCAAATACTTGTCTGCTTCCTCGCAACGTGGCCCGGAATCTGCAAAGTGCCGCCGTATGCTTTTCGCGTGCCTATCACTTGCATAACCAATCCAACGAGATTCGTCCTTTCTTCCTCATAATTGCGACCTAACAGTCCTTACTTTAAAGCCCGATCCGAGGATCCCGACGACGAGTTGCACTTCCCTTGGAGGTGCTTCCGCAGATGGCGTCGAGCGTGGAAAACACGGCCTTTGACCGCCGCCACTGTCAAGCCAAGCCGTTGAGCGATTTCGGCGTTCGACAGCCCTCGCAGTTCGCGAAGCAGAGCAACGGTACGCAGGCTTTCCCGAAGCCGAGAGATGGCCTTGATTACAACAGTGCGACTTTCTTTTTCGGCGAAGGCTTGTTCCGGAGTCGGGCCGCCGTCGGCGAGGTCGATGGGCGAAGTCGCGTTGAAGTCACCGTTATTGGTTTCAACCGGAATGGTTACGCGCCTGCGCCGCAGCATCATCAACGCTTCATTGATCGCTATGCGGGTCACCCAAGTTGAGAATGCGGAATCCTCGCGAAATCGATGGAGGTTCGTAAATGCACGCTGAAAGGACTGTTGAACCACATCTTCCGCATCCTGGTGATTACGAAGCATGCGGAAGACGGAACAATGGATTTTCAATCGATGACGCTCGTACAGCTCTCCGAAAGCGCCCGAATGTCCCGACTTTGCTCGCAGAACGAGCGCCTGGTCGTCTCTCAGTACGCATTTTTCGCTGCAACGCAGCGCACCTTCCTGTGTGGTGTGTGTTCTCCTGTCTGGCATAAGAACCTTTCGTTCGGGATCAAACACATTCGCGATTAAGCCAGCAGCGCTGAAGCAAAACAATCGGACGAAGGTGTTGTCATACCTTCGTATGAATCAGCACAGCAAACACATTTCGCGATTCAGCTCGCGATGGATTCGTATTTGTTTCTTATGTTGGAGAGAGTGCCCCAGCATTAGACGCAACGTGCGGACTCTGTGACGCAGAATCGATGGACTAAGAGGCCGCTGCAGCTACTTGCTGCACGAGCAACTTAAAAAGAGCCTGAGCTGCGGACGTGGACGACGCCGGGTTTTGACCGGTAATAAGACGACCATCAGTGATGGCAAAAGGCTGCCAGTTCGCCATCTTCTCAAAGACAGCACCGAGCCGCAGCAGTTCATCTTCCACGAGGAATGGAACCACCTTGGTGAGCTGTACCTCTGCTTCCTCGCCATTCGTAAAACCTGTTACGCGCTTGCCCTTCACAAGGGGTTCGCCCTTGTAAGTCACGTGGCGAAGCACCCCAGGCGCATGGCACACGAGGGCAATGGGCTTGCCTGAGTTGTAGAAAGACTCGAGCAAGGCGATCGAATTGGGATCTTCGGCCAGGTCCCACATGGGCCCGTGGCCGCCAGGGTAGAAAACTGTGTCATAGTCGACGGCCTTTACAGTGGCGAGCTTGCCCGATGCGGAATTGGACGATTTTGTAGACAGGCTTGCGAAGCGCATCGCATCCTTTGACAAGCAAGCCATCGCGGACACGAAAGGTCTGGTGAACATCGCAAGTCTGCCACCAGATTCGGAGATATTACCTGAATGGGGCGCTTTTCTCGGTTCGTTGGGACGAACGGCGGCTCAGGAGCGCATCAAGAAGTTGATGGACCGCGGCTTTCACAAGCCAGGCGATGTTGAGAATCGACTGGGACATTACGTAGGACAGCTGGCTGATTGATGACGACCTAAACTGGTATTGGTAGTCATCTGATTCATCCCGTTTCATCGCAACTTGCTGAATTCCTTCGATTAACACCAGCTCCGGCAAGTTCTGATTAAATTGGTTGTTCGGCTGTTAACCGAACGCTTCGGGCGCGTTCGACTGTGCACCAACTGTGCAAGAATCCGGCGTTTTCATTCCGTTCGGGTTACTTTTGAGCGAAAAGCAGATTCCCCGATTTATTGGAAACGTTAGTAGCTAGAAGTGATGGCCGGAGTTGTTGGAGTCGAGTTGCGTGCGCCCAAGGCAGGCGTGCTATAGCCTTACTTGGCGTAAAATCCGACAATGCTTGAGACGAACAGTCGGTTGCCATTCGTGCCGCGAGATTCGCGTCCGAAGCCGACTTCCCGATCAGGGCAGTGGGGAAGAACACTGCGGAGGAATTTCGCAAAGTCGAGAAAAACGAGGGAGCTTTAAGGGAGCAATAAGAATTCCTTTGCATGCCTCATCGTTCTTTTTCAATGACTTAGCATTTCTTGTCATTCCTCGTAAGTCCTTGAAATTTCTGACGCCGTTGTTTTCGATCCCCACCGCCCTTAAATACAACAAACACTGGCAGGGTACCCAAGGGATTCTACAATGATCGAAAAAGTATATTGGTGTTCCGTTTGTTCCAATTGGCCAAGAAGGTGGGCTGCAACGCCGCCGAAATGCGGGACTTATAGATTGAATTCCCATTTCGACTTCCACACGCCTCCGCCAAAAATCAGGAAGAATGAGGCCCTAAGAGCAGACCCACCCATTGCAAAAAGCGCAATGGATAGGCCACCCAAGAAGGTTAATCTCAGCTTTGTGGATGCGCCACCCGCCTAGCTCCTCAGGGGAATTTTAGAATCTAACAGTTCTACGTCGGTGAAACCGTTCGTCCGCAACAACGTTTCAATCTCCACCTTATTACTCATTTTCTTATTTGTTGGGCCAAACCGTATGCTGGCGATTGGTATTTTCTTACTGACATCGAAAGGAATCAGTTTGACGTAGGGGGTATCTATCCCACTTACCTTGTGAGAATGAATCGGGTTTGGAATCCCGCTGCCGTTGTCATTACCCTGTTTCAGCCGCACGCGTTGACGGACCACCATCCGCCACTCCTTCTCAGACTCGAAGTCCTCGCTCTTGAAGGCTGCAATCTCCTCCACAAGGATGTCTATCAGTTCTTTCCGAATCGCTGCGTATCCAGAGAATGGGTGCGAGCCTATTTCCACAATTGCGTGAGCCGTGTTCGGGTCATCGAAAACAGGGAGCACCGACTCCAAAATTATCTTGCATCTGTTGAGCTGTTCACCTCGGTCGTAGGCCACTTTCACCAATCGGCCTGTGGGCGTGGGCGGTTCCGGTTCCGGTTTTACCTCCGTACTCAGGGGAGGAGGCGGAACTTTGAATCCAAGGGAGTAACCATCTGGTTGGGGGCATCTGGCAGCGGCGGCCGTCGGCGAAGAAAAAGGCACACGTGCAGGGGCGGTCCTGGTTTATGGACATAGCAGTTCTCCAGAAAGATTGAAATTTAGATTGAGTGGGAAACCCGCGCAGGAAAAATCGCGGGCACACTTTTCTATGGGGATAGGGTGGCAGGTGGGTATGGAGTTGTCAAGTAGAATGTTGGTTACAAGGTGTTTGAGGCACCCGAGCGAAAAGCGAAGAAAAACCTAACGCAGAGACGCGGAGAGCGCAGAGGCGACGCAGAGAAGAGCCAGAGAAGAACCTTCGGCAGGATTAGGGGTAAACGAGCGGAGAAGTCAAAACCCGCCCTCCTGAGGCGGGCGCTCCAGAGGCGGGCAAGCGCAAACGGCGCGCACCCTTAAACCCCACCCTTCGGCTGGGCTCAGGGCAAGAGGGTGCAGCACCCGGCGTGTGGAGAGACGGAAAACGAAGAGCGATGCCCCTTCCAATGGAAACGCGCAGGTTGACATGGTGCCATGGTCCCTCCGCTCCGTGGCCAACGTTCGCGCAGCGCGAACGGAAGAAAAAATCGGCCACTCCGGTCGGGATGACAGCGAAGAGAAACCCAAGAGCACAGTCAGGAATGGCTGTACCACAAGGGCGAGTGGGAGACAAGACGCGGTGGTTGAGGTCCTTCGGCTATCCTCGTCGGATAGCCTCAGGATGACAAGCTAGGAGAAGAGACGGAGCCCACCCGTTCATCCGGCAAAATCGGGGGGATGGCGCAGAGGAGCAAAATTCGCAAAGGCCACCCCACCTTTTTACTCTAATTTATGGGACTACTGCTGTGGCTGGTTGGTGCTTGGTTGAGTCTGGCTGCTGCTGTTGGCCTGGACATGGGCGGCCACCGGGGTGAGAGTGCTTGCCGCGCCGCTTGTTGCGAGCTCGGACGGCTTGTACTTCGGGGCGCTGACGTAGCCGTGGATCAGATTCTTGTCGATGCGGTTCACCACGATCTGCACCGGCTGCGAATCATTTTCGGTGTGGATCCAGATTGGCTCGTACAGGTTCACTTTTTTCTTGCCCATCTGGTTGTCGTCCACAATCATTTCGATGTCGTAGTTCTTGTGCTTGGTGTCGGCTCTGCGGAGCGACAAAGTGACCGGTCCCACGCGCTGGAATTGCTTGGCCTTCATCAGGTCAAATTCGGTGTAGCTCCGCTCGCCGCGCTTTTCGAGTACCACCAACTCCTCGTGGGTCTTGGCGATCGAGCCATTGAGTTCATCGCGCGTTGAGCTGATATTTCCTTCGAGGTCCGCGCGGTTCTTCGCCACCTGGTCCTGCGTGTCTTTCAATTCCTTCTGCTGCTCGGCGAGCTGCGATTGCAGCTGTTTGTAGCGCTTGTCCGTTACGGTCGCCCGACGTGCGCCAGCGTGCGCCGTGCCTGCGGAAGATTTCTTGTCAGCCTGTTTCGCGGCGTCTGCTTGCGCTTGAGCCTGGGCTTGCGCCTGGGCCTGTGCCTGCGCTGCGGTCACGTCGTTCAGTTTGGAAGTCACAGCGTTCAGCTGACCTTGCATCTGGCTGATGGTCGAATCCGCCACGGTCTGTTGCGCCGTCAAATGGCCAACCAGCATCTGCTGCCGGTAGCCGTAGCCCAAGGCTACACCGGCGACTCCCAGAAGCACCACGATGGCAATCACCAGCCAGCGATTTGTGCCCGTCGCGATGGTTTCGAATCTGTTTTCGTGTTCGTTCATTTCCTCGTGCTCTTCCATTTTCATCCTCCCCAATCTTTTTCCTGCTCCCTCAAACAGCCGTCGCCTTAGTTTTGGCGTCCGTCCTTCGCCCCAAAGTGACCTCTGCCCCACCCAGCACACACAAATACTTGTTGTTCGAAGGGTCTCTAGCAAGAGAGGGGCCGACCTCAGAGTTTCGGGGATGCTTCTAAGACATTGACTGTCAATGGGGAGCGGAGTGGCGATGGAAAGAGACGCTGGAACAGGCAGTACTAGTCCTGGAAATTTTTCCTCGATGCCGAGCCGTCTTTTCTCGCGCGCCAATATTTGCAGCAGTCCGATTGTACCCGTTGAATCGGGAAGCATTGGGCCGGGGATTAAGAGCGTTCACGACCCACCCGGCGAGCGAGAGCAGGAAGTTTCAGTTCGCTGGGCAGCCTCCTTTGTCGAGTTCCGCCAATCGCTTGATGGCTGCCGTGTTGCGTTTTTCGGAGGCCACCAGCAGGAGCACTCTTGCCTGGGCGCAACTTTGCGGGACACCTTCGCCCTTGATATAAAGTTCGGCCAGGGCGGCCGCGGCTGTGCTGTTTCCTGCCTGCACCAGGGTCCAGAGCTGATCGGGCGTTAATGGATTTTTGGGCCGGGTCGCGTGGCCGCCTGGATCCGGCGGCGAAGTGGGCGGAGTACGCGCCGCCACTGCTCCTTTTTTCTGGTTACCGAGCGCGAAGACATCCGCGGGGGTGCCGGTTACCGCGGGCGGCGCGATTGACATCGAGCCAGTTCCCGGCCCCGTTTGCGCCGGTAATTCGATGGCAGGCTTTGCTGTGGTTCGATTTTCATGGAGGTATTGTGAAAGCTTTATCGCTGCAAACGCTACGATGCCGGCAGCGCATGCTCCGAGCAGCAGGCCAACAATAAGCTGGCGCCGCATGGCCACGAGATGCCGTTGTATCGGTACAAGCATCCCATCGGCCACGGGTTCCTGGGGAGCGCGAAAGGGGATGCTCGTATCCCGGCTCTCAACCGGGGCGGAGGATCTCGTTGTTTGCCGCGGACGCGCTCTCGACATGAAGGTAGCCACGGCGTCGGTCTCGCGGGTTTCCGTTTTTGCAGGAACTTTCTGCGGGGAAGAGCGGGCGAGATACTCGCGAATCTGCTCGCGGCCTCCTTCGGAGAGGCTTAGGAACTTCAGGCCGCCGGACTTTCGTTCCGCGTCCGTCCAGGCCACTTCGCCCCAGGCCTCGATACGTTCCCGCAGATTCAGCGAAAACCAGAAGTGAATCGGGCCGTGCTGCTCAACGGGTGCAAACGATTCAAAACGCAGACCCCCTTCCGAGATGTCCAAAACCGTTCCACCGTCGTCCTGCTCTAGTTGCAGAAATGCAAATTGGTCGGGCACCTTTCTCAGCTTTTCACGACGTTCCAGGATTATGTTTCTCAGGGTCATGTCTCATCAGAGGCTTTTTGATTTTCGGAACGCCCTTCAGCGGCGGGGAGGAGAAGGTTTGCCGAATTCGTGGGCCTGGGGAGGGTGGTGAAGCCGAGCCTCCCGGCCTCACGCTGGTCATTATACTCTTCCGCGCCAGGATTGAAACTCTTGCATGCGCTTTGAGCATCAAAAGAAGCTTCACCTCCGCGTGCATTGACCAAGTTTGGGGACGAACCGGATGTTGCGGGATGATATTCTGGGGGCGCATCACGAGTAGGCCGAGCCACACTGTTTGGAGAGAAACTGCCCCCTCCTGCGGCTTTGCGGATCCCATGGATAGTTGACTGAGGAGCGAGCCCGAGTGGATGGCTCGCGAAAAGGAACATGGCTACATCCCTGCGCCCGATTCTGGAAATCGTCAAAAAGCTGGAACTTCCCGAAAAGTATTTCGAACAGATTGGCCCGTACGGCGGAAAGGTGCGCCTGGAACTCTTGAACGACGGCGCGTTCCCGCGGCGCGGCAAGCTGATTCTGGTGACAGCCACTACGCCGACGGCGAGCGGCGAGGGCAAGACGGTCACTTCGGTCGGATTGACGCAGGGATTGGCGCACATCGGCAAAAAAGCGATCATCACGTCGCGCGAGCCGTCGCTGGGGCCGGTGTTTGGTATGAAGGGTGGCGCGACGGGTGGCGGCGCGTCCACGATCGAGCCGGCCGCGAAGATCAATCTGCACTTTCACGGTGACTTCCATGCCATTGCAGCGGCGCACAATCTGCTTGCCGCGCTGGTGGACGCGCATCTCGTTCACGGCAATGATTTGAACCTGGACCCTGAGCGCATCACCTGGCCGCGGACGATGGACATGAATGACCGAGCGTTGCGCGACATTGTGGTGAGCGCTGGAAGCAAGAAGGAACGCGGCGGGCGACGCACGGGATTCGTGATCACCGCTGCTTCGGAAATCATGGCTATCATCGCGTTGGCCAGGGATCGCGCGGACCTGCGACGGCGACTGGAAAATATTGTTGTGGGAATCACCCGGACTGGGAAACCCGTGTTTGCAAAGGATCTGCAGGCTACGGGCGCGATGATGGCGTTGCTGACGGAAGCGATTCAGCCGAATCTGGTGCAGACCCTCGAGGGAGTGCCGGCGTTCGTGCACACGGGCCCCTTTGGAAATATCGCGCACGGGACGAGCAGCGTGATTTCGCAGGAGATGGGGTTGCGGCTCGCGGATTATGTGGTGAACGAGTGCGGGTTCGCGGCGGATCTGGGCGCGGAGAAGTACATTGATATTGTTTACCGCTCGACGGGCGTGAGCCCCGCGGCGGCGGTGCTGGTGACGACAGCGCAGAGCCTGCGGAATCAGGGCGAGGGGAATCTGGAGAAGGGAATTCCGAACCTGGTGCAGCATCTACAGATTCTCCGCAAGTTTGGATTGCCGACGGTGGTGGCCATCAATCGTTTTCCTAAAGATACGGACGCGGATCTGGAGCGGTTGGAACGCGCGTGCCAGGAAAATGGGGCGCTGAGCGCGCGACATACCGCGTTTGTGGAGGGAGGAGCTGGAGCCGAGGAGTTGGCGCGGCGCGTGGTGGAGATTATTGAGAAGAATCCGGGCGTGCGGGCGAGGCATATTTATGGACCGGATGAGGCTCTGGAAGAGAAGATCCAGAGAGTAGCGCGGGAAGTGTATGGCGCCAGCGGAGTGATACTGAGCGAGAAGGCCAGGGCGAAGCTGCTGGATTTTACGAGTTGGGGCTTCGGCAAATTGCCGGTGTGCATTGCAAAGACGCAGTATTCGTTTTCGGACAATCCGAAACTCATGGGCGCGCCGAAGGGCTGGGAGTTGAGGGTCACCGACGCGTCGCTCTCGGCGGGAGCGGGATTTGTGGTGGTGATTTCCGGGAATATGATGTTGATGCCGGGACTGCCAAAGGTTTCGCGCGCAACGGAGGTGGACGTGGATGCGGCGGGAGAGATTGTGGGGATTTGAGGAGGGGAATTCGGAATTAACGCTGAGACCGCAGAGTTCGCAGAGAACGCTGAGAAGGATAACCCAGGAACACAGGCTGAAGCCTGTGCTACCGGACGAAATCCATGAAACGCGAAGCGCCTTTCGCGGCGTCTAAACGATAGGTCTCACCTGCGCGACAGCGGAGTGCGTCCAGGCCAGCTCGCTTTCACACAGAAGAGGGAACTCGAGGAGAGTTGGATGCTAAAGCTGGAAATCGAAACACATAGTGTTTTCGGGGGAAGTGTCGCTCGAGTGGGAGTTCTTCTTTGTCTCGCGCTGATGGGCGCGGTCTGCACACTTGCACAGACTTCGCCGTCCACAGTAGTTCCGGCAAAAACACCGCCAGTGCTGGGAACAATCAAAGCGATCGCCGGCGAATCGTTAACCGTAGCCACGGATGCGGGAACCGAGACCAAAGTGGCAGTGACCTCGGCGACAAAATTGTTGCGCGTCCCTCCCGGCTCGAAAGATTTGTCGCAGGCGGAGGCCATTCCATTTTCCGAATTTCAGCAAGGGGACCGCGTGCTGGTGCGTCTGCGCTGCGCCGGCGATCCGCCGGTTTGCGAAGCCGGAAGCGTCATCGCCATGAAGAAGAGCGATATCGCCGAAAAGCAGGCGCACGAGAGGGAAGAGTGGCAGAGGCACGGAATTGGCGGGCTGGTGAAAAGCGTGGATGCGGCGCAGGGCACGATCACTGTCAGCAGTGTTACCGCCGCGGGTAAGAAAGATGTGGCAGTCGAAATTGGCAAGAGCACGATCATACGCCGGTACGCGCCGGGGTCGGTAAAATTTGACGATGCGAAAGTCAGCAGTCTCTCGGAAGTAAGTCCCGGCGACCAGTTGCGAGCACGCGGCGTGCGTAGCGCTGATGGCGCCGGCTTTGTCGCCGATGAAGTGGTGACGGGGGCGTTTCGAAATATTGCCGGAACCATTTCGGCCGTGGACGCCAGCGCGGGGACGATTACTATTTCCGATCTCGCAACGAAGAAACCCGAGGTCGTGAAGGTGAGTTCGGATTCGCAGTTGCGGAAGTTGCCTCCGCAGATGGCGCAGATGATTGCAATGCGCTTGAAGGGCGCGGCTACGGGTGCTTCTGCAGCAGCAAGTTCACCTGCGCCCGCGGCAGGCCAGGGCGGCGGGCCCGGCGGACAGGGACGCAATGGAGGCGGCGACCTACAACAGTTACTGAGCAGGCTGCCAGCGACTCCTTTGATGGATTTTCAAAAAGGCGACGTGGTGATGATCGTCGCCACGGGCGGACTTAAGGACACACAGGTCACGGCGATTACTGTGCTCGGCGGCGTGGAACCTTTACTGCAAGCAACGACGCAGGAACAGGCATCGAGCATATTGACGCCGTGGAGCTTGAGCAATGGCGGGGGAGACGCTGCGGCCCAATGACATTGGCGATTTGGGCAGAAATTTCAGAGGGGCGGATTCTCGATTGAAGCAAAAGAACGCAATTCAGAAATTTGGGCGAAGCGGTGTTCTCTTTTTCCTGACGGCGATGCTGACGGGATCGCCTTGCCGGGCGCAAACCCAAACCGGCGTGATCCGGGGCCAGGTGATCGATCCCTCGGGAGGGGCACTGGTCGGGGCGACTGTGCTCCTGACGACACCATCGGGCGCTTCGATGGACACGACCACAAACAAAGAGGGCGTTTTCGAATTCAAGAATTTGGCTCCCGGAACCTACGAAATTAAGGCCGTGGCCGCGGGTTTCGCCATGTTCGACAAAAACAGCATTGCGCTCGCAGCCGGGCAATCCCTGCGCTTGGATATCCCCCTAACTCTGGAAGTCGAGAAGGAAAAAGTCGAAGTGAACTCCAGCACCACACAGTTGGATGTGAGCCCACAAAACAATGCCAACAGCATCGTCCTGCAAGGGAAAGATCTGGAGGCGCTCTCCGACGATCCGGACGAGTTGTCTTCGGAGTTACAAGCGCTCGCCGGGCCATCCGCGGGTCCCAATGGGGGGCAAATCTATATTGACGGTTTTACCGCCGGGCAATTGCCGCCGAAAGCCTCGATTCGCGAGATACGCATCAACCAGAATCCGTTCTCGTCTGAGTACGACAAGCTGGGCTACGGGCGCATCGAGATTTTCACCAAACCCGGAACGGACAAATTGCATGGGCAGTTACAGATGCTGGGAAATGCTTCGGCCTTTAATTCCAGAAACCCTTTCGAAAACTTGCCCGCTGGCACCACGGCCCCCGATTACAGCTCCGAGCAATACAGCGGCAACATCGGCGGGCCGATCAACAAGAAGGCGTCGTTCTTCTTCAACATCGAGCGGCGCAACATTGGGGCGCTGAACGTGGTCAGCGCGACGGTGCTCGATCCGGCCAACAACTTCGCCATTGTTCCCGAAAGCCTCGCTGTTCCGAATCCTCAGACACAGACCAACCTGAGCCCGCGAATTGATTATCAGGTCACGCCCAACAACACGCTGACCGTGCGCTACCAGTATTTTCGCGACGTCGTGACGAACGCCACCGTAGGGCAGTTCAATCTGCCGGAAACTGGAACCGACACCCTCGGAGTGGAGCACACATTTCAAGCGACGGATACGCAGATTATGGGGGCGCATGCAATCAACGAGTCGCGCTTCCAATTCATTCACGCCGATAACGAGAACACGCCGCTGCAAACCGGGACGACCGTGGATGTTGGCGGAGCGTTCAGGGGAAACGGCAGCGGAGGCTTCGGCACGTCCGACATCCAGAAACGCTACGAATACCAGAACACCACTTTTCTGAATTACGGCAAACACGCCTGGAAATTCGGCGGCAGGATCCGCGCCACGAACGATCGCAACCAGGTCAGCAACAATTTCAACGGCACATTTTCGTTTGGCTCGCGGCCGAATCCCGATCCAACCTGCATCCCGGCGCCCGCGAACAACAATTGCATCATCACGCCTATTGTTGCGTACCAGATCACCGAGCAGGGAATCGCCGCGGGGCTGCCGTTCGCCACGATTCAGGCGATGGGCGGCGGGGCGAGTTACTTCACCCAGACCTTTCAGACCGCGGGCGGCACGCAGATTATTCCCTCGACGGTGACATGGGTGGATGGCGGCCTATTCATCCAGGACGATTGGAAGGTACGGCAGAACGTGACCTTGAGTTACGGCCTGCGATTCGAGGCGCAGAACAACTTCAGCGACAAATCCAATTTTGCGCCGCGTGTCGGATTGGCCTGGGGCATCGGGGGAAATGCGAAGAACCCGCCAAAGACGGTGCTGCGCGCGGGCTTTGGCATGTTCTATGACAGGTTCACCTATGATCTCGTGGAGACGCAGCAGCGGTTTAATGTGCTGAACCCGCTGCAGCAGCAAATGCAAATCCAGAATCCAACATTCTTCCTGCCGATACCGAATCCAGTGCCAACCGGGACCCTCGTTTCCACCCAGTACGAGAACAACAACAATTTGCGCACGCCGTACACGATCCAGACGGGTGTCACGCTGGAGCGACAACTGACGAAATTCGCAAATATTGCTGTGACCTATCTGAATTCGCGCGGTGTGCACCAGTTCTATACGAACAATCTCAATCCATTCCTTCCGGCAAACGGTTCTTCAGGTGGCGCGCGTCTTTTCCCAACGCAAGGCAACATTTTCCAATATCAGTCAGAGGGCACCTTTAAGCAGAATCAATTGATCGTCAACGGCAGTGTCAGGATAGGGGCTAAACTCTCACTTTCCGGCTACTACACTTACAATCACGCGGATAGCGACACTTCAGGCGTAAACAGTTTCCCGTCGAACCCGCTGAATCTGCAGGAGGATTATGGCCGCGCCAGTTTCGACATTCGCCAGCGGCTTTTCCTGGTCGGAACGATTGGCCTGCCAAGGGGTTTTCGCCTAAGCCCGTTTGTGATTGCCAGCTCGGGAATTCCGTTCAACATCACGACGGGAACGGACCCGTTTCAAGACAATCTTTTCAATGTGCGGCCTACGTTCGCGACTTGTGGCCCATCGAACCAGACGAAATTTGGCTGCTTTGACGCGAACCCCGCGCCAGGCGCTACGCCGATTCCCATCTATTTCGGCGAAGGGCCAGGACGCTTCTCGATAAACCTGCGTGTCAGCAAGACGTTCGGATTCGGACCCGTGGCCGAAGGCGCTTCCGGCGGCAGCGGAGGGGGCGGCGGCATGGGTGGCGGAACATTTGGACGCGGGCCGGGAGGCTCGGGGCGCGGCGGCGGAGGCGGCCGCGGAATGGACGCCGGGGCAACGAACCACCGCTATGCGCTGACGGTTGGCGTGATCGGGCGAAATATTTTCAACAATGTAAATGTGGCCACGCCGATCGGGAACCTCGGCTCTCCGCTGTTTGGCGAATCAAATGGCCTGGCCGGCCGGCCTTACAGCGATTCCACTTCCAACCGCCGGCTCGACCTGCAACTCACGTTTACGTTCTAGGTTCTGGAAGAACGAAAATCCCCGAGCATTGTTTTCCGAGGCCACGAAATCTGGGCTATTCTTTTAACCATCGTTGGGAATTAGTGTTGCCGTCTTGAGAAGCAGTGAGCGCATTTTTGTGGAGACACGTGTGAGCCAGGGGAAAAGAGACCGCGAACTGGGAATGAATCGCAACATCGCGCGCAGGGATTTCTTGAATGGAGTCGGCGTGACTGTCGGCGCGTCGCTGATTGCGCCTGGCTCGATTCTGGGTGAGATGCTGAATGCGGCCGATGCGCCGTTTGCTCCGGAGAAGCAGCCCGGCTACTATCCGCCGGCGAAAACCGGGATGCGGGGCAGCCACGATGGCTCGTGGGAGACAGCGCACGCGCTGCGCGACGGAAAGAAGTGGGATTATGCCGCAAAAGACAAAGAAACCTACGATCTGATTATTGTGGGCGGAGGCATCAGCGGCTTGGCCGCGGCGTATTTTTATCGCCAGCAGGCCGGAAACAACGCGCGCATTCTCATCCTGGACAATCACGACGATTTCGGCGGCCATGCGAAGCGCAACGAATTCACAAGCGGGGGAAAGAAACTCATCGGATACGGCGGGACGCAGGCGATTGCGGGCCCGAATTTGTATAGCGCCCAGGCGAAGCAGTTGTTCAAAAAACTGGGAATCGAAGTGAAGCGCTTCGAAACGTACAACGATCGGAAATTTTACTCACAGCGGGGGATGGGTCAGGCCGCCTTTTTTGACAAGGAAACTTTTGGCGCGGACCGCCTGGCTCGCGGTTACAACGGCCATCTGCAAGCGCCGTCGGCGGATTTTCTTGCGACCGCGCCGCTTTCCGATGCCGCCAAAAGAGATCTGGTGCGGCTGTACACGGAAAAGGTGGACTATCTTGCGGGAATGAACGCGACCGAGAAGAAAGCGTACCTCGCGAAAACGAGCTATCAGGACTACCTGCTAAAAAACGTCAAAGTAACTCCGGACCTGATCCCTTATTTCAAGCCTTCGATGCACGGGCTTTACGGTGTGGGGATTGACGCGGTTCCCGCGGGCGACATGGCCGGGCTGGGCGAATTGCCTGGATTCGCCGGCCTCGGCATTGTGGATCACGATGGGCCGGGAATCGGATGGGAAGTTACGCGCCAGGACGACGAGCCGTACATCTACCATTTTCCTGATGGCAATGCTTCGATCGCGCGCCTCCTTGTGCGGTCGCTCGTTCCGGGAATCACTCAGGGCAACACGATGGAGGATGTGGTCCTGGCGAAATTCGATTACGCGAAATTGGACCAGGAGAATGCACCGGTTCGCATCCGTCTTAACTCAGCAGCGGTCCACGCACGGAATCTCGGTGACGTGGCCCATCCGACTGGCGTGGAAGTGACTTACGTTCGTGGCGGACAGGCGCTCGCAGTGCAAGCGAAAGCGTGCATCCTGGCGTGCTGGAACATGCTCATCCCGTATATGTGCCCGGAAATGCCTGAAGCGCAGAAAAAAGGATTGGCCTACAACGTGAAGGTGCCGCTGGTTTATACCAATGTGCGAATCCGCAATTGGATGGCACTGGACAAGCTGAAAATTTATCGTGTGTATTCGCCTGGCTGCATGTTTACCGGCGTCGATATGGATTTTCCGGTGAGCATGGGGGGCTATGAATTCACGCAGAAGCCCGAAGAGCCTTGTGTCCTGCACATGCAGCACGTTCCCGTGGGCCCCGGCGCAACTGCCCGGGAGATGCAGCGAGCGGGGCGCGCGAAATTGTATGCGACAAGCTTCGAAACATTCGAACGCGCCATTCGAGACCAACTTGCGCGGGCGTTGGGTGAGGGCGGTTTCGATCCCGCGCGAGACGTTGAAGCCATCACCGTCAACCGGTGGCCACACGGTTATTCCTACGAATATATGTCGCTATTTGATCCGGAATGGCCCGAGGGCCAAGCACCCCACGAGATCGGCCGCAAGCCGTTCGGAAATATTCACATTGCGAATTCGGACGCAGGCGCGTTTGCGTACACGAATGAAGCAATCGATCAGGGCTGGCGAGCGGTGACCGAAATTTTGACGAAGAAGAATTGAAATGGTGAAGCGTAAGAAGGATCGCCTGGAGAAGGGAGCGGAAGCGCGGCGGCGAGCCCGTAAATCCGGCCTGGCACCGGCCGGCACGCGCGTCATTCCCGATAAGCGAAGAAAGCCGGAGAAGCACAAGCCGGACATGCTTCAGGAAGTGGATTGAGCTGCGGCAATCCTTGCGGCCCGAAGATTTTTTAATTTTGTCTTAGGTCCCGACCGGACCTAGTTTTTCGAGCTTCATCCAGGTTTTTGGGCCGGGATTACTTCATCCCCTCGAAAGAGCGGTGCCGCCGCAATTTTGTGGCGCTGCGAGAGTTCCCCTGCAATTTGTTCCAGATCGCCTTTGTCAAACCCCATGCAACTGATTTTCACTTTACCATCCGGCTCGATCAGGAAAATCGTGGGCACCATGCTGAGGCCGTACGCATTAGAGACGGGATAGCCCGGCTCATCCAGCAGCGCCGGGAATGTCACTCCATATTCGCGATTGAACTCTTTCGTGCCGCGCGCATCATCCTGCGAGACGCCTATTACCGTGGCGGTGTCTCCCGAGTATCGCTCTGCCAGCCGCTGCAAATACGGGAACGTGAACTGGCAAACGGGGCAGGAAATCTTGAAGAAGGCGACGACCACCGGGCCTTTCTTCAGCAGTTTTCCAAGCGCGTATTCCTTGCCGTCCAGCGATTTCAATGTAAATTCCGGTGCAATGTGCCCTGCTGCGATATTGGTCAAAGGCGCCCCCCATCCGATCCATCTGGAGAATTTATGCGATAACGACATGGAGATAGTCTAACGCAAGTCCGGAAACCTGGAATTCCGCGGGGAACTTAGTGAATCGTTTTGGTTTTACGTTGCATGTAGTCCATCAGCAGGTACTGGCCGAGAGTGTACGGCGTCGTGAAATACGCTTTCCCCTTGCACATCTGCGTGATTTTCTGCACGAATTGCACCAGGCTGTAGTCCGTCGCCAGCATGAACGTGTTGATCATGATTCCGGCACGCTTGCACTTGTTCACTTCCTCCAGCGTCTCGCCCACGACGAAAGGATCCAGCCCGAACGCGTTTTTATAAATCCGTCCGTCTTCGAGTGTCAGCGCGGAAGGCTTGCCGTCGGTGATCATCACGATCTGCCGCATGTCTTTGCGCTGACGGAGGAGAATGCGTT
>Ga0210406_10001300_pt1 | contig 31046 bp, 27 predicted proteins | sample IncBWC30MmetaG_FD_155454 | JGI IMG/M metagenome (GOLD analysis project Ga0210406, IMG submission 155454) | Forest soil microbial communities from Barre Woods Harvard Forest LTER site, Petersham, Massachusetts, United States - Inc-BW-C-30-M | ecosystem: Environmental > Terrestrial > Soil >... | reverse complement strand
AGGGCGGAGGCGTACTCGAAATTGTGCTGACTCTGGCCGGCTTAGTGTTCCCACGTTCGATCTCGGGGGAGTCGAGCTCAGCAACCGCGCCTTTATCTTTGGCCTCGGGATCTGTCGCATCGTTCTCGTCCGCATCGACGATGATTTTTTTCACACCGTTGCGGATTACCACTGAATTGCGGCGAGCCGGTTTTTCAACCGCAGCTAGCGCCGCAGATTCGTCAGCGTTCGCTGCAGAATCCTGCACGGTCCTGTCTGCGGGCTTGTCTTCCGCCGCTGCTTCGGCTGACGTTAAAACGTCTTTTACACCTAGAGTCTTGCTGTGGGCGTCTTTGTTGTGGATATCGATGACAATCCGCGAGGGATTCGAGAGCAGGGAAGCAACAAACTCAGAGGTCTCATCGAGATCGAGGACGACGCGTGCTCGTCCCGTTCTAAACTGCGCGGTGCGGATATCCTTCAGCAGGCCATCACTCACGTCGAAAGTCTTGCCCGCCAGCTTGGAATCGAGCTTGGTGTTCAGCAGATCGAAGAAGACGCGATCGGGATGATCGATCCGTTGCGACTCGAATTTGACGCCCTGTTCGAGATCAATCGCAACCCGCGTATAGTCTGGCGTCGACCAGTGACGGATCCCAATCACTCGCGATGGCTTGCCGCCGCCCGTCTCAGCCGTTTCGGTTGTGTTGATCGAATTGTCTTGGGTCGTGTCGTTGTCCGAATCGGAATCGGCTTCCACGCCTGCCTTGGGCTGTTTCGAATCCTTGTTAGCAGCCCTGTTGGCATTCTTCGGTTTGAGGCTGGCCTGGGGCAGCGCAGGTTCGGCCAGCGACTGTCGTGCTGCCTCGGCGAACTGGTTGCGCGGATAACGCCGTAGGAATTCCTTGAACGTCGCATCGGCGCTAGTCTTGTCGTGGAGGTCCCCTTTATAGATCTCGCCGATCCTGAGCAATGCGTCGAAGCGGAACTTGCTGCCGGGATACTCGCGGCGAAGAAATTCGTACTGCTGGATGGCTGAACGCAAGAGGTCAGGATCATTGAAGCGGCGTCCCATTTCCTCCGTCATCTGGGCGGCGGCAACCACGCTGGGATCGGCCCGCCCAGAACTCGGCGCTCCCAGATAAATGCGGCGGTAGGCGTTGATCACCCGTTCATAGTCCAGCCGGGTCCGGGTCTCGATCGGCCGGCCCTCCAACGCCTCCTGCAAACGTTCAGCGGCGGCAAATTGCGAGTCGGCCCAGGCTCCGGACCTGTGCACGCGACCATGCGCGGCCATCGGTGGTAGCAGCATAAACACAGCTGCACTCCAGCGCAGTACGCGTTGAATTCGATCTGAATTCTTCAATTGAACTGCCCGTAATCGCTGTTGCAAAAATTAGAAACGTATGCCTGGGTGACTGAACCTGGTCGTTACTAAGATGCGCTCTCTCATTCCGTGTTGCTGATGTGAAGCACGCCCTGGGCATCCCTCTCCACATGAATTGGATCATGGGTGGGGCTTTCCAGGAAGTGAGAACCTGGGTCCGATCCTCCGTAGTACAGCTGTGTGATCCGCTTCACGTAATTCCGGGTCTCGGCAAAATGCGGCACCCCGGCGCTGCGTGCCACGGCTCCCTGACCGGCGTTATAGGCGGCCAAGGTGAGCTTTACGTCGCCTCCGTAGTTCTCCATGAGCTGCTTTAGATGACGAACCCCGGCGTCCACGTTTTGTTGCGGATCAAACGGATTTGCAACTTTGAGCTGTCGTGCCGTCTGCGGCATCAATTGCATCAGGCCCATTGCGCCCTTGCGGGAAACTGCATTGGGATTAAAGTTCGACTCCACCTTGATGACGGCCCGCACCAGGTTGGGATCGACGTTGTGTCGCGAGGCCGCCTGGTCAATGGCGGCGTCGATATCCTGTGATGAAAACGCCCTTCCATGTGAAAAGTTCGTAAGCGGGGTTGCCGAGCTTTCGCCCGGTTGCTCGCCGAGATAATGATTCACCTCAGCCGCCGCCGAACGGGCTGCCCGGATATTGGCGGACGGAACCGGCTTCCATCGGTGTTCGGTAGCGCTCCAGAATGCCAAAGAATTCCGCCTGGTTGGAGCCTCAACGCGCTTGGAAGTGACTGCCGGAAAAGACTCATTGACATAGACTTTGCGGCCATCGTCGGCGGTGCTGGTGGTGATTACCGTATCAGCGCTGCTGAAACCGGCTTCTGCCCGCACATATGGCGTCGTGAGTGAAAGGAAGGTCGCGATTGCCGAACCGGCCATCAAGGCGAGTTGCAGTGTTTTTCGCATAGCCGGGTGTTAAATGACAACGACGATTGGTGAAAGCTTCCACCATCGACGTAACAAACTCCGACGCGGACAAAAACCTCCGCACCTGCCCACCTCGAGCCTGAAGGAGAATCGCAAAACCAGAGTGCATCGATTATAGGTTGGCGGTGGAGGAGCAGCAACTTACCAAAGGAGCGTTGAACCACGGTGGTAATCCCTGTAAGTATATGAATAATTTAATGTTACCGGGAGGTAATATGTTGACGATGGATGCGGCGCCCTGGGCCGCTTCGCGACCTGCTCATACCGGCGAAATTCGTGGCGGAGCGTAGCTCTGCGGACCCGTCCTCCACAAACTTTCCCCGCTGTAGTACGCTGCCTGTGATTCCCCATGAGCGAATTTGAACCCCCGCAACGCCAAATGCCGGACTCGTTGATGCTTTACGGTTTTTGGTATCGTTCCCTGCCCAGCGCACAGGTCACACGCGACCACCTGCATAAAGCCATGCTTCTGGAGACGCCTTTGGTCATCGGTCGCGATCGTGAGAGAAAGCCCTTCGCCCTGCGCGATGCGTGTCCGCACCGGGGAATGCCGCTTTCCCTGCGGCTGGTTGATGGCCGGCAGTTGGAGTGCAGCTACCACGGGTGGAAGTTCGACGCCCACAGTGGCCAGTGCCAGCTCATCCCTTCGCTGACTGCCGATCAAGAGTTAAAGGTGGACCGCATTTATGCCGGCAGTTATGCCTGTGAGGAACATGATAATTACATTTGGGTATTCGTTCCCGAGCCGCCTCCGGCCGGGGCCGGTTTCACCAAGGCCGCGGAGCCGCCTTCTCCGGTACCGCGCGTCCCGATCTTCGAGGGGAAATTCCAGATCGCCCATTTGACCGCCGACCTGCCATGCAGCGTGGATCACGGCATCATCGGCCTTATGGATCCGGCGCACGGGCCATTCGTTCATCAAGCGTGGTGGTGGCGCAGCCGGCATAGCATTCACGAGAAGCAAAAGAATTTCGAGCCGATCCCAATGGGCTTTCGCATGAGCGCCCACACTCCCAGTTCAAACAGCGCGCCGTACAAATTGCTGCAGCTTTACGCCGATGCGGATTCGATCACCACGACCATTGATTTTGTTCTGCCCAACCTGCGCCTGGAAACCATTCGAGCAGGGAAGTACTGGTTCTCCAGTTTGACTACCGTGACACCAATCACGCGTAGCCACTGTCGCATCGACGTGGTGGCTTGCTGGAATATTTTTCGCTGGGTACCCGTTGGGCCCACTCTGCTCAAGTTTGTGTTTGCGAAGTTTGTCGAACAAGACCGGCAAACGATGGAGAATCAATCGGAAGGCTTGAAGCACAATCCCCATCTCATGCTGATCGATGACGCCGATCGTCCCGCCAAGTGGTACTTCCAGTTGAAGGCGGCGTATCTGGAGTCACGCCGTACCGGCGGAGAGATCAGGCATCCCATGCCCGGGCCGGTCACTTTGAAATGGAGAAGCTAGTCGTGGTTCATTCCAGAGACACAGAGACACAGAGACACAGTGGAAATAAAAGCAGTTCTCAGTGGCTCTGTGTCTCAGTGGTAAAGGGCTTCGTCATTCTATTCATCTTTCACCAGCCAATCCATCGCCTCTTCGCGCGTCTTGAAAGTCGGCAACTCCCTTTGGGAGAAAACTTTGATGTGTTCGTAGAACACCTGGGGCAAATTCTCCGTCCCGACCCATGCAGACTTTTTGAGATGAGGCCGGTCGAAAACCGCGCTCTCCTTCATGCTGGTGATGGCCTCGCGATCGAACTCGGCCCCGGTAAAATCCGCCAGCAGCAGGACAGATTCGCGCGGCTCCGGCATGACATAGCGTGGAACCATGCGGGAAATCTTCAGCAGTTCCGCAGCCGAACAGTGGGATACGTCCACCAGCAGAATCTGCTTGCCCTGATGCGTGATGAACCGTATGCGGTCTTCCATTAGTGAATTCCAAGCTTGCGGCGCGCGAGAAAGCGGAGTTGGGAACTCCTCATCAACAGCCTGTCGACGACTTTATATACCTTGGGGAGCACTCTGTCCAACGATTCAAAGCCTTGCTTCTCACCACAACACCTTAAGTCCCTGATACAGTCCAAACTTCTCGTCAGGGGTCACAACCGGAATCTGCTCGGACAGGGCTTGGGCAATGATCTGCCGATCGAAGGGATCTCCGTGATGGAGGGGTAACCCGAAAAGCTGGAAGGCATGCTCGGCGGTATAGGATAGGATCCGAATGTCCAAATCTTGAACCGCCTGATGCATCATGGTGGGCGATAGTTTCAGCTTACCAATGGCTGCCTTGATTGCGATCTCTGCTAGAGAAATTGTGCTTAGCTCAAGAAGATTATGGGTGTTCTTAAGAGCCGAGGCCGCACGTTTGCTGAGCCTTTCTGGAGATTCAACCGCATAGATGAGAATTGCGGTATCCAGAAGCAAACGCACTCTCAGAGGCTCCCAGCCAGGAAATCTTCAACTTCGTCATCTGTCATGGGCTTCCACCAGTTCGGATCGAGGATTTGAACCTTGCCTTTCAGGGTTCCCAGAGTGCGTTTCTTGCGAACCGGTTTCTTGGTGCGCACGATGTCCACGACCGGCACCCCCCTTCGGCAGATGGTTACCGGTTGCCCGTCTTCGACGGCCTTGATCAACTCTGGCAGCTTGTTCTTAGCATCGGCCACGCTGACTTGCATGAGTCTATGATAGCTATCTTGGATGGCTATGTCAAAACAGGAGCTTCATCGTCCTCTGTGTAGGGCGGACACTCCGGTTCGCCGCTTTTGAAGCAGACTTGAAATCGGCCTAATCGACGGAAATGCTCTTTTACCCGGATCCCAACAAACTTTCTACTACGCCGTACGCCTCGCCCAGGGCCGCGTCCAGGGCCTCGGGATTCTTGCCGCCCGCCTCGGCCAGATCTGGGCGGCCTCCGCCTTTGCCTCCAACCTTCTCCGCAACTTTGCCGATGACCTTTCCTGCCTGCACGCGGCTGGTCAAATCTTTGGTTACGCCGACAATGAGGGCCACGTTGCCGTCGCTGGCCGAGCCCAGCACGACCACGCCTGAGCCTAGTTTGTCGCGCAGTTGGTCGACTAGCGTGCGCATCTGCGCCCGTTCGAGATTGTCTACACGATGCGTGAGGACTTTGACGCCGTGGATGTCTTTGATCTTGTTGGCCACAGATGCGACAGTCGATGAAGCCGACTTCATGCGAGCCTGATCCAGTTCGCGTTGCAGGCGTTTGATTTCGGAGTCTCTCTTGTCGAGTTCGAGCTTCAGTGCCTCGGCAGGAGATGCAGTGTCCGAATGCGTGGCCAGGCTCGCGACTACGCTTTCCAGTTGGTGATCTTTTCTGAAGTGCTGCAGCGAGCCCTCACCCGTGACGGCTTCGATGCGCCGGACTCCGGAAGAAACGCTGCCTTCTTTTAGAAGTTTAATCAGGCCGATTTCTCCGGTCGCGGCCGTGTGCGTGCCGCCGCAGAGTTCGGTTGAAAAGTTACCGATCCTGATGACGCGAACCCGGTCGCCATATTTTTCCCCAAACAAGGCCATTGCTTTGTACTCGTTGATGGCGACATCAATGGGTACGTTCTCGATGACCTCGACTTTTTCGTTGCGCAGCACTTCTTTGTTGATCAGATCTTCGATGTCTTGAAGTTCTTCATCGGCAACGCTGATGAAGTGCGAGAAATCAAAACGCAGGTGGTCGGGCGCAACCAGCGACCCGGCCTGCTTCACATGCTTGCCCAAAACTTCGCGGAGCCCGGCCTGCAACAGATGCGTGGCCGTGTGGTTGCGCATGGTGGACTCGCGAATGTCGGCGTTGACGACGGCATCGACCTTGTCGCCCACGCGGATTGGCTGTTTGGCGATGACCTGGTGCGCGCGCACGCCCTGAATCGGGGAGTAGCAGCCTTTCACTTCGGCGACGATGGTGTTGTGATCGTCGGAGTAAAACCATCCGCGGTCGCCGACCTGGCCGCCGGATTCGGCGTAGAACGGAGTGTGATCGAGGATGACTTCGCCTTCGTCTCCGGGCTTGAGTTGCTGCGCGCCTTGGCCGTTGTGGATCATGGCGAGGACTTCGCAGCTGTCGGAGCGAGTCTGGCGGTAGCCTTCGAATTCTGATTTCGGAAGTTGCTGGTAGGCGGGGTTTGCCGTTTGCTTGGCTGCGCCTTTCCAGGATGCGCGAGCACGAGCCTGTTCCTCCGCGCGGGCCTGCTCGAAACCAGCTGCATCGAACGCAATCCCTGCGTCGCGACACACATCTTCAATAAAGTCCCTTGGCAATCCGTAGGTTTGAAAAATGTCGAAAGCCTCTCGTCCCGAAAGCGATCGAGGAATTTCCTCCGCTACACGCCAATCTTTCACGAAGAGCTCGGCTCGCTCTTTACCAAAGAATCTCTCGACTGCCCGAAATAAAATCCCGAAATTGTGATCAGAGTTTATTGCTTGCTTGAACGCTTCCATCACATGCGCTTTGTGTTCGGGCTTCTCTTCATCCAGTTCATCCAAAAGGCTTGAGATGCGATCCAGTCGGGGCCTCTCCAACACCTGCTCAAGGTAAACATTCCCAATACTGATCGTGTGAGCGAAACGAGTCTCCTCCTCGTATATAAGTTTGCTGACACGCTCGATCGTTTCGTCGAGTTCGGGGTACGCATCAACCATCAAATCCCGAACCGCGTGAGTCATTTTGTACATAAATGGAGCGGACTGGCCAAGAAGTCGACCGTGCCGAATGCCGCGCCGCAGAATCTTCCGCAACACATACCCACGTCCTTCATTCGAGGGCAAGACTCCATCTGAAATCAAGAACGTCGCGGCACGAGAATGATCTGCAATCACACGCAAAGAGGCCGCTGATTTTGCCTTGGCCTCTTTCTTGAGTTCCTTCGTCAGAGACGTTCCTGTCAGTTCCGCAGCGCGCGTTATCAGCGGCGTGAACAAGTCTGTGTCGTAGTTTGAAATTACGCCTTGCAGCACTGCGGTTACCCGCTCCAATCCCATGCCCGTATCAATCGAGGGCTTCGGCAGCGGGTTCAGCTTGCCGCTGGCATCGCGGTCAAATTGCATGAAGACCAGGTTCCAGATTTCGACGTAGCGGCCGCAGTCGCAGGTGAAGGCGCAATCGGTGTGGCCATGTTCGCTGGCTGCCGGGCCCATGTCGTAGTGAATTTCGCTGCAGGGGCCGCAGGGGCCGGTGTCTCCCATCTGCCAGAAATTGTCTTTCAGGCCCATCTCGAAGATGCGATCTTTCGGCACCCCTTGCGCGACCCAGAGATTGTAGGCTTCAGCATCACGCTGCATGCCACCTTCGCCGTTGAATACGGTCACGTAGAGTTTCGCTTTGTCGATCCCAAACCATTCAGGCGAAGTGATCAGTTCCCAGGCGTAGGCGATCGCGTCTTTCTTGAAGTAGTCGCCGAAAGAAAAATTGCCCAGCATTTCGAAGAACGTGTGATGGCGGTTAGTGAAGCCGACGTTTTCGAGATCGTTGTGTTTACCGCCCGCGCGCACGCATTTTTGCGAGGTTGTGGCACGTTTGTAGTCGCGAGTTTCGAGGCCAAGGAAGACGTCTTTGAACTGGTTCATTCCCGCGTTGGTGAAGAGTAGCGTAGGATCGTTGGCCGGGACGAGCGACGAGGAGTGGACCTCTTTGTGCCCGTGCTGGACGAAATAGTCCAGGAATTTGCGCCGAATTTGCGAGCCAGTCAGCATGTGCTGGGATGTGATTGCGACAATTTAATTCTAGCATCGAGCGCATTAACATCAGTCAGAACAACGGAGTTCTGCTGGCCACTGCAGTTCTTCGCGGGATCGTAGATCGCCGAGCCGTCCCGTTTGCCTTGCGATGCGCGGAATAGCAGCGTACCGCCTTTTACTTTTTCCGGCAGTCCTTTGAATTGTGTCTTGCCATCGACATTGGTAGCCGCTTCGAGATCGAGCTTTCGCACGCCCGCGAAGCCGTAGGCAATGTGAACCCGGATGCGCGCGTCGTAAACTGGCACGCCTTTGACATCGGTAACGGTGAAGGCGACGGAACAAGGTCCGGCTTCTCCGTCCATCACCGGAATCTGGTGCGGGTCCGGAGTCTGCTGGGCATGGGCCATTAGACCGGTCACCAGAACGAAGATTGCGGCGGTTGACCGAGTAAACTTCCACGACTGGACGAGCATGCTCATAAATGCTCCACATCTCGATTACACCACAGAGGAGACAACAAATCTCGACTGGGATTTTTCAGCACGCTGGCCAGAGACGTAGCAAGCTACTTCTCTACCGGAGGAAAAGAAAAAGCCGCCAGTTTTTTGCTGGCGGCTGATAGCAGATGACTGACAGCTAATTCTCGTACAGCAATACACCCTCGGTTTCTTTCGAGTCCACCGGACGATAGAACAGCTTGTTGTCGCCGAGGAAGACCTCGATGAATGCGGGGCGGGTTGCGATTGTGCCCTGGATCAACGCCTCTGAGAGCGGGTCTTCGATGTATTTCTGTAGCGCTCTTCGCAGCGGGCGCGCGCCGTAGCTACGGTCCACCAGCGTCTGGCTGAGGATCCACTTCTTGGCTTCGTCCGTTACCGTGACCGTGATCGCTTTCTGCGCCAGGTTTTGGTTGAGTTGGCTGACCATGAGCTCAAGAATCTGGATCAGGTCCGTCTCGCTCAAAGCGCTGAACAGAATAATTTCATCCAGCCGGTTGAGGAACTCCGGGTTGAACGTGCGCTTGACTTCGTTCTTCACCAGGTCTTCGACTTTTTCCGAGATCATGTCTTCCTTGCTTGACTGGAAGCCCAGACCTTCGCGGCGCTGCAAGTGACGCGCTCCGATGTTCGAAGTCATGATGAGAATGGTGTTTTTGAAATCCACGGTGTTGCCCAAACCGTCGGTGAGTTGTCCGTCTTCAAACACCTGCAACAGAATGTTGAACACATCCGGATGCGCTTTTTCAATTTCGTCCAGCAGGACGACTGAGTAAGGTGCGCGTTTAACACGCTCAGTAAGCTGACCACCTTCTTCGTAACCGACGTATCCCGGAGGCGAGCCGATGAGCTTCGAGACGGAATGTTTCTCCATGAATTCCGACATATCGAAGCGGACGAGTGCCTTTTCGGTGCCGAACATAAACTGCGCCAGGGTGCGCGCGACTTCCGTTTTGCCGACGCCTGTGGGACCGAGGAACAGGAACGATCCGATCGGGCGGTTCGGGTTCTTCAAGCCAGCTCGGCTGCGGCGGATGGCGCGGGCCAGAGCGCTGATGGCTTTGTCCTGCGAAATAATCCGCTTGTGCAGCTCTTCCTCGATGCGGAGCAGCTTCTGGGTTTCTTCTTCTTTGATCGAAGTGACGGGGACGCCGGTCCAGCGCGAGACTACGTCTTCGATGTCCTCGCGGCCGACTACGCCGGTGGAAGATTCGTCCAGATGATATTTTTCGCGAAGAGCGCGCAGGTTCTCGCGCTCTTTGCGTTCCTCGTCAGAATAGAAACGCGCCTTCTCGAACTCGTGGTTCGCGATGGCGTTTTCCATCCGGTGAACGATGAACTTGATGCGCTTCTGCACTTCGGTGAGTTCCTCGGGCAGAGAAGTCTGGCGCAGCTTTACGCGCGCGCCAGCTTCGTCAACGAGGTCAATTGCCTTGTCGGGCAGGAAGCGGTCGGGAATATAACGGTTCGAATGCGATACGGCGAAGTTGATAGCGTCGTCCGTATAAGTGACGGCGTGAAACTTCTCGTACCGGTCTTTGATCCCGAACAAAATCTTGGTGGCGTCGGCCTCATTCGGAGGCGGGACTTTTACCGCCTGGAAGCGGCGTTCGAGCGAGCGGTCTTTTTCGATCGACTTGCGATACTCGCCCGGCGTGGTGGCGCCGATGCACTGAATTTCCCCACGTGACAAGGCTGGCTTCAGGATGTTGGCCGCATCGAGCGAGCCCTCGGCCGAGCCCGCACCGACCAGGGTGTGCAATTCGTCAATGAAGATGATCGAGTTCTGCGACTCCATCAATTCTTTCATGATGGTTTTGAGACGCTCTTCAAACTGGCCGCGGTATTTGGTGCCGGCGACAATTAATGAAAGGTCAAGGGCAAGAATGCGCTTGTCTGCAAGAAATGATGGGACTTCACCATCGGCAATGCGTTGTGCGAGGCCTTCGACGATGGCGGTCTTGCCCACGCCGGGTTCGCCGATCAGAACCGGATTGTTCTTCGTCCGTCGGCAGAGAATCTGAACTACACGTTCCAGCTCGCCGTCACGCCCGACCAGAGGGTCGAGCTGCGTATCCATTGCAGCTTGAGTAAGGTCTCGCGAAAACTCGCTCAGCAGGGAAGATTCACGCTGCCGCTGAGGCTGTGCCTTCTCCTGGCTGGTGCGAGCCAGTTCCTCTCGGATGGTCGAGAGTCTGAGACCGCGCTCGTGCAGAATTTCTGCCGCGAAGCACTTTTCTTCTCGCAGTAAACCCAACAGCAAATGTTCGGTGCCGATGTGCTTGTGGGATAGACGTTCCGCCTCTTCCGCCGCATAAGCAAGCACTCGTTTGCATTCATTGCTGAGCGGCAAGTCCACGGAGGTGGAAACCTTCTCGCGGATCGTGGTATGTCCCTCGATCTGCTTGCGAATGGATTCGACCGAAGCATGCGAACGCAGAAAGCGATTAGTCAGGGCTTTATCTTCGCGCAGAAGTCCCAGCAGAAGATGTTCCGTCTCAATATAGGGAGACCCGAACTGACTGGCTTCGTAGCGCGCAAAAAAGATAACGCGCCTCGCCTTCTCCGTATAACGTTCAAACATATAACCCTTTCCCCTGAGCTCTCGGGAAGCTTCCTGGGTCAATCTGGCGGCCCTGCTCCTCGGATCTCCCTGACCCTACGTTAATGGTGCAATCAACATGCCAACCGCTACACTCTTTATATCGCGGGTTTGGCCCCCGTCGTTGAGTTACCAAAGACACTTACTTGTCGTTTCTCCGCAAGGGGTTGCAACTTGTTGCCCCACCGGCGGCGCGTTCTATTCTTCCCCCCACATTCCGACACGTCGTGAGAGAAAAGTCAATCGCCGTTACGTGCTATACCGGTAGCGTTTCCGGTGCCACGTCCTCAATCCTCCCCCGCTCTAACCGCAACACTCGTTGGCACCGCCGGGCAAACGCGAAATTGTGGGTAGCGACGAGAGAAGTCAACTGGTAATCGCGATGCAACCTGGCGATCAGCTCGAAAACTGAATCCGCCGTGCGGCTATCGAGGTCCCCGGTGGGCTCATCTGCCAGCAGAAGCTTGGGCTTCGTGATCAATGCCCTAGCCAAGGCTACGCGCTGTTGTTCACCCCCGGAAAGCTCACCCGAACGGTGATGCGAGCGCTGGTCCAATCCGACCTCGTGGAGCCACCGCGAAGCTTCGGCTTGGGCTTCTTGCCACAGGCTACCTCGAAGCAGCAACGGCATAGCCACATTCTCCAGCGCGGTAAATTCCGGCAGCAGGTAGTGGAATTGCCAAACGAAGCCGACTTCGCGGTTACGAAACTCGGCTGCGGCACTCTCCGATAGCGAACTCAGTTGCAAGTTCGCGAAGTATACGTCACCCGCGGAAGCTCGATCAAGAGCGCCCACGATGTGCAGCAAGGTACTCTTTCCTGCACCGGACTCGCCCACGATGCCGAGCATTTCACCCCTGGTTGCCTGAAACGACAAATTTTCAAAGAGCACCAAATCCGACTTGCCGGACCGGAAAACCTTCTTGAGGCCCTCGATCCTTAATATGTTCTGTTCTGTTAGATGCACCCGCAATGCTCCTCGTCTCAGGAATCCATGGTGCCGACGTACCTTCTACTCGACTTCCTACGCGACTGGCCGCGGCAGGTGGCCATTCCTATTAAAACACGCGTACGCCAAAAACGTTTCTCCACTGCTTCCCAGAGCATCTGCAACAGACTGTACTTCAGAAATCATAGAGATGGATATGACCTCGGTCACTGTGTCGCAACCCATAGAGTGGGCCCGAAAGTCACATTCTCGGGAGATGTGAAGGGCAGAGTGACAGAAAGAGTCACGGCAGATGTCACAAAAGCGTCAACACCGGGTCAAGAGATCCGGACAGTCGTGGGCAATCGCCATCCGCAAGCCGGCCCGGGGATTATTCGTAGCGTAAGGCCTCAGCGGGCAAGATTCGAGCCGCAGACCAGGACGGGTACAGGGTTGCGATCAGCGAGATACCGATCGCTACCACCGCCACCAGCAGGCCATCTGTCGCTCGCGGGGCAAAGGGCACATAATCAATGGAATAGACCTCCGGGGCAAGTGACAGTAGATGGTAGTGCCCGCCAGCCCAGGAGAGCGCATAGCCGAGAACCAGTCCGATCGCGGTTCCAACCAGCCCAATCAGCACGCCCTGAGCGATGAAGATGCGGCGCACTTGCGATTTGCGCGTGCCCATCGAAATGAGCACCGCGATGTCGCGAGTTTTTTCCATGACCATCATCGTTAGCGAGATCAGAATGTTGAGCGCGGCCACGAAGACGATCAGGCCGATAGTGATAAACGTCACCAGGCGTTCCAGGCGCAGAGCTCGAAAAAGCGCCTTGTTCTGCTCCATCCAGTTGGTGGCCATGAAACCTTTGCCCGCCGCCTGCTCGAGTTGCCTTGAGATCTGATCAGCTTTGTAGATATCGGCGACTTTGAACTCGAGCACGGAAACCAGATCGCCCAGGCCAAACAGGCGCTGGGCGTCGCTGAGACGCGTAAACGCCCACGAACTGTCAAAGTCATAAAAACCAGAATTGAAGATTCCAACCACGCGAAAACGGTCATATTTGGGAACTATGCCAAACGGAGTAAGCTCGCCCTGCGGGCTGGTGATGAGCACGATCGAGCCGACGGTCACAGCCAACTCGTCGGCCATGTCTTTGCCGAGAACGATGGGCGGCATGGCGGCGATGCGATTCTCTACGCCCTGAAAATCAGTGGGAGATTGATTCGGCGCAGTCTTCTGTGTGGAGCGTGCGGCCTCGCCCGCGTTTTGCGAGGTCTCCTCCAGAGCCTCCGCCGATCCGCTCGTAACTGTTCTCAGCAGATCGCTAACCTTTCTTTCTTCGCTTGGGATCATTCCTTTCAATACCGCCCCGCGAGCTCGCGGCCCGCGAGAGATCAGCACCTGCTCGTAGATGGCCGGCGCGGTGGCAACGATGTGCGGTTCTTTGGACAGCCGATCCATGAGCGGGCGCCAGTCTTTGATTCCGTCGCTCTGAATGCGTAGCAGATTGATGTGAGAACTCGAACCGAGCAGGCGGTCCTGCAGATCCTGGCGAAATCCGTTGTTGATCGCGAGCGCGACCACAAGGGAGGCAACGCCAGCGGCAACACCGGCGATGGAAATGCCGGTGATGATACCAATGACCGCCTGACGTCTTTTGGCTCTCAGGTAACGGGACGCTACAAAGAGTTCAAATCTCATTGGACATTAGGCGTGTGCCCAATGGAATTATAGATGGATAGTGGAGGACGGGCCGGTGGTCCGGCCTCCATCAAGCTTAACTCGGCATTTCATGTGGAATGATGGGCCTGACTTCGATCGAACCCCAGCGTGCCGAAGGAATCCGCGCGGCCAGCGCCAGGGCCTCCTCAAGGTTCCTGGCTTCGACCAGGTAATAGCCGCCAAGCTGTTCTTTGGTTTCGGCGAATGGGCCGTCGGTTACCGCCTGCTTGCCATTCCGTACTCGCACGGTTTTGGCTTTGGAAATACGGTCTAACTCATTGCCTCCTCGCATGTGGCCACTGCCCGCGATGCTCTTGGAAAACTCCATGTACTCTTCAGAGATTTTGTTTTGTTCGGTCGGGCTCATCTTCTCGAACTGATTTTCGTTTCCGTAAATAAGCAGCAGATATTGCATTTTGGTGAGGCCTCCTAGCCTGTACTGCTGGATAGTCGAATGGGATGCTTTCGTATCGACAATGCTGCGAACAAATTTTTCGCGGCGGGTGATCTGGCGGTCTTGCCGCCTAAGGCCTCGGAAGCACTGCCGGCACTTTTTCGCGATATGTCCGATAGCGCTCTCCAAATCGTTGCTCCAATTCTTCATCCTCCAGCCGAATCATGACTGTGCCCGTGATCACAGCGAAGGCGGTTAGCGCATAGCAGACTGCCAACCCGGTGCCCACGCTCCACGCGAGCATCTGGCAGAGATGTGCGAGATAGACCGGATGGCGGACCTGGTTTCGAATTCCCGACGTTATTAACTGCTGTTCGCGATGGTTGGGGAGAACCTCGGGCAAGCCGCCCAGTTGGGCCCGGCTGAAGTGCTTTCCGGATTGCGAGTAGATCCAAAGCCCGGTCGAGAATAGGAGGATGGCGGGAATCCACGCCCAGGCCGTTGCGTAGAGGGCTGTTTGCCGCCAGCGAGCCGTCAGCAGCCCTAGGGCGATCCACATCACCATCCACAGCGGCAGCAGAACAAGATATGGAGAGCGGGTCCGCGAGCGCCAATACGCGGCGCGGGGATGAATCAGCAGCCAGAAGCTGGGAATCGTCGAGTAGACAACGCATACTATCCAGCCACCAAGATCGAGCCATTGAGTCATGGAGTATTCCGTCATTGTCTCATTCGGTGCCCTGCCACAAACCTATCTGCCGTCATTCCGAGCAGCGAAAGCGGCCGCTTTTCCTCGATGCTCTCTTTTTGTGGCACAGTAGAGAGCGATGGCCGCAATGGGAGAGTCCAGGCTCGCGGGGAATATCGCGTTTACCTATCCCGATTTCACCGTCTACGAGTTGGGACTGCTTTCCATTGAGACTGCGCTTGAGATGCAGTCGGTCGCAGTGGGCTGGCAAGTCTACGAAATTACGAAGCGGCCGCTCGACCTGGGTCTCGTCGGGCTGGCGCAGTTTCTTCCTGGGATCGTGTTGTTTCTTGCTTCAGGGCATGCTGCAGATCGGTTTGATCGCCGCAAGCTGTTGGTATTGTGTTATGGCGGATTCACGGTTTGTGCAGGCTTGCTGCTCGCGATCGCGTGGCATGGGTTTCACAATACTTATCCAATCTATGGAGTCCTGGTGCTGCTTGGGGCGGTACGCTCGCTCACTGGGCCGGTCAACCGAGCGCTGCTGCCGCAGTTGGTTCCTGAAGAGCACTTCGCTAATGCGGTGGCTTGGAACGCAAGCGTTTTTCAAGGCGCGACTATTCTTGGCCCGGCGTTGGGTGGACTTATCTACGCATTTTTTCGCGGTCCCTCGGCGGTGTATCTGATCGCAATGCTGTTCTCGGTGCTGGGATTGCTGTGTGCGCTACGAGTCAAACCGCAGACGAAACCCATGTCGCAGGAAGCCGTGAGCCTGACTACGGTATTAGCGGGATTTCGCTACATCTGGCGGCAGAAGCTGATTCTGGGTTCGATCTCGCTGGACATGGTTGCCGTCTTACTGGGCGGAGCGGTGGCGCTACTTCCGGTTTATGCGCGTGAAATTCTCAAGACCGGCCCCTGGGGCTTAGGGTTGTTGCGCAGTGCGCCGGGAGTAGGCGCGGCCTTGATGGCGATCCTGCTGGCTCATCGTCCACTGCGCGGCCGGGCCGGACCGACGATGCTTTGCTGCGTGGCTGGCTTTGGGGTGTGCACCATTGTTTTTGGTGTCTCGAGAAGCATTGTCTTCTCCCTGATTGCGCTTCTGCTGATCGGCGCATTTGACATGGTGAGCGTGATCATTCGCGGCACGCTGATTCAGTTGGGCACGCCGGACGAGATGCGCGGACGGGTCAACGCAGTGGACATGCTGTTCATTGGGGTTTCGAACGAGGTCGGACAATTCGAATCGGGTTTGACCGCACAGTGGTTTGGGACCGTTCCTGCCGTGGTTTTGGGCGGCGTTGGAACCTTGTTGGTGATCGCAATCTGGGCGTGCAAGTTTCCGGAATTGCGCAAAGCCGATCAGCTTACCAGCGTGGCGCTTGAGACTCCGCCGTTGGAAAGTTGAAGTACAAGGTGCGGCCTTCCTCTAAAATGAATTCAGGGCCGACCGTTTCCACAAGTTGGTCGCAACGCAAACGTAAATATAGTTCGCGTCAGCGCCAATTTGCCCAGCGATACAGGGAGCGGAAGAACTGGACGGCGTAGCCAGGTTTACGTGGAAACTTCCAGTCGTGAAGACTCCATTTCCGTTGACCTGAAGATTCCCGCCGGTGGTCGTATTGATGGTCAACTGACCGTTGGCATCGTTGATCATTCTCACGTTGTTCTGGGTGGCAAAGCCGTTCAGGTCGACGTACGGCGTGGCTGAGCTGTTTTCAATGTTCCCGATGTCAGCCGAGCCGTTGGTTGCGTCGCCATTCAGTTGAACGCTCCCCAGGGACGCGCTGGATCCGACGATATTGCCCAAGCCATCGACAGAAAATATCGCATTCCCATTCTTCAAGTATTTAATGGCATATTGCCACGAGGAGTCCGGGCTACTGTTTTGGATTTGGATTCCAGTGGCCAGAGCGCCGAAGTCCGCAGTATAAACAGCGCCAATGTAGTCTCCGGTTAGGTGGTCCAGCACGCCTTCCTGCACATCGATGCCATAGGTAAGAACGTTCTTGACGGGATCTACAATCGATGAGGCGAATTCTGTGGCGGAGAGAAATCCACGACCCTGATTCTGAACATTGACCAAAATTCCCGAAGAGTCCGAGTGTGGACCATTTTGCCGAACCAGGATTCCCAAGCCGTCAACCTCGCCAACTTTTCCACCCGTCCACCAATTGTCTTTGGCCATATTGATGGTCATTCCAGTCTGCGCGGTTAGAGGGCCATTTACACCGCTGCCGCGCGCGTGCGCCGTTATACTGGCTGCCGAGCAGGGCTTACGAATGCAATCCAGGTCGACCGGACCGACAATCAGTGGTTGTTTGTGGTTTCCGGCGAGTGGGGCGTCCTGAGTTATGGGGGCATAATTCTGTGCCGGCGCGCTTGACGTCTGTGCGGTCGCAGGCAAAAGCAAGGCCAGCAAAATGGCGCTCAACAAGGTCGCTTTCGTCAGATTCTTCATGGCGCCGATCTCTTCTTTAGGATTTGCTTGGAATGGGTTCTGACTTCCTGAAGCAGCTATTCATGCGCAGACAGAGCAAACACAGGATACCGCGAATAGTCGTGGTCCCGGTAATCCGATCATGATTTGGGGACGAAAGGATGGAGAAAATGGTTTCAAAGCGCAGCCCGCCCCTTCAAAGCGCCGGACGATCAATCTGGAATTACGAGACAGTAGCCGAAAAGGCACCCGCGTTACTTTCCCCGAATCACTGTTTTAGCCGAACTCATGTTGTCATAGCGATCGTAGGCGCGCACCACGATGACATGCTCAAGTTGTATCGCAGCGCCCGTCTTTGTGGTTGCGGTCGCGGAATTGACCACAGGCACGGTCACTCGAAAATCGTAGTCCTCGGTCTTCGAGTCCGATAACTGGCCTACCGGCTCAACGAACTGCCATTCGCCCGCATCGACGGAATACTCGGCGCGCTTGATGTTTGAGAAACTATCGACGGCGCGAAAGCTTACGTGAATCTTGTCGCTGTCCACGGATGCGGCGAGATTTTCGATCCGCGGCGAAGTCGTGTCTACTTCTAATCGTGCGCTTTCTTTTTCCGCAGCAAGGGACTGCCCAGGAGAATGCGACGGAGCGTCCGAAGCCACGACTTTGACGACATACACGCCATCGGGGAGAAGTGAGGCCTCAAAGGAGTAGAACTTGTCCGTCAAGTTGTCTTTAAGTAAGAGCCACCGAGTGTCACCATCCCCGCGGTAGTAAACGGAGTAGACCATCTGATCGTCGTTGTCGTCGTGAACACTCCACTTCACGCCGATGGACTCTCGGTCATGCATGGTGGGGGGCGGCGCCTCGAAGCGCGGCTGTGCAGTTCCAGTTCCTTCCGCTCCCGGAGGCTTAGGCATCGCTTGGTAGCGCACTCCCGGTTGCACGCTGACGTCATCAAAATCGGGAGGAACGTTCTTGGGCAGATAGTTGAGAGTAACGCTCTCCACTCGCGGCGCAGGATCTCCCGCGTGCAGCACGGCCTTCCACTGAATGAACCGTGCCGGAGGAACGCTTACCGGGCTATTTTTCAGCAGATCGATTTGTTCCCACGGACTCCAATTGCGGTCGGGATTGTCCACGTTGCCGCTGCGGGCAAAGAGTTCGATATTGCCGGCGCCGCGGAATTCGGCCCGTCCCCAGCGCGAGAAAATATGCGCGTCAAAAACGTCGCTCTCGTAACTGCCCTCCGATTCAGGAGTGGCACTCAGCAGAAACACCTTGCCGAGGTTGCTGGTCGAGGCGTAGAGGCCACCTTGGGGAGCACTGGCAAAGGCCGTTACCTGGGTCGCGCTGGCTTTGATGAGATCGGTGAATTCATCCTCCCCGCTGATGGCAAAGACGTGTCCCCGGTTTCCTGTACCCGCAAGCAGCCGGCCGCGCTGATCAAATGCCAAGGCATACACGATGTCTTCGCGAGAACTCCACATGCGGCTGGGAGAGCCGTCGGGTGCGATGCGGTAGATTTCCGAGCCGCCCCCCGCTGCTGAGCTGGGACTAGGGAAGGTGATCGACGTTGCGGAAGCGCTGGGAGCAGGGGTTATCACGATCCCGCCCTGCGAGCCGGCACTCAATGACGATGGAGAAGGTGGGATCGAGACTGGCGGTGAAGAAAAAGATGGCGCGCTCGTTCCACCATGTCTTTCGCCAACGCCTGCCGCGTAAATATTGCCGGCCTTGTCAATCGCCAGAGCGGTGATTTCCTTTTTTGGTGCGCTGTAAAGGACGAAGCCTTCTCCACCAGGCGATATTCGATAGACCAGCCCGCTTCCGTCAGAACCGGCGATTAGATTGGCTTTACGATCGAAGGCCATCACGCGGATATGGGCTTCGTCGCTCTTGAAAAAGACGGAATGCCCGCCCTTGGGGGTGACGCGAAAGATCTCTCCGTGATCCCCCGTGGCCACGTAGAGGTCGCCGCCCTCGTCGAGCACGAGATCCCAAATATACTTCGTGCCCGGCTCGAAATAAACAGATGAGCTCCAAGGGGAATCGGCGGTTGCTTTGTCACCGGATTTCTTATCTTTGTCCTCGGACCCTTTTCCTGCCGAAGCCGCGTGATGCTCAATTTTGTAAACCTTGCCGTCAGGATTAGTGGCTGCATAGATGACACCGCTCTTATCCACTGCCAGCGCCTGCACCTGAAGTTCCTGCGGCTCGAAAATCACAGTAGACTTGCCGTCGGGAGCGATTCGATACACTCGTGCTGGCGAACCTGCTGCGGTATAAAGATTGCCCTCGCGATCCGCCGCGATCGACCAGATATAAGTCGACGGAGTTGTAGACAGCGCCGTGAAAGCCGGAGCCAGTTCCAAGCCGCCCGTGCTGCGTATAGCCACGCCCTTGGTCGTGCCTTTAGTCAGTTCTTCGAACTTCGATTGTTCCCAGGTGCGGGTGCCTTCCCCAAAGACGAAAGAAAGCAAAAGAAGAACAGCAAAGATAACCAATGGTCCACGCCAACCGGTCAACTTGAATACCTCAAAATAAAAGTTTTAGGAGGAGAATTCAGATTATCACGAGGAGGGTAAATGTTGCCGGGCGGATATGAAGCACAGATGGATTTGGATCAGGACGGCAGGGCTTCGCACATGACCAGGCCGGCATCGGAAGTCTCGGGTGGCGGAGCGGGTCGTTTTCCTCTCCCTCAGCCTCAGCGCCGGCTGTTCGACAAGATAGTAGGAAAGACAAGCCAGTCCCACTCCAATCAGCAGTTTGTAAAAGGGTTGTCGGGACGGATTGAAGAAAAACGGTTCTTGCCACAAGTAGAGGCTGTAGCTGATTCTCCCCAGCCACACTACGGGAGCAAAGCTCAAAACGCGATAAGGCGACTGTATGACGTGCAACACCAATCCGGCGATCGAGCAATGCAGGATCGGCCAGAGCACAAACAGCATAAATAACGTGCGGGTGGGAGTGTTCGCTGGGTAGCTGGGAATGAGCAGGACCGCGAGCAGCATGGCCCGCGTAGCCCAAGGACGTATTTTCGGGATGCGCGAACCGAACATCGCGAGCAGGCAACCGATCGCAAGATTGTCAGCCACAGCAGGAAATGTTCCATAGCCGCCATTTAGAACTTTGAAATGGTAGCAAGCTGCGCTGTAAAAAGGCGCGAGAACAATGACTCCCAAAAGAATGGGAACGCTTTGCCGGTACCACTTCCTCAGGACACTCGGCCAAAGAAAGTAGAATTGTTCTTCGACGCCCAGCGACCATAAATGAGCCACCATCCACGGCCGGGCTCCGTCAAAGTTCGCTACGTACAATAGCATCGCGCCGATATCGTACCAGCGCAGTTCGTGCCAGTACGCCACAAACACAAACAGCATGAAGACCGCCGCAGCCGGCAGGATTCGATAAGCACGACGTAGATAAAACTGAGGCAAATTGATGGCGGAGGTACGCGCGTGCTCGTCAAGCAAGAGAGTGGTAATCAGATAGCCCGAGATGACGAAGAAGACTCGCACGCCGGTACCGGCATAGTTCGCCAAGAAATGTGGCGCTGGCCCAGCTTTGCTAAGATGACCGACGACGACCAGTGAGATGGAAATAGCCCGCAGGCCGTCGAGTGAAGGAATACGTTGCACTGAAGGGCAGCGTAGCATTGCTGCGACCATTGGCGAACGTGTCAAGAAATGTACGTCGCCGACGATGGCGAAGGTCTCGCCGGGCGACCTGGAAGCCGCATTGCGGACTGCATGGCGCAGGAAGGGGCCGAAGCGTCTCTCGCGAGTGTGATCGAGCCTCCTAATTGAGTAGTGGGATGCATGTTTATTCCCGGCGGTATGGCTTCCAGGTCACGAGTCGTGCCAATTCGGGCAAGAGGATCGGAAATGGTGCAGTTTGACAATCGCCAGGCAACAATTTTGTGAGATGCTGCTTACATGGCCGAAGGAAAAAGAGATTTAATTTGGATACAAACACCATTTTTTATGGGCTGGGCCTGCGATACGTGCGCCTGGAAGGATTTCATTCCAAGGAATGTACCAACTCTCATAGCGCCGTCGAATGAGGCTCTGCAGGCGTTCGATCGGCACAAGTGCGAGCGGACGCCTGGCGACAGACGTAGCGCAGCTGGTTTCCCGCTATCCGGTTGACTTGAGTTCCTCCGATCGCAAGAATTTCTTCTTCGAAGCAGGAGTCCGCTCAGTAAAAGAGCTGGTTAGCGCTTAAGAGGGATTGACGACATTTCGGGCGAGACCCGTTTCGCAGCCGCTTGCGCCTCCTCGACTTGCTCCGTCTCAATCACACCTACCCACTGGCCGTCCCGAAGGTCGTTGTAAACAAGGCGTCCTCCCAAAATCTGTGCCGCCGCGGCTGGCGGGATATCGCGGTGGTAGCCGAAGAATTGCGTTTTCCATCGCCGCCATGTGCGCCAGTGGTCGAACCAGGGATGCGGCGGCTCGTACTTCGTGGAAAAGACCAGCGCCACGGTGAAACCTGAACGCAAGTTCGACGCAGCCATGAGCTGCTCGACGGTGAAATCTTCAATGCGAAGAATGCCCATCGGTCGGGTGACGTATCCCAGGTAAGGGCGAGTGAGTTCGTCACTGGCTGGCCAAGCCGTCAGCACCTGCGCCATGGGATAGCGGGCTTCCACAAAGTCTTCGGCATGCTGGTGGAGCAGAACGTAGTCGCGGTAGGCGAGATTGTCTTCGATCGAAAATCCGTAAGGAGGATTGACGAATAGCGCGGCCACAAACGCCAGTGCCACAATCGCAACCACGCCTCGCCACAGCCGCACTCGTCGCCTCAGTGTGGAAACGAACAGGATGATCACAAGTGGAACCACGGGAAGCATGTAGCGGGCCAGCACCGCTCCGCCCACCACCGCCATCGCAATCACATAAGCTGCGACCACCGCAAGAAAGGCGAACTGCACATCCAGCGCGATCCTTTGGCGCTCTTCGCCGTTGTCACGGAGAGGCGGAAGCCACATCGCGAGCATTGCGGCCAGACTCAGAAAGTAAAGGTTGAGATATCCAATGACCTGCCACAGTCGCAGCCCAAGCGCGAGCAACACACGAAGCGGCTGCATGGTGGCTTTCACGTTGTAACGGAAGAACTCGGGGTTTCCAAAAACAAATCCCGTACGCGTGTAATGAAAGGCATACCAAAGCGCGAGCGGGATGAGTGGAACGAGGAGCAGGACCGAGTGGCCTCTGCGCACGCTCTCTTCATTCCGAGGAGCGAAGGTGAAATCAAATCCAGGTTTTCGCCGGCCACGCCAAGAACCGGTCAAATCCCACGCGAACAACGCGAGAGGAGCGAGAATGGCGGTTTCTTTGGCGAGCACTGCAAGGGAGAACCACAAGGCTGCAGTCCCTCGCCGGTCTTCGACATAGGCGCGCAAGCCCCAGAACGTTAATCCAGCCGCCGCAAGATCCAGATGAGCCAGCGAGCTTTGGGAGAAGAAAACAGGATAAAGAGCGGTGCAGATGGCGGCGCTGACGGCGACTTCTGTATTCGCTACCCGTTGGGCGAGTCGAAATACGCCTAGTAGAGAAAATGCCGCCACTGCCAACATGGCCGTGCGCGTGACTAAGGGAGTAAAACCAGCAGCCTCCCAGGCGAGGGCAAGATACGCGATGACCAGCGGTGGATGTGCATTCGAAAGAGTGGAATGCGGAATGAAAGTCCCATATAGCAGGAGATCACGCGCTGCAGGCACGTAGTATCCCGCTTCATCCCAGAAGTAGGGGAGGCGCAGCAGGGGTATGTGCGCTGCCCATAGCACAGAGAAGAACAGCGCAAAAATCACGGTTGAGGAATACGGGCGTCGCTGATCGATGTCTCCGGCCACCGCAGCAGTCTAGTGTACCGGGCCCGCAGCCGTCATTCGGGGATCCAGTTTAATCTCGCCAAATGTGCTCTCGTAACCAGAGACGTTCTGCTGCAGAATCGACATCAGTGCCTTGGCTTGCTGCGGACTGAGATAGATACCCTGAAAGTTCTTGACTTCCACCTGAGTTTCGCTCTGCTGCTGCAAAGTACCGAAGACCAGAAAGAAATCCCAAACATTCACACGTACCTGCACGCTGTTGGCATAGCTCTCGCGATAGTCAGGAGCATTCACGAGACGGATGTTGGGCTGAGATGGATTGTTCATAAGGCATTCAGTTTAGCGGCAGCGAGGGGAAAAGGGAATTTTGGCGGTAAGGCGAAGGATGAGGACAAACGCGGGGAGTTGCGCCACCGCGCATTACGAGAATTGGCCCCCTCGATGCCCGTAAAATTTGGCGCACAAAGAACCTCCTGGTTGGTGAGGGAATTGGCGCGGGAATGTCGCCTTTATGAGTGAGCGGGGAAAATAAACGGCCCACGGCCCATTCCGGTCATAAAAAACGAGGAGGAAGAACGTGAAATTAAATCATTCGCTATCGGCTTAGGATTCGCGATTTTGACCTGCGTGCCCAAATCAGCACTCAGCTAATCTGGCTGAGTGCTTGCGCTCCATGCTAAGGCCAGAACATCATCATCGAGAAGATGCTGTGATTCGTGTCAAATTCATTGCTAAGGGCAACGGGAGCGTGCGCCAAGCTATCAAAAGGTCAGAGGGGCGTGATGAAGCGACGTGAACGGAAGAATCAGCCATCCCGGCATGACTACGCATTGGCACTGAGGACAATCCGTGCCCAGTTCCACATCATTGAATCGCAATCTGACAGCATCCGCCGTCAAAACCAGTTTATGGTCACAATATGGAGGGATGACCCAATGCCTGCCAGACGCGGGAAGTCTCAAGACAAGGCTTGTGAGGGATCGCCCACCCGTTGGGTCAACTGATTTGCAAAGCCTGGGATTCACCAGGATCCAAGCCGCGAACTGGCTTCCGATTCCAGATAGGCGCGCTCGGCATGTCACTAATAGTGACTACGGTATTTACTGTATTGCCCACGTCCAGCGCGTGCGCTATTTTTACTGCGATCACAATGAACGTTGGCGGTCATGGGTTAGCGTCGGTTCGGGAGCCGACATTCGGGCCCTCAAGACCGCAAGTGTTCTGTTCTCCAACCGCACGTTCAAGGCCGGGCTATAGAGTCTCGGCCTTTTCTTTTGCCTTGATTTATTTTAATCGACGGAGTTACTTCCCGTTGGTCGCGAAGTCTTGAAATAGGCGGCCACGAACAGAATGCCAAGCACCAAGTCGACCACCCCGAAACCCATATCTGCCGGGTGCATTCGATGTTGGAGGACCAGCAGGACCACGGCCGCGCCGTAGCTGAGTTTTTCAAACACCGAAGGGATCATTAACGGTCGATGGCGTACCGGCTCCTTTGCGATGAAGAAAAACGCGATCTGCCATGCCAGTGTCGCCCCTGCGAATCCGTAGAAGAACCCGGGATGCGTGATCGCAGGCGGATCATTCCGGCTGATCAAATCGAACATGAAGTAGAGCGGCGTGATGACCAGAACGCCCCAGATCCCGGCAGTCCAAAACACAATCTTCGCAAATTTCACGGCTTGCCCTCGAATCTCCGGACTTTACGTTCCGGAGATTCTAAAGCAAGGCCAATGATGAAACCAATTCTCTTTGTCCGGTTTACAATAGGACGCATGGAAGACACATTGATCATTGCTGGGCGCCAGTTCCGTTCCCGGCTCATCGTCGGCACGGGAAAATACAAGTCATTTCAGGAAACCGCGCGGGCGCTGGAAGCTAGCGGCGCGGAGATGGTGACAGTGGCCGTGCGCCGCGTGAACCTCGATCGCAGCAAGGAATCACTGCTCGATTACATCGATGCCGGCAAATATTTTTTGCTGCCAAACACGGCTGGCTGTTACACCGCCGATGAGGCCATTCGCGCGGCCCGCCTGGGACGCGAGGTCGGGCTCTCGGATTGGGTCAAGCTCGAAGTCATTGGCGATCAGGCGACGCTTTATCCGGATGTGCAGGCCACATTGGAAGCAACTCGAATCCTGGTGAAAGAAGGTTTCACGGTCCTGCCCTACACCTCGGACGACATCGTATTCGCGAAGCGCCTGCTCGATGCCGGCGCCAGCGCCATTATGCCTTTGGGAGCGCCTATCGGCAGCGGCCTGGGGATCCAGAACGCTATTCATATCCGAATCCTGCGCGAAATGATTACCGGTGTGCCGTTGATTCTCGACGCGGGTGTGGGCACGGCGTCGGATGCGGTGATTGCCATGGAACTCGGGGCCGATGCTGTATTGATGAATACCGGCATTGCCAATGCTCAAGATGCGGTGCTGATGGCGGAGGCCATGAAACATGCGGTGTTGGCAGGACGCCAAGCCTATCTCGCCGGACGAATGCCCAGAAAACTGTATGCGACCGCTAGTTCTCCGTTGGAAGGGGTTGTGCGTTAGCTTTGTGTTTAAACAAAAAGGGGCGGCATTGAGCCGCCCCTTCGGTTTTGCTTTCACCAATCAGAGCATCTTCACGCTGTCGACGTGCATTGAGTCTCCGCTCATTGACCCAGTGACGGCCACGTGATGTCCCTCGTGTCCCTTGAGCACATCCGGGTTGTCGACGTTTACTACCTTTTGATCGCTGTCGGTGACAATTACCGCCTTGGCACCCTTTCCCAGGCACTTCGTCATGCAGGCGGCATGGCTCGCATTGGCGCCTTTGGCGCCGCACATGGAATCGCTAACGTACCCATTGACGGTCGCGGACTTATCTGCCGCAGAGGCTATCGCAACCATTAAGAACAAAACCGAAACGGCAGCACAGCTCATCAGCGCTTTTTTCATTGCACACCTCTTTTAGCGGTTAAGTTAAACCGCAGATTTGGAAACTATCTCGCCTTGCCCGGTATTCCGCTGCATACGTGCAAAACACAAACACGATCGCAAACAACTACCGTCTTGTGATCAAAGAAGTGACGAGAACTATAGCATAAATCAATTCTGGCGAAAGTGGCGGAAGAACGGAGTCACTTCCGGGCGGCATTCGTCTCTGGCGTTGGCGGATGCACCGGTGGCGGCGCAACGTACACCACTTCGCCGGGACGCGCATAGTGCAACTGTTCACGAGCTTCCTTCTCGATTGTGTTAGGTTCGGGCGCCTGCAACGACTTCACCTGTCGTGTATAGCGGTCGTTTTCCTTTTGCAAATCGTCAATCTGCTTCTGCAGGCTTTGGTACTCGGCCTTCTTTTGCCGGTAAACCACCATGCCATTCGCTCCAAACATTACGTGGGCGAATAGCCACACCGTAAACACTACGACCGCAGCCGTAGCCAGCCGGCGCCGGAGGCCGTAGAGCAGGGTTAGTACGGGGCGAAAGCTCGCCATTCGCTGATCCGCCCAAGCTTCTGCTCGCGGAGCTCGCTCCACCAGCGTCCGCAGCCGGTCTTCTGACCGCGGCAAGAGCCGAATTTTTGGAAGACGCCCTATTCGAAGATCCATTGTTTGGCCGCTTGAGCCAGTCCACCTACTACTCTGTTCAACTTGTGACAAAGCTGTTGCACGGACTCTGCCCCAGCTTCTCAGTGAACTTCTCTTTGAGTTCCGGCGTCAAGTGGAAGTTTTGTCGCGGGGGATAAAAGGAACCAACTTTGACAAATAGATCCTGAAGGGCGGGCCTACAGCCATCAAAGTGCTAATCTTGGATGCGCACATCAAGGATTGGGCATCCATAAGTCTGGTGAAAGCTGATCTTATGACCGACAAGAGAATCGTAATGACTACCGCCGGATCCGTGGATGAGGCCCGCCGGATTGCGGAAACATTAGTCGATCGCAAGCTTGCCGCCTGCGTCAACATCGTTCCCAAAATTGTCTCGATTTACCGCTGGAAAGGGAAAGTGGAAGAGGCCGAGGAATGGTTGCTGTGGATCAAAACTGCTGCTCCTTTTGAGAAGGTACGCGATGCCATTCTCGAAATGCACTCCTACGAGTTGCCGGAATGCTTGTCGCTATCAATTGAGGCCGCCAGCCCAGAGTATCTCCGGTGGCTTGATGATTCGGCGGAGTAACTGAGAGGTACCGTACCTGGAGGCGCCCGGCCTCGCAACAAATCTTATGCGTTTTCAGACGCGCGGGCGGAACGTTGACTTGGGAATCGTCGCACTCAAGTTGAGCCGCCAGTAATCTAGCGAGAAAGGCGGATCGTCCGTCGAGGCCTGGTGTGCGAGTGCAGCGACGAACGCGGTGCGCAGTTCAGCATCTGGAATCAACTCCAAATGTTGACGCAGAATGACCGTGCGAACAAATTCTGAATACGCCGGTAAGTTCTGCAGGATGGTGGGCGCGGATTCCAGGCTGGTATCGACTTCTATGAATCCCGCGCCTTGCATAACCGTCGCCGCAGTTTCAGAATTATTGAAAGTCCACGGTTCGCGAAAACCGCCAAAGTACCGCTCATACTTTGCCGTGGCCGCAAGTTCGCCGATTCGCTGGCGTAACCGAGCCAGATTCGGACCACCGCCGCACTGAGCCTGTAACCATCCGCCGGGCCGCAACGCGCCGAAGAGGCTACGAAACAGACGGTCGTGGTCCAGAACCCAGTGAAACGCAGCCGTGCTGAAAATGCCGTCGAACACGCTCTCGAAGGGGAGGTCTTGCAGATCGGCCGCTACCAGAAAGAACTTGCCACGGAAATCGCGTGCCAGATAGTCTTGTGCTCCGGCCAGCATGTTTTGGGACAGGTCCACTCCCACAACTCGACCCCGCGGCAGGCTCTGCAACAACTCGCCGGTCAGCCGCCCCGTGCCGCAACCGGCGTCCATAAGCATCTCGTCACCGCGCAGGTGTACTTTGGCCAGGACTTTCTTGCCCCAACTGACTTGCGGTCCGGAAAGACGATGGTAGTCGGTGGCATTCCACTCGCGCGTTTGGGAAGGATTCGGCATGCAGCTGCGTGCCCGCAAAAAATGAGGCCGACCGAGAGGAGACTACCTACCGCAGATTAACCGTCTCTTTGCCGATCAGCGCTGTGTCTTAGATGGCGGCGAGCGCCTGGTCAAGGTCCGCGATAATGTCTTCCACGTTTTCGATGCCCACTGAAATCCTGACCATGCCATCTGTGATGCCGATCTGTTTTCTTCCCTTTTCCCCCAAGCCCGCGTGAGTCATGGTCGCGGGATGCGAGATCAGCGTTTCCACTCCACCCAGTGACTCGGCCAGAGAGCACACCTGGACTTTTCTTAGCATCTTGTTGGCATTCGAGAGCGAGCCGGTCTCGAACGAAATCATGGAACCGAAGCCAGTCATCTGTTTCTGCGCCAGTTCGTATTGCGGATGATCCCGCAAGCCGGGATAGAAAACTTTTTTCACTTTCTTGTGCTGGGCCAGGAATTCCGCGATGACCCGGCCGCTGCGATCATGCTGCTCCATTCGCACCGCAAGGGTCTTGACCCCACGCAGTACCAGCCAGCACTCGAAAGGAGAAAGAATCGCCCCTGCCGTCTTTTGCACGAAACTCAGTTCCTCGGCCTGCTCAGGCCGAGTGCAGACTACGACGCCTCCGAGGCCGTCACTGTGCCCGTTGAGAAACTTCGTGGTCGAGTGCACAACCATGTCCGCGCCCAGCGCAATGGGTTGTTGAAAGTATGGCGACATGAAAGTGTTGTCCACTACCAGTTCCACCTTCTTATCGCGGCAAACCCTGCTAATTGCTGCAAGGTCGGCAAGAGCCATCAGCGGATTGGTGGGCGTTTCCACGTACACCATGCGCGTCCTCTTGCGAATGGCGCGCTCCACGTTTCTAACCTCGGATGTGTCGACGTAAGTGAACTCGATTCCGTATCCGGTCAGCACTTGGTTGAACAGTCGGGGCACTCCGCCATAAAGATTGTGCCCACACACCACGTGGTCGCCCGACTTGTACATGGTGCAAATGGCGTTGATTGCCGCCATGCCGCTGGCGAAGACGCGCGAAGTAATTCCACCTTCGAGAGCGGCGAGATTTGTCTCCAGACGAGTGCGCGTCGGATTGGAAACTCGGGCGTACTCGTAGCCTTTATTCTTGCCGATCTCCTGCTGAACATACGTGGAGGTTGGATGAATGGGTGCCGATACGGCGCCGCTCTCAAGGTCAGGCTCTTGCCCAATATGGATGGCACGAGTAGCGAATCCGGGAAGCTTATTTTTTGACATGATTTGTTTTTTGGGCCGTAGAGTAGAGACGCTGCTTGCAACGTCTCGCTAGATGCCACCCTCAAAAATTCTCTTCGACAGATAGCGCTCAGCCGAATCTGGAATCACAGTGACTACGCGCTTCCCCGGACCCAACCGCTGGGCGATCTGCAAAGACGCGAACACGTTGGCGCCGCCGCTGGAGCCTGAAAGAACACCCTCCCGTGCTGCCAACTCCTTCACCATGCCGAAGGCTTCAACGTCATTGGCAACCAACACTTCGTCGCACACTGAAGCGTCGAATGTCTTGGGAATAAAGCTCGATCCGATCCCCTCCACCTTATGAGGTCCGGCCTGTCCGCCTCCGAGCACTGAGCCCTGCGTGGTCACAGCCACGGCCAGCACTTTGGGCAAGTGCTTTTTCATGTAGCGGGCCACACCGGTAAAAGTACCTGCGGTTCCGGCGCCCAACACAACGGCGTCGATCTGACCATCCATTTGTTCGAAGATTTCGTGGGCCGTGGTTTCGTAGTGGTAATCAGGGTTGGCGGGATTCTCGAACTGGGCTGCCATGAAGGCATTGGGATCGCGGGAAGCCGACTCTTTGGCTCGATTGATCGCTCCCTGCATGCCCTCTGCGTCCGGAGTACGAGTCACCTCGGCGCCTAGGGCCCGCATGATCGTCACTTTTTCCTCGGAAAAGGTTTCCGGCACAAACAGCGCAACCTTGTAGCCGCGATTCACTCCAATCAGCGCCAGCCCAATGCCGGTATTGCCAGCCGTTGCTTCGACGATCGTTCCCCCGGGCTTAAGCAGACCCTGTTCTTCGGCGCGGCGAATAATTCCGATGGCGGCGCGATCCTTCACGCTTCCACCCGGATTCAAGTACTCCAGCTTGGCATAAACTTCAGCCGAACTGGCGGGCACAAGGCGTTTCAATTTGAGGATAGGAGTTTCGCCAACGAGCTGCGTAATGTCGTCAGCGACCTGCGGGCGGGATCGCTCAATGGTTGTCTTCTGCACCCTACAGGGTACGGAAGCCGGGCCAAGGCGTCAATCGTACCAAAGGGGCTGACCATGGTTCACGCCTTCGTAGGCGCGGGGGTTGTCAGTTCGAGACGATCTGTGGCAGCGCAATTAATACAGAATTGACGTGACAAACCAAGGAAAACTAGAGGATAATGCCGCGTCTTCGAAGGAGACCTTGTGAAGCAGTTTTCCCGGCGCTCCAGGGCGCCCGCCAAGCTGTCCCTGGCAATCAATCAACACCTCAACCGGTACGCCCTCGCGGCGGGCGCAGCCGGAGTCGGCATGATGGCATTGGCGCAGCCGGGGCAAGCCAAGATTGTTTACACCCCAGATGATGTGAACTTCTCGCGATACCCACCCGTTACCATCGATCTTAACCACGATGGAATAGGCGATTTCGTGTTGGCGTTAGGTGGGCGCGCTGACAGCATGGATGTCTGGTCGTATGCGTTTGCTTATGCCCCGCGCTCCAATAACATGAACGAAGTCATTGCGACCTCCAAGAAGGGCTACGCTCCGGCGGTCGCGCTGCGGGCGGGTTCAGAAATCGGACCCGGTAGGCTATTCGGGGACGCAGACATTCTAGTGGAACACTTATCTCACTTCAGTAAGCATTCCGGTTACAGCAGAAGGTTTGATCA
>Ga0210406_10001299_pt1 | contig 31047 bp, 46 predicted proteins | sample IncBWC30MmetaG_FD_155454 | JGI IMG/M metagenome (GOLD analysis project Ga0210406, IMG submission 155454) | Forest soil microbial communities from Barre Woods Harvard Forest LTER site, Petersham, Massachusetts, United States - Inc-BW-C-30-M | ecosystem: Environmental > Terrestrial > Soil >... | reverse complement strand
TTACGTATGTTTGCAACACGTTAGGCAGCGTCAGTTGGCGAGTTTTTGGGGTGAAAAACGACCCCTGGGGCACCAACATGCAATGGAGTATGCAATAGCGACCACCGGAAAGCGGCGGTCACACTTTCTCAAGTGCGTTACGGAAAGAAGTGGGCTAGTTTTTTCATACGAATAAGCGCAATAATTCAGAATGTCTAGCTCTGGCCAAGCTCCAACCGATCCGCCGCCTATTCCTCATCCACAAACATATCAAACTCTCGAACTGTTGAAATTCCTTCGAGAAGAAAACACCGCGAACCGCATCGCAGTCCGACAGGATTCTGATGCAACTCGCAGTTTCCTTCAGTATGCAGTGAAACTCGTTGCGATTCCCCTTAGCCTGCTCCTTGTTGTCGCTGGGGTCTTAGGTTGGAGGAGCATCGAGGATGTGAAGCACACAATTGAAGCCGAAGCACGTCGCGACACGCAAACAGAAATCACTCTGCTTCATGGCGAAATAGAGAAACGTTTATCCCACGAATTCGAGACTCCCGCGTTACAACAAACAATCAAAGATGCGTCGAAAACTATTGTCGTGACCGCTGTGAATAAGCAGGTAGGAGACTTAGCTGGTCGCATGGCTTTACTTCAAACACAGATCACTGAGACAGGAGAAATATCCAACGCAGGAGCCAGGCTGCGCCTAGGATTCAGACCAGCCTTAGACACACTCGTCGAGAAAATGAAAAGCTCAAACTCTTACGTGAGCCAATACGCTAGGTCCACACTTTATCTTATCGGGTCAGATTACGACAGCAGTTTTTCGATGGGCTACGGGAATCCATCACCACTCGAAGGCGCTCGTCGATACTTCCAAACTTTAACTCCATTAACACTACGATATTTGATGGACACCATCAAAACTGATAAAGCTGCTCAGATGGTAGCGGCTGCTTTCGTGGTTTTTCGAGATATGACAAGCTCCAAGATTCAGACTTTCGACATACCCGAAGCCGAGAAGTGGTGTGCAGAGCATCGTCCGAAATGCGAGTGAGCCTCCGCAACGTCGCGATGGAACAGGTCGAAAGCAAACCTAGTTCCAATTATTATCATGCGGATTCTGCCAGCTTTTTCTCAAGAGCACGACGCCGTTCGCCTGTGTCGCCCCAATCTCGACCAAACTTTTCAGATGTTTCAGCCACATTGCAACTCCCATTCTTTCGCAACCTGAGGGCCGAGCCGGAGTCGAGGCCGACCAATTGTGGCCCTCATTCTGGGTTGCGATCATTCGCCCGTCATCCCGGACGAGCGAAACTTACAAAATATTCGGCAGCGATGTTCAATGAGAGCCGTAGAACTTCGCTCGGTCGCAGGTTCTCCCTGCACTCCTAGTTCGCTGCCGCTTCACCCTCGCGCTGAGTCCAATCACTACGAGGGCAAACTCGTTTATCCCTGACTTGGTTCGGCGGGAATCGTCGTTGCGTTTTGCTGGGTCTGGTCCTTGCCCGTGCCCGCCACGCCAACACCTAGAACGGTACTGGTGGGAATTCCGCCCGGTGCAACTACGCCCGAGCTTATGCCCGGTACTTCTTGGTTGACCTGCGGCACAGGAATCGTGCTAGGAATTACCTGCACCGTTTCATCTGTGGGCAGGCTCGTTGCAGCGATGCCGCCTGCAGGAAGACCTAAACCTGTGCCCTCGGTTTCGATACCGTCTAGCGTGTCGGTCGCCTTGCCATAAGGTGGTAAGAGGCCGCTGCCAACATTGGGCGAGGGTCCGTCGATTGCTAAAATTATCTTGTTTGCCATTTTGTTTTGAATCTCCTTTGTGTTCGTTGTGTTGCGTTAAGGTCGCCAACTTCACCCCCACAGAACTTAGTTGCCGTAACGTATGACTGACGGCGCAGTCAGTGCATCGACTTCCGTTGCCGTCGCCGTCGAGTCGGTTGTGCTATCCCAACCCGTCAGCAGAGCAATACGGCGTTTGGTGTCGGCCTTCTCTTTTGCTAACAGGTCGTGGGGGAAGACCTTCAAATCAGCAGTGAAGCTCTCCAGCCGCTTCTGAAAACCCACCAGCTTCCTCGTCTCGAACACGACCGCCGCTTTCTCCTTGGTGACCCTGCGGCCCAAGGCCGCGAGTTTATTTTTGTTCTGGCGGGTAGCTGGGGTTTCGGTAATCTCTGCTTCGGCGAGCTTGATCGTGTTTTGAAAGCCCTCGATATTCCGGGTGCAGTCCGCAACCCCGCCGCTGTTGTATCCGATTTGATTGCTCAACATTTCGAGGACGACAGCCCAAGTGTGCGCGTCCTGCTTCGGGTAGGTTCGTGATATGCGAGTTAAGTACGTTTCTGTCATTGTGCGGTGTCTCCTTTACGGCGTTGCTCTAGGCTGCGTCTTCAATCTCTCCGACACGTTCGGCGAGGGCTTCCAGAGCTAACTTCAACTCCGCAACTTCCCGCTTCAGTTCGGCGTTTGTGTTCAGCAGGGTATCAAGTGAAACGATTGCTGGGTCGGGACTCATGTTGGTCAGTAATCCAGCGGCAACGTCTCTTGAAGTAACCATCTTGTTCTCCTTTTTACAACTTCAAATCGAGCAGGTCGGCGTCGGTGACTTCTTCCGTCCCGAGTCCCACCAGTCGCGTGGCATCCGATTCGACCATGCCCAAGGCGATGTAATGCTGTTTGAGTGCTTCCTTGACTTCCGTGTGAGTAAGGGGAATCACTTGCGACTCGGACTCCATAATCTCGGTGCCCTTGCCGCTGGCGGTCACCGCCTCCGTGACCGTGACCGTGACCAAGTCACCGCCGCACTTGGGACAACTGATGGATTCAAAGCATCCGATATTGCACTTATTGCAGCGTTGTCGTTTCTTGGTAGTTTGCATTTGGTGTTGCTCCTTTGTGTGAAAGTCGGTTTGGTCAGCGATCATGCAGCGAACTGTCGATGCCCTTGAGCATCCGCGTGATGACCGCCAGTTGATAGACGAGCGAAGCTTCCATGCCGTGTTCCGCGATGCGGTCCTTGATCGCTTCCATTAGCTCGGCATCCAGGGCGGGGACTGTGGCCATGTCTCGAAAGCTTTCCTCAATCTCGATGATGTTCTGCGGACGCACGAGCCGTACATACGAGAGGTGTAACTGCTCCTTCATCCGTCTAACTATGATCGGCATTCTCATTGCTTTTCTCCTTTTCCTTACCAATCCGAAGGCTCGAAGTCGTCGCCCAGCTTACCCGCAAGAAACCTACGTACCTCGGGACCAGCGAAGGGCCTCATCGCAGGTGGAACCTTCCCTATTGGAATGTCCACACCGCTCGAATCAAACACAGTACTCGGGGCAAAGCCCTCAACTTTTGGATCACTTCCATCCCCCAGCAATCCCGCTCCCCGCGCCATCTCCAAGGTGTCGAGTACGGCGGTTTGCTCGACGTTCTCGGTTTTCAGTTCTGTGCCTCCGCTTGCGAACATGAGGCACCACACGAAGGCGTCCACCAAATCTTTCAGCGTGCAGAGCGGAAAATCCCGCAACTGCGCTTCGAGCTTGACGACATCCGCTGAGGGCCGCGCAGGGAACTCCACTTGCAACGAGTTCACCAGCCACGCGACATCGCCCGCTCGATCTTCCTTGCTGCGTTTCGGAGTTAGTTCTTGCAGCGGGTACTTGCCCGTCAGCCGTTCGTAGATCTGCCAGCCACCCGCAGCCATCTCTATCAGCACTCGCTCACTTCGTATTCCAGTGAGTCGCTCCATGTCGTGAATGAATCCCTCAAGCTCGGGAACCATCGCATCAACCCGGTACTTGCCGCTCCGCGCCCCTATAACTTTCAAGCGGCCTCCACAAGCTCCTACTGCGACGAAGGCCGTCTCGGCTCCGTTCTCGGTTGCGGTGTTGGCCGCATCCACGGCCACTATCCAACAGCCGACTTGCGGCGAGGTCCAGCGTGGGATGTGATCGCCCATTAGGAAGAAGCTGAGGTCGCCCATCGAAGGAACCTGCTGGTACTGAGCCGACCAGTAATAATCGCGGGCGATCTGCCGGATCATGTCCAGACGTTTGCGGTTGTAGCGCGAAGGCCACAAGGCTTGGTAAGCGGCGAAGGTCTCGCGAGTGCGGTTGGTGCCGTCTTCATACCAGGCAAGCTGGCCAGTGTCATTGATAGCGGTCAGGTGCAGGCGGTTGAATATCACAGTGCCTCCTCTGAGGTAAGTAGTCGGCCTATTGGATCGTCAATGTGTAATCGTGCGCCCATCGCGACCACGATGCCCGTAGGCGTGAGGCGGTTGATGGCTGCGGAGCAGACGTTTTCCCAGATGTTCTCGCGCTTGGTATCTGATTTCGCGTCTCGGCCTGACTTAATTAGGTCGTCGAACATGAGCGTCGAGAAGCCGTGCCCGGTAAGTTGGCCGTCAATCGACGCAGCCTTGTAGGTGAAGTCAATCTCTGTGTTCGGGGATTTGATTTTCCACTCGTTGTCGCGGGCGGTCACGAGCTTGTATCGGCGGATCTTCTGGTACTCGACACTGAGGATGAGATTCTGGCAGGCCACGGAGAACTTCTTTGCCAGCGCATCCGAGTTTGTGACCAATCCAAAGCGTTCGTCGGGATGCGTGAGCAGCCACCAAGCTGGCCCGTAGATATTCGCAAGCTCACTTTTCCCGTGGCGGGGCGGGCACTCGATAATCAAATTCTGCCGCCGCTCGTAAGCCCTCTCCAGTTCGCGACAAATAAGTTTGTGGTGCCAGTTGGTGCCGTAGCTTGGCGGGCGAAAGCGTTCGTAAAACTCTAGCAATCTCATGGCAACAACTCCTTTGCTGGCGGATAGAACGAGGCATCAATCACCATCGGCTTGCGGGGCATGGCGCGGATGAACTCCCAAATCTTTTCGTACTCGGCTTCCTCCAACCCGTGAGCCGCTTCGCAGAATGCGAAGTGCCAGTCCGGTTCTTGATAGCCCTTCAACTCAACCTTCTCCGCAGCATTGATTCCAGTCAGCCGGGCGATGCGGTCGTGGATGTTCAGGAGTGCGGCAATGGTTTCCGGGTCGGAGAGGTCGGCTTCGGTTACGGCCCAGTGTTCGAGTGCTGTAAGTTTGTCCTCGGCCTGCTGGCGCTTTTGTTCGACGACGTGGGGCGACTGCGACTTTGCCAGAGCCTTCATATCCCTTTGCAGCGTCATGTGGGTCACGCCGGGCAACCCAGACTGCTGCAAGACTTTTTCCGCATCGCGCAAAGATAGACCCATCAGCTCTGCCAGCTTGCCGCGCCGTTGTGCGATTTCGGCTTTCTTCGCGCCTTTGACGTACCCTTTGCGTGGACTCATTTTGTTTTCTCCACTAGACTTTCCAGCCAGATTTCAATATCTTGACGCCGCACTCGTAAATTTCCGTTGATCCGCATCAACGGCATCGGGTTGTCCTGTGTGTCGCGTACTCGCTTCCGCGTGAGTTCGTATATAGAACGCTTGCTCATCTTCAAAAAAGCGGCCAGCTCGTTTACGGTCATAAGCTCGGAGGTCACGCTAGCGTCACCATCCTTATATGGTTCTTGTAGAGCAAGTGGGGCTGAGGTTGTGTCCCTCGACTTTCGTCGCCTGCTTCCTCAGCACCAACCCAACGGCCCTCTACCAGCAAGGTGAACATCTCGACCCGGCGCAGATAACCAACCACCCGGTCGTCGTTCGATAGTACGAATTGCAGCTTCAGGCCCGCAGCCATCGCGGCCCGCAAATACGCGTCGTGATCGACTGGCTTCGGAGGCGAAGGCTTCTTGTGGCGATTGCAAATCGGGTTACTCCGGTTTGTGTTTGGTGAGTCCATATTTGAAAGTTCCTTTGCGATTAGTTGGTGCTTTGGTTATGGTTCCGTTCTTGAAAAGGCCATCGAGACATTGCTGGTGAATGCGGGTTCCGACGCGGGAGGAGCTGACGTTTCTCATTAACTCCCGACCCGTCACTGCCCCCGACCGTCGCAACGAGGCCGCGATTTTTATCTCGTGAGCTGCGTAAGGATTGTCAGCTTCGCTCAACACCAAACTTTGTCGCATGGACAATTGCCAGTCTCCGAGCTTGATGGCGCGGGCCATGATCTTTTCGTCGATCACGGTTTTATCCAACCAGGCCATGTGTAGAGCATTCCGCAAGACGAGGATATTCAGGCGGGTGATGACTTCCACATTTTCTGTTCTGGCCTGCGCCTCTGTCTGGCTGGCCTTCCACCACTCATGCAGCAGTGTCTCGGCCTGAGGAGTAAAACCACACACCACAGGATTGTCTTCAAGTTCGAGCAGCCTAGCTTTCATTGCTGCGGTCCACTCGGTGAGGTCCGGCTCGTCGATAGCTGCGACCGTCCGGGCCTCTCGATTCAGGACTAGGGTTGTGCGGGAAAGAAATCCGGTACCGACCTTCCCGCCTATTGCAATCAACTTGTCGAGCGTCTCAGGCTGCGTGGATGTAAGCAGGGACACCAATCCGTGCCCTGAGACATCCGCTTGCTTCCGCTTGTTGGTGGTAGAGGGCGTAACCCACTCCGAGTCGAAGAACTCGCGCAGCGTGGATAGCAGACTAGCTCCAGAGCCTTCGATGTTCGTGTTGGACAGCAAGGCATCGAACTCCGACGGTGTCAGCAGCACTCGCGGGTTGGCCTTCAGTGCCCGAAACAAGGCGGGGGCTGATGCCGAGTTGTCTAACATCGCGCCGATGTTCTTATAGTTGCCTGCGGCATGCGTCAAAAGATTTTCGTTCAAGTCCTGTGTGAAGGGGTCTTGCGCGGCTCTAACTGCCGTGCCTTTGCCTTTGCCGATGAGTCCGATGAGGACTGTATTCTGGCGAAGGTTCATGCCCTTCTTAAGCCCCCGCACGCGGTTGCCAGCGATTGAGCCAACTGCTGTCTTGACGGACTCGATGAAGAACTCTTTCGGGATGAAATTCCCCTTGCCGCATAGCGCGGCGAACTCGCCGTATAAGGTGCCGTCCCATACTTCAGTCGGATAAGGCAGGAGCGGCACGGCGGCCTGCGCCTCTTCCACTTCCGATTCCCAGGGGAAATAGTAAGGAGGTTGACCAGCGTCAAGCATCTGGCGGAAGGCATACCAATCCAGGTGGGTGCAACTGCTGTGAGCACATTTGTGTTTGCAAAAGCCGTCTTGGATTCCGACGCACGAGCCACCATCAATATTCGTTGAGTGCTTAGACTTGCATGGCGCGTTGCTGATCCCGACCCAAACTCCGGGGCTGTCAAGCGGGCCTTGCAACTTGATTCCCCGGACCTTGAGATAGGCGTCGAGGTCGGCGGGGGTCGCAACGCCGAGCTTGGAGTTTGGCGATGAAGTTGTCACGGGCAGCCGAGCAGCAACCGCCGAGGTCATCGCGATAGAGGCAATAGCCGATTCGATCATCTCAGCCGTGGCCGCGCCTCGGAAAAGGGGGTCGGGCGGGATGAGTCTCGACCTCCACCACGGTCGGCCTTCGGTCTGCGGAAACTTTCGCGCCGTCGTGCCGTAGGCCTTTGTAATTCGTTGGGCGTTGTGGACCGCTTGATCTATCTCACAAACCGCGTCATCGAATTTCAAGCTGAGGGCTTCCAGCAACCGCCGTACCAGCGACCGGGAGGCTTCATCGTTCGGCAAGTCCACAGCCAGCAGGGCGTGATAGCCGTTCCCCGAGTCGGCGGTCATAAAGTGTTTCGCTGCTGGGATTCCAGAAAAGGTGGCCCACCTCAGCACGTCCATCAGCTTCTGGTACAGCAATGCCTTCTCTTCTTTGCTGGCGTTGCCTGTTTTGACCTTGCGGTCAAGGTCGATGAAGATCCACTGGCGGCGAAGGATGTGCTCATCTCGCGGCCCCAAGCCCTTCTTCGGATTCACGATCAACTGATTCGGCGATTCCACCCAGGCCAGCGGAGGGTTCTCTTTCGAGATAGGGTTCAGCGTGACGTACACGCCCTCGCAGCCTTGGGCGTTGAGCACCCATACGTCGTGCATGAGTCGATCCATGTCGTCGTACACCCCGAGCGACGGGATGGGCTTGAACGCATAGAGGGCGACCAGCGAGTGCTGTGGTGTGTGATTGAGGAACTTCAGGAATAGGTCGTGGGCGGGACCGCCCAGCTTCATGCCGCTCTTCAAGAGCTGCTCTGCTAGGTTGAAGGGCGCGGGTTGTGTCGAGAGTGACATAAACTTCCGTCTGCCGCTTTTGTGTTTTAGGGAGTGGGGAGACGCTGGGGTGCGCTCCCCGCTCTCGAACACATTGGCGAAATGTCGATACAGGGTGAGACGAACTCTCAGGAACCGACGAGCTGTTTCGCCGATTTTGATTTGAAACCCTGCGGGGAGCCTACCGAGCGCTAATCATTTCGCGGCCAAAAGTGTGCAATTTTGACCACTTTTTGAAGGGTGCAACCCCGTTGGCACGAACCGTGCCAAGGGAGGTACAATGCACAGGTGATCAGAGCAAACGGGACGCACTCGAACAGAGATACACGAGCGGCGAACCACGAGTGTCAGACCTGTGGGAAGCCGGATCAGACGCAGGGCTATTGTCACGGGTGTGCCGAGCCGCGAACGAAAACTGTAAATGATCGGCACAAGGTTTTGCGGGAGGAAGGTCGCTGCCACTGCGGCGAACCGCTGGCACCTGGACTCTGTGAATGCCTAGGCTGTCGGTTCCACATCAAGAAAGATCTGGGGCAGTTTTTTGGGGTGATATATAAGGTGGGACAAGAGCCGAGTTATTTGAGGTCGCTTGATAAGTGGATGCAGACGCGCTGTGAAGCGGCAGCTAAAAAAGCAGGCGAGCCTATCATTGAACGGGAATTTACTCTGCCCGACGGCACTCATAACACCATCCGGGGTCCGGCTACGACGGTGTTAGCTCATGTGGCGCGGATGAAAACGACGGCGCAGAAAGTGTCGGCAACGAAAATCCTTTGGTGAGAGTGAACTTTTTGAAAGTGTCAGCACATTGTCATCAAACAGCACAGCAAACTGTCAGCAAAATACGGTGATGATGTTGTTAAGTGGGAATGATTGCAATACTGGTTGTCTCTCTCTCTCTCTCCTCTCTCTATTTATGCTGACAATTCCAACATCAACCACTTACAGGACTCCAAGGTACAAAATGTTAGAGACGCGGTACAAAATGTTACTGTCAGCATAAGTGTCAGCAGAGGCTTTGCTGACGAATTTTCGGGGCGACGCACGGCCCGAACCCCACCCGAACGACATCGCCACTTTTGTACCTTTGCCGCGCCAGGTGAACCCCGTGGCGTGCGCCGCACCGATGGTTGCCTTCATGCGCCTGAAGTGACGACAGGTGGCCAGGAAGTGATCGTGGTGGACGCAGACTGTGGTAGATTCGGGCAGGCAGGCAATTAACGTATTATCAATGGTTTACGGTGAACGCCTGCTATTGGAGTAGGTTGTAATACCATGAAAACACAAAGGATAATATTATTTATTGCATAAACTATTGCACTTTCGCCGCGTTCCCATAAGGGCAGTGATGCCCCCGCACGCATAGGTGTACCATTGCTCCATGCTAAAAAAGACAATAGCCTTCCTGGGCACGGTCGCGGCTGCTCTTTACATCGCGGATACAATTGCGAAACACGTTGATAATCTTTCCTCGCGGGCAGTCGTGCAGAAGATTGCTTCATCAACAGGGGACCTGATTACGCGCAAGTTGTCTGGCCGGATATAGCCGCGAACTTACCGACTACCCCGCTTTCTTGCTTGCCGCTGCAGTGATCGCCTCGCTCACCTGGGCCATGCCCTTCGCGAATGCGGCTTTCCCGATGACCTTGGCATAGGCGTCCAGCGTCGTCTTCATGCTCGCATGGCGCAGCAAAGCCTGGGCGACCGCTGCGTTTCCTGTGACCTCGATGACGAGCGTCGCCGCTCCGCGCCTCCCGGCGTACAACCCGCCCTTGAACTCTAGCTTCGCCTTCTTCAGCGTGGGTCGTATCGTGCGTGCAACCATATTATGTAGGTCCACGGGTGTTCCGTTGCGACTCTGAAACACATACCCGATTGATGGATTGCCCGACTTCACCTTCCACGCATCGAGCAACGCCTTCACCTGTGGAATGATCGGTAGCGTCGCGACCGAATCCTGCGTCTTCGGAGTGTCCACGCCGTCTCGTCCGGCTGAGCGTGCGATCTTCACGTCATCGCCCTCGAAGTCTTCCCAACGAAGGCCCGCAATCTCGCCGGGGCGAAATCCCAAGTAGCACGCCAAGCCAACGACGAGTTGACAGTCAGGATGGGCGTGCAAAGCGGCAATGATCTTTTCCGTTTGCTCCTTCGTGTAATGCGCGGTCGCCTCCGGCTCGACAACATCATCCGGCATCAACACATCGCGGAAGGGATTCGCCTGGATAATCTCGTCGCGGATAGCGAGCTTGAATATTGCAGTGCCGAGTCCTTTCGCGTGTTTGATTACCGACTTCCCCTGTGTCGTCGCCAGTGATTGCAGGAAGCGGGTCCCGGTCTTCGCCTGATACGCTTGCAGGGTCTGCGTGCCGAAGTGCGGCTTGAGGTGCCGTCTCCAAAGATGTTCGTAGGCCCGCATGGTGGAGGCCTTCATGCGCGGGCGTCCGGTCAACTCAATGACCTCTTCGCAGTAGGGCAGGAAACGATTCTCATAAAACTGCACGATGGAAACATCGTCCGAGGTCCGCACCTCAGCATTGACGGCGTCCATCACTTCGCGCCGCGCCATATTCACTAGCTTGGATTTTGGCGACGAGTGCTCTCGATCCACTGCGCACAGACGCGACGACTTCTGCACCCGTTCGCCCCCGACCGTCGTATAATAGCGGACATGCCACGCGCCCGAAGCCTTGAACACGTACCCTTCCTGGTATCGCTTTGTCATGCAATGATTTTACATCTATGCAATGATAATGCAATGGCACGAAGGGCGCTAGGCTGTAAGCTGTTGTAAACATGGAGTGGGCGGTTAGCTCAGCTGGTTAGAGCGCCTGCCTTACAAGCAGGAGGTCGCAGGTTCGAGTCCTGCACTGCCCACCAAGATCAGGGGGTAGTGGATCAAGCCTGATGTGTCGTGCTTCGATCAAGTCAATAGAAGACTCAAGTCGCAGCGCTTGGTGCGGCGGTGATTTAGGACGGGTCGGGAGTGATGAGTTTGGCAGAAATTCGACTGCAAGAGGGCGAGTCGTTGGAGAATGCCCTTCGTCGTTTCAAGAAAAAGGTAATAAGCGAAGACATTATTAAGGAAGTGAAGCGTCACTCCTTCTACCTGAAGCCGGGCGAGAAGCGAAGGGTGAAGCAAGCTCTGGCGCGGAAGCGTGCCCGAAAAAAGATGCGCAAAGAGTCGGATGGGTTTCGCAACTAAGGCCCCAATCGCGGCCGTCATGGCCGACACAATGTGGTACGGTAAGCAACGGAGAAACCAATGTCGAAGCATGATACTCCCACCAAACCCCACCGACGCCCGAAGTCGGGAAAGCGTGTAGATTACACTGCACGCACCATGGCGGCTCTGAAGCAACTCGCACAAGATGCCAGGGCTGGCGAATCTCAGAGGCCGCTCCCGAAGAACTTGTAATTGAAACCGACTCCCATGATTCTTCCGGTCGTCGCTCACTCTGATCTCTTGCGGCAAAGGTTGCTGTGATGCCTCTCACCTGACGGTTTAGCGACCCCGACTCATCGGCGCGGCCAATCCATCCGCCAACGACCACCTGACACCGGTACCCAGAACAGCTTCTTTCTCAGCGTCTCCCGCGCATGGTAATAGAGGGCAGCGGCTCGCTCGCAGAGCCCATAGTATGCCACGAATCCGGAAAACCTGTCTGGCTGCAAGACGCGGATGCCGCATGGCGGGACTTCATAGTGAACAGAGTTTACAGTGAAGCCAAACGGAGACATTCAGAAGCTGCCATCAAGTAAGTAGCGGACGCGGGCAGGCAGAGTGCCCGCCCGCATACTCGCTTTACTTCTTTGGCTCTGATTCGGGTTTCTCTTGCTTTGGTGTGGGCATTTGTCCCTGTTCGCTGGTAGGAGGAACGATGCCCTTAATCCTCATGTAAGTGACGAGGTTTCCGTAGTGCTCCATGTTGTGACCGATGTTGACACTCAGCACGGCATATTTCGGCACGTCGTTGCCGAAAAACTTCACCGTCTGGGTGGCTGCGGCGTCAGTCATAGAATCGTAAACCTTGTCACAGTACGCGAATCCGTCTTTGAGGGCTGCGACGAGATCGGCTTTCGACGTTTTGGTCTTCTCGATATTCAGATCAGGATTTTTCTCGCCGGAGGCAGTGGAGCAGAAAAGATACTGGGCATCGGCGAGATGTCCGATGATCTGCCCATAAGTGCGTACGGTATCGACGGGCTTGAAGCTGTAATTCTCTTCGGGCACTTTTTCAGCCGAACGAAGCAGGATTCCCTTCGTCCGTTCGTAGCCGCGCTTGTTCATGGCGCTGAACGGATTGTTGGAGGACGGCTTGTCCTGAGAAAAGGCGGGCAGAGCAAGAAGACACAACAGAATTATCGGAAGAGGTTTTCGCATGGGGTTCTCCTTTTCGGTATGCAAGGGTAGCAGAAAACTCGAAAAGGCTTGTTAAAGGATATTATTTATGGGATGAACCGGGACGTGCAGGAATGGGTTCTACGTCAACTGGACTTGTGAGCGTGGATGCCTGCGGCGCTTCTTCCCGGATATAACGATCCCGCCGAAGACCGCGATCCCTGACAGCATTAGATACCCCAGCGTGGCGCCACCTTCGGGAACCGGCTGATAATCAAAAAAGCCCTTGTTCTGCGAGTTGGAGATGCTTCCAAACTCCTGATACTGGCCGGTTTGAAGGTTAATCACAATCGCGTTCCAAACCGTATTACCCTTCGAAGTTGTTTGCCAGTAGAATCCGCACAGATTTTGTTTGCAGCTTCCATTTCCTCCGCTATTTGACGCCTTCACGCCACCAAACACTCCGCCATTAAACGTGAGGGAAATGCCGGAGAACGTGTCACTGGAAGCGTTATACGTAAACGAACCGGAAACGGTACCAGAGACGCCGGTAAGAGCTAAGTTGCTAAACTGGTAGTTGGAGTTGGCGGACGCAGATAGGCACATTGCCAGCAGGAAGATAGCGCAACCGCTCGATAACTTAAGATAACGTTTCATTAAACTGCTCAAGACCTGATTCAAGTGCTGGCGTGAGTCTATACCTATCGGTCGGCTTGTCAAGACTGAGAATTCTTGCAACCGGTTGCAAGGCTTTGCAACATTGAGCGTACCGATTCGGGAAAGCGGCTCGCTGACCTTCTGATCGCGGCTAGTAGCGGCCGGAAAGCTGCTGAGGACGCCCGCCGCACGAGTGCGGGTAGCCTGCTGTGCACAGGCTGCCCTACTTTTCTCCCAAGCAAACTTACCAGGTAGTCAGAGACTCTTCGTCCACAAACTCTTCAATGGTGACTCCAGAAGCCGAACTATCCAACTGATGTTGCAAGCCGATCGTGGCACCCCACGCCGGATGCGGAACATTGGAGTAGGAAAGGCCCCCAAGGTAAGCGGTCGCGCCGTCGATGGACAGCGTCCCGAATCGCAAGTCGGTGTTGCTGTCAGTGCTCGGGTCAAATTGGCGGGGGATTTCCTGATATCCATTTGTGGTCACTCGCTGCAGGAAATACGTGGCGTGGTGCCACGTCCCGGTCGAGAACTGGCAGGGAGATAAACCCGCATTCACCCACGTCAGGCCGCCCCTGGCGGGAAGCCAGAGTTGCCACTGATTGGTGGCGTAGTTGCACTGCGATCCGAACATGAATTCATGCACCCCGTCACTCAAGGAGACGGCTTGAAAGAAGTCGAACTCCAACGCCTGCACCGTACTCGAGCGCGTGGTCGTTGGAATATAGAACCAGAAGTCCCACAGGAAATTTGTGTGGTTGCTTTGCGGATCCTCGGGATATTTCCAATAAAACAAGCTGTCGTCGTAAGTGCACTGGCTTCTGACGATGAAGTGTTGGCCATTCCCATCGAAATCCGGCGAGTTGGCCGTATTCGGGTCAGAGAACTGATCGAAGGTTCCAATGCTTCCGTGATTGCATTGCCCGCCAACGCCGTTATTGTTATCGACGGTCCAGTAGGAAGCGGCCGGCTTATCGATATCCGCCAGCCGAGTGGCGAGGTTTGGCGGAGTAGGAGGAGCGACCTCTGCCACATAAATCGAATAAGTCGCAGTGCTCACATGGCTCCCGCTCGAATCCCAGGCGGTGATGTACACCGAATGAGTCCCGCCCGGCGGCAGAATCACCCACGCATCCAGCGACGGGCTGAAATTGCGATAAACGTTATTATGGTCCACGTACACTACGTATCCGGTCACATCCAAATCGCTTTCAGCCGTGGCCGCGAAATGGATGGGCGTAGTAACGTTCGTAGTTCCGCTGCTGTACAACTTCGGCGATTGAATCGATACGGCGGACACGGTCGCGTGGGCTCCCAAACCGCCGCAAATGCAAACCAGTAATACAAGAAGGAGGTGGACGCGGGTGGCCTTCGAGTGTCTGCCCCGAATGCGGGCCAGCCGGCACTCCGGTCGCGATTGATTCAATTCACGGATCTGAAGGGGATTAAACATAATTAATTCACCTTGACCTAGCAATACAAGAGAATCCGTACGCCAGTCTCTAAGGAAAGGGGCGGATTCGAAACCTTAGTAACTTTGGAACTTGGGGTCGCGAAGAGTGTCGGGTAGGAGCAAGAAACGAAAGAAAATCAGGTATTCCGACGCGCGGTCATAAATGGGCTACACTCAGGCCCTTACTGCAATGCCGACTGGGTCAACCTCACGGCACAGTAAGGATTTGCGCCTCCGCCCGATACGTTACATTTCTGGCCGTTCACGGATCCCGGCGCCATGGTCGAGAAGTAAATGTTCGCCCCACTATTCGACACCTGGTTGTCGATCACGATCCCGCTGGTTCCTTCGAGAGCGCTCGGGGAACTCACGCAAGTGGACGTGGGCAGTCCCGTGCAGTTCGGTGTCGTCAGCGAGGTTGTAATCGTCGAACTCTCCAGGAATCCGTCGGTTGAGCCGCCCACTCCAAAGAACAACCGGTCCGTAGTTCCGTCGTAAAACTCGGTCAGCGGCGAACACTCGTCCCCCACAGTGTTATCCACCACGAAGGTGGATGAGCCCGTACTCGTAATAACGTGGCTCGCGAATGGAAAGAAATAAATCTTTGGATTCGATGGAATAAGTGGTTTGGACGCCGTTCCCGAGACGAATCCGCACGCGATCAAGTGCCCCGAAGTCGACCCATTCAGCCAGAATGCATTGTCAAAGGTCCCGGAACGTGCGTTGTCCGAGGTGCAGTCGCCCGTCCCATGCCCCGACCCTAGATCCACGGTGTTGCTCGTGGTGAGCGTGGTGGAACTCGTGAAGTTCGCCGGAATCTGGCTTACTGCGCCTCCAATGCCGGTCACTATACTGCATCCCGTAAATACGAACACCTGATCGATTGCGGAATTGGCGGAATCCGTGACTGCAATCGGCGGATCCACCACCCCCGTCCCTGCTCCGTGCCCTACCCACCCGACCGTAACCTGGCCGATGGATGTGCCCGGGTTAATTACGTTGACCCCGTACAAGTAGCCATACCCGTCGCCGATAAAAATCCTGGCGGCCGTGTCATCGACGACCGGGGCCGTCAATACCTTGTTGGTCTGAGTTGAAACTGTGACCGGCCAGCCGCCGGTACTGACCAGTGCCGGCGCGCCGCCGCCGAATACCGGCGTGATCTTGTAGAGCACGCCATTGTCAGCGCCCACGTACGCCGCATCTGACGTGTAATCCACCCAGGGTGACGAATTCGAGTTGGTGGCAGTGGTTTCGATGGTGAGAGACGTCATGCAGCCCGGCGTCGTCGGGGTTGTGCACGTCGTCGGAGTCAGCGGACTCAACACCGTGCCCGACTGCGACGGCGGCGTTGGAATCGGATTCGGCAGCACCAGCACGTGGAAGTACGAAGCCCCCGCCGTGCTTTCGATGAACGCCACCTTCGTCCCGTCGTCGGACAGCACCGGCGACGTCTTGATCTGTCCTCCGGTTTGCGTGACCGTGTTATACGCAAATGCCACCCACGGCGACCCGCCATTGCAGGGCGAAGTGCCGGTCGTATACAGGTTGTTGATCCCCACCAGATTGGCCTGCGTTCCCGAAGTCACGGTAAGTCCAAACAGCACGTAATCGGAATTGCAATTCTCTGTGCCGATGCCGAACTGATATTTCGCGGGAAATTGGCTCGGCGGCACGTACCCGTTCTCCAGTGAAACCGACCAGTCGATCTTCATGTGCCGCCGGTGGCGTATCGGGACGCCGATTCGCGCGCCGATGCGTGCATTTTCCACCGCCACACGCCGCATGACATAGTTGTAAACATGCCGTGGGTCGCGCTCACCCGCCGCCAGCACATCCTCGGTTCGCGCGCCTCGCATCACAAGGTGCCTCGAACTCCAGTCCTGCGGATATCCCAGGTGCGTCGGTGCGTCGGTCGCTTTACCCGCGGCTCTCTCTCTCCAGGCCTGGCACCAAAGCGGAACGCCCAGCAAGAGAAACCCTGCCGCCACGCCGAACCAACGGAATGTAGACACTCGCATCATGTCTCTCTTCAGAACTTCACCATCGTGCCATCCTTATCTTCGCGCACATTTTGGGAATCTGGAGCCTTACTTTCGTAACTCAACGTGACCAACCGGGTTCGCCCATGGTGACTAACGTGCCACGAACACGTTGGGGGCGGACGCCCTCGTCCGCCCAGCCGCCCAGAGCGCCGCCGTGCCACGACGATGCTCTGTCGTCTTTTCCAGGGCTCGGTCGGGCATTCCAATCCCCCGACAGGCAAGACCAGATGCCGGACGCCACTTGACAATATATCCGTATTTCTGCAATTATCGAAATATGGCGGGACTAGGCAGCTCAAAGAAATCTGCAGCGCAAGTAGCCAGGTTCGCTGACATGTTCTCTGCCATGGGAACCGAGCCGCGACTGCGCATCATGCAACTGTTGCTCTCCGCTCATCCCGACGGCCTGGTCGTCGGCGAGATTCAGGATGAACTTGATATCCCAAATTCGACTCTGTCTCATCATCTCGACAAGCTGAAAGCCGAAGACCTGGTTCTGGTCCGCAGAGAGAGCACCTTTCTGCGCTATACCGCGAACACCGACGCGCTTCAGGAACTGCTTCAGTTCCTGTACGCCGAATGCTGCACCCGCAACCAAGCCGTGAAACCCGAGCAGATTGTTCAAATCTGCAAGTAGGAGAAACCATGAGCAATACCGATATCAAAGAAGTTGTGAAGGAGAAATATGGACAAGCCGCCTTGCGTGTGAGCAGCGGCGGCAGTTCGTGTTGTGGGGCGACTTCCGCCAGCGGATGTTGCGATCCCATCACCTCAAACCTCTACGATGTCCTCCAGGCACAACAGATTCCCGAAGAAGCTCTGCTGGCATCGCTCGGCTGCGGCAATCCAACTGCTCTGGCCCAACTAAATGCCGGCGAAACCGTGCTGGATCTCGGCTCCGGCGGAGGCATCGACGTGCTGCTTTCGGCAAAGCGCGTCGGTCCCGCGGGCAAAGCCTACGGACTTGACATGACCGATGAAATGCTCGCCCTGGCCAACCAGAACAAGCGCAAAGCCGGAGTGGAAAACGTCGAGTTCCTGAAAGGCGAGATTGAACACATCCCGCTGCCCGACAACTCTGTGGATGTCATCATTTCTAATTGCGTGATCAACCTTTCCGCCGATAAAGACCAGGTACTCAGGGAAGCTTTCCGAGTCTTAAAACCGGGTGGACGCCTGGCTGTGTCCGATGTTGTCACTCGCGGGCAGATACCCGCCGAGATCCGCCAAAACGTGCTGCTCTGGGTCGGCTGCGTAGCCGGCGCCCTCGAAGAAAACGAATACCGCACCAAACTCGCCTCCGCCGGCTTCGAGAAAATTGAGATCGAGCCAACCCGAGTTTATCGGGTAGAGGACGCTCGCGAATTCCTTTCCGGCCAAAACATCGACGTGGATGCGATCGCTCCCCAGGTAGACGGCAAGATCCTGAGCGCCTTCGTGCGCGCTGTAAAGCCAAAACAAAATCCTTGCTGCGGCCCAGCCTGCTGCCAGTGAGGATCAACATGCGGCAACACTACAACGTTCTATTCCTATGCACTGGAAATTCGGCCCGTTCCATCATGGCCGAGGCCATCATGAACTACAAAGGACGGCCGAACTTTACCGCCTACAGCGCCGGAAGCCATCCCTCGGGCGCAGTTCGACCGGAAGCCATCGCGCAGCTCGAAACCGCTCGCGTGCCAACCGACGGCCTGCGCAGCAAAAGCTGGGACGAGTTCGCTACGCCCGGCGCTCCCAAACTTGATTTCGTCTTTACCGTCTGCGACAACGCCGCCAAAGAAGTCTGCCCATTCTGGCCGGGCCAACCGCTCACGGCTCACTGGGGAGTTCCCGATCCAGCCGCAGTTCGCGGGACCAACAACGAAATCGAGCGCGCCTACCGCGATGCCTTCATGATGCTCGAACGCCGGATCAGCCTGTTCCTCACCCTGCCGCTTGCCAGCGTCGACAATCTGGCAATCAAGCAAGAGATCGATAGGATAGGCCACCAATGAAATTCCCTTTGCGCGCCCGGCTGACCGCCGAGTTTCTAGGCACCGCGTTCCTGGTCGCCGCGGTAGTCGGATCCGGCATCATGGGCGAACGGCTTGCAGGCGGAAATGTCGCCATTGCTTTGCTGGCGAACACGATCGCCACCGGCGCGGCATTAGCCGCTCTCATCCTGACATTCGGTCCGATTTCTGGCGCACACCTTAATCCCGCCGTAACCCTCTCCGACGCCATCGAGCACGGCACTACTTGGCCCGACACCCTGGCCTACATCGGAGTTCAATGCGCCGGAGGGATCGTGGGCGTCATCGTCGCGCATCTGATGTTTGGCCTGCGCTGGTACTCCTTCTCCTCCCACGCTCGACACGGTTGGACGCAGGTCCTCAGCGAGTTCGTCGCCACCTTCGGTCTCCTGTCGGTGATCTGGGGATGCTCGCGCCTGAGACCCGCGGCCATACCCTTCGCGGTGGCAAGTTACATCACCGCTGCCTACTGGTTCACCGCATCAACCTCGTTCGCCAACCCAGCCGTAACCCTCGCCCGGTCGTTGTCGGACACATTCGCCGGCATTCGACCGGCAGACACACCGCTGTTCATCGCCGCGCAAATCGCTGGAGCACTTGCCGCAACGCTCCTGTTTCGCTGGCTGGTTCCGAGGACGCCTGAAAAGGCAGCGACGGGGGTTTCTCCTTGGACGGCCCGCTGAGGATTGAGAAATTAGCCGGGTGCCCCATCCTAACGTCGCGGAAATAGTCCGTTCCCATCGTCACTCTGGTTTTGCGAGGTTAGGGTGGGGATTTTGACCTTTGACCGTTTGCCCGTGGGTCTCACTGTAATCTCCACATCTCCCCCCATCGTTTCCCTCGGCTGTGATCATCTAAGCCACTGAACTTTGATTTCCTTTTCGAGGGGCTTGAATTCCAGATCGCCGGTGACGAGTTCCGTCCTTCTTTCCTTTGCCAGTGCGGCGGCAAAGGCATCGGCCAAACTCAATTTGAAACGCGCCTTGAAATCGGCCGCGGTGTCGGCCAGCGCGCGGGTCGTGGAATGAAAATCAATCGGCAGGCCCTCTAGGACCTTCGCAGCTTCCGCCCACGCCGCCGCGCCGTCTTTCTTCACAATGGAGTACTTCACCTCGGCGTAGTTCACATCGGTCATGAGCAGCGGGCTGTCCTTCTTACCGGCGGAGACGAGCAGATCTTCCATCGTCTCCGCGCCCGGCTCGTCGCGGAAGTAGGCGATCAGTGCGAAGCTGTCGAGCACCTTAGCCGGCATGGCGCTCCTCGAGTGCCCGTTCGCGCTTCTTGTGCTCGGCCCAGTCCTCCTTCAGCGGCTTGCCTCCCGAGGTGCGCTTGAGGATACCGCGCCCGCGCTTGATGAGCGCCGCGGTCATGGGCTTGAGCAGGATTCCCTCCGGTGTGGCTTGGACCACGGCCTTTGTCCCGTCCTCGATGTCGAATTGCTTGCGCAGGCGAAGTGGGATGACCACCTGCCCCTTGGTCGTGAACCATACGGTTTCGAGTTTCTCAGTCATACTAATGACTATAAGTATGATTAATCGTAGATAGTCTGTCAATAGCTAATAAGTAGGAATTGTTTTTATAGGCGGACTTTCCCGGTTATCTCCGTCTTCTGAACCGGGTGCCCCATCCTAACGTCGCAGAAATAGTCCGATCCCAACCTCAGCTCTGGTTTTGCGACGTGAGGGTGGGGATTTTGACGTTTGACCGCTGGAGGTATTGCGCCCCATGTTCAGCCCTCCCCCAACTCCGTCATCCAGACCGGAACGGATCATCGCAAAGCGACGACGTGTGTAGTCGAGAGCCTGCCCTGAGCAAAGTCGAAGCGGACCTCGTGTTTAATGTGCGCATCGGACGGCGGAACGTAAAGGTGGGCCAGCCCCCGCGTGCTACAAGTTCGCTCCGAAGGCAAGCAGTCGGCCATCGCGATCCTTCACCACGAACTCACGCGATTGCCATGGCATATTGGCAAGCCCCCGCGCGAATTCCACGCCCCGAGCCGCATACTCAGCGTAAAGCGCGTCCGCATCTTCGATGGATATGTACGCGTCGAGCAGTTCGTCCGAATACTTGTTGGGATTGGCTGTGGGAGGTTCGGCACAGCGGAAGTGAATCGCCTGCTCGTCGCGCACAACGATGGCGTAAACCGGCGGGTCTTGCCACGTGCCCAAACACTTGAAGCCAAGCTTAGCTTCGTAATAGGCAAGCGTGCCGGGGATGTCCAGGGTGAAGAACTGAGGCGCGATCCGACGAATCATGCGGCAATTCTACTATTGAAAATGCTGGGACCCGGTGGCTGGCCCACCTTTCGGGTTTTGCAAAGGCGGGACTAATGCAGCCTGCGTCGCGCTTTTCCACCTTGACCGCCAACCTCATCGTTCCCACCTTCACAAGGAACGTAAAGGTGGGCCAGCCACGAAAGAGAATTCTCCCAGGGTCAAGGGCCTGCGACTGCAAAATTGGCTACGCTCCCCGGATTAGGCCGGTGGCCCAGGTTCGCGAGCGGGTTGTGCGAGCTAACCTGGGGCGAGCTAACCTGGGCGAGCTAACCTGGGGCAAGCTAAACTGGGAACAGAAACACCCTCGCAGTTCCCCCTTGGGCCGCTGTCTCGCGATCTCTGGCCGTCCATTCCGACTCGATCTCGACCACTCCGACTTCCCGCAGCGCATAATGACGGAAGCTGCTCCACTTCCAGTCTCCCGGCTGTTTCACCAGCCCACGCTTCACCGGATTCCGGTGCAGATAGCGCAATTTTTTCCTGAACTCTCGCTCATCCCTGATGTTGCGATCGTAGTATCGCTTCTGCCAGAATACGCCGCAGTGTGAATCGCCCAGCCCAGGCACGCGTTTCGCAAACGACAATTTCAGCCAGTGGATTGCATCCGCCAGCATTCCCTGCCCGGGCTCGTTAAGCGGGAGGTGAAATGTTCCGGCATGACAACGTATCCGTAGACGCACATGGCGAAGCGGCAGCGCATACTCTCCAGGCACCGAACAAATCGATCGCAGACATCCGGAAGGTCGAAGTAAGCTCGCCCTTAGCAAGTGGATGATAGCAAGTGAAAGTTACAAAATGGGATTGTCCAGACTGCTGGAAGCGCCGCAGATCTGTAGGCATGACAACATTTAACGCGCTCAAGCCCGGGAAATGCAGTGATATCTGAACATACCCCAGAGCCTGCCCTGAGCGAAGCCGAAGGGTTAGCTCGCACACCCCGCTCCCGAACCTGGGCCACCGGTCCAGTTTTTCGGGGGAGGTGGACAAATGAACTCCGTTAGCATATGCTTGACATATGCCACTGAGACGCGCCAAAACAGGCTCCGAACGCCACGTCAAAGTCTTTAAGAATGGACGGAACAAGGCCGTGCGAATTCCCCGTGAGTTTGAGTTTCCGGGTGAGGAGGCCATCATGCGAAAGGAAGGGGACCGGCTCGTCATCGAGCCCGTTCCCACCAAATCTCTACTCGCTCTGTTGGCGAAGCTTGCGCCGTTGCCCGAGGATTTCCCTCCCATCCTGGATGTTCCCCCTGATGCGGTCGACCTTTAAATGCGCTACCTTCTGGATACCAACATCGTTTCCGATCTCGTCCGCAACCCGCAGGGAAAAGTGGCAAGGCACGTTCGCGCGGTTGGCGAAAAGCATGTCTGTACCAGCATCATAGTCGCTGCGGAGTTGCGTTACGGAGCCGATAAGAAAGGCTCGCCTCGGCTCTCATCCCAGTTAGACGCGGTGCTTGGGGCGCTGGAAGTCCTGCCCTTCGAGACCCCAGCGGACGCAAGCCACGGATTGCTGCGTACCCGTCTGGAGAAGCAGGGCACACCAATCGGCGCAAATGACTTATTGATTGCGGCTCAAGCCCTTGCGCTTGGCTACGTGATTGTCACCGACAACGAAAGAGAATTCTCACGAGTCAAGGGCCTGCGACTGCAAAATTGGTTGCGCTCCACGGAATAGATCCGGAACCGCGCGGCGGTCAGTTCTTGGACCGCGGAATGGTCGTGGGGGAGCTTGTGTCCATACTTTGGTTACTGGCAAACTCGATCTACAGGTTCGTAAAATGTCTTGCAGGTAACGCCTTTGCAACTGGAGGCAGGGACCACACATCACATCTTGAAATTGGGCAGAATTGCCACAATCGGCGTGGCAGCGTAAGATTCTCCGGTTATAATAAAGGCTAGACGATGGCTCTCAGAGTTCCAGAACAACAGATCCCCCACATCAAAGCGCTCTTGGAGCTACCAGACGAAAAGGTTGAGGCATTTCTCGCGGCCCTCGTCAAGGCGGGACCGAAATTCAACGTGAATGATCTTGCCGCAGAAATATCAGATTCAGCAGGAATACCGCAGCCCCTTGCATTTGGGATTATTCACGTCTTGGCGGCCTTGTATCTCACAAGAGACTGGAGGCAGCCAACAGAAAAATTCGTAGACCGCGAAGTTTTTTTTGCCTTAAAGGCAGCAAAGACTTTTTCGCCAGAACAATCCGATGTTCAGTGGAAAAGACTGCGGCAGTTTCTTGTAACGGCTTTATCTTTGGAACGCCCGGTCGGGACGGCCGCAAAAGCTGGCCGTGTTCTAACGCAGCATGAACGTATTTTTAGCGGTGCCAGAATTATGACCGACTTGCGTCCTATTTTTCATCTCAACGTTTCTGAAAAACCAGACGCAGCAGTAATTATTCACATGCTGAAGATAACTCAGCGTGATAACTCCGGGCACCACGAAGACCTCTATTTCGCGCTAGACAGTAATGACATCGTTGTTATGAAAGACATCCTCGATCGCGCAACGACAAAAGAAAAGACATTAAGAGACATCATGAAGGACTCCGGAGTAACTGTTCTGGACCCAAGGGCGTTCTTCTAGGGAAAAAACAGGAGGAAAGATGCCTACAGCGGAAGCGGTTCGCGAATGGGAACGTGAAGCCTGTGTGATCGAGGCTTGGACTGCTCTTACCAATGAACAGGAGCAGCAGGAAAACGAACCCCGCTCCAAACCGGACACGTCTGTAAATCAAGAACTACAGGCAGAAATAGATCAGGCTCGGCAGATGCTCTCGTTGGATGCCGATTGGGATGGAGAGGGTAGCCCGGTTTACTCGAAGGATACGTTTGATCGTGCTGTAGCTTTCTTGACTACGCACTCAGCCTATGTCCATAGCTCTTGGGGGCTTTATCCCCCAGTTCCACGGGTTAGCCCTGGCCCAGATGGCAGCATCGATCTCCATTGGAAGCGGAAGACGTGGGAGCTACTGGTTAACATCCCAGCAGATCCTAGTCAAATGGCCGTATTTTACGGGGATGATTACGGGTCTCAAAAAATCAAAGGGAGTTTTGACCCTCAGACCTTCAACTTAGGAATCATCGCGTGGCTGATGCACTAGAGTTTCTGGTTGAGGAAATACCGGATGCTGATTCAGTCTTCATGCGCGCGCACAAGGTCCATTTTCGAGACGGAGCGCTCACGCCGGGCGTATTTAAGGCTCAAGATGGCAGCATGTCCGTCGACTGGGACAAGTACTCCACTCAGGAGGAAACGAAGCAACGGGCGAAAAGGCCAGACGAGAATGCCGTAATAAGCTTGATTGTGGGGGCTGTTCGGAAGATCGATGACTTGGACGTAAAACATACACCCGAAGCTAACAACAGAGCCCATTCTGAAGTTGACCTTCCGAATAGCCGCGAAGAACTCAATAAGGTGCGGCTCCTGCTATACCGCGTGGCCCAAATTGTCATACCGCTAAGTCCGGCATGATCCCCCAAGTCAACGCACTACCGTAGCCCGGTGGCCCAGGTTCGCGCCCGCTCCTTGTATATTCAGGCTCGTAACACCCGTTCTTCGGGCGATAACCTGGGTTTCGCCATATTCCGAACGAGACAGCTCTAGATGTCAAAGCGATAGATCGTCTTGCGCCATAAGGCCCACACAGTTCGCGCACTTTTCGTTTCCCATTTTGGGAAACGTCCTCAGGGCCCATCCACTTTCCCCTTGATCTCATGCCTCGCCACTGATATTATAGAACAACACAGGTTATCTCTGAGATAAAAATAACCGCGTTCTTTGACAACCCGACAAGGGCGCAGCTCCTGGCCATTGCCAACTGCTGAGTCCGACCCACCAGGCGAAGGCGAAAACCTTCGTCCGGCGTTTTGCTGTTGCCCAGAGCGTAGGCGCAAGCGGCCCGACAGATCGCCACGGGAACGGCGCGCTAACCCCAATGTTTAGAAGATTTTGCCTGTAACTACCTTAAGAACCATAGATCTACGAGGCGGAATTTTTTTCGGTCCTTTGTTTTCTAGATTATGGGGGAAATCGAGTGTTTTTTTTGAGAGATTTCATGCACCAGAATGTGTGCAGCTGGATGCAGGCCGTTGAAATGAAGCCAGCTAGCCGGCTCTAAAACGCGGCCTGAATTTGAACTAAAGGAGCCGCAGAACCGGATCGAGTCCGCAGCAGCATGTTCGCCGACGGTATGCCGGTCCTCTGAAATGACTTTTCACAATCGGCAGTGGACGGCCCCCGCATATTCCCTTCCATGTACGCCAGCCCCGGACAACGCGTACACGTCCCCACATGGGCGCAACTCGAACAAGTTGGCAGATCGCGGGCGCGGATAGAGCGGATTTCGTTCAATTGCGGCGAGTTTCGCCAGATTTCAGCGAACCTCTGCCGCCGCAGATTTCCGCTGGGCAGCGGAAACTGGACGCAAGGAAAGACATCGCCATAAGGAGAAATGTAACAAGCTGTGTGGCCGGCGCTGCACGGGAAACCGTCCATGACGTCGTCGCCAGGCGCGGGCGGTGGAGCGCAGAACTCTTCCACGTTGCCCACCAATTCCTGGTTGCGGAAAACCTGCCTGAGCTCAGCGCCAGGAATGCGCAGCGCGAGAATGGATGAATCGCCGTCCATCTTCGGGGTGATGGTCGGATCGAGAGTGTAAGCAACTCCCAACTCCTTCGCCAGCGCCATCACGCCGGTGTTGTCGAACAGATTGCTGGACATGAGCACGTTGGCGATCACGACCTTGAGGCCTTGCGACTTGAGAAATCGGATCGCTTCGATGGTCCGCTTGAGGGATCCCGGCAATTTGGTGATGGCGTCGTGAATCTCCGGACGGTGCGAGTAGACGCTGATCTGCACTTGTTCGACGCCCAGTTCACGAATGCGCTTGGCTTCGGGCTCGCGGATCATCACTCCGTTAGTCTTTAGTTTGACGTTGAACAGCAGGCGCCGCGCGTGCTCCACGATCTCGAAGAAATCGCGGCGCATGAGAACTTCGCCGCCGCTTAGAGTAAGGAAGAACACGCCGGCATCGGAGAGCTGGTTCAGAACGTCTGCGATCTCGGCGGTCGTCATCTCGCCGTGGTCGTCGTGATCCAGATAGCAGTGAACGCAGCGCTCGTTGCAACGGTAAGTGATGTCGAGATGCACGCTGATGGGGATGCCGAGCGCCAGCGCCTTCTGATTCATCTCCGCCAGAAGGCTCATCGCACCCCCGGCGGCGCGGCCGAAGAAGCTGTGATGGGCTGTTCTGATACTACGAGAATGCCGTGCTGGGAGAGATCGTTCACGAACTGCTCGGCATCGCGCCCAGCCTGGTCCGGGTCGATGTCGAACTCAGAACAGATCTTGCCGGTCACAATATCTGACAACGCCGTGCAGCCGTCGGCCGCCTGCCATATCAACGTAGCGACTTCGTTGAGGGTGAAAAACGTCGAGTCCGCCGCCGACATAATCATCATCTCGCCGCCGACGAGGCGGGCCGCAATGGCACTACTCCGCGCGATGTACTTCGCTGCGATGACACTCTCTCCAGCGAGCGTGGACGCTCGCGCCTACATTATCATCTCCCAGACTCGTTCATCGGGAACAAATATCAACCGGCGGACAGGTACCCGTTCTACAAACTCGCACGCGGAGCGGAAGACCAGGTTCACCAGTTCTGCATCCTCGGCGAAAAACAGGATGTTTCTTAGCAGCAAGCGAATTGCCTCGGATGTGGCAACCGTTTCGATCCGGTTTTCCGGGCCCTTTTCCAGCAGGAAAAGCGTACTCAACCGAGCCGACTGGTTTTCACCGACCCTGGCCAACTCTCCCGCGAAGGGCGTGCCGCAGGCGCGATACTCGCCGCCGTCACATCGCACGTAGGAAATTTCGTCGGTGAGCAAGGTGGCATCCGGCGGTGCCAGGCGGGAGATCGTAGTCTTGCCCGCGCCGGATACGCCCGCGAACAAGAACGCTCGCCCGCCGCGAATAGAGCTGGCGGCGTGGATCAGGAATCCGCCCTGCCTGGCCAGAATCAAGGTGTGGACGATGCGCAGCACCGAGTCGATGGCGTACGGGTTGCGCGACTGCCGAATGTGACCCCGACTGGCTCTTGGGTCCCAGCGGGCATGGAAGTCGCCACGCTGAAAGAACCACTCGCCAGCGTACCGCTTCACCTGAACATCTTCGTCAGCTTTCGTTGTTTCTCTGGGCTCGCACAATTCGATATCGAACTCGAATTGCGGATTGCCGGAAGACTTGATGAATCCTGCATAGCGATTCTCGAGCAGTTCGCGAAATGCGGTGTCCTGGGTGTGCAAGGCGATCGCCATGCCGCCGATCTCGATGACAACCGCGTCAGTCGCTGCAGGCCGAGAAGTATGGCTCATTCGTGTTGGCAAGAGTAGAGCGGCGTTGCCGGAACGATTGGATGCGCAGAACAACGTTTCGCAACGAGTCCCAGTGGCAAAGCATCCAGGCTAGCAAGCGAGTAAGCAGCGAGACTTGCGGAGTTGGAACGACGGTCCCGGTCTTTTTATGAATTAAGGAAACCTTGCCCAGCACCTGGTCCTCGGCAACCGGTTCGTCCTTTTGGGGAAGCGAGTCGCCTCGCGTGATCCAATGTGAGTTGTGCTTCTCGACCAGACGATGGATGAAGAATCGGTTTCGCCGTGCCACTAACACGATGTCACCAGGAACGATCTCTGGGTCAGGCTTGCGCTCTACGCTCAGAACATCGCCGGGCCAGATCGAGGGAAGCATACTGGTTCCAAATGCCTGCAGACGAATGGTGGCTCCCGAGCTGAGAACTTCGGCGGCAAGCTCAAGTTTGTAACTGTCGCGAGCCTCGGCCGGGATGGTCATGGCAAACGAAGACTACGAACTCTTTCGATTGAAGCGGCATTGGAATTCTGTAGGGTTGACTTTGCCGCAAGACAAGGCCATGGTTTCAAAAACCTTCTCGTAGCGGAATTCAGGTTTTTGATATGGCTTCTTCCTCCCACCGCTGGCGCTCACGTTGTTCTTGTCAGCATTCGCGTCTTTTTGCATAAAAAGTGCACACGTCACACGACCGGCTGTGGGGACAGCTCGCGTGCCGTCTGAGGAATATCTTCGTCGGCAGTTTACAGCAAGATGGCGAAGATGTGGTTAGAATTGTTGGTTCCGGGGTGCCCCAGCAAGCAGAAGAGGTTTCTCGACTCCGCTCGAAGTGACAACACGAACTTGGATGTTCAGTAACTCCGCGTCGGCGTCTCCCTGCCTACTTGGCTTTGGGTTGCTTTGACAACAGTACAACCCGAGCGGTGACCTTCTGTCCCTTTTCCATGCCTCCAATGAGAACCAGACCCTCATGCGTGACCAGCAATCCGCGATGATCCATTGTCGGAGCGGGAGTGTTCTCGTCGATGGTCTCCCATTTGCCCGTGTGGAGGTTGAAATCGAAGGTCACGGGAGAAGGCTCGGATGGCTTGCCGTCGTAGCCGATGCCGGTGTAGTCGTACGGATTGTCGGTTCCTCCCGAGAAATAAATCTTCTGATCTTTTTCCGAAGCACCGGCTGCTATGCGATACCTGCCTGCGCCAGGATGGTTGGGCAGCTTTGTCCATTGAATTTTGCTGGAATCGTGATGGTCGATCTTGCCCATCCAGCATTCGTCGGAGGCAACGTACCTGGGGCTACCAGACGGATTCGTGCGAGCGCCGTCGATATAGACGATAGTGTCACCAACCAGCGCGCCGGCATGGCCGAATACGGGCGAACCCGGAATTGGCGTGGCTTGCGACCACTTGTTCTTATCGGCGTCATACAGTTGAACGTTATTTACCACCTCGCCGTTCGAACGGCCGCTGACCAGATAAATGTAGCGATCGTGATAAACCCCGGCCACCGAGTCACCAAGGGGCAGCGGAAGATCAGCTTCCCGATACCAGCGGTCCCTCGCTGGTTCGTATAGACCGACATCGGGAACGGTCACCCCCCTACCTTGCGCATCCAGTACGTAGCCGCCGAACAGGAACAATTGATTATTGGCAGTCGCAGCCACAGCGCTGATACGGCCTACAGTGCCCGGAACCGCACGGATCGCAGACCAGGTTCCGTTCTTCGTCTCCAGCGAGAAGGCTGTATTGGTAATGGCGTCGGAGGTCTTCTTCGAACCAATTCCCATGAAAGAAAAGAGCAACATCTGCCCGTGGACCTTGAGCATGGCGACGGCATTGTTGGAGATGGGATTGGGGAGCGGGTCAACCGCGGATTGGGCCAACAAAAGCCCATTAAACAGAAGCAAGAAACAGGACAGAGAAGCGGAAAGCTTTTTCATGAATTCCTAATGAACCCGGTAAGCGCTATGACAAAATATCACGGGCTTGGACCAATCCAGAAACTTGCGCCGGCCAGCAGTCAAACTTTCTAGACTTGTTTATTCGACAAACCCTTGCCGTACCGCATGAATGAAATCGGTGGAGGCCGGGGTGAACCCTGCGGCGCGCATATCCGCCGCGATCTGGCCGCGATGATACGCGGAATGCATGACTACGTGCAGTAGGATATCTTGCTTCCGGCTGGTAAAGCCTTCGCCCTTAGTGTTCTTGTAAGCGAGCGAACTGGAAAGACCTGCCTCGCCGAGCGCAGTCAGGTAACTCTTCCAAAGGCCGGGTTGTTTATCGATTTCGGTCTTACACTGTTCGAGCGTGAAGGTCGGCCAAACCGGCAAGGTCTGATTCTGCGCCAGCAACCGCTCCAGCCACAACCTCTCGGCAGAAATGATGTGCGCCAGTAAGTTAATCGAGCGTGCGGGTGGGGCATCAACAGCTTGCAACGAAGTCACGACTTCGCGATTCGCCCAGTCGTCGTAGGAAAAAAGGCTTCGGATATGTTCTAGCATCGTCATGGGATGGTTCCATTGTTTGGTAGCCTGAACCAGATACTTTAAGTTGGGGAGCGATGGTTCGGCAAATCAGGCTGCGGCAAATCGCCGCTCAGACAGTCGCTGGCAACCCGGACCGATTGGACAACTTCCAACCAGGGTTTGGGTTTGCAGTTTGCAGTTTTAGACTTCTGATGTCGCAGGAGAATGGTGTGACGAGACTACCGATCCGAGTCTTTTTCCTCTTGCTGGTAAGTCTGGCGGGTCTGTTAATGTCTGGATGCCCTCGCCATGAGAGCATCGCCAAGATTAACCAGGATCCGGCACGATTCGCGGGCAAAGAGATCTACGTCGTGGGACAGGTCACTGATTCCTTTGGAGCCGCGGGAAGTGGCGTTTTTCAAATTGACGATGGCTGCGGAACCATGTGGGTATTTAGCAAAGGCTACGGTGTTCCTGGCGGTGGTGCGAAGGTAGCGGTCACTGGAGTTATCCAGCAGGGGTTCGCCTTCGGGGGACGAAATTTCGCTACCATTTTGCTGGAGACTAAACCCCGACACTGATGGCAAGGGGCGCGTTCCCCCTCAGCTAGACGTGCCAATCCATAAATTTGGAAATTTAAAGCGTTAAGAAAACCTTGAAACCTAGGCTTCGGCTTCGCGGATTTCGAGGCGTGATTGGCGGAGGGCGGTGGCCTCGACGGGATCCATCCCGGCTTTCAAGTCGGTCTTTTCGAGGAAGTAGCGCCAGCCGATGTGCCGGTCGTCCGAGGTCTGGCTCTGTTCGAACTGTTTCAGGACGGACTCGGCGCTTTCCTTGCCCTTGATGACGGCCATGACGCCGCCGGATTCATAAGTACGTAAGTTGTAGCGGATTACAGCGAAGGAACCCTTGGATTCAGCGTGCATTCAGAGACTCCATCCGGGAGTGGATTGTCGTTCTGTGAAACGTGCCCGCCCCTTGTTGCGGCTAGCGGGCACGAGGTCTTAGTTGTTCCTCTACGAATTACAGAGGACGAACGTTCTCAGCTTGCCAGCCCTTTGGTCCTTTGGTGACCTCGAACTCCACACTCTGGCCCTCCTGCAGGCTGCGGAAGCCGCCCGCCTGGATGGCCGAGAAATGCACAAATACGTCTTCGCCAGTCTGCCGGCTGATAAAGCCGTAGCCCTTGGCGTCGTTAAACCACTTTACTGTTCCTTGTTCTGCCATTTTGTTGCTTGTATCCTTTTCAGATTAGTTTACGTTGGTGCGAGTCGGAGGTACTGAGGGCAGGCTAGCTGGT